>MDSZ01185627.1_pt1 | contig 82195 bp, 82 predicted proteins | sample 811201 | NCBI WGS metagenome assembly MDSZ01 (sample SAMN05326647, study PRJNA326480) | marine metagenome | isolation source: seawater | place: Indian Ocean: North | collected 2010
AGAAAGAGGATATAAAATAATATACCTAACCAGAGAAAATTTGGTTAAAAAATGCTTTTCTCATTTAGTTTGCGAGCACTTTAACGAGTGGCAAAAAACGCCCAAAATAAAAGAGCCAGTGGTTTTGGATTTGGATAGACTGAAGTTTCTAATAGAAAGATATCTTGAAGAAAAAAAGTATTACAACTCTGTTTTTAAAGAAATAGATAAGTTTTCTGTGACTTATGAGGAATTGTTTGTTGACAAGCTGTATTGGCAAAAATGCAACCTTATTGGAGAAATTTTAAATTTCTGCGGTATTAACTGTCATTGGTCAGATAGCGACTCGTTTCCCGATAGAATGTTTAATGAAGTTATGATAAAAAAGAAGAAATATTCATCCAAAAAACTGTATGATAATGTTATAAATATACAGGAAATAGACGAATTTTGTAAAAGTAACTATAACAGAAGTATTTTTTAAATTAAAAGTGTAATATTAACTGATATGAAGGTTGTTGACATCGCAGATGAGATTTATAGAGAATTAGGCAGTCCCAGTGATTTGTCTATACCAGCAATTTCTTTTTGGATAAGAAGCAACTGCGGCAGATTAAATAATCTTATTCACTCGGACTTCGACATTAGAAGCAAGGACTTAGAGATCGTGCAAACCGTTGACGGCAACGTTGAAGAAATCACCACAAACGAATCCGCCATTTTAAAAAAGTTATATATGATTCATTTTTATGATACTAAATTAAGAGCCAATATGACTGCAATGACCACAGATACAATCCTTTCAGTTAAAGATGGTGATTCTAGCGTTACTAAACTTAATAAAAACGAAGTTAATAAATCTATAGCAACCGTCAAAAATCAAGAATACAAAGAACTTCAATTAATGGTTGCTACTTATAAATCAACCAAAGGATTTCCTCGGCAGGTTGCTGGAGACGACACTTCGTCTCTTGACACTTCTGATTCTGGAGATGGAACAAAAGACATTGTTAGAAACGAAAACTAAAAAACAATATGGCCAGCTTAATAACAGACGCAGAAAAAACAGCTTTGTCTGGAGTGTTCGATGATATTTTCGACACTTTCAAACAAAATATTACTATATATAAAGAGCCAATAAAAACAGTCTCGTCAATAAATGAATCTAATATATTCGGCTATGGAGACTCGTCTAACCAAGTGAATTATACTTACTCCGCACAAACTGGGGTATACCCAGCCATCATAAGATACACAGACAACCAAAGCCAAGACTATTACTCTGATTTAAATGGAGCAATCCCCAAGGGAGACGCCAGAATAAAAATAAAAAAAGATTGTAGAGACTTTATAGAAAACGGCAAAACAGAAAGAGTAGAGTTCGACGATAAGGTTTGGAATGTGGTGTCAACAGACAGCGTTAGAAAGTTTTTAGATAGTCATTATTATGTTTATTATCTCGAAAGGGTTAAATAATGGCTTCTAAAATAAATTTAAAAAGAATTTCCAACAAAGTTGACAAGTCTAGGAAGTTCCAGAGAGAAACAGAGAGGAGAATATCCACGGGGCTGGAAAGAACCAAGGCGATAGCATTGGCAGAATTTAACAGTCACCCAGTGACAAAAGAAATAGAAGGAAAAGCTTCCGCACGAAATGAGAGCGGGACTTTGGGGGGTTACGGGAACTTATTCACATTTATAGGCTTTCCTTCCGCCTCAAGTCCAACCTCAGTAATAAGAGACATAATAAGCCAAACAATAAAGTTTAGAAGAAAAAAATCTTTGATCTCCAAAAATAAAATTAAAATTAATTTCGTTATATCCGCACCAACGAAATCTGATATTTTCGCCGTTACTCCAATGCCTTGGGAGGGCGGCAGTTGGGTAGAGGGAATAGAAAATGGTTTAAGCGGCTTTAGTTACTACATGAACAAAAAATTTGGAGAATCAAGGTCAGGAGGAGGCTTACAAGCGGATCATGAAATTACAAAAGCTATATTTACGCCCAAAGCTTATGTAACTGAAATTTTAAACAAATTTAGAATAAACGTTCGAAGAGTAAAATGAAAGCCCAATTTGAAAATAAAGTAATGAGCAGCTTGTTGTTGTATATAGACAACAAAATTTTAAGCGTTGGACAAGCATACACAAATCATGCTGGGCTTTTTTATCCCGACAAGAAAAATTATTACAATGGTTATTACAGCTACTCCGCCCCGTTTAAACAGTTAGTCTCAGACCAATCCGTCACAGGAGCGAATGTATTAAGCGGAGTTTATGTGGGTTCTAGTTTTACTCAAAGTAACGTAAACATTAACCACTACAATGGTCAAGTATTTTTTAACTCCGACCAAGGTTCTTCTAAGATAAGTGGTAATTACGCCATAAAAGATTTCAACGTTTCGATGACATCTGCGCCAGAGCAAGAGTTACTTTTTGAAACTAAATTCAAACTAAGGCCCAAAGTAAATCAAACAATAACCGGATTAGACTCAGATCAGCAAACCTTTCCATCTATATTTGTCAAAAACATGGGAGGACAAAACGAACCCTTTGCTTTCGGCGGTATGGACAATACAGTTATAAAAGCTAGAGCAATTATAATGTCTGACTCAGCTTATAAACTCGACGCAGCAACATCTATTTTAAGGGATACCGCTAGAGACTTTTTTAAGATAATAGAGCCAAGCGGGCTACCATTTAATGCTTTGGGTTTGCCAGCGACAGGCAATGGATTTAATTATACTGGAGTCGCGGCTGCTGGAACTTATGATACGGCTTATATTGGAGACACCACAATAACAAGCAATATCCCTAGATTATCTAATGATAATGTAAATGCTTCAATTTATGCGTCTTTTGTAGATTTTAAGCTAGAAACGCCCAGAATAACAACGAGCTAAAAGATATTTTTTTAGAAAAACAACAAAATATTGTGTAAACTATTATGTCCCGAGGACAATTAAAAATTCACATTTTTAAAAATTACATGTAATAAAATTTAGGAGATTTAAATCATGGGAAGAAATAGAGTTATTTATCAAAGCGAAGCTTTATACTGCGGCGGAACTGGTGACACTACATTAACATTAGGTAACCAGATAGGTCGTGTACAAAGCGCAAATTATTCATTTGACATTGCAAGAACAGACGTAAATCAATTCGGTCAATTAGCCGCTATTGATAGAATCATTCTTGAACAACCAACAGTTAGCCTTGACTTTAGTTATTTGGTAACTACAGGAGCAGCCGAGATTATTATCGGTCTTGACGTAGGCTCAAACTCAGCGATTTCAAGTATTCTCTCTGGAGATGATCTTACTACTCGCAAAGACGTTCAAAACTACTACATTTATACAGCTTCAGAGGGTAACGATGCCGTTGGTAGCACCGCTGGCAGTGCTGGCGACTCTGTGATCGCTATCGGTAACGGGTTTTTAAGTTCGTACTCTGTTGAAGGTGGCGTTGGTGAATTTGTAACAGCCAATGTGAGCGTTGAGGCTCTCAATATGGGCTTTCACAACCAAACAGTTAGCACTGTTCCAAATCCTGCTGTTAACCCAGTTGATGGCACGGCTCTTGGGGGTACTGAAGTTACAATCCCAAATCCCGAAGCGATAACAGGTTCAACTACCCCAAGTGCTCTTCGTCCTGGTGACGTGGCTGTAACAATTCCTGACGCTTCTGTTAAAGGTTTTGATGACACAGACCTTAAGGTTCAAAACTTTTCGATTAGCTTCGATTTGTCCAGAACCAACTTAGAGAAATTAGGTAGTAAATTCGCCTTCTCCAAGGAAATTGAGTTCCCAGCGCAAGCTAGTTGTGATTTCTCAGCTATTATTGGTGATACCGAGTCCGCTAAGAATGATGACGCTCTGATTGACATTTTAACTACCGACACCGCGCATACCGTGATTATTGATTGTGTGGGTTATGATTCGACGGTGGGTGTTAAATACTCGCTTCTCGGAGGAAAAGTTGATAACTATTCAATCTCTTCGAGCATCGGAGACAACAAGAGTCTTGACATGACATTCACATCTCAGATTGGTGGTCCTCAAGATACATCTAACGGCATCAAAATTGAAGCCACAACCTAATCACAGATAACACCTTTTCATAATTGGTCTTCTGTAAATCCCCCCGATTTCGGGGGGATTTTTTTGTTTAATTGTGTAATATATATTAGGAAAAAGGAGCTATCAAAATGGCTAAAAACGACGTTTATTTAAAAGAATTCGTATTGTCTAATATTCAGAGGAATATAGTTAACCTCTATAAAAAATACATTATTCTCACCGAAGACATTCAAAGAGATCATGATTTATTTATTAATAAGTTAAAAAACGAAGGAGTTTCTGAAGATTTATTAAAAAAAATAGATTATTTCGATGAAGATAAATATAATCACATAAGAAAAAGGATTCTTGATGTAGGTAATGAAATTAATAGAGATTTAGAAAAGTATTTCGAATCTATAAAAGTCGAGCTAGATGAGCAAAAGCTATCAGAAAGTTGCGACAAAAGAATCAAGAGAGCTTTACAAGGAAGTAAAAGCGGAAGCGTTAAAGCCGCTGATGGTGGCTACAAGGTAAAAGGTAAAATTATATGAGCATCAAAACATTATATACATTTGACATCAACAAAGAAGTTGAAGAAACAGTAAAAGAAAAATCAAAAGATAAAGATGGCAACGAGATTACTATCGAAAAAACCATCAAAAAAAATCAACCAGTATCTTTTGGTATACGCAAGGCAAATAGAAAGCTTTATGAGGAAGCGGAGCTTTTTTACGCCGTAAAACTTTCAGAAGGAATCAAAGCGGGATTATTGACTCAGCCGCTTCTAGCTAAACGCTACAAAAATGACGGCGGCCCGATGTCGGAGCCTGAGAAAGAGCGTTATGCAGAAGTTTATTATGAAATATTACTCAGGCAAGAGAAGCTGGAAAAACTAAAGCTTAATTTAGAAAACAAAACCGAAGACGAAAGAGCAAAGAAAGCTGCGGTTTTAATGACCGATATCATAGAACTACAACAAGAGCTTCAGGCGTTTGAGTCTGCACAAAACAGTTTGTTCGATCAAACCGCAGAAAACAGAGCCAAAAATATGACTATCATGTGGTGGGTTTTGCATCTAGCCTACACAAAAGAAGCAGACGATTGGGTTAGCGTTTTTGATGGTGATGATTATGAAGTCAAGCTTGAATCTTATGACAAGCTCGAAGAAAAATCTGACCCTTATTCTACCGAGGTAGTTAAAAAGTTTGCTTATTTTGTTACTTTTTGGTATCTTAATGGCGTTAGCACTGAGGAAGAGTTTAAACAAATTGAAAAGGTTTATGAAACCGATGACTCTCCAGAAATTGACGAAGAAGCTTTGATGGAAGGATTGGAAGAAGAGGCTAAAGAAGAAGAAGCCAAAGAAGAAGCTTCAAAACAAGAAGTCAAGGCCGAGTCTCCGAAAACAAAGCGGCAATCTAAAAAATCTAAATCAGCCTCAGATGAAACAAAATCCAAGTCTTGAGTTTTGCCGAAGAGATTCAGAACGCTCAAAGGGTATATAAAGATATACTCAATGGTTATTCCGTGCTTGAATATGATTCAAACACGATGTACATAAAGCATTTATCTGATATAGACCACGGCTGGATTCAAGAATACAAAAATAAAATTTATTATGAAGCTCATCAAAAAGGGCTTTCCTCTGAAGAGGAGAAAATTAATACTTTAATTGAGCAACAATTATGGTCAAAAGAGAAAGATGAGGAATTAAAAGACCTAGCAAGTCACGTTAGCTCTTTATACACAACTAAAGCTAAACTAGTTGTAAAGTCTCAAGTTAAACAAGTTGAACGCGAGATTAAAAAGCAAGAAAAAAAATTATCAGAAATGTCCGAAGAGAAATCTTCTCTACTCGGAGTAACTTGCGAAAGCTACTCAAACAAAAAAGCAAATGAAAAATATTTACAGTATACCCTTCACAAAGACATAGAATTAACTCAATTAAAATTCACAGAAGAAGAATTTGACGATCTTGATGATCAAGAGTTAACAGCTTATGTTTTACTTAATAACGCTAAACTCGGACAATTTTCACAATCGGAAATAAGAAAAGTGTCTGCGGCGGCGTTTTTTATAAATTCTATAATGATTTGTAAAGATGATCCATATGTATTTTATGGTAAGCCAGTTTGCAATTTAACAAATTATCAAGCAGACCTTTTTGCTTCGGGGGTTAGAAATAAAACCATCATAGAACAAAAAGGCAAAACTCCACCCAGATACGAAACACTAAAAGAAACAGCAGATTGGTATGACGCAATGGGGGGTTCTTCCTCAAGTAGCTCTTCTGCCCCAGAAAAAGAAGTTGGCGGAAGCACTGTGTTTGGGGCAACTAAAGAAGAGTTAATGTCAATGACAGACACAAGCGGAGATGATAGAAATGTAGTGGACTTAAATACATCAGCATCCAAACTAATGAAAGAGAAAGGTAAAAAGTCGTTAGATATGATGGATATGCTTAAAATACACGGCGAATTAGACTAAAAAAAATAATATTATTTAACATTAAAAAAGTGTAAATATAGTCGGGAAAAGTATTTTAAATGCCAGAAGACATTAGAATAGAGGTGGGTGGCGATGTAAGGCCACTTGTTAAAGAAATTGACAAGGTCCGCAAGAAAAAGGTTAATCTTAACCTAGGCGGAACGGGCAATTTCAAAAATCCGCTTGGCAAAATTACTGGTCAAATGGGTGAGTTCCAAAAGGCTCTAGAAGCCTCTAATGCTCGCGTGTTAGCCTTCGGTGCTTCTGCTGGTGCTCTAGTCGCTGTACAGCAGGGCTTAAAAGCTATTGTAGATTCTTCAATTCAGGTAGAGAAAAGTTTAGCTGATATTAATGTAATTCTTAATGTAAGTTCTGGCACTTTAAATAAATTTTCCAAAAGCCTTTTTAACGTAGCGAAAAATACAGGGCAAAGCTTTAATGAAGTAGCTGAAGCCGCAACAGAATTATCTCGTCAAGGTTTAAGTGTAGAAGAAACCCTAAAAAGAACTCAAGACGCTTTAGTGTTAACTAGGTTATCTGGTTTAAAAGCAGCCGAATCTGTGGAAGCTGTCACTGCCGCTTTAAACTCTTTTAGTCAAGCGGCTTTGGATTCAAGTGAGTTTGTAAGCAAGTTAGCTGCTGTTGATGCAGCGTTCGCTGTCAGTTCTGGAGATTTAGCTAAAGCTATTCAAAGAGTGGGTAGCTCGGCTCAAGAGGCTGGTGTTAGTTTGGACGAATTAATAGCTATTGTAACCTCCGCACAGCAAATTACCGCTCGTGGTGGTGCTGTTATTGGTAACTCATTCAAAACTATATTTACTCGCATTCAAAGACCCAGAGTAATCAAAGAGCTAGAGAATATAGGAATAGGCGTAAGAGATTTAGCTGGCAATACAAAACCAGCAATCGGAATTTTAAAAGATTTAGCTCAAACATATGACACTCTGAGTTCCGCCCAAAGGTCTCAAATAGCAGAATTAGTTGGTGGTGTATTCCAAGTTAACGTTTTAAAAGCAGCGTTAAGAGATTTGGGTAAAGAATTTTCACTTTACAACAATGCTTTAGAAATCTCTAATACAGCTACTGATGAAGCCGCCAGAAGAAATGAAGAATTAAACAAAACAGTAAGTGCAACATTAAACAAAACTATTGAGAACTTTAGAAAGTTTGGATCACAGGTAGGTAAAATAACTTTTGGACCAGCGATCTCAAAAGGTTTGGGTGGTATAAATGCGGCTTTAGATAATATAGATTTAGAAAATGCCGAAAGCGCAGGGGAGAAGATAGCTTCTGGGGTATTAGGCGGAATAGGAAAATTTTTAGCTGGACCTGGTTTCGCCGTATTGGGCGTAACTTTAATTAAAGTGTTCACAAATTTAAGCAGACAGGTTACTGATGCTTTTAAAACTATATCAGGAATAGGTGCTGCTTCTCAACAGCAACTTCAAATACAACAAAAAGTTTCACAGGTTCTAGCCGACAATCCAGAAATTTTAGACAGAATTGAGGACGGAACTTTAGATGTAGCAGAAGCTCATAATTTAATCATCAGCAGGATAGCAAAAGAGACATCAATGCTAGAGAAAGAGGCGACCGTTATTAGGCAGCTTTCTAGCTTACTTACCAGTGCTGGAGCGCAAGTAAGAACGTTGGCGAGTGGAGGGCAAGCCTTAACCTTGGGTAATGCTAAATTAAAATCTGAAGGATTTATTCCTAACTTCTCCAGTAGAGAAAAGGTGATGAAAGAAATGGAGATTAGAAACGCTTCTTATTCTAATTCATCAACTAGAGCGGTGAAAGATAACATAGCTGGCGTAGGGTCTATCATAAGAAACACTGACGAAGAAAAGGTTAAGGTTTCTGGTATGCGACAACCCTTCATCAATCCCCCGAAAGATAGCATTGAAGGAAAATTACATCGAGCAAATTCAATAAAGAAAACTGGAATTGATCCTTATTCATTAAGTGAGGGGTTTGTACCAAATTTTGCTACTAGCGAACAAACTAAAATCGTAAAAGAGGCAATGCAGCGCGGGAAATTAATGGCGGCCATCGCTAGGCGTATGCCCGCTGGGGTATTAGCTCCAGATGCTGATTTCGCTGGAGAAAAAATTGCATCTTTACCAGGAAAGCAAGACGGCGCGGAGAAATTTAGAACAGGAGAAGAGACCTTAGTGGGCTTCAAAAAGTCTGTTTCAGATAAATTTAATAAGAGCGTAGAAAAACAATATAAAACCGCCATTGCTAACTCCGCTGCGGATACGTTTGGTTCTTATAACCCGTCTGCAATTACATTAGATAGAGTTGGTTTCCCTCAAGTTAGAGGTAGAATGTTTGAGGATATGATTCAAATGTTGGGCGGTGCTTCTGGGGCTGGCTCTGGGGGCGTCGATATGCCTATGGGTTTAAAAGGCATACAAAGTAAACAAGGAGAAAATTTTTTAGATAAGCATTTCGTAGGACACGAAGGCTTGATTAATAGACCCATTGAAGTTAGAAGCAGTGTAGAAGGCGCAAAAAAAGCCAAGTTATCTTTAAAAGCCGTCACAGACACGATTGCCGCTAATCCCATGCTTGGTTTACAACAAAATACACATTTTAAAGCTATGAACTATCTGGGGGAAAGGTTTGCACTCGGAGATGATAAAGTAAACTTGCCCGCTTTAAATGCCCTAAGAAATACAAAGAATCAAAAATTTAATGAGATCACTAAAGATAAAATAGATAAAGTTAAAAGTGGTGGCTTTATTCCAAATTTCGTTAAATATCAAATAGGGCAAAAACTTCCCAAAGGGAGGGGTGCTGGCGGAAGACACTTGGCGGTAAGAGATCAAAATATGGCCATTCATTACGATCCCACTGCCATGTTTCATGCCGATTTAGTGAAAAAAAATAATCTAATGGGTAAAACCATGGACGGTGGTTGGCTCTTTCCAGACGGACGCTACGAAAAAATTCAGGGTCATGACGGATCAGGGCTACAGTACGGGGGTTTTGTTCCTAATTTTGTTTCTGCAAAGGGTCGTAAGACTCCGCTTTATGATTTAGATGGTACGATAATTAAAGAAGGATTTTTTAATTGGAACGATCCAAATGAAGTCTTAAAAATTACACCCAATGATTTAACCGCATTAGGCAGAAGGCTTCAATCCTCCAAAGAAATGGTTGATATTGCCACTGCTAGAGCCAAAGGTGACGCCCCAGCGATTAAAAAAGCTTTATCTAGAGTTGGAGTTAATGTTGGTAAAGTTATGCCTTTAGCTAGTATGTTCGGTAGTCAGAAAAAGAAGGGTGTTCGAAAACCGTTAGTAAATTTAACTGGCCCAGATAAAAAACGTTTAATTGCTGATAAATTAGATAGAGACTTAATAGATAACGAGCAAAAGAATATCGATGCGCTTGGGCCGAGGGGAATTTTTTATAGCGGAAAAAATAAGGGTTTTGTTCCAAACTTCGCGATAGATTGGAATCAAGTCCTTAGCGATATTAAAGCAAATGACTACCCTTCTCAAAGAGACGCAGCGGAAGCACTTGGAATAAATCAAGGGTCATTGTCTAGGGCATCTAATCCCAATTCGCGCAACGCAATGGCTCCCCAAAAACAACTTGGAACAAAAAAATACAAAGAACTTCAAGAAGAAATAAAAAAATTAGGCTCAAAAGGTTTGAAAAAAATAGGTGGGGCTGGTCTTGGAGTTCAATTTGAAAATGCTTTAGCGAAAAATTTTGGAGTTGCCGCAAGCAACAGTAGCAGAGCGATAGATTTTAATAAATCAGAAAACAGAGAATTAAAATCTAATGCAATTAAAGGAGGTATCTCAAGAGCTAAGTTAAAGATGGAACAAGATACATCTTTCGCTGATGCAATTTTTAATTCTAGTGGACACGGCGATGACTACATTATAAACAAATATATTAGAGAAAGAATAAAGCAAGGAAAAGCTCCGGATTTAAATAAAGCTTTACTTGGCAGAAAAAAAACAACCACATTAAGAAATGTAGGAGGCTTCAAGGAGCTAATTAATGGAGGAACCGATAAACCAATCAAGGCCCGAGAAAAAGTTTCTGATATTTTAAAATTTGGTAAAATACCTGAGAACGTCCTAAGCGCAAAAAATGCAAATAAAACAATTAGATTTAGCTACGAACAAGACTCAATCAAAGGTAATCTTTTCTCTAACATTTTTAAATCTTCTGGTTTTATTCCTAACTTCAATGAAGTTTTAGGTTATGGTAAAGGCTCTTTGGGAGAGGCGATCAATAGAGAAATGTCTGCCACTGGAAACAGTAGACGAGAAATTGGTATCGGTTCAAACTCTGCGCTAAGAACTTCGCAAAACCCAATGGGTCTTGGCGTTTTTGATAAAAAGCGTGAGACTAGTTTAGAGCATGGAATGCAGTTGGCTCGCGCTGCTGGTATAGACCCCAAAACAAAAGGCAAATCACAGGGACACATTCCAAATTTTGCTCCAGAAAAAACAAGTGGATTTAGTGTGACAGATATCAAGGGGATTGGTTTAGCAGATGACGAGGCCGATAGATTAGCCGACGCTTTGGAAAGAGTGAGGCTCGCTTACTCCTCTGGCGGGGATGACGCAGAACAGTTAGAAAAAAGTACAAGAGAGCTTGCCAAAGACATGGAGTTGAGTGGCGACCGTCTCACGAAATTTAATAAAACAGTAGATTCGGCAGCCAAAGCAGGTAAAGCTCAAAGAGGTATTCTCGGTAAAACTAAAGACGCGTTTCTCAAGCCTAGTAAAGCTATGGAGGGTTTTGAAACTAGAGCCTTGGGTTTGTCGTTTGCTTTACCAATATTAACTGATACTGTTAAGAATTTAACTGGAAGCATGAGCGAAAAGGGAGACGCCATAGTTAACTCTCTTAGCTCTAGCATAAGTACATTTAGTGGCATTGCTAGTGTTTTACCTGGTCCCGCTGGTTTAGCCGCTGGAGGATTGATTGGATTAGCTGGCGCATCAAGTGGAATAGCAAAAGCCCTACAAGCCAAGGGAGAAGCCATAAAAATAGCGGCAGAAAAATCAAAAGAAGAATTTACTAAATTAAATAATAATCTTGCTCAATATGGTCAAGCCTTTTCTGAATTTCAAGATGCAGCAAAAAATACAAAAACCGCAGCATCGACTTTAATTAGATTAAGAGAAAAATTAGATAATCTTTTATTAGATATACCAGATGAGTTTAGATTTGAAATGGCAGGAATCACTGACCCCGCCGAACTTCAATCAAAAATTGCGGAGATTGTAAGCAAGCAAGCCAAAGCAGATTTACAAACTCAATTATCTGCTGGCATACAAGTTGATTTAGACGAAGCTTCTGGAGTGGTCAGCGGCTTGGTTGAGCTATTTGGAGGAGCAAGCAAAGAATTTAGAGATATATTCGAAGGCTCGAAAGGAGCATTAAAAGCCGACAGGTTCGTAAACGATATAAGAAAAGCAATAGACTTTAGAGATTTCGCGCAGGATATGGGTCAAGCGCAAAACGCTACTCAAATACATACATCAAGTCAAGAAGAGCTTATAGACATACTTGGAGACACATATGATGCATCTGCTCAATTACAATTAGTGTTAAGAGAATTATCAACAAGTGATTTCGCTAAATTCAGAAGAGAGTTGATTCAATCCGCAAACGCCGCAAGAAGAGCAAGACAGGCTCAAGAAGAGATAGCAGAAGCGCAGCAAGAATTCAGTTCCGAACTAAGGATTGGAGAGCAGCAAAGAGGCATCGGCGTTGCTCAAATAAACGTCGATATGGAAAAAGACGTAATGAAAAACCTCGCTGGCGGAATAGAGGCTTTTCTTGATCCATCTAAAATAAAAGAATCTGTTGAAAGATTTGTATCCGCCGCCAAGGCTTTGGGTCAATTCGGACCAGGTCAAAGAACTAGAGGCGGTATGGCCGCTAGAGGCAGAGCCGCCTTGAATATGGGTATTGAGGGCGTAGAGTTCTTGGGTTTAGCTCCAGAACTAGACACTACCACAGGAAGACTCAAAGAGGGAACAGCTATTGCACAGGCCGTTGAAGAAGCTACAAGAGGTGCAACTGCCAATGCAGTTACTCAATTAGAAAGCAGAAGAGACTTTTTAGAAAAACAACAACAAGAATCCGTAAGAAAAGGCGGCCAGCGTGATCCACTAATTGATGCTTTTATCAAAGAAATAAACCAGAGATTATCTACAGACGAAGGCAAAGAATTTATAAGAAGAGGAGCAAGAGAGCAAGTAATCTCAAGATTGGGCATTACAGAAGACCCAAGAACTGCGTTTAGTTTGCAGGATGCGGCTAGACGAGCGAAAGACCCAGCAAATGTACAAAATTTAGAGGGTGTCTTGGCTGGCATGGGAGGAGCAAATCCCAAGCAGAGACAAGAAATGATAGACTCAATTCAAAGACAGCTTGCCAGAGAAGAGCAAAATATAATGAATGAGTCTAGTCGTCTTAGATCAAAGGATCAACTGACTCCTGAAGAGCAGAAGAGGCTACAAGAATTAGATCAACGAAGATCGGATATTACTGACGCTTCAGCCGATTTAGCATCGAAAGGAAGCGGAATGAGCTTACAGCAACTAGCCGCACTACAAACGGCTGAAGGTAAGTCTCTTCTTCAAGAGGTAGACTTTGGTAGAAAAGACGAAACACCAGCAGAAAAAGCACTAAGAATAGCTAACGAAAAACTTACAAATTCTCAAGATGAACTTGGCAGAAGAATAGCAGAACTAACCGAAGCCATAAGAGAAAGACAACAAAAAGAAGAAGTTCAAGAACAGATTGACTTTAACAAGGCAGATGTTGATGGTATAACTAAAAGATTACGCCAACAACTTGGTGAGGGTGATATCGGTAGAAGAATCATGACCGCAGGAACTTTAAAGAATACTGATATAAATACAACCCTTGCTGGTCAGGCCATGACAGAGGCTATGGATAGCTTAGGAAGCATCTTTCAAACTGACGTTAAAGACATGGTAAAAGCGGGTCAGCTACTCATGACACAGGGTTCTGAAGGGGGTATCAAAGCACTGCCAGCAATCTTAGAAGCTTTGAATGTTACAGACCCCAGCAAACTCAACAGGGTGAGTGACGAGCAGATCGCCAGACAAACCGCATCAGTCGTGTCTAGATTCATGGGAGACAGAAGCACTGAAGAAAGAAGAGCGGCGCAACAAGCAGCTATTGCAATTTTAAAATCAGGAAGAGAAAAAGAGAACACTGCAACTCAAGAGTTGCTACAAAACGCTATAGACCTTGATCGAAAAAGCGAAGAATGGAGAAGAAAAAACGGGATTAGTATGATTGCTTTCTTGAGAGGCATTTATAACAACACTGCCCAACAACCAAATACACCCGCTCAAGCAGCTCCTGGAACACCAGTACCCCCCGCCCCCGCACCCGCAACAAGAGGGCCAAGTAGAATCGGAGATATTTTAAGAGGAGCAAGAAAAGAAAGCAGAAACACTGGCGTTGATTTAAATAATTTAATATTTGATCCAGAAACTTACAGCGTTCACTTGGCTGGACAAAGAGATGGAAAAACTGCCAAAGGCACACATACGTTTGCCGAAAGATACAAAAGAAACGCGGTTAAAACATACAATCCAAATAATTTATTAGATAGAATTCCGAAGGACGAGGAAATACCCGTCAATCGTGATGCAGAGACGTTTGCTTTGAAAGATTCCGAGAAGATGGATGGAAAAAAATACGACAAAGCATTTATGCTGGCTGGGGTATTTGGCGGTTTAGGATTATTGGGATATAAGCTCGCGAGTAAATTTGGCAAGGGCGAAGAGACCAAAAAGAAGAACAAAAATAAGAGCGAAAAGAAGAACAAAAAGAAGAAGGGTAAAACGCCCAAACCACAAACACCCTCGGTAACAAAACAAGAACAAGCTTTGATGGAGCAGTTTTTGAGAGAGAATACTATAACAGACCCTGATGGTACAGAAAGGCTCAAACAACCGACTTCAGCACCAAAAGCAGCACCGACACCAGTGGTAGAGCAAGTAAACCGCTACACCGACCCAGCAAAACTAACACCGAAACCAGCAGCGGCACCGACACCAGCAGCGGCACCGACAACTACAGCGCAGCAAACAATCCTAGAAACAACTCCTAAAACCAATAAACCAGCCATTAGAATAGGACGACCAGAGATACCAGGCTACGGCGGTGAGCAAATCGATCCAATCAAGCCCAAGCAGCCAACACCGCCGCCAACGCCAAGGCCAATGCCCATTAAAAAACCAAGGCTTGTCGCCCCACCAACGAGCGGCACACGCACACCATTGCCTCGGATAACAGCACCAAAGTCACCATCGGGTGGAGTTGGAAGAGCGGGTGGCGCAGCCGCAGCAATTTTCAGTAGTCCAGTAATGGGGGCAACGAGCTACTTCGACGACAAAGCGATGGTAGGATCAAATCCAGAGAGTCAATATCTCTCAACAGTGCAAGGTCTTACTATGGGAATGATTAATGACCCAACGTCGCTAAAAGACAAAGGTAGAAACATAGTAAATCCCTTGTTGAGTCCATTTGAACAATTTGCTGAATCTAAAACTTTAGGCGAAGCTGGAAAAAACGCATTACTGGGCGGTCCGAGGTTAATCGGGGGCGTTCTCAGTTCTGCGGGCGAAATATTAGCTACTCCTGGCGAACAAACTATCGGCAGACTCATAAAAAACAGAAAAGATAAAACGCGCCAACAGGCAGTACAAGCTCAAGCTGGTAGGAGTTTAGCCTCAATGGATAGTGATAAAATGTTCAGGCCAAAAAGCGATAGTCTACAGGCAATAGAAGATATAGAAAGAAATTTAGGAATTCTCGGTGGAGAGGGCTTCGGCGTAAATACAAATCCAGAAATTTTTGAAAGTTTATCCGCTGCCAAGCCCTTGATTCGAGCACAAGCTCTTAGTGGGGAAAGTAGAAACCTAGAGACGATGCTAAGAGAAGCTCAGTCGGCGGGAATGAATACTGACACAGGAAATCTTAAAAAAGCAAAAGATCGCTTGCAAGGCAACAGAGTATCTCAACTAAGAGCTATACAAGATGAAATGATAAGAACGGGGGCGTCTCCTGAAGAAATGGCGGCCTTCCAAGGCCAGTTAGACAGTTCGGGAGATGTTCAAGGGTTGATAGCTAGAACTCTCACCAAACAAAGAAAGTCTATTCTTCTTGGGGGAACACTAGGCTCTAGTAACCCCAGAAATCTACCTCAAAATATAATGGGTGAAGGATTTAATTCAGACTTGCTTCCAGATAGCGCGGGCGATGTAGCGGGATTACGCAGATACAGAGACTATACAAATCAAGCGTTACCCAGCAGCGGAAGCTTCGATGGTATAGGCGGAAGGTTAGCTTTCTTAAACCAACAAAGAGAACAAAAAGCAAAACGAGCGCGAGAACTAGCCGCAAGGCAAGCCAGACAAAGAGAAGAAACGGCGCAAATACAAAGAAATATGGATTATAGTCTTGGGTTCATGCAGCCAAAAAGTTTTGTTGAAGAGGGGGATAATTTAAAACCCGTATTTAGCGCACAACAGCAGCAATTTCAAGAGTTTGAGAGAATGGGTGGATTAGATTTCGCAGCGAACGTTTATCACGACAGATTCGGCGCGGGCAGCAATACTCCTGGTGCAGCGGATAGAAATATAGAGAGATTTCGAAAGCTAAAAGAAAATAAAATACATGAGCTTACTGCACAAAAAATAGGAGTCCATCCTGACCAACTTCCAAAGCGAAAGAACTTAGATCAATTGGGTCCAATTGATCCTATCACTGGATTACCTGTTGGCGCATCCGATCCAGTTGATCCTGTCACTGGGTTGCCTTCTCTTATGTCGCAACAATCGTACGAAGGGCCGACTCAAGCGGGAATGATAGAAAGAGGTCTTAAAATTGAACGGATGGAAAAAGAAATAGCTTCGGGCGCATACTCTGACATTTTTGACGAACGTGAAGCTCAGAAGCACCTTGAAGACTTAAAAATAGAACAAAAATTAAGACAAGGAGCTTTCGAAGAAGCTAGAAAATATGACCCCCAAATGGGAATGAGGGGGCGTACAATGGCCGAAAACTCAGTTTTATATAATGATCAAATGAGGATAGCTTCGGGGATGAATGGAGGCATTGATCCTGTTACTGGACTGCCAGCGGCTGCACTTGCCGATCACGATGAAATAAGAAGGCTAGTGCAGATGCAGGGCGGCTTGCGAGACAATACGGCACCGATGAATCCTTTCAGCTTTTCTTATGATCGGTTAGAAGGTTATGACCCGATGACTGGACAGCCAGTGGAACGTCCCGAAGCAATCCAGAATTTAGACATCTCAAATCTTGTTGAACAGTTTCAGCAAATGATCATTCAGATGAGAGAGGAAATGACAGGTGGTCAAAATCAAAATGTTGAAGGTGCGGCTGTTAATACTCAAGACAATACCCAAATCGTTATCAATGCTCCATCTCAAGAAGAACTCGCCGCAGCTTACCAAGCAGAATTAGAAAGAAGAATGGCGGAGCAAACACAGCAAGTAGCTGAAGCATTCAGAGCAGCAGGACAAGAGCAAGCAGCTAACGCTCTAATAGCAGTTGCGAACGCACCTGCTAGACCACCACAATCGGCACAAGGAGGATTCCCTGCGGGGCCAATGCCATACAGTAGATAATTTATAACCAAGGAATAAGGTGAAAACATGTCAACAACATTTCAAAATGCGTTAAATCTTAGCGGAAGCGCGGTATCTATTTCCTACGAGAATAAATACCTCGGAGAAGAATATGCTACTTACGCTCGATCAAAAACAATCGGGTTAAGAGGAATTTTGTTGCCAAGTAACAACAACAGTGGAATTTCAGATACTTTTTCTACATTCGAGGAAATTAGAAGAACGGCGACTGATTCTTGTCAAACCAATTCTGCGTTTATAATAAATGGAGTCAATTTCGGAACGGGTAGAGTATTGTCTGTAGATTTTTCTGAAAGAGAAAACCCTATAAGATTAGCTGGTTACGACATACAATTACAAGTTTATGAAAACTCATATGATGACGCAGCAGTAACCAGTTTACTTAATTCTGATTTAAAAGACGAAATAAAAAGCAGAAGACCAGATTTAATCGAGTCTTTAAATGAAAATTTTTCTTTTTCTACTTCCGAAGATGGAACGTATGAGTTTAATCATGATTTCAGCATAAGATACATTTCAGGAAGTGCTGGATATGATTATGTTTCAAACGCGCAAAACTTAGCTAGTCAATTTTACACCGAAGTTAACAATATGCCAGATTATGGCTTGTTTTCTGACAACGTTGGAAAATATAACGATGCGAATATTAGATCGTCTAAGATGCTTTATAATGAAAGCTACGATTTAGTAAATCTTAATTTTAGCTTTAGTAAAAAGTTTTCTTCGTTAGACGAGGACACAGCTTATGCTACGTCTTCTACATCCAGAAGCATTCAGAGAGACGAAGTAGGCAACTTAACCGTAACTGAAAACGGTAAAATAAAAGCAAAACAAAACAATTTTGAAAACGCCTATACTCAGTTAGCTTCAATTACTGGATCGTTAGGAACCGCTTACGTGGGATGTAATAATTTATTCACGTCAGTTTCCGCGACTTTCGAGGGGGGTAACTCTGATTCTCTTTTCTCTCAATATACAGAATTAGGATCAACCATAAACCAAGCAGAGCAAACTATTGATTATAATATTTCTTTTACTAATAATCCATCTTTTACATCTTCTGGGATACATGAATACACACAATCAATTTCTGAAGATAAAGTTGGCGGCACTTTAACTATATCAGAAAACGGCTCGATAAGGCCCTATGGAAATTTAAGCGATACATTTGATGCAGTAAATGTAGTCTCAGGAATAGTTCATAATTCTGCATTTAATAGAGTCAATGCTTTGGCTGTAGACCATCAAAGTGATTGGGCCTTTGCTAATAATTACTCTAATTATAATGTTATAAAAGACTCATTAAATAGAACAAAATATAGCATAGGTTATCCAAGTAGGGGTGGGCAAGTTTCATACTCTTGCGAATATGTAGCCAATGGAACGTTTTTGCCCAGTTCCACCGCTAACGCTATCGGGTTGAATACTTTAACTGTTGAAGTGTCTGATTCGGAACCAACATTAATAACTAATTCACAACTCGTACCAAATGTTGGAGAAGTTTTACAAACTCCCGTGTTCGGTAAACAAACCAAACTTGGAACTAGGTCAATAAAAGTTTCTGCTCAAAAAGTTAGAAACGGAAATTACTTAACCGCTCCACCAAATATAGACACGCAGTTAAATTATATGATTACAATAGCTTTTGATCAAATGCGATTGATCCCTGTCGATTTATCCAACGTGAGGATTAGAGAGATGTTCGTGCGAGATTTAAATTATACTTTTTCTTCGCAAGGAAAAATAGACTTGAATCTTGAAGTAGGGTTCGTAGCCGAGGGCTATGATAGCTATTCTGCAAAACATGTAAAACTAAAAGCCAATGATTTAATCGAAGTAATTTAAAATGAGCACAGAGGTAAAATACAACAACGTAGACGTATTCGGCAGTCAGCCGACTCCTTTTGTAACGTTGTCTACTGACATGATTATTCATGGCGGTAGAAAGGCTCAAAGAAATAGCATAACTTTAAATGGACAAATTACAGGAAGTACGTTTAGCTCTTGTTTAACCGCTTCTCAAAGTATAGCAAATGGATTCAACAATGGATTTAAAACTTTAGAAGTTGTAGAAGATGGTGTCACCGTAGCTTCTTTTTCTGGATGTAAGGTTGACTCTATACAATTCAACGAAAGCAAATTAATAACCTTGGTTGACTATTCGATAAATTTATCAAATTATGATAACTTCTCTGGAACTCTCGGAGTTGTTGACCCCGCCGAAAACTTTTCGTTCAACATGAACGATGATGGTACGAGTACACTTACCCACGAAGTCTCCGCAAAAGGTGTATCATATGATGGCTCAAATCCATTTGACAATGCTAAAAATTATGTTCTGAGTTTAAGCGGATGGAACAATAAGATAACTCCAAAGTTTGTTAACGGGGGAGCCACCGCATACCCAATACTAACCAATACTTCCGAAAATATTGACAGAATCAATTCAACTTACTCCATATCTGAAAACTACACATTTCAAGATGGAGCTTCGAGCTATACGCCGATAGTTACTTATTCTTCGTCTCTTCAGAAAAATAAATCAGCAGATTTTGACAAAGTCGATATAACGGCAACAGTAAAAGGCGGAAAGTATTTTACAACTGATGAAGTCTTGGCCCACTCTAAAACTTTAGACCTACACGCAAAGGCTGAGTCTTTATCCAAGATAACTGACTTATTATCTAAACCTTTAAATTTTAACTTCGATCAAAATTTAAACAATAACACTGTTACGGTAAAAGCTAGTTACGATAATAATCCGCTTTTCGCTTCTAGCACTTGTTATTTTGACCATACTGTTGAAATGAGTACCGACGAGATAATGGGATTAACAACAGTTAGTTTAAATGGAACTATAAAGGGCAGAGGAAATAGAAAGCAAAGACTCGCTGACGCTGAATCTTTTGTAGAGAGTACGATAGAGGGTAGTGATTATCTATACAACTTAGCAAACACAATATACTCTAAGTTTTACGACAATATTACTTTTCCTTTAAGAATAGCAATGGACAACCTTTCTATAAACAGAAACCCAAATGCGGGAGAAATAACTGTTAGTGCTACATTTACAAATAAAGACTTTTTGAACAATACTGAACCAAACGGAAACTATACCTCGAATGTAGAATACACGGTCAGCGTTAAACCTAGCATAAATCAATACAGAGAAGCGGCGGCAGTTAATCAAAATGGTTATTACATAATTACAGATTTAAACGCAAAAAATAGAGAGACCGTTGACTTCTCTACAACTATCAACATTAATCACGCGGGTCCAAATGGAGTATACGGCGGAAGCAGCAGAATAAGTGAGGTCACAACTGACCCCTTATCTGCCCCGACTTCTCTTGGAGAGAGATTGGTTAACAAGATGATGTTTAACTTGGGTAATACATGGTTAGGCGTTGGGACTTCTGATACCATACTAATGTCAGAAAACGTAGATTACACAATGCAGAATAGAATAATATCAGCAAAGCAAAGTTATTCGCAAAACATACATAATATGACGTATAATCAAGCGTATGGGTACATAAAAGTAAGCTAATGAATAGAAATTTACTAATAGATTATTTAAATACTAATTCTCTAAATCTTGATGATTTGGTGGGTTTCTATAGCTTTGACTCTTATTCTGGACAGTACACCTTTAACGACAAAAATACTTACTCGTCTCAAGACTCAAAGAAAGCGTCAGAAAGTTACCCGCTTATTTCTTTGTGCGACAGTGACAATGTAAATACCGTGTCTGGCTCTGGGTATTTCGACGGAAATACTATAGCTAAAGTCGGAACAGAATTTAAAAATGAAGATTGGACAATACTGTTAAATTATTATACCACCGATTTTGCGTCTAATAGGAATCTAGGTAGAACTTTATTTTCTAGTATGAAGTCTGGCACTAGTGCAAGCGGCTTTAACGTAGGGCTGAATGGTGCTCATAAATTATATTTTGAATACTACAATAAAGACTCCCAAAGAAAAACATTTACTTTAGATTGCGAGTTGGGAGAAAAAAATATTATATCAGTAGTTCGCTCAAAGGCATCAAACAGCGTAACCATGTCTTTTTATGATGAGCTATACAAAAACGAAAAAAGAGAAACCTTTTCAACCGCCGACTCTATCACGTCTACCAGCACCGATACTATCCTATCAAACGATTTGTACGTGGGAGATTTTTATAGTGCTAGTAATGGTTATACAGGCTTCAGCGGGTATTATGACGATTTAATTATATTTAAAAATGCTATCGCAAGCGGAACAACGAAAAATTTAGCCAACTTAATGATAGCCTCTGGATATACAACCGGAGGTCTTACGACAGAGCAGTTTACTTTCTCTGGGGTTACAGGATTACCAACTTTGACTAGCGGGGTAACTGGTCAAGGAATAACTGGATATAGACAAGTTCAGTCTGGAGTCATTGCGTCGAGGTGTGGGGCGGATATTCCGATCTACGTTAACTCTGGCGTATCTGGCGACAAAACCGGAACAACCATAACATACAGCTACAGCACTGGTTTGTTAACTGGCACTAGAACAGTTTTTGCAAAACCATCAATAAATATTGATAATTCATTATTGGAAAAATACAAAAGAAAAAATATTACATTATTTTATGATGTTTCGGACTTAATTGACAATGTTGAAGTTAGGTCATTTACGGGTATTAACCCTGACGTTGGCATTCAAGCGGAACCCGTATTCTCTTCAACTGGGAAATACAACTTGGGTACTGGATATACTGGGTCGAATATAAACTTTTATTTAAACGGACTTTACCAAAGATCGGGCGCATCACATGACTTCTATAAAACTGGCACTAATGAAATCGTTCCCACAGGGGGCATACAGGATAGTGGAATATATCATTCTAATATATATGACAAGGTGACTGGAACCGCGAATTTCACTGGATACGAATCTGGAAATACAATCTACTCTAAGCAAATAATAGCTTGGGAACATAAAGATTTATATATCAATGGATTAAAAATGCTTTCTGGCACGGATCACATATGGTATGAAGGCGCACATGACTCTGTAAATATAGACAGAAGTAAATTGCATGGTTTGCCCACTGGAGAAATAGCCTTGGTTCCATTCATTAAGCATGATCACCGTTTTGTAGAATTGAATAATTCTTTAATTTCTAACCCATCTGGCTTCTTGTCTCCTCAAGTATGGTACAACGGACAGAGGATTATAATTAATAAAAATTATAAATTAGTATCAGACAACAGCTTGCTTGCTAATGACAATAAAATTAGATTTGTTGATAGTTTTAGCGTATATAATGGAGAGGAGCAAGGATTTTAAATGGCAAAAAGAAACGCAGAAATAGTACATTTAAGTGGATTCCCTGCTGGTCAGGCTTTTGGCGGTTATATATACAACGTTAGTATAAATGAGGGCGGTTCTAGACAGCCAACTTCATTTGAAATCAGCGTAATGAATGAAACGGGCGAGTATGAAATATACCCAGAAAATCTTTCTACTATTTTTCCTTATACTTTAATAATTGGCAACAATACCAATATTAGTGACTCTCTTTATTATGACTCTATATTTTTAACTGAATATAATTGGACTGATACTACGTCTGGCAGAATCTTAAATTTAAAATTTGTAGATGGATCAATAATTTTAGATAAAACACATGTTCTTTTGTTTAACGATCAAGCTACGCCATATAACTACGGACCAAATCCATTTAAAAATGCTGATTCATGGAGAATTAAAAATCATTTAGTTTATATTCCAGTAGAATGTAATAACTATTGCGAAGATACACAGGCACCACCATTTGGAGAAGGAGCAAGAAATCCTTGGCCCCCAAGTCATCCTAAATCTCTTGGCCAACCCTTTGGGTATAAAAGAGTTGATCCCAATGGAAATCCCGCGCAAGTGAAATGGTATTACAATTCTTGGTCAGCTAATACAAATAATGTTTTCGGTAGAGCGGGGGGAGCGATAATAATAGGAGAAGAACAATTTACAAGTAACTCGTGTGAAATAGCCAAGGTCGATTATTCTTTTTCGGAGTTGCTGAGTATAATATCAGATAGTGCGGTTGGGATCGGAGTTCCTGTTTTTGATATATCTGACAGGGGTTATGGACTGCTGGGTAGCCCCGCGATTCAGGCTATAAGGAGAAATTTTTCTGGAGGAACTCTAAGATCGGTGTTAAATCAGTGGTGCGACCTGCTTGGGTTCTCTTGGTTTTACGATAATACAAATGGTTCAATCGGGGCGTACGACTTAAAAGCCCTAGATCAAACTAATCTTATTGGCGACATCAGAAAGAGAGTGGACGGTATAAAAGAAAATACTACCGTAAATAACCCCGTAGCTATAACAGATATTAAAAGTTCGGTTTCTTTAGACGGCACATATGCTCAAGACAACATAACGGTTTACAAAAAAGCCCCCAAAAGTTCCAGCAGAAACAGAAAGATAGATAAAAGAGTTCTATTCGAACCTTTGACTTTATCTCATATATTTCCAAGTAATGTGTTCGCTAGAATAACCGGCGGGAGAACAGAGAATGAATTAATTCAATCAGCGATTTTGGCTAAATACAATCCGACAGCTAGAACATTATATAACTACTATCTGATAGCTGAAAGAACCAATAACTTTACAGACATGAGCGCACTTTCGCAATATGGAAAGCCGCTCGGCATATCCCTGAGAGCGAAACTTACAGATCAACAAAAATTTGACTTGTTGACTTTAACATTCTCTACTCAAAGCCAACAAAAAGAGCAAGCTAAATACGGAAAAGACTCTGGAGTATTTTTAGGAACTTACAGTAAAGACTTAGAAAATAAATGGATGGATTGGGAAAGACAGGTAGCTGACTTTATAGGTCAATATTATTTTTTCCAGAAGCCTTTCGCAGATAGATTCGACTGCGTAGAAGGTTTATCTAACGTAATACAAGAATGGACAACCAAACCAAACACAGAAACCTTTCAAAGAAATAATTTAAATGAATTGCCTTTTAAAGATTTAATGAGGCATCCAGAAGGTGCGGTAGGTTTGAGTTCTGTTCTAACTAAAAATGAATTCTTTTTGTACAGAAGAACTGGAACTTCATATGGATTCAAGGACGAAGAGCTTGATAGCCTATTTTTTGAGGATGGAGAAGAGCTTTTAAAAGATTTTTTACCTTCTCACAGTCCACTTGAGGGTTCTGCGAAATTATTTTTAGACTCTATGTTGAGAGATGTGTTCCCAAACATTTATCCTGAATTAGAGCAATTACAAGACGAAAATAAAAGACCATCGTTGATATTCTTTCCTGATATAAAGACGGTTAGGAGTAGGCTTGACGTTGGTGTTATGCACGGCATCAGCGGACACACTTGGGTTAAAAATGGAGGCAATCCATTCATGAGGGGGCTTAACCCCAATTACCCGACATTTGAGCACAATAAAATAAATAAATATGAAGTTCTAACGAAGGAAGAAGAGACGGACGCGGACAAAGAATGCAAAATGCTTTGCGACTACGACTTAATTGATGAATTGTGTGAATGTCCCGCTGGTGATGTATATAGTCCTGACAACGTAGGACTTTCAAATTCTAGTGCTCGCTGGTTTAGACTAAGAGTAAAACAAGGGCAAGGGTGGAGTCCAGCGTTTTCATTTATCTTACCTTCTGAGTATCCTTATTCAGCTTATGTATCAGTGAGTACAGAAAGCACTCATCAGCAAAACGGCATCATTAGGCACGTAGGCGTTGTTGGCAATGCTGGTAATACGATGGAGTATAGAATAAGAGTTAATGATATAAGCAGCGACTTTGATCAAACGCAAGGAAATAAAGAGAGAAGTTTACAAGCTGTCGCCGCTGGTTCTGAGTCGGGCGAGGTGTCTCCCAAAATAATCATAAACGGTATTTTTTCTCCTGTTTCCATATATGATTTTCATGCCGTATCAGAACAATTAAACTACAGTAATTTTATGCCCAAGGAGACACTCAGCTTTACTATGGCTGGCTTAAATCTTTCAGTTTTAAGTCCTTATACCGACGTAAAGCATGGTTTTCAGGGAGCCTCAGTTAGCGTTGGTGACTCTGGAACCAGAATAACCTTTAACTACAGTAATAAACCACCGACAGTAACGAAAGAAGAACTAGCAATACAAAGCATAGGAATTCAAAGAGTTTTCTAACTATGAATTTTTCTGGAGCAAAATTTAGGTCTTTAGTGGACAGAAGTGGAATTACTTTTTCTTTTAATGGTTCCATAAGTAACGCTAGTGGCTCTGGTGTATTTGGGTTTTCTGGAGAAGGAACCAAGTGCGGGTTTTCTTTTTATGGTGGGAAAATATATGACCCTAATAATGTATATTTTTCATCTTATTCCAGCGGAGAAAATTTTACTATAAATGGAGCTATATCTGGGTCTAAATATCAATACTCATTTAATGGCTACCCAGTATCTTATGCAGGAACAAAAACACCAACAAAAATTCAAGGTTTTTATTTAGACTCTTCTGGGTGTAGCATAACATCTGACATCAAAGTAAATACCGACAAATACGAATACTCTTTGGCTTACCCGTCTACTTTTACTCATACGGGGGCGTTGAGTGGAACCCTCTCTAGCGTAGACTCAAATTATAATTTTCAAGTTTTTTCTGGTAAGGTAAATTCCCCTAAACATTTTATTATAACTGGATTAGAAACCAGTAGAACTGGAAGTTTGCCAATCAAAATACAATCTACAGGCGAAACAGTTTTAAACAAAGATTATACTTTCGAAGTTGACTTGTATACAAACTTTGGAACGATATCAAAAGATTTTACATCAGTAGCGTCCCTGCAAGACCCGACAGAAGGCTCTTCTTTTGATTTGGTTAACGCAGATGATAGTTTAACTGGCGGTGCTCTTTCTGGGTATAAAATATCAGTTAGCTCTGGTACACAAAACTACAATTCTCAAAATTATACTTTAGAGTATGATTTGTATAAAAATTATTCTGAAATTACATCAAAGCCAATTACAGTTTCATTAAAGCACTCGTCTGGTACAACTGGAATCTTTTATAATGGACACAAAGTAACTGGCGTTCAAATGGCTAACGCGGCCAATCTTTTATTCACGGGAACGCCGACGGTTACGTTTACTTCTGACAACTCTAATGATTCTCAGGCGTCTGGAACAGCCGTAATGAAAGACTTTATGACCGCGAGGCTGTGGTACAGTGGTGCGCCAGATTCTCCGGTTTACGATACGGTTACATTTAAAACTATAGTTGGGGTTAACTTGACAAGCAGCGGGGAGTATATGGACCCCACAAAAATTAACATCGGTTTTAGTGGTGGTGAATATTCTAGCTATCCATATATATTTGGTGCTTATGTTGACTCTTTAAATGTTAGGCCGAGTAAATTATCTTCTGGTTATTCTCAAGCAGTTGGTAGTCACGAATTCGACAATACTTTAGAATCTTCTCCAAGTAGTTATCTTTATACTTCTGGAAATTACGACAATATTTTATACCTATTCGACAATAGCATTAAATCAGCTAGAGCGGTTCCTTTGACGGCTACTGGTGATAAAGTTTCTAGGGTCGTTACTGGTATGTGGGATGTTTCAACTGGCGCGTTTACTGGTGGTTTTTATAATTTTAATACTCAAGGCTTTTGGAGCGGGGTAACCACCGGAGAATCCAACGAAGTAAATCACCCGCAAGGAGACAGGGTTGTAACTGGTTCTTATTTTAATTCTTCAACAACTTCTGAGTCTAATATAAAATTAAAATTAAGATACGTAAAACCAACCGCAATCTTTGATCGTTATATATCTGGCGTTGATCTAAAGATAATAAATAATTATTTAACTGGCTCTCATACAAAAAATACTACTTACGGTAGGCTTTACGAAAATCCACCTAGTATTTCTAAAAGCTACACAATGAAAAATATGCCAGTAATTAATAAAATTAAAGAAGCTGTTACTGGTCAAGTTTTACAAGGAAGTCCAGCTAGTGTCGATATTAAATATAGCTATATACAAAGCGGCACTTCTGGAGATTCGGTAGTAGGCGGCGAAATTAGACAGGTTGGTGATTATTTAGCTCAGTATCCAGCACTGTCTTTTGCTGACATGACGGGTATGTTTGGCTCTTCTTTTGATATGTGGAAGGGGGCTTTCGAATTTGCTTATACTGGGTTGACTTTAAACTTTATAAATTTAGGTTTAGAGTCAACAACTGGTACTTCTGTTGGTTCTACTTATGCGGTAGGAACAAATAATATAGGAGACATAAGAATAGGCGCGTCTACTGGAATAAACATTAGTCACGTTAATCTTCCTGTCTCTGGCAACAACTTTGGCACGAGTGGTTCTAGCGGTAGCAATATATTTCTTTCTACAGCAGAAAAATGGAGAAATGAAACATCTGGAACGTATTATGATGATTCGTCGGCCTCTTACATCAGAGCAACTGGGTTTAGTGTCGATATGGTTTCTGCTCATAGCATCGGTTTGGCCTTGGGAATCAGTAATCAATTTAATGCAAATTCTGTTACTCACACTGGCTGCGTAACTAAATTAACTAATCTTTATAACAGCGGACAAAATTTATGGCAGGACGCGGGTGTAAATTTAAATCCATCGTCAACTAAAACCAACTTAACAGAAAAAATCAGTGGAATGATCGGTTGCGACGTTGACGCAGTTACTTATTTGTATGGAACTGGAGCCTCTGGTAGCCACTCGGTTTTCGTCCAAAAGAGCGGCTTACCTTTGGTAACTGGCGAAGTTTTGCAGCTTAACAGCGCGAATGCTACTTTGCACTTGAGCGGCTCCGGAAGCTTAAACTTAACTAAAACTATAACAGGAGTGGTAGTATAATGGCATTTGAAACTATAGATTTATCAAAGCAAGAATCGCAAAAAGCTAGAGTGGTAGAGATATGTGACGATTTTCTAATATGTACTATACTGGGATTTGACTCTAGCGGTAATAAAACAAACATAAAAGTCGCCGTGTCTAAACCCATAGGTTTACGTACTATGGATTACTATGGCGGAGGAGATTATATTAGATTAAACTCTCAGTCTAGGAAGGGTAGCGAAACAAAAGCAAGAACTGACCCCCCCGTTGTATCGCAAGATTTAATAGGGTCAGGAACGCAGCAGTGGATTACCCCTTCTTATGAATCTGGGGAAGAGATATATATAACAAAAAAAGTATCAGATAGTACGCAAACATCCACAAGCGTAACAAAAGATTACTGGAATTTTTCTTGTTGCCCCACTGGAACAGGAGTCGCGATTACTGGAATAGTTTCGGACGCGAATACTGATACTTTTACTAGATTTCAGCACGGATTCACAAACGCAGACATAGCGACATTTGTTGATGAGTTTGGTAATATAGGGAATTCTTATTATGTTGGAGATGCCACGTCTGATACTTTTAGATTGTATCGACACGCAATTAGAACTGCGATTCATAGACTCGATGTAACCAATAGCTCAACCGGAATCAGGCTTTCTGGGCATGACGAGGAGACTTGCAATCCTTTCGAGGGAATGTCTTGGGGTGACTTGCAGGGAAGTGGATGCATAAAATTAGCGGATTTTTTAATAGATGAAAATAGGGCAGGAAAAAGCTGGACTACTTCAGGTGGCGGCGGCGGTGGCGGAGGTGTACCCGCTGGATACAAAGAACAGTGTATTAATTTATGCATAGAGGGAGCAGACGTGGACGGCAAAATTTTATTTAAGTCTGGCTGCTAACACATTTAAAGACTTATGCCAAAGAGTTATCACATAGGTTACGGGTGCGACTGTAGGATTATAAACAATGCTTGGAGAACCGGCAGTAATAGTCCTCAGATTCCTTGGTATTCTAATGCTTGTTGGACTTGCGGCTCTTGCAACAAGCAAAGATATGTGCTGGATAATAGTTGGAGTGGTTTAAATTCTGTTGCAAGTTATGACCCGCATGGGGCAACTGGACTTAGAATTAATACTAATGCATGCGGAACGCTTTTGTACAGTAGTCCTGTATATCTTGGACTTTATGAAGGCTGGACTGATGCAGCCTTAACTGGAATCGACTACACTCCAGATTTTATAACCCCACTTGAGGCATCGCCAGGTTGGGGCAATTTACACGGCACTCAGGACCATGCGAGCGGGTGGCATGGTTGCGAAAGCGGCTGCTCTGGCACGACCTTGTATAAGGCTCCTTTTACATGGACAACTGGCGGACCATTTACTGGACCGGACGATTATTTAGGTAATCCTACATATACTTATTCTGAAACTTCTTATATTCCATATTTTGAAAATTCCGATTTTAAAAGTTTTTATGCTGCTGACTATAGTCCTTTACCCAAAATTAATGCTGGAAACGCTCACCTCCTTGAAAATTGTGATTATGTAAATTCAAACAGTCAGTTGTTGGGAATGTTCGCAATAACAGACTCTAATGATAATAAGTTTATAGCAAGCACTCAGCGCGGAATCGCTTGCAGAAATGAAAATTTTCCTGCTGCATACAATTTAGATTATACCTTTGCCGTATTAGAAAAAAGTAATGTTACTTATAATATAAATGCTAATCAAATGGGTTTTTCTGTTCGTAACGGGATTGATAGCTTTGATTGGCGGAATCAGTGGTTTTTGGGAGGCGTAACAAGCAGTACAAGGCAGTCTGAAGATGGATTATACGTTAAATTTGCTTCGAAAGAGTGTCTTGGTCTTTCTGGTGCGGCTTGGAACACTATAACTGGTGAGGCTTATCTTGGTCGCTCGGAAAGCGAGCAACCCTTTAATCTCAGCCTTAGTCAGTGGGAGATGATTGGTTATGCAAGTGGCGTTCACCGTAATAATCGACCGTATAAAAGTTTCACATTTAAACGTTCAAATACGCCAAACGCTAATACTTTTGAACCATTTCCTGTTTCGGGTATTACAGTTGCAAACGGAGTTGCTTCGTATCAAGTTCCTTACATAAGCAAGGTATTAAAAACTGGATACGCAATGCCAGATTCCGATGCATTCGCCCTTCGCTACGGTTATAGTAGCCAAAGCAGAAACGCCGAGATTGGCTATGCTGGAACTGGTCCAACCGATGGAAATCTTAGATACAATGACCCTAACCATCATCCCAGAGGGACTTGGGAAATATCAAATGAATCTGGAAAAGACGCATTCGCTGCGAAGATGGCTTTGTGGGATAACGCTGGATTTACTTCGGATAATTCTTTTTTCGGTAGAAGTGAAATAGTTAGAACTTATTACACAGAGGGTTGGGGGTGTGAGTACAGTCCTATAAAATATCAGAATTTTATTAAAAAAGATTTGTGTTTGCAGCATCCTATACCTAGGGGGGGTTTTCGGGGCATGGGTCGAAGCGTTTCCTCCGCTTTTTCAAACAGAAGTGGCTATGCGGATTTATTGTATATTCCGTTTAGCGGCGGCTCTCGTTGGGTTACTACCGCAAGCGATTTCTATTATTTGAATGCGGAGACTCGGCGTTTCATAACAGCTAATTTTTCTGGTTATGATGATTATGTAATTTTTGATAAAAGAATGAAGGGCTGGCATGGAATCAGCAACTTAGCGGATAATTATTATGATTCTGCTTCGTGTATGTCTGAAGGTTTTATATTTCATGGTGGTTTGAACTTGGGTCTTTTCAGGCAGGGTAAAGTGAATTGCATGGCCGATCCAGAATTACCAATGATGGGTAGATATAGGCAGGGAGACCATCATTACAATAATAAAGTCTTTAAAGCTTCGATTGTGGAAGATTACTGCAAGGGTATCGAGCATCTATCATCTCTAGACTTGGAAAGAGTTTACGGTCAGCTAGAGCTTGGTTACAGCGGTGGCTACAAGTGTGGGGATTTTATCACTGGTTATTCTGGTTTGCAAAGACATGATTATAATAGTTGGCTGGTGTTTGACGACGATGATCCACGGAGGGCTGGCGTCTACTCGCCGTTACAGGGGTCAGGGCGAGCAAGTGCAGTAATCGATATATCGGGTTTATATTTGCAAAGTAGCGGTTTTTTGTCTGCATTCGACCTCCCTCCTTCTCTGGCGGAGTTGGCAAAACTGCACCCCTACAGCTACGCGGAGAAGGAAGAGGCTGTGGCAGCACAGGCTAGGGGTACGGCATCTTGGGCGTTGGTAGCTAATTCGCCGTATGATCGAGCACCCGCCGCCACGCAAGAACAAGGGGCCAACTTCTTGAATGATTATCGATCTCAAGCCTCTATTAGGAGTGGCTGGAAGAGCGGAGACGTTACCTTTGGCGCGGCTTACATAGGTAGAGTCAAAGATGTAAATAACAACATTTCTTTTGACGTAGCAAGTGGAAGGTACAATTTAACTGGAAGCGGATCAGGTGTAGAAGCCGTGTACGTGGGTACAACTGGTTCTGCCATACCAGTATATGAAATTGTTGATCCAGCTTCCAGTTTAGATTACAAACCTTACCACGCAACTAGAATCCAAAACTCGTCAGACAGAAAGTATTTGCTCGCTACAGATGGTGATAAAATAGTGAGAGTGGGTTCTGGAATGGGTTATTTTGACTCAAATACAGATTATCAGCTTGCAACTTACGGTGTACCTTTTAATCTTTGCGGTATAACTGGATCGTATCCTTCTATGTCTGTGGATATATATTGGGATGGAAATCAGTGGGGAGGCTCGGTAACCGAGGGAGAAGCGGTTGTAACACCAAATAGAACAAAAATTTACAACTATCATTCTTTAGATGATATAAATCAAAAGTTTCCCTTGCACACTGGCAATGTAACTGGGATTTCATTCGCGGGTAAATATTTTATCGAAAGCCAAGATAATAGTGAACTAATGCAGATTAAAGACGGCAGCTATGGGTGGCTAGACAGGGACCGAGTAGTGAGAAAAGAGCTACTTGAAGACTCTGATTATTTTTTTGGGCAAGTCGCTGATGACAATAAAACTCCACTGCTTAAAGAGTGGTTAAATTCTCAATATGTTTCCGAATTGAGTCATTGGGCGTATCCGATTATGGGGCTTACTCACAAGCCAATGACTCATTATAGATCGGATAGGCGAGGTATACCGCATTGGGCCGGTGACAATTATTATAGAGATGCGGGTTCACACGCTGTAAGATTTCAAAATGTTTATCCAAATATTCATAGTACGAGCGCGGCAAGGTACTTGCGCGGGTCGCCTGAAGGCGGCACAAGTGAGGAAATGCCAGAATACGGATACTGGGAAAACCTAGGGTTAAATAGAGGTAATTGGCATATAGCGTACTACAGCCGAGACGGTCAATGGCATAGAAATAACACTAGTATACAGGAAAGCCCCAACTACTTTGATTGGTCCGCATACGGATTCGGTAAACATTCTGTTAACCCTATAGGAGTTACAAGTTTATATTCGGTGTTAGAAACCACAAATTCGAGCACTGGGATTTTGCATAGAATACCAACTGGAAGCGGCCTTCGAGCGGAAACTAACCCTAATATACCACTAAATGTAGCCTTCCCAGGCATGGGCACCACCAACGCTTACGGGCAGGTCGTTGACATTTACCGCGCACAAGCAGCAACATTCTTTGCTGGAACTTTATTTGATGGTCGTTCTAGCTCAATGCCGCTGTTCGACTACGGGGCTGCTGTTAACCTGTATGATTGGGGGGCTGGGTTTGCTGGTCGTAGCACTGGTGAATTATTTTCTGGTTCTCCATTGTGGCATGTGAACGAGTACACTGATTACTATAATGGCACTACTTATGAAGAACCTGGATATCCAGCGGGGGGTGGTGGTGGTTGGATAAATAATTGGGACACTATGAAGGATTTTACGGGGCTTCAAGAGATTCCAAGCCCTGAAACCCCCAGAGACATGAATAATACTGGGTTTTGTACCCAAACATCCTATGGATTTACCTCCTGTGTCGAACTATTTTACGGTGTGCCATCTGGGGGCGCAGCAGGAGAAGCTTATGTAGACATTCAGCCAACCGGATGGATCGTTTTAGGGAGCCAATCTGGAACTCATTCTTCTGCTCCTATAAATAAAAATATTGATAAAAGTGGATATGTATTTAATCACGATGCAAGATTTTCTAACATTTCTGAAGAAAGACGTACCGAGTATGTAACCGGAGGTTTATTTGGGCCAGATATAGTAAAAATAAAGGAAGGTCAATACTGGAGCGGTATCGATGGCAGTACGGTTACTAACCCTCAGAATAAATACATTGTAGACCTTGTTCCCACGGGGGGAGGCAAAATTTCATGCATGTACAAAGAAAGAACCACTGGAACCACCAATGGTAATGGAGATTGGTTTTACACTAGAAACACAAAAATATTAAAAATCCCCGCTGGAAAAAAATTAGAAGTAGAATTTTATAGAGATTGGACTCAAACCGGAGCGTGGACGATAGAAAATAACTGGAATCTGAAATCTGGAGATATGTTAGAAACCCCATATGGACATTTGTTCTGGCCCATGTCTGGCAGTGGGTATTGGGAAGAGCACAGTATATATTCATTAAGACCTCGTCTTGGCGATGGTCAGGAGAATTTTTGGACAATAGGCCGTGAGCCGTATGATTGGGATGGACATAATGGCAAACATATGTTGTCTAATGCTCACCCATTGATGGATAAAAAGTCTGTAGCTGGGATTGAGTATATAATGGTGGATTTTTTACCCACGGGAGCTAAGTTAATCTTTGAAGATACTGGCGGATGGCAAGTAGAAAGTAATCAAACTCAATTCAATAATGGTTCGTGGGTTTATTATAGCGGAATGCATCCAAATCCATCTGGGAAATTCATGCTTGATGGCCAGCATTACCCAGAGCTTGATGATCCAGATTGGTATGAATTCAGACTAGAGCAAATAGGCAGGGTAAAAAGTAGAGGGGCTACTGATCCAAGTAGTCCAACTAATACTAGTACAATTTTATTTGACATTTCAGGCTGTTGCAGTGGTGGTTCGGCTTTTTTAGGGAGTGGTGCTTCTGGAGCTATATATCCAGATTTTTGGTCTGGGCGAAGAGGGGATAACAATGGTTATTATTTTGGTAGATATGGAACTCAGCAATCGGGCTTAAACGTAAGCACGTCTCATAGAATATTTACAAGTTATGAAGTTGATACAGTCACTCACACGCAATTAACTTATACAGGAAATCCCCTTAAAAAGAGAGTAAGTGCACAGGCACAGGCTTTTCAGGGGTTGGTTTGGACTAGAGACTCTGATCTGACGAATGCAACTTGGTACGCCTTAGATGACAAAGGTGTCGAGAGGCAAGTAGCTAATCTTAGCCCTAATATATCACAGACTAAATTAGTGGGAGATTTAAAGCATTCTGGGTATCAGTTTTCAAATCACGCGATGTATGAAAGCTGGGATAATTACATAAAAAAATATCTTGGCAGCAGCTTCAGATTACTAAGGTCTGAGGACATCTTCACCAAAATGAACCCCGATAATATATTTTATTCATTTTGGACGGGTGGCAATACTGACCCAAGCATCAAAAAATATACAAGGGCAGATTATGTTAAGTCTGGTACTATTGAGGTGGAAACTACGAATGCGTGGGGTCAAACGCAAACTACAACCGAGACTGTTTATGCATCAAGCGCACCCAAGGACTACGTAAGGGTGGACAAAAGAACTCATCAAAGTTATGTAGACTCTCAATGGATAAGTACGGGAACTGGTTATTATCAGTTTACTGGCGTTGTGTTGAAAGGCAATGGAGATGAGCAAAACATTGGCAGCAAAATGCGGCCACGATCATTCAATACCGACATCAATCTCAAAGAGATAAACGACTATTGGCCAACTGGGCTGCCTCAAAATAACGTGTATTATTATGGCGACATGTTTTTGCATAATAGTTGGCAGATAGCAAGAGAGCCATGCTTTGATAATTGGATAGATCACATATCAGGCAGAAGTGGTAGTCAATATTTTTCTGACTTTTACGTTTTAGAGTTGGACGACCCAGCAGGAACTTCAACTAAACCAATATATAACAACGCTAATGGATTTAGGCCATATGCTCATATGGGCGCAACTGGCTCAGACTTTATAAAGGAAAATCCACATTTAGCAATGTTGAATTTAGGAACTGGTATAAACCCAGCCTCTTGCGCTAAGTTGAAATCAGTCTTTGAGTCCGCTGGAATAGAAATGACAGACCCCGCCGTTATTCGAAAGTTAACTGGGCTTTGGGCTAATTTAGAAAACGAATATCTTTCTCGTACTTATAATAGTGGCATAATCATAGCAAATGAATCTTTCGATTATTATTCAAATCCTAATAAATGGTATGGGTATCAGAAGACACTTAAATATGGAACTGGAGATTACGTTTATGACATGCTGGAATACGAAAGAACAAGATGCTGTAGCGGAACTGTCGAGGCGACAGGAGACCCTGATTGCGCGATTTATACGGGTCACAAGCTAACTGGTTCTCCGCTTTCGGGAACAGGAAACAGGTCGTTGATTGGAACCAATGTGTATATTCAAGCCGCTTCATCTCAGAACTGTTTTGGTTGTCCTGATCCAGCCGCAGACAATATATGTATGCAGCCCGCAGCGAGCATGTCTTGGTCTTCTCCTACTCAATTTTATTATATAAATAAATCTTTATATGCAACAGAAGATAAAAGCACGTATGGCACTAATATTTATAGTACCCCCGATATTATTACAGGACTACCAGATGGTAGTTGGGAGTGGAGAAAGAACTATGGTTGGTCAACTGTAACTTACGCGACCCTGTCTCCTTCTCCGCCTGTATCTAGGCCCACTGGCGATTTTATAATTCCTGCTTCCGAGCCTAGAACGGCTACTAAAGGGAATTGTCCGCCGATTGACCCATTTAACCCATTTGGCAATTTCGACTTCAACAGCTTCGGCGGCTTCGGCGGCTTCGGCGGCCTTCCACCGGCTGGACCTGTTATCTTTTAATAAGTTACTTATTTTTTATTCTTTGTATAAGTTCAAAAACTTTTGCTTTGGGAATATCTGAAAGCGATTCAAATGATTCGGCTCCAGACAGTTTTTCTTGAACTAACTTGGTTTGAATTTGCTTGAATGTTACGCCCTTGTCCTTCATGACGTTTTCAAGCAGGGCTTTAGGATCGGTAGATTTAACAGCCGATTGATCTTCTTCAAATATTTTTGTGTCGCCAAGCTCTTCTTTAGCTACAATATTAATCTTCAAGAAATTACGAACGCATCTCACAAACGCTCTGTTTTCGGCTATTGGCCCCAAGAAAAACTTAGCAAAGCTCTGGGTGTTCGATGGAGAGGCGTCTCCAATGGCTGAGAAGGTTACGGGTCTACCTTCTGTTTCGTAATTGGGAATCCAATCAATCGAGCAGGTAGCAACAACATAATCTGGGGATGGAGATACCACATCGTAGCGGACGTTTGTATACCCGCGAATCTGAGCTAACTCTTTAATTCCGCCAAGTAAAATAATTAATTGATAGTCTTCTAGTTTTGTTACGTCTGTTTCTTGTGTTCTTTGTTTGTTTGCTACTAGGAACTCTTCTTTGACCATTTTGCGCCAATCTACGGTTCCGTCATCGTTGAATACATAATTAATTTCAGGTTGCGTAATCAAGCCGCTATCATCTCTATCTACGGCTACTCTTTTAGTAGTTTTTCTTCTAGGCATAGTTTTAATATATCATTATTTTGGTTGTTTGTCAACCAATTTTCTTAACTAAAGCGAAATAATCCAAGTCTTTCCAAAGCTCTGGATCGTCCTCAATCGGGCATGGTACTTTCTGTGTTGTATTTGTGGGTTTGTGGTTTTTCCACGCCCAATCACTGGGATAAATTTTACCGCCGCTTAATACTCTTTTGGATGATTTATAATATAAGCTGTCTAAGTCGCATTTAACGTCTTTCTTGCTTCTTAATTCTTGTCTTTGCAAGAATGTTAAATCCATGTATTTAAACTTGAACTTATCGCATTCCTCTTCAGGTAAGAATGAAATAAACGCATGTTTGATGTCACACGCGTTAAGTAAACCTATAAATTGGCTCAAGTCGCCAGAATAAGACTTATCATAATTAAAGATTAATGAATTTATCTTGCCTTTAAAATTAAATAATATATTTGGGTTTATTGGCCGCTTGGTTATAATCGTAGCCGAGCCTAATTGATGTAAATAGTCTTCCATAAAGCTTTCATCAAAATTTAAGTCCATTCTGATTCTCATATGCTTAGGAAGCCCGTTAACGTCTCCGTATTTCTCTAAATGCTCATTTGGTACTACGTCTACAAAATCTTCATGATATTCATATCCCGTCTGCTCTGTGGAGTAAACTAAGTTAAAATCGATTCCCAATAAATTTAAAATTGATTTTGCAATGACTTCTGGTTTTATGGTGTTTATGGATTTGTCATTCTTTTCCACTATTCCGTAGCAGGGTTTTTCATCGTCTTCTCTCTCTGGCTCTATTACAATTTGTAGCTCTTCATCTCTCCAAAACGGACCTCTATTGGAGGCTAAGACGTGAGAATATATTGATGCAATTTTTTTACCCAAAGAGTTTGCTAGGTGTACATGGTAAGAGTCTGCGCCAAAGTGAAGGAGTCCATTTTTAATTATATATGCCTCCTGTCCGATTTTAGCGTTGTCAGCAAAAAGCGTATTCTTAAATCTGCGCGAAGACTCTTTTCCAAGCTGTAGAATTTTAATATTATTTTTTTGTAGCTCTGGATGTATCAAATCAATAACATCTTGCCAGTAGTCATAAAAGTTAGATTCTGAGGTTGTCTCTGTGGTAAAGGTTACATATTCGCCTATTGGTATAGGGTAATAGTGCTCAAAAATTTGAGGGGATTTTATCTTTAATCCAGAGGATAGCGCGAATCTTTCTAATACATGCATATTTATCCCTTAATATCAAAAGCAATTTTATCTTTGCCGTTATGTAAGTAGTCTAGGCTTCTTTCTGTTCCAAGGTGGGGTAGGAACGCTATTTCGAAGTAGCCTTTGTGTTTTTTTATTCCCTCTAGCCATAGCAAATCGTCCATTTGCTGAATATATGGTATCACTTTGTGTACGTACTCGTTGCCATCTAAGATGAACTCGTTTTCAGGTTGCGTTGCTACGTATAGATTATAGTTGGGGTATTGCTCGTTTATTGACTCGAACAGGCTGGTGGATAAAAATACATTGCTTGCGTCACTCGGCATCACGTACAGAATTCTTTTTCCTTCGTCGTCTTTATCTAGAAAATCCGCGAAGTCTTTTTTCTGTTCGCTTTCATTATCTTTGGCTGCTACAGCTTTAAAATGTTTTTCTACATCTTCTCTGGACATGCCTCTTTCAATTTGCTCTAGCCAGTGTTTAACTCCTTGGTTTTCTTTGTCCACTTCCATTTTTAGGATACCTTTGTATCCGTCAATTATCCAATCTACATCAGAGTAAATACTAGTGGGTATATCATAAGATGGGTCTTTCGTTTCCCCTTCTATCTTAAAGGATTCATAGTCAACTGATTTGGCTGAATCTATAAAATCTTCAAATTTTTTACCCACAACCTCTATTGAGAAATTATCTAAAGCCCATTTTCTTGCTTTTTGGCCCATCTTCTTTCTCTGTTTGGCGTTCATTTTGAAAACCTTGTTAATCTGCTCTGCTATGCTTGAGGGGATTGTCGAAGCCTTCTTAAATTGAGTGCCATGCTCTCGGTATTCACTCCAATCAAGGGGTAAAGAGTATGCGCCTTCTTCGCACATTTCTTCGCCACAGCTATAATTAGTGACGAGGGTGATAAGCTCTGCCAGTTTTGCTTCTTGGATAGGGTACTCTTGACCTCCAGAAGTAAATGGATGCACGTATAAATCCATTAAATTATAAACATCATTAAGCTGATCCTCGGTAACGCCATCAGAAACATTTGTCGTTATTTGGCTACCCTTCGATCCGCAAAATCTACACCATCTTTCTACGCCGTCAAAGCTTGTGACTTCATAATTCTTGCAAGCTCTGCAAATATAAGTTGTTAATATTTCCTTAGTTGGTACTCCATACTCTTTGGCTAAGGCTTCTATGCCCCACCCTTCTCCAAAGTGGGTGTGAAGTAGAAGGGCTGTTGGTTTATCGGGTTTGTATTTTTCCTTCCATAAGGCGTAGCCCTCTAAAAGATTGGGTACAGATTTTCTTAATTGGTTTCTGAACACGAACCCGCAGATGAAGGTATCTGGGTCAATGTTGAATCTTTCTCTGATTTTGAGTCTATCAGAGTGTTTTAATCTGTGAAAGTGTTTTGACTCTACTGGGCCGTGCATGGTCTTAACCTGCCCGTAACCCATTTCATTTAATGCTTTGGTAGCAAAGTTGGACCAAATCCACAAATTATCAACTTTTTTCGCGGCTTTTATTGCGGTGGGTAATATCGGCAGCGAATCTAGGGTAGTCCAGATTACAGAGTTTATATTTTTGAACCAAGGCTTGTCTATTGCGAAATCCACACCCCAGATATCTTGAGCCGCTATATACACATCGGGCTTGATTTCCTTGATTACTTTGTCTATGGAGTATGATCCATAACTAGCCAATCTCATTGCCTCTGGGTCTTTATTGAGGTTTTGCATTTCGGCGTTATCACTCGGTAACGTGCCGATGCTTTTCCAAGGTGTTCTTGAAAGGTTGGCGACTTGATCGCCTTCTCTCATTCCGCAGCAGTAGTGGTAGATATCATATTTACCAGTGCTATATAAATAACTTAAAAGAGCTTTGGAGCATCTACCAAAGCCCGTTTTAGCCAGAGAAAAGTCTGACTGATATAGAATACGTTTTTTAGCCATTACCACTCGTCATCGTCATCAAAGCTGTCCGTAGCAATTTGCGCTATCTGTGGAGCTTGCTGTGGGGCTTGATTTTGTTGTTGAGGTTTAGAATAGCTTGACTGAGGCTGCGCTGCGTCTTTGAGAGAGTTTTTAATCGCGTCTATCAACGCCTCTCTTAGAACTACGCCCTCTCCAAAAGTGAAGCCAATAATAAAGCTGGTTTTATTGGTTGAGTCTTCCTTGTCTTCTTTGTTTACCGAGTAGGAGTACCCAATTTGCTCTCCGTTTCTTTCGTATGGCCCAAAATTAATTCGTGTGACTTGATTTTTTGATTGGTGATAGCCGCTCCATTTACGGTTATTTTCAATCGCGTCAACAATCGATCCAGCTTCAGTGACATTTAATTTGATAATCACTTTCTTGGCTGGGTTATCTTTGTTCTTGCTGAACGAGCCTCGCTTGCGCGAGTCATCCCAAGAATCTTGCTTAATCATCGAAGACATAATTGATCCGTCTTCGGAGGTCCAGAACGAACATGCCGAACCTGTCACTTTTGCATTTGGTTTGTAGAATTGAACTCTCATTGTTTATATATGATAGCTTATTTTTGTGTTGATGTCAACTATTTTTTGAGTTCTGCGTACTTTATTACTGCTCTGTCCTGCACGGAAATAACGTCAGCAAAAACTGGTTCATCCATTTTTGTTCCTTTTACTATAACTATTTCTCCAGCCTTCGGTAAACCTCCGTTCATCTCTTTGCATTGTTCCAGCTTTTCTTTAAAAATCATAACTCTTACACTGGCCGTTTCATCTCCAACTAGTATTTTACCATATTTATTACCGTTCTTGGAGGTTCTTGATATTGCATCTTCTTCAACTCTACCCACAAAAACGCAACGATCTCTTTCTGAAAGTCCGTTTACGGTTTCGATGTGCATTAACCCTCTACGCTCGCAGGAAAAGATATCATACAATGTTTTACCATAAGTATATCCTAATAAATTTTTCTCATAATACCAATTAGTAAAACTTTCATTAGATTTATTATGGTTATATATTTCTTTGTATCGTTCGCATCGTTTACTTATAGTGTCTAATCTGGACTCTTTAATCATGTCTTTGCTATTTTCATCCTTAGAGCTAGACATATATTTAACCACTTTAACTAAATCATAATCGTATTTTTCTGCTAGTGGTATAGCTAGTTTCTTTTCTCTGTTGGTTAAAATACTCCAGAGTTGGGCCTCGTAGGCTACTTTAGCGCGTGACTGTTTAAAGCCTTCTAAAGCTCCAGCTTGAATCAATGGACATAAAACACTCGTACTCACGCCAGCTTCTTCTGCGGCTTGGAAGATTTCAAACTTATTGGAGTATTCGTCTTTGAAGTCGTTTAGCTTTTCGATAGATTTTTCAGATATCCCTTTAATTGAGAGTAGTCCAAATCTGATGCCATCTTCTTCAATGTTAAAGTCCATTTCGGATTTAATTATGTGCGGCGGGTGAAGCTGCAAGTTGAAGTAATGAAACTCTTTGTGAATCTTGGATATCTCCGCAATCGGATCAGGTTCGTGTCTAGTCATTTGTAGCAAGCTCATAAAGAACTCTTTTGGGTACTTGAACTTGAGCCAGATCGTAGAAGCGGCTAATGCTGCGTATGCAATCGAGTGAGACTTATTGAACGAATAATTTGCTGAGTCTTCCAGAATTTTCCAGAGCACATCTCCAATTTCTGGGTCTAGTTTATTTTCTTGAATTTTGTCAGAAATTTTTTGTTTCCATTCTCTGACCTGTTCGACTTTTTTCTTTCCTACGATTCGGCGTAAAATTTCCGCTTCGTCGAGAGTAAAACCAATCTTGTGAGCCATCTTCATTAACTGCTCTTGATAGAGCGCAACGCCGCCCGTCTCTTCGAGGATGTCATCAAAAAATGGATGAATTGATTCTGGTTCTCCCGTCTGCACATAACGCGCATACTGGTCCATGAATGATAATGCACCTGGTCGGGCGATAGCCAAAACCGCGCTCAACTGCTCTAGATTCATCGGCTTGACGGTTTGGCAGACCTTGTAGTTTGTCTCTGCTTCAATTTGGAATAACCCATGAGGAGTCTTCAGGTCTTGTAGCTGTCTGTAAATCTCAAGATCGTTGATATCAATATCCTCTACTTTTATTCCGATCAGTTTACATGCTTGGTCAACTACCGAGACGCTTCTCAGTCCAAGGATATCTAGCTTTACATTGAACTCAGAAACCCAATTCATATCAAACGACGAAACGAACGTAGACTTGTCAGAGGTTAATTCAGTCGGGCATGAGCTATCCATTTTATCATAAGAGATGGCAACTGCCGAAGGATGCACCCCCTTATTTTTTACAAGCCCTCTAAGCTTTAGAGCCACGTTGTAGACATCTTTATTGCTTTCGCACCAATTTTTGAATTCTTCTACCTCATCGTAGGATTCTTGAAGGTCTTTGACTTGGCCGAACATCTTTGGAATCAATCCTGAAACGCGAGTCATTTCAGAGTCTTCTATTTCTTCGATTATCTTACCGCATTCTTTGATTAATAATTTGGTACTTAAAGTATTTAAGGTTAAGATTTTGCTTGTTTTACCTTCGAACTTTTCTTCTAAATACTGCAATACTTTTTGTCGGTTGTAGTAGCAAATGTCCAAATCAACATCACACATCAGTGATCCATCGAGGTAGGTGATACCATCAACAATTTGCTTTTTCGCACGAATCTTTGAAACGAATCTCTCAAAATATAAGCCATATCTAACTGGGTCGATCTTGGTGACACCAATCAAAAACAGAACAATGCTTCCCGCTGCGGAGCCTCTTCCCAATCCTGTAGGGATATCATTTTTTTTGCAGAAGTTGATTACGTCCCAAACCAAAAGAACATAATCAATAAAACCTAAATCTTTTAAAGTCTCTAGTTCGTACTTTACTCTTTCTACATACTCTTTGTACTTTTTGGAGTTTTTCTTTAATTTAAGTTTGTTGAATCCATCCAAGCATAACGCTCGTAAAAAATCATAATTATCTACATCTTCACTTACTTTAATCTTGCGTTTTTCTTCATTTGGGATGTCGAAAGATGGCAGTCTAACTCCATGTAAATCTAAATCAATAAAATCAAAATTATCAGAAAAGTTATTCTTCGTCTTTGTCTTTCTTGCGGCGGTTTTTGCGGGGCGTTTTTTTACTTGTGTTTTTTGTTTTGGCATCATTTTTCTTGGGTTGTTTCTTGGGCTGTTCTGGTATTACGATATCTTCAAATGTATTTAAAACTTTTACTAAAGAGTCTACAGAGTCTTGATCTTTAAAATGATAAAAAACATCTGCATTGTCTGATTTTTCTCCAGTTCTTACAGTGACTAAGAGGTAATCAATTTTCTGCTCTTTTAATTTATCTGTCAGGTCGTAAACAAAATCCATCGACATATTATATAATACATCATTTTTGGTTAAATTTCAAGTTGCCATTTTAGTTTATTCCAAACCTTAATATTAAGCTCTAAATCTACGATTGCGTTGTGTAGGTTTTCGTAGTCGTGATCTATGCTGAACTCCTTGCCCAAGGCCGTCAGGCTCGATTTAAGCCCTTTTTTTCGTGTGTGGTATACTCGGTATTGGTAGGACGTGAAGTCGCTCTCAGGGCGGTATTGGAGGCCCATTTTAATACCTCTGGCGACACAGTTGGTGTCTATAACTTTATTAACTAAATGTTTCCAATCTGCGCCATGAGCCTCGTACAAATCTTTAATTAAATAAATATCAAAACCTAAGATATTATGACCGACAACGTAATCGCAGTTGTCTAGCCAATCTTGAATAGTTGGGAACACTTCATCTGGCGGAAGGCCGTGTTTGTCTATCTTTGATTGGCTGTATCTGGTTATTCTCGCGGCGTCCTCGCTTATCTTGAGGTTTGTGTCCCACTTTATAAAAAAGTCTTTCTGGGATACGCCTCTGTCGCCTTGAACTTTTATCATTGATACCTGCCAAGGTAAATTGTGACATTTATTAAGGCATAAATTTAATGTCTCACAGTCAATAAAAACTAGAGTTTTATCTTTGTCAAATCTAAGTAAGTGGTCGTCCATTATTTGTAAAGTCTTTTGCTGTCTTCGTCTCTGTGGAACTTGCTTATTTCTATTAGCGTTACGTCTCCGTTGGTAGCCATTAGTTTGTGAGCTTGCCCTCTTTCCATTTCCATGCTTTCGCCTTTTTTTGCGGTCATGCTGAATGGGTGCGAGGATGGTTTATTAATATCTCTAAGCATATCTACTCTCAGTACGCCCTCTAAAACATGGAATGTCTCGTGTTTGTGTACGTGATAGTGCATTGAGGTGGAGTGACCGCTTTTAATAAAAAGAATCTTACCGCAGTAGTCTTCTTTTTCGTTGTTGGCGAGCCATAATTCATACCCCCACTCTTTCTTTACTTTCTTGGGTTCAAACGGAGTCATTTTGCTCTTTCCAGCTTTCTAGGCTAAATTTATCACTCGACATGTGATCCAAGTTCGGCTTGTTCAGGGTACTTCTGTTGTTAATGCATCTAAATGTTAAATAAGCTTTAAAGTCTTTGTTGTGCGCGTAGTATACGCTTTTTGCTTTTTGAACTTCGTATCCATTCGAGGAAGAGTATTCTTCGACTTTTGATTTAATTATGTAGTCGAAGGGGATGTCGTTATCCTCGACAAAGAAGATTGGCTTGGTAAATGTAAACTCTGGTACGCATATTGAATTTTGTAAAGTGTTCTTAAACAAGAACGAATCGTAGAACGGTACTGCAAGCATTAAGTCCTTATCGTCCCAGTGTTCTTCTAGCTTTTTAAAATCTATTCTTGGGGTATAATAAAACCCGTTTCTAGCTGCGTCGGTAGATATTTTAATTAGTCTTTCATAGCCTTCGGTGTTTTTACACAAGATAATATATTTGCACGTTTTTAGTAATTGCTCTTCTGAGCGTTCATTCATGTCTGAGCAAACGCTAAGTCTTAAGCCAAACACCAACTTAATATCATTTTCTTTCAGGTTCTTGTAGGCTTCTAAAAAACCCGTCATGGAATCGTCAACTAAAAATACTTCCTTCAGGCCATTCTTAACAGCTAAGTCTACTATTGAGTCTGGGCCATTCTCAATTAAAGAGTCTTGAGGCGAAAGGGTGAGGATGCTTCTGCCTAAAGAGTATTGAGATTTAAAGAGTGGTATCATCTTTGTTTAGAATATCAGTTTTTTTTATTTGTGTCAAGCTTAAAATCCAAAGCCGTCGCCTTTGTTGGATTGGCCTAAAGATTGATTATGCGCGGGGCATCCTTCGTAATGTCTTTTTTCGATTACTCCTTTGGAGGAGTCTAAGTCTTCTTCTTTCATTGAGGATTGTAAAATTTCACCATCTTCGTTTAAAAGAGCGTAATATTCAAAAGCAAATTTATGTTCGCAATGCCACATTGGGCTGCCGTCTTTTTTAAGTTGCCCTTGAAACTTAGCGAATCCGCAATTAAGTGGCCCCTTGAATCCTTGGCTTTTGGTTGGGCGTTCTTGATAGGCGGCAAAGTTAGAACGAGCATCTTCTTCGGAGTAGTTATTAATTATCTCGTAAATATAAGAAAGATACTCTTCGAAACCCTTTAACTGCTCTTCGGACGCTCTGATTTCTATAATTGGCTGCTCTGGGAATTTAAGAAATTGAAATTCAATCGAGGTCTTTTTTATTTTTGGCCATATTTGTTTAGCTGCCAAAAGATACGCTAGAGCTTGAACGTTGTATTCGCACTCCTCTTCTGAAAACTTCTGTTTACTGGTTTTGTAATCAACCATTACAATTTCTTTGGGATACTCAACGGGTTTATCTATATAACCCATAATCTTGTATCGCGGGTCTTCGCTTTCTAGTAGGAATTCTTTCTCTGGAGAATTTATCTCCGCGCCCTTCTTACCCAAGAAGTCACAGTTCAGGGCGACCAGAATCATCTCGTCGCACATGATGTGATTTTCTGGGTCATAATATCCCAGTTTGGTTAAATTCTTTTTTACTAGTCTAGATATAGATGGAACAGACTCTATAGTTTTAGAGTCGGTTATAATTTTTATGTAGTCGCTGCGTCTTTTATCTAGTAATAACTCAAGAACTAAGTGGCAAACAGTTCCTCTTGCCGCGCCAGCATTACTGGATTTAGGAAGCTTTAATACGTAGTTGCACCAATACTTCCAAGAGCAGGTTTCTAACGTTTTAATTCTAGAGGCTGATAATATTTTTTCTTCAGGCATGTAAATTTTTTTTCCAGTTTTGTATTTCTTCGGGATTCATCTCACCGAAGTCTCCTTTTGTCGGTAACGAGATTTTGATTTGATCTGAGTCAAAGTATCTCATTAATCTTCTTAAATTCTTTTCTGCGGCTTCGTTTCCCGCGCTGTTGTTGGCCGAGTCGTTATTAAAAGCTAGTATTATTTTTTGAGCATCAATTCTCAATAGATAGTTTAGCAGACCCAGCCCAATTTGCAAGCCAAAAGCTACCGCTACATTTTTTATTCCATTTTCCCACAAAGACAGCATGTCGCCTATGCTTTCTACTATAATTACTTGTTTTTCTTGTCTGAGTAATTTATTGTTTACTTGCATGGGGTATCTCCATTGGCTTTTGTCGCCAATGTGTTTCCATTTTGGTCTTTTTGAGTCTGGGTTATTTATTAGGTCTCTACCCGAAACCCCTATTAGATTTTTCTTGCTATCAAAAATCGGAAAAACATATCTTTCTTTCATTTTTCCCACTTTAACTACACCCCCTCCAAATAGCTCTAATGTTTGGTTAGATATTCCTCTGCCGTTCCAGTAGTCATGCTCTGGTAGAACTTTCTCTAAGCATTCTTTGGAGAATACTTTGGTTTCTTTCAGGATTGGCTTTTGCTCTTTCGGTTTTATCGCTTCGCCGTTACCGTTTTTCTCTAACCACAGAACGGCCTCGTCTTCGCTTTTGAAGTCTAGAGATAGCTTGACGAGTTGCTTCAGCGACCCCGTCATGTTTTTACTGAAGTCTATGAAAGTGCCTGTGTCTTTTCTAACGCTTAATACTGTATCGCTGCTAGAGTCTCTGTAGAGAGGCTTCATGCGAAAATTTTTCGCATCTTCGGTTATGTTTGAGTAACCGATACTTTCTAAAACTTCACGAACGTCCATTATAGTATTTCTTCTCCGTCGTTTGGGTTCTCTTCTTCTGGGTTAAATCTTTCCATCTGAGACTCAATAACATCATGCAGGGAGCCTTGTTCCTCCACGTTAAAGTTTCTCACGGAAAAGTTTAAATAGTTATTCATATATCTAAATGATCCATCATCCATTGGTCTTCTGACTAAATCGTGATGCCCTGCTGCGTCTTTACCTTGAAATCTAGTCTTTAATGGTACTAGTTTGTGAGTACCAAAATTTTCGCCATCCGCCGCTATTTCGTCCAGAGTCTTTCTTCTGAAAATGGCAACGAAACTGGCGAACCATTGAAGTCTATCTGAAAGTGAGATTGCAGAGCTATCATCCGTAATGTCTCCGCCTCTTCTATTGTGGTTTTCTCCAGATCGATTCATCTGCATCGCGGTCACAATCGGAGCATTTATTTCTTCTGAAAGTTTTTTGAGCTTGTCAATTTTGTCACCAATGGCTTGATGCTCTGCCCAGTTTTGGGCTACTTTTTCTCCGGTTAGTTTTATGTAGTCGTAAGATATTATGCATGGATTGCCTCTTCCCACTACGGATAAGTACCATCTTTTAACTAGAGAGCAAACTTGATCTACGTTTTTATTGCCGATGAAGGCGTGGTAACACTTCGCTTCTCTGTTTATGGTGGATATTTTATTTCTTACTTTTTGCGTCAAGTCTTGATTCTTGCGCCAGTTGCCTGTTTCTAGATACCACATCGGTACATCAGTGATTGCTGAAGCGGTTCTAAATTTAATATCTCTGGTTATCATCTCCGTGTCCAACATCAACACAGGGACATCGTTTATTTCAGAGCACTTCATAACCATGTTGTTTATCCAAGTTGTCTTGCCTTGACCTGGTCTGGCTACAACCGCGTAAAGATTACCTGCTCTTAGTCCTCCATATAATCTATTGAACTCTGGAAAAGAAGTTTTAAAGCCAACGTCTTCATTGGGTTCATTTCCGCATTCTTCGATCATGTCTTCCAAGTCTTCGTAGATTGACACTGGTTCTTCATCTAGAGAGTATGAGTTAATCTGCTGATTGTACATTGAATCACAATTAGATATAATATTATCTACGGATTCATTACCAGACCCTTCGATGTATTTCATTACGTTCTGGCATGTGTCTTGAAGCTCTCTTCTGATTCTTAATTTTAAAAGCTCTCTAGCAGCTTCAATGATCGCTTTGTGTTTGATTTGAGAAAAAGCTAAATTATCAATATAGCTATAAATATCAATCTCGTCCTTAAAGGTTACTCCTAAATTTCTTATTTTTTCGGCTAGTAGGACTTTATCTAGTTTTTCTCCAGAGATTAATGTGCTTCTAATAACACAAAAAATCGTTCTATGGACCTCATTAAAGAAGTCTTTTTCTCCTATGAATTTTTCAATTTCGGTGAATATATCAGGATATTTAATTAATCCGCTTAGTACGTGTTTTTCAATTTTTAAAGAATAGATTTGCATTTTCGTTTTTCTTAATATACCTTGTTTTTGGTCTTGCGTCAAGACCTGTTTTAGTTTTTGTAAACCCCTTGGTTCAAGGCGGGGCAACCTTGCTAAGTTTCTAGGTTCGTACTTTTCAATATGGCACTTAGTCACCAATGTAAGGCAAGCGCGAGCCTTCTGAGTTTCAAGTATCACGGCTTTCAGCATGGCACTCAGTCACCAGCGCAAGGTAGACGCGAACCTTAAAGTTGATTATAGCACAATATCGAACTTTGTCAAAAAGAATTTTTTAGAAAGCTGATTTATTTCATCTTCGTTTATTTCTATTAGATTAAAGTCATTCATTTCTAGCCATTCGGCTTTTTTTAAGTCTCGTTTAATTGACTCTAAATATTTCAATCGTGAGTCAGAGTGAAAAAACTTATTAAATTCATTATGCTGTCGCCCTTGTACTTCTATTGCTATTTTTTTTGTAGCATTTAATATGTCAACTGACATTTTAGTTCCGTACACGGGAAACTCTTCATAAACTACTTGACCTTTCCAGTAGGTCTTTAGGAATTGTTTTACTGTAAATTGTATCTTGGAGCGGGACTTTTTATCCCAATCTACAAGATATTTAGTTACGCTTTTTTTCTGTAGCTTGCCGTTGATATTTAAGAGTCTCATGACTTTTTGAGTGTCTCTCTAAATTTATTAAAAATATACTTTCCGATTTTTGGATTTTCTTCGAAGTATTTTCTTAAATTATCTGTACCTTGGTGCTGCTTCTTGAATTCTTCTCCGGTTTTCTCTTCAACCTCGGACATTAAGTCGTCAGAAATAGTTACCCAAGCTCCAGCTTTTTTAGCCATATCAAATGCAATGAGGTAGTCTACGACTTCATATTCTACCCAGATACTTTTGCCTCCAACTCTGCCATATCTTATTGGGTAGCGCACTAGAGAGCCAGTTTTTTCGTTAGGTGTCTTTTTGAAGACAACTTTGCACCAGTGTCCAAGTAGGTCTCCTTTACCATTTGGTTGGGTCGAAATAATATCTTTTAAATGTCTTTCTTGGAACTCAAGAATCCAATCACTGTAATGCAGCAAGGCATTACCTCCAGAGGCGTTGGTCACTCTGGCGTCAGTTTTTTCGTATGGGTTAATCGACACCTTGCTTCTGACTTGGGAGACCATATAGCAAATGTGGCCGCGAGTAGTCATGCCTAGTGCCATCTTTCTTAAAAAGTCTGAGCTTAATAAAGCACCGCCAGCGACTTTATTGGCTTCTTCTGGTGGTTTTTCCAGATCGTTCTTTGGAACTAGGGAGTCCATAGAATCTATGATGAACATATATTTTCTTTGAGATGGATTGTTTGCTACCAATTCTCTCATTAAATTAATAACTGATTCGTATACATTGCTTTTGTATATAAACCACTTATTTTCATCAGTGGATACTCCAGCGCGTTCAATCATTTCGGCAGAAAGTCTTCCTTCCGATTTGATATAAACTACCATAGCGTTGTCCATTTTTTGGAAGTTTTTTGCAAATGCTAAAGCGCAAGAAGTTTTTCCTCCTTCGGTTATACCGGACGCTCTAATAACTCCTGGTCCGATTCCTCCGCCCATTTCTATATCTAATAGTAAGGAGCCGCTGGAGACTACGTAGGATCGCTCTTCTTCGAAGTTGTAGTGATCTGCTTTGTTTGTTTCTAGGTACGCGCTTATCTGGTCAACTGGTGATAAGCCGTCTTCTGCTTTTGTCGTTTTTCTTTTAGGCATCTTCTTTTAAAAAGTCTAATATTGTTTTCGTTTTAGGTTTGGAGGTTTGTTTATCTTCACCTACTTTTGTTTCTAGGATATCATACGTTACTGGCTTGCTAAGTTTCAATTTAATTCTTTTGACTTCTCGATTAATCCAATCGATACCGTCTTTACTAAGAATCCAAGCCAAACTATTTAATTTAAATTCTAAATAGCACTCTTTCCAGAATTTTTCGTGTTCAACTTTGGCATATAGTTTTTTGCCTAAAGCAACTTCTCTGGAGATCAAACCTCTATTTTTGTAAATAGCGTCTGGGTCTTTTAAGAATTTTCTTATTAACTTCTGATATTTATTAAGTTTACGCTTTCTCATCAAAATTAGCTATGTCATACTCTACCATCTTTTTGACGAGATTGCAAAAAGAAATTTCTGGATACCATCCCATTTCTTGTTGCGCTGGTATTGAGTTCCCTAGCAAAAGTTCAACTTCTGCTGGTCTGTGGTATTTTGGGTCGATTTTCACCACTGTAACATTCTTGCTTTGATGACCGATAGAGAAAGTTTCTTTCAGGCCGCTTCCTTTGAACTCTCCAGTATAGCCAGCGTATTCGAAGGCTCTTTCCACGAACTCTCTTATTGAGTGGGTTTCCCCGCTGGACAGAACATAATCCTTTGGTGGGGAGACGCTTTGATTAAGCATTAGCCAAACACCTTTAATAAAGTCTTCGCTATCGCTCCAATCTCTTTTGGCGTCTAGGTTCCCCAGACTAATTGGAGTAACTTTTTTGTCGTTTTTAAGTTGATTTACTATTCTGGCAACACCTTTTGTTATTTTTCTAGTAACAAACTCTTCGCCTCTTTTGGTACCTTCGTGATTGAATAATATTCCATGAACGGCGTACATGTTGTAAGACTCTCTGTAAACCTTGACTATATGTCTGGCGGCTGCTTTAGAGGCTCCGTATGGGCTTCTTGGCTTAATTGGGTGTCTTATGTCCTGCGGTGAGTAATCAACATCCCCGAACTCTTCGCTGCTACCCGCGCTGTAGAATTTACAGTCTGGTTTAAACTTTCTAATAGCTTCCAGACATCTCAAAACCCCCAAGGCGTTTACATCCATTACTTGCTCTGGCATATCCCAACTGACGCCTACAAATGAATTAGCCGCAAAATTAATAAAGTATTCAGGTCTTATCTCTCTTACTAGTTTGTCTATGCTAACGTCATCAGTTAAGTCTCCGTGGACTAATGTGAAGTTAGGGTGATCTAAGAATTTCTTTGCGTTTTCAAAGTTTGGGTTGGCTGAACGACGCATCATTCCGTAGACCTTATTGTCCGTGGCTCTTAAAAGGTACTCGCACATGTTAGCTCCATCTTGGCCTAGTACCCCAGTAACTAAAATCACTCTTTCTCCTTTGCTCATGATTTATTTATTTCTTTTTAAATTAACAAAATTATTTTTCTGTGCTAAAAAATCTTTATAAGATATCTCGCTTGGTTTGAATTGACTGTATTTGATTGTACAAAGTAAAGAATATTCATCTGTTTTGTTTAATGGGTGATCTTTACTTAGAGCTACGCTTGGTATGCCGCGAGCTACCGTTTCGCAGAGGGTTGTGGAGTTGTAGCTTATCACAAGCTCGGACTCAGCGCAAGACTCTATTGTTGACTTGGTTGATATTTTGTATTTTTCATCAAAATTATATGCTTTGTAGTTTTCTGGCCATATTGGGTGCGGGCATAGTATTAGCTCTAAATCTTTTATTTTGCTCTGTTCGTAAATTTCTATTAATTTATTTTCCACTAATTCTGGTATCTGCTTCGCTGGGTCGTTAAGGGAAAACAGGGAACTGTCTGAGCTTATCTGCGTTACGATTGAGACTCTATTGGATTTTGGTTTGATTTCAATGGGGTCTAGTAAATTTGTTATGTAGCTTTCTACATCTTGTTTTTCGAAGGTGTAGTTGTAAAATTTCGGGTCATCGGGTAGTCCGTAGTTCACCTCGTCTTTAACTGGCGTGGTTAAAAATCTTAGGTGATCTTTTTGGGGGAGCAATCCCTGCTCTATGAATACCGTGTCTTGGTCTAAATTAAAATCTTTTAAAATATCGTAAAACATTCTGCATCCTAATTCGCAACCATTCCATATCATTGGGTGAATTGTTACGTTAGGGTCTTGAATTGACTCTAAGATAAATTTTCTTACATCTCCGACTCTCTCTCCATTTTGGAAAGCGTCTGGATTGTAAAGCATAACCTGAGAGTGTTCTGCCAGCTTGTTGTACAGTAGCGTTTTTTTTATTTTAAACTCAGGTTTTAAGTGAGCAAATAACGAATCCCAAATTAAAAATACATCTCTTTTTTCGTTTTGCATGTGCTACCTTAATATTTTAGCACATATGTAAGAAAGTTTCAATAAAAAAATGACCCCCGAAGGGGTCATTTATGGACTCTGCACGAGTGCTGGGTGGTGTCGGGTTTATTTCGCAGCTAAATCGTCTATTTTTTCGTAAAGTTTCTCAAACTGGCCATCTATTTTTTCTGTTATTCTATTCAAGTCGCTCTTATTAACGTATTTTTCGGGTAAGGATAATGCATGTTCGTGAAGTTTGTCTGAGAGTTTATTGTGATCTTCTCTGAGTTTAGCTATTTGACCGAACAACAATTTAACCATCCACCCGCCAAAGAAAGACACTAATCCAAAGGCTATATTTACCAGTAATTGAGTTGACTCGTCCATGTCACTTATATTTACACGATCATTTACAATTAGAGAAATGGCTTTGTTAAATTAATCTAATAAAGATTCCGTTCCGCCGCAATTTTCTCGAACTATATCTTTTTCATTTAATTCTACCCAGTAAATTTCATAAGCAACAGTATCCTCCACCGCTTCGAACATATGATATTCATTGGGCGGACAGGTTGTTATTTGACCTGCGCCTACTAGAGTTTCGTCTACAAGGTTGTAGTCATTCTTCCACGCGGTAATCTTCAAACAACCAGACTCAACAAAAAAAGCGTTGTATTTATACTCGTGCTTATGTTTTGAGCAGTATCCGCCTTTTTTAGCTTCGATTCTATGTATTTCTACATTATTTTTACAGAATAATGGTTGAGTAAGCCCCCAAACCTTGCCTTGTACATTGTTCATATTAAAAATCGTCTTCTAAAACTCCAGAACTCTGGTAATCTTTGACTTTTCTTTCAAAGAAATTAGTCATCGCTCCAGTGTCTACAACTTCAGACAGCCAAGGGAAGGGGTTGTTATCGCTATCGAATCGATAATCAATTCCGATACCCTCCAATCTTCTATTTCCGATATACTGCATGTAGTCTACAAACATTTCAGCGTTTAGCCCCAAAATACCACGAGGTAGAACGTCGTGGGCGTATTTGACCTCTAGCTCTACAGCCTTTTTAATGTGCTCTACCGTTTCTTCTTCGAATTTTTTAGTCCACACGGTTGGGTATTGCTCCTTGACAGTGTTGATCAGATATGTTCCGAATTTTATATGCAAGCTCTCATCTCTTAGGGTGTATCTAATTTGATCAGACAGTCCTGACAGCTTGTTTTGTCTGCCGAGTGCCAAAAGCATGGCGAAGCCGCTAAAGAAGAATGTTCCTTCACAAACAATATAATATGTAATTAAATTTCTAAGAAACTCTCTTTTACCTTCAATAGTTTTAGTTGTGAATTCTGCTCTGTTTACATCAGAGGTAATCTCCATTAGGAAATCGTCTTTTGCTTTGATAGATGGAATATTAACATAAGCCTCATAAACATCGCTGACCTTTAGGTTGAAGCTGTCGCAACACGTAACCACCGTCCAGTTGTGCAGTGACTCCTCGTAAGCTTGTCTTAATATATACTGGCGGCATTCTGGGTCTGTTACCCATTTTGCGACAGTAAGTAGTAGATTATTACCAACCAAGGACTCACTTCCAGCAAAAAAGCCCAGACATCTTTTGACGAGTAGTTTTTCATCTTTTGAGAGCGTTCCGTCTTTCCATTGTTCGATGTCGTTAGACATATTAATTTCTGCTGGAGACCAGTTGTTGGCTACCCCTTTGAGAAATAAATCCCAGACCATTTCATGTTTATGCGGTAGGATTTGGTTTACCCCCGCGATTTCTTCTCCAAATAACAATCCATTCTTATTCATTATTGACAACTTTCGCATGTTGGGTCTATAATTGAGCAAGCTTTAGCGGTAGACCCGTCCGCCTCGCTCGTGTTGGTGGTAGATTTTTCTATTTTGCTTGCTGATCGATTTCTTAGGTAGTAGGTTGATTTCAGCCCTTGAGAGCGAGCAAACATATACAAATCATTTAAATATTTTAGGCTAGTGTTTTTATTAAACAGATTTAAAGATTGCCCCATGTCGATCCATTTTTGCTTGGCCGCAGCCGATTCAATCAATTTAAATTGATCTCTGTCAAAGGCGGTGCAGAATCTATTCTTTAGTTCTTGGGGGATAATGTCATCACTTAGCTGGGATAAATCTCCATCAACAGCTTTAATTGCATCTACTACAGACTGATTCCATATACCCAACTCCTTGCATTCCTTGATGAACCATTCGTTAACTATCGTTAAGTTGCCGCTTTTGTTTTCATAAACGAACAATACAGAAAAGTCTGGTTCAATACACGGGGAACATCCTTGGATGTACGAGATCGTAGCTGTTGGCGCAATAGCCATAGTATTACTGTTACGTACTCCGTTTTCTTTGATGTCGTGTCTTAATTTTTTCCAATCAACTTCGGGGCAGAACTTCTTACCTCTGTGGATCATTGGCTTTTCGTTTAGGTACGACATTAGGTTCTTGTATGTATCTATCGGTAAGATACCCTGACTCCATAAAGAGCCTTCGTAAGATGGGTAGGTTCCTTTCTCCTCGGCTATCTTATTTGAATTTAAGATACAATGATACGAAATGAATTCGTAAAGCTCATCAGAAAACTTTACGGCTTCGTCACTAGAAAAATCTACTTTATAGGCGTGAAAAACATCGGCCCAGCCCATGCTTCCCGCTCCAACTGGTCTGTGCTTCAGGTTAGACTTTTCCGCTTCCTTGGTTGGATAAAAATTTAAATCAATTACATTATCCAACATACGCATCTGAACTGCAATGGTTTCAGAAAGTAATTCAAAATCAAGCTCATTATCTTCATTTAAGTGTTCCTTGAGGTTCACGGAGCTTAAATTGCACACGGCTGTTTCACCAACTTCTGTTTTTACGCCTAGTTCATATTCCGAGTGCTTTGTATGTAAGAATATCTCTGTACATAAGTTAGAACTATGCACTACACCCTCATGAGTGTTTGAGTAGCGCATGTTGGCGTTATCTTTAAATGTCATCCAAGGGTGACCAGTTTCAAACAATGCTCTTAGCATTTTTTTCCATAAGTCTTTAGCCTTGATTACTCTGTGGTTTTCTAGTTGGCCTTCATCAGCTAGTTTGCAATACTTTTTGTATCTTTTGTCGAACTTGTCGCCGTACAGGTCATGTAGGTCTCTAACGTCCGAAGGCGAGAACATATACCAATCTTCATCGTTTTGAACCTTTCTAATAAAAAGGTCTGGTAGCCAGTTTGCCGTGTTCATGTCATGGCAGCGGCGTCTCTCGTCTCCCGTATTCTTTTTTAAATCCAAAAAGTCTTCAATGTCGAGATGCCAAGGCTCCAGATAGGCGCAGCCAGCACCTGGTCTTTTGCCGCCTTGGTCAACTGCGATTAGGGTGTCGTTGTAAATTTTAAGCCAAGGAATGAGTCCTGAAGATTTACCGTTAGTACCCTTGACGTAAGAGTTGCTCGCTCTGAAGTTTGTGACATCGAAGCCTAGACCTCCAGCGAATTTGCTTTTTCTGGCCTCTTGCCATAACCCCTCAAAGATTCCATCTATAGAATCGTCAAATGTATTTAGATAACATGAGCTTAGTTGACTTCTGTTGGTTCCACTGTTGAATAAGGTAGGTGTTGAACAGCAAAGTCTAAATGTTGATAGAATATTATAAAATTTAATTGCAGATTCTTCTTTATTCTCCTCGTTTTTCGCTAAACCCATGGATACTCTCATCCAAAAGGCTTGCGGAGTCTCCATTCTTCTTCCTTGTACGTGAAGAAGGTATCTATCGTAGATTATTTGCAGTCCCAAGTATTTGAATTTTAAATCTCTATCTGGGACGATAGCGTCTGCTAGTTTTTTAAGGTCAAACTCAAGCATGTCCTCGCTAAGAAGCTCTTCCTTGACTAGCTTCTTGATATTTTTAACAAAGCTTAGTTTATACTGCTGGTCGAAAACGTCTGCATCTCTATTCTCACCAAAAACCTCCTTGTGAACGTTTGATAGAAGTAGTCTAGCTGCCGCAAAAGTGTAATTTGGTTCTTTTTCTATTTTTTGACGAGCACTCATGATGAGAGCCTTGTCAATGTCTTCTGTGGTTATTTTGTCGTAAAACTGTACGTGAGCGTCTAGGACGATCTCACTAGCTGAAACATCTTGTAGGTTTTCACAGGCTCTTTCTGCACATAAGTTAATTTTGTTTGTGTCGAGTTTTTCAAGTCTTCCATTTCTCTTCTTTACGTTAATTGCCGAACTCATTTTTTAAAAATCTTTCCTGTTGGATATTTTGACTATGGATAATATATTACATCAATTTTGATGCGAATAAAAGAAAAAAACGACGAAGGGTTAATATTTTTTATTAACAACAAAGTTAGAGTGTAATGTCGCCATTACCTCTTTCTTTTTCGTGCTTGAGACCCTTGCGTTTTTGGGAGTAATCCTTAAAAAACTTTTGCTGGACTTTATCTTCACCGTATCTTTGTTTTCTTTTTTCGCTAGATTCCTTGCTTGCGTCCCACAAATCCCCAATGGTTCCCGCTTTGTCTTGAGTGTATCTCATGAAGCCTTCCTCTGTTCCGTCGTTGCAGTTGTCTACTGAGGCATTAGGTACTGTCCAGACTCGATTCCACTGAACTCCTTCGCTGTCGATGAATTCATGTTTATCCTTGCAGGATTGCATGACTTCGATTATCTGCTCTGTTTTCGGGTGCTGGTAAAGATAAAACGGCATACTATTGGACTATCTCCAGTAATCGGTCTAATGACTTCTTTTCCGAAAAGTCTTCTTGTAATTTTAAGCCAGCTTCATTAACTTTGTTAGCTTGCACTCTTTTGATAGCTAACTCACAAGCACTTACGAAGTCATCCTCTTGCCAGTTTAAGATATTTCCTTGGTTTGATATGGCCCCCTCCTTGAAGAACATTCCATCGTAAACGGGTACAGTACCCTTTGGTTCTACTAATACAGAATTCTCTGAGGTTGCCCACTCTTTGTAGCCATGTCCATTTAGTATCACCGAGTGCTTACCCATAGCAACTGATTGAAATTCAGGTAGCCCCCAACCTTCTCCACCAGACATTCCGATGATTATATCCCCAGAGTTCAGGAAATCGTTATAAGATAAATTATCATCCATAAAACCCAAAAAATTAATATTAAAATATCTCTTCCCTTGGAGGGCTTGAGCTATTAAAGCGTTATTATCTTCTGGGGAAACAAACTTATTAAAAAGACTGCAATTCAAATAATAGTTTTTATTGTCACCGAACTTCTTCGCCCATGCAGATAGGATTTTAGCGTGGTGTTTTCTGTGTTCGAACTTGCCACCCAAGGTAAATGTTATTCTGTCATCCGAGAAGGCTTTGGCTTTTAGAGCTTTAAAATTATAACTATCAAAAGCGAGAGGCATATGCTCTACGTTTTTCAGTCCAGCAGATTTAAATACATCGCACGTATATTTAGAGCTAAAAATTAACTTCTCGCTACGCTTTGCGACATTAAGTTCATGTTGAGTAACTGAATCGGTCTCATGAAAAGACAGTAAAAATTGTCTATGAGATACAGAACTGAGACTGTCGTTGTTCAAGTGCCAAACTTTGAAGCTTGGAATGTTTGGGTCGTGATTCGTTAAGGATTTTGACAAGGCTTCCGATAAACTTCTCTGGAAGGAATCGTCTGGCTTTTGAGAGCTTAAATCTACTTGCCCAGCCAGAGGTATTACACCGCCCGTCTGTAGATTACGAGAGAACGCCTCCCTGAGCAAGCATGTTGATACTTGCCCAAAGGAGACGCCGTTAATAGGAACATTGAAGATTAAGCTCATTTACATGAGGTCTTCATCTGACGTGGTTTGGGCCACCGCCTGTTTTTGCTCCTGTTGCCCGTTGAGGGGCTTCGACTCATAGATTCGATAATCTGGTTGATTATCTGCTGTCTTTTTGTCGTTTTTAAATACGACCACCTTGCTAGTGGTTCCATCCTTGTTGGTCACATGGCCAGCAAGATATTGCATACCACCTTTAGATGTTCGCTTCCAAAAAGCTCCCATTTCTTGGTTTTGGTTCTTGTTTCCTGTGGTGTTACTTGTGTTTTCCATAACTTCTTAGAGTCTAGTTTGTTTTTGGTGTTTTGTCAAATTAAATCTTCTGAATTTTTACTTTTTATTTTTTTTGATAAAATGAGTCTTCCTCTTTCATGTAGGTTTATGGCGGTTTGTATGCTTATATTCATTTGTTTCGATATTTTACTCCAAGTTACTTTTCCTTCGTTTGAGAAGTATCTAAGCTCAAATACTTTTATTATTCTTTTGTCTTTTAGCTGCTTTAAGATGTTGAGTGCAAAGTCTTTTAACTCTTTTGGGTTTTCTGTTTCAACCGCTGATAAGGACTCTTTATCTATATGGTAGTGCAATTCTTTATCTTCTACGCAAAAATGGTTTTTCTTTTCGTTTATAAGGTTTAGGCAGTGGTATCTAGCAAAGTTACCCAACCAAGTTGAAAATTTAGCCTTTCTGTCTGGTTTAAAAGATAGCGCAGCTTTATAAATTATGTATTCTCTTTCTTTTAGGATGTCTGCGAAGCTTACTCCGCGAGAGTTTAGTGTGGCTGAATACTTATTGCAAATATTGTAGCATAATGCGGAATGCTTGTTTATTAATACCTTCAGGCTTTTATCGCAGTTGTTTTTCGCAACGTTTAGTGCTAGACGTTCATCTTCGTTCATTTTTATTTACCCCTAAATATATGACGGGGCGAACGAAGGAATATTTTAAAATTTAAATATTTACTATAAACCCAAAGAATCTATTACATTTTGTACGTGTTTTTCTATCTTTTGCTCAAACTCAGGATTATCTTCAATCTTAGGCCACTCCACCTTGATATCTGACGCATCCTTTAACTTCGGGTCGTTTCTAGCTTCTTCGTCATTATAGGGCTTCACAAAATGCATCTCTAACACGCCCTCGTTAGAGTTCTTCTTCGGGATGTACATAGAAATATGAACAATAAAACCATTCAATTCATGTTGAATCCAGTAAGCCTCATCTTTTTCGAAGTCTGCATATCTGATGTCGGTCACGATGGCGATATCGTCGGAATCAACATAATCCTTTAATTCTGGATCGAGAAGCTCGATCCAATGTCTTCCTTCGGAAGCCATTCTTTTTTGAACTCCATGCAACACTAAAAAAGGACGAATAACTTCTTTTTGCTCTCTAGAACAATCAAACGCACAAATTCCGTAGTGCTTTTTGGTCCAAGTGCTGACTTCTTTCTTGAGGGCGTCAGCCAAAGCGAATCTTACGACCTTACGTTTATCACCAATTAACTTTTTAAATATCTTAAAAAAAGTGTCCTTGCCAGCACCAGCAACTCCAGAAAGTCCGATAATCATGATTAATTTATATTAAGTTATTTTTGAAGAAAAGTCCAGACGAATTTTAAGCTGTGTATACTTTTTCTTTAGAACGAACACAACACCCCCCCAGAGGGGGGGATGCTGCTGTGTGACTTTTCTTCGTAGCTCTGTGTTTTTAACATGGATGAGACATTCCACACACACCGCAATCGGATTAAATCCGAAATCAACTACCTAAATAAAGGCGAGAGAAACCGTTCCACAGAAAACTCTACTTACATTGATTCACCTAGCATATTGCTTACGCTGGGGTAATGCTTCAGTAATTAACTGAATGTTTTTTGACCGTGCACGGACACGGACAGCCTATCACCCGTTGGCTAGGTAGCGGCCAGCTACCCCATCTACTGCATTCGATTGCCTCAAGGAAAACTCCACTGTTGTTTCTCAGCGAGCTTAAAAGGTATAGCCTTTTATTATCTGTTGTACAATAAACTGTTTTTGAACAAAAGTCAACTCAGGCTTCGTTATTTTGACTCGGCAGAGTTAAAGATTTGAAATGATTACATAAAATAACTAAATTATTAATGTCTTTTGGGGTTATTTCGGATGAGTTTACTCGGTCTGTTTGGTCTTCTATTTCATCGCAAAAAGAGTTAATTATTTCAGTTATGGCTATACAGGTCTGCGGCGGTATCTCCACTGTTTGCTCGTATTGTTCGAATGGTTTTTCTAAAACCCAAATTTCTTCTCCTTCGATTTCTTGTTTTTGTATTAAGTTTACTTTTTCTAGATTATTTAAAGCAGCCTTGAGGGCGGCGGTGTCTCTTTGTCTATGCTCTGTGATTAAAATTACTTTATTGAAATCTTTTGAGATACAAAACGAGTCATTGTCGGAAAACCACTGAAACAACTCATTAGAAACATCTCTTATATTCATACCTCATAATACGCAAATTCACGTAGTGATACAAAAAAAACTTGAAATTTCTTAAAATACTACTATAATGAACATATGAGTAATGACCTAGACGATCAGAACACCACGCCTACAAAATCCGTTGTAGGTAAAAAAAGAGGAAGACCAACAGTCAATGTCTCATGGCCTAATACTGAATTTACGGCTGAAGAGGTATACAATTCTCTGGAGAGAAAACTGTCTAGAGTTTCTGTTCACGCAAAGATAAATAAAGCTATTTCAGAAGGGGTGTTGGTTACGGTCGGTAAAATTAAACCAAGAACGGGAAGACCGAAAATGGTTTACAAACGAGCGCAAGAAGAAAATGCTTAGAATTAGCTGGGATCAATACGCCCTAAATTTAGCGCAAACTGCGGCAACCAGAAGCGAAGACCCCTACAAGAAAGTGGGGGCTTGCGCTTTGGGGTGGGACAATAAAGTTTTAGGGCTAGGCTATAACGGCCTAGCTTCCAATAAAGATGTTGATCTTTCGTTCTGGGAAGATAGAGATGCTCGCCGCCCCTACATAATTCACGCAGAAGTAAATTGTTTATCTCTATTTAAATCTGGAGACTGTAAGACACTAGCCGTCACCTTACTCCCCTGCTCTTACTGCGCTACTATGATAGCAGCCTACCATATTAAAAGAGTTGTGTATTCGGAAGTTTATGAGAGAGACAAAAAAGCTTTAGAAATTTTTGATTTCTATGATATTGAATTAATAAAATTATAATATGGATTTACAGTCTCTATACAGCCTTATTTGCGATAGTGTGATAAGCTCTGTTGTGGTTGTGTTCGTGTTAATTATATGGAACGAAACCAATGCTTTTGTGGAGTATTGCAGATTGCTGGGTTTTTCTTTGGAGGGTTACAAAATCCAAGAGCAAGCTGGCATACCGTTTACGGACTACTTAATGAGCGCGTATCATGAGAAGTTTTTGGTTAGATTGATATGCTGTCCAATATGCCTTAGCGTTTGGCTTTCTGGCTTGGCAGCTTACTTATTTGAAAATTTTTTAATATTTTTCCTTTGCTTTTATTTATCTTTATTTCTTTATTTTAAACTGAAGTCAACTATTAAGTCTTCTGATATTTAATATGAAACAAATGCGATTTAAAGACATGGAGGAGTTGATTATCTACTTTCAAGATAACGCAGAGTCTTGGGATAATTTTTCTTGGGCCAAGGAGCTAGTAAAAGTACACGCCGCCAAAATGAGGGGCTGCAAGTGCAACAAAGCGAAGAAAGAGCAAAATGTAATAAATCTATACAATGCTATGGCCTTCTCTTTGCAGCATAATAAGGAGTTGGCTACAATCCTCAAAAAAAATATGGACGTAGACATCCTAGTATTAAAAGTAAATAATAATGATTTAGTTTTATAATGAAAAAAATAGATTTCAATAAAAAAATGATCGGCAAGGACGTGATAGTTATCGCTAAATCTAGCCAATGGGAAGGGAGAGTTGTTGATGTTATTGGCGATGATACATTAATCGTTAAAAACAAGAAGTCGGAGCTTCACGAAATCAGTATATACGACATTAGATCAAAATAAGATGCCAAAACAAAAACAAAAAAATAACGCCGCCGCTGGAAAGGGCGACAAACCGAGGAACTGCTTTTCAAAAGAGTTTCAAGACAATTATGATGAAATAGAGTGGGGAGACAGCCGAAAGCAAAAGAAGCCTTTTCGTAGAAAAAAAACGTATTGACATTTCTTAAAAAAGGTAGTACCATGATTACATGACGAACAAGATTACTGTTTTACTATTGCCGCTATTACTGCTCACTGCGAGCGGATCAGAAAGTATAAGCGAGCTAGACGATCAGCATAGAATCAAAATCTTTGGAGATATGAACCCAACCCAAGTCATGAAGTCATTTGGGCTACCTTTTCACCCGCTTCAAAAAGGCCCAAACGGCTTCCCACTTTGGCACTTTAGACCGTCTGTCGATGGCAAAGAAAGATTAATGATTGGCAACTTGAATCTAGTAGACAGAAAACTCAGAATAAACAATCGCCCAGTTTGGAGTATTAAGCTAAAATTCTACTTAGATTTAGAAAACGTCTCTGGCGGCTGGAAATGCTATTCTTCCATATATCACCTCACGGTAGACAAACACGAAGTATGCCCACTTAACATTTGTAATCCAGCATTTCCCTGCCCTCACAAAAAGTGAGAACGTTTGTCACAGTAAAGCTTTAACCAAACAAGAGTCAACTAGTCTCACACTAGAGCTACAACCCCCATTTTCGGGGGTTTTTTCGTTGGCACGTCTGATGCTCTAGTAAAGGCTATGAGTAGATTATTTAGTAATTTAATTTTGGATACCCTCAATGATTTTGGGGGTATGAACTATACAGACGGAAAACTCAGAGAATTTCCCAGTTCTGTAGATTATTTTTCCCATAAAATCAATATGGCAGGAATAAAGAAAGAAAACATAAAAGTAAGCTTAGAGGATAGATTATTGAAGATATCAGCAGAACAAGATGGAGAAAAATATAGAACCTCCGTTTATGTTCCCAAAAAGGCAGAACCAAGCAAGACAGAACTTAGATATGAAGACGGTATGCTATATATAGATTTTAAAAAATCGGACCAACATGAACCTGTCGAATTAAAAATATCTTAATTGCGTCACATTCAGACCCGCAGACTATATCTCCTAGCTGCGGGTCTGTTTTGACATGAATAAGAAAGTTACATTTTGCACAACTGTTTACCCACAGGGCTTTCAGGAGTACGCTCAAAAAACTTTTTGTAGCTATGTTAATTTACCTCCAGACTCAAGCCTAGTTTTGTTTACGGAGGATTTTGAATTAGATTTTAATTACGATACAAGTTGTGAAGTCAAAAAAATAGATTTATTTACAGCATCCCCGAAGTGCAAACACTTCGTAGACAGACACGCGCCCAACCCAAGAACGAACAGCTATAAAGTCAGACCGTATAAAAAGAACTATTTAAAGTTCTGCTATAAAGTATACGCAATGTGCCAAGCTTCTAGATTGGCAGAAAGTGATTTTTTAGTTTGGATAGACTCTGACATTTACATTAAGAAGGCGTTAGATGAAAAAATACTAGATTATATTTGTGATGATAATTATTTCATCGCTTATTTAAATAGAGAGAACTCGCCAACCAATAATCAAGGAACATATGATTACGACTTCTCAGAAACAGGCTTAATTTCTTTCAACTTAAAACACTCACAAGCCGCAAATTTTTTCGATATGTTCGAGGAGCAATACAATGAAGATTTAATTTTTCAGAACGAAGCTTGGGACGATACTTCTATTTTTGATTTGATCAGAGCGGGATTCGAAAAGTTTTACGGAGTGAAAAATAAAAAACTAAGCAGCGGAAAGGGCAAGTTCCCTCTTGAAGAGGTGGCTTTATTAAAGGAATACTTTTTTCATCCTATGGGAGACCGAAAGCTATTATCCGCTTATGAAAAAATCGAAAAAACATCTTGACCGAGACTCAAAAATATGTTACTCTATATCTAGAATGAATATTAAAAACATCAAAAACGGAAGCCTTTACACAGAAAAGGATAGCAACAAAGTTTGGAGAGTACGCTCCAAAGCAAACACTTCTAGCGTGTGGGTTACTCACCACAGCAATCAGCCAGAGTTAGTAAAAGCTGCTGATTTGCGACAAGCAAGCGCAAAAGAATGTGACAAATACCTGAAATAAACTTATAACTCTTACGTCCTAACTGTTCATCGCCTTTAGGCGATTTTTTAAAAAAATATTATTATGGAAAAAATGACAACCATCAGCACCACATATGCAAGAGTAGCGATTATCCTACTAGCATTAAACTTCGTATTCACTGGTTACGCTATTACAAAATTAGCAGCAGTTGGAGAAGATACGACAAAACCGAAAGAAACGAAGGCTACCACAAGCTCAGAAACCTTGAAAGAAGGGAAAACTGAACAAGAAGCCTCCGAAGAAGATGCGGAATAGTCGCTAAAAATACCCAAAGTTAAACAAACCCACTGCAAAAAACCAGTGGGTCTTTTTTTTGTATTATGTGTAATATATAACATGTATGGTAAACGCACTAATTTGGAGGGCCACGGAAAGTGGGGAGAATATATTAAAAAATTCCTAAGCAATTTAAAGTGTTTTTTTAGAATATGTGCAAAAAATTGCGGCTGCACACGACGAATAGGGTGTAAAAAAGATTGTAAATGTAAGTAAAAAAACATAGGATTTATAAATATGGAAGTCGATTTTACAAAGCAGATAATTGAAGCGAAAGAGAAGAAAACTCTCAATAAACCCTTCAGAACACCAAATGGTCCCAAGAAGTTCTCAGTTTACGTTAAAAATGAGAAAGGTAATGTAGTTAAAGTTAACTTTGGCGACCCGAACATGGAAATAAAGCGCGATGACCCAGAACGCAGAAAGAACTTCCGAGCCAGACATAACTGCGACGATCCTGGTCCAAAGTGGAAGGCAAGATACTGGTCTTGTAAAATGTGGAGCAAAAAAAGTGTTACAGAAATGACCAAAGGTTCTGAGCTTGACCAAGATTGGGATGGCGAAACTTTATTCGACATTAATGAATTAATTTCCACTAACCCCGCATTAGCCTTTGTAGAGTTAGAGTTGACTGAGACCGATTGCGACTGTTGCGACGAGGAGGAGTCTTTAGCGGCGGAGCCTAAGCCTAGCGGCAACGAGACGCATGATGAGTATATGACCCGTTGTCAAAAAGCGGGCTACACAGAAGAAGAGTGCATGGAAGCCCATAAAGGCCATAAATTCAAAAGTAGCTACGCCCACAAAGCTGGCCCTATGGAGGATTATGTTTTCGTGTCCAAAGAAGAGGCAATGAAAATGGCCCGAAAGATAGGCTTAGATGGAGTTCATGAGTCTGTAACCGGAGATGGCGAAACTTTGTATATACCAGGAAAAACAGAAGAAGAGTTTAGAAAGTGGTACAAAGAGCACGACGGCGTTGACGCTGGTTACGAAAAGGAAGATTACGCCGCTTCGTACTACAAAAAGAAAAAGAAGAAAAAAAATAAGAAGAAAAAAGGATATTAATTCAATGACAGAAGATTATCAAATGTCTCCAGACGAGTTCATGTCTGTAATGAGCACGGAGGAGCTTTCAGAGGCCAAGAAGAGAAGAGGTCCAAAATCTGGAGCACAAACCCCAGCTAAACCCAGCGAAAAGCGCAAAGGGTCTAAGAAGAACAAACCGGGTAGCGCAGGGAAGAGAGGCTCTAAAATAACCTTCTCTGAAAAAACAATTCAGAGCTTAAAAAACAAAGTCAAAGAACATAACGAGAAACACAAGAAAAAAGTAACACTAACCCAACTCAAGAAAGTTTACAGAAGGGGTGCTGGAGCATTTTCTCAAAGCCACAGACCTGGTCAAAGCAGACATTCTTGGGCTATGGCGAGAGTTAATATGTTTTTAAAAATGGTTCGAGGCGGCAAAGTTAAACAGTCTTATAGAGATGCCGACAAGGATATAATGAATGATTAGTTATGCCCCTACCAAATAAAAATCCAAAAGAAAAGAAACAGGATTTCGTATCCCGCTGCATGAGCGACGAAAAAATGAAATCTGAATTTCCAGACTCTAAACAAAGATACGCCGTTTGCATGAGACAGTCCTCAAAGGGCGAAGTTATAGAAGTCGAATATAAAAAGCAAAATTAAAATTTTAAATATGAAAAAATACGCTACATTAATCTTGGCCGTTGGAGCTTTTGCTTTCTTCGGATGCAAAGACGCTAATTGCTCATGCGGCTCTGACTGCTGCGAATCAGGCTCTTGCTCTGATGATAATTGCTCTTGTGTTTGCGGCAAGTGAATAAAAGATAAAAGTAATCAAGGTTAAGTTTAACCTTGTTCTATTCTTATTATTTTTGTTTCTGTACGGCGGTCTTCCACGAAGCCTTCTGTATAAAGGTATTCTACTATACACTGAGATTTGTGGTCATCTAATATCAAGCAGGGGTCATATATACAAATTTGACTCATGCTCCAATGCTCTGCAACGAAAATCTCAACCACATGATCCATTACCACTAATCGGTAAGGCGTATCCATGTTTTTATTTACACTCTAATAAAATACTTTGCCCACTATTTCATCTTTGTGAAAAAAGCCGAAAGCACTATCATTTCTATTGTCACCTATGACAAAATAATAATTTTTTTTAATTTTTTCGGAAGTTATTTCAAAATTAGTTAGCTCTGGCTTCTTGTAAAAATCTTTATTTAAAAGCTTGCCGTTTATAAAAAATTCTCCATCTTTGAATTCAATTTTCTCGTTTGGAAGGCCAATTATTCTTTTTACCCATATCTCCCCCTCGGTCTTAACTATAACGATATCGTAACGTTTTATAGGTTTAAATCTATAAGAAAGGACATCGATTAAAATAATATCCCCATTCTTATACCAAGGTTCCATGCTCGATCCGCTTACCCATATTAGTTTTAATGAGCTATGAAAGGCTAAAGCCAACAAAAAAAGCAATAAAACCAAGCGAAAAAGCTTGTTTTTTATTATTTCCATGACAGAAAGCTTTGTGTAATATATAATACGATGAACGCAGACAAAATTATAAAGCTTTTAATTGTGATGACTCTGGGCATAAGTTTAGCACTTAATATATACCAACATAGAGCAATTAATCATCAATCTTTGGTAAATGAGCATCTTTTTAAGTATAAATTAGCTTTTATGAAAACTATGCAGATATTGAACGTCCCTTCTGAACAAGTGCAGTTATTTTTAAACGAAATAGACAAAAATCAAGAGAAGTAATTATTTTATGTTAGATGCTTAATTTAAATAAGAACATTTGTTTGGTTTTAAATTCTAATTGGCAGCCTATAGCAATTAGGAATGTCAGAGACTCTATATGTGATTTAATGTCGGAAAATTACGATGCGATAGATGTCTCTTATGACGAAAATGGCGATTTATCGACGATGATGCCCACCAACTGGGAAGATTGGAAGAACCTAGAGATAAGGGAGGGCGATTACTCAATATCCTCGCCCAGTATAACCGTTAGAGTTCCTACTATTTTAGTAGCCAAAAGCTTCAGTAGAATGACCTACAAGTCAATTAAACTTTCTAATGACAATATTAGAAAAAGAGACAATAATATTTGTCAATATACCGGAAAAAGACTATTATATAATGAAGGGTCAATAGATCACATTATACCGAAGTCTCGCGGAGGCAAGGATACTTGGGATAATTTAGTATTATGCGAGAAAAAGTTAAATACAAAGAAAGGCAACAAAACTCCTGAAGAAGCAGGTCTTGAACTAATAAACCAACCAGTAAAACCAAAAATAAAACCGTTCTCAGCGGAAATAGAAAAGAAACAGCATAAAGATTGGAGCCATTTCATGATATGAAAAATGTAGTTGAAGATTTAATTACGGTTTTCGAGGAAAATATATGCAACCCAAGCGTAGACTTCAATAGGTGTTTCAATAACTTTACTGACATTTTAATAGAGATACAAAAACTTGACTTGAAAGAAAAAAACAACTATAGTAAAAATGACTTAATAAGGTTAGTAGATTGGGGAAATGAAATGCTCAGAATTAAGTACATAGACCCCAAACGCCAGATAGGAATAAGTTGCGTTAACTATAGAGAAGATAGATCGAGGAGCTTTTTTTTTGACAAATGAAATTCTACAAAGTTGAAGAACAATTAAATAATCTATACTGGAAGCACATAGCTTACTTCAAGAAGAAGGAAGATGCCGAAAAGTATATAGAACAGCACAATACTAAAGTGACAGTTTATCCAGTAAGAATAAAAGAATGCAGCTTTAGTAAGTTGAGCGATTTTTTAAATTGATGGCTCTGTAGCTCAGTGATAGAGCACTGGTTTTGTAACCCAGCGGTCAGCGGTTTGAGTCCGCTCAGAGCCTCCAGATTTTTAACGGTTATATTTTAAATGGCACTTTGGAAAAACACTAGAACTTTAGGATTTCAACCAGAACCCCTGCTGCATGACAGCTTGACTCAAGATGTTTTTCTCTGTGGGTGCGGCCCTTCATTAAAAAATGTACAATCCTCTGACCTTAGAGGGGCGGGGCTTTTCGTTGCCGCTCTAAACAACGCTTATCCACACATTACCCCAGATATATGGTTTGGCATGGATGACCCCCACTGTTACTCTAGACAAATCTTTTGGGAGCCTTTCATAAAGATCATGCGCGGAGGCTATCAAAATAGAACTTGTGAGGGAAGAGAAATAAGTAAAAATTATAACTTGTTTTATGCTGACTGCGTAAAATTTGATAATCACGAAGATATTTTTACCGTCAATTCCAATAACATTAATTTCATTTGGAAGAATAATGTTTTCGCGATAGCAATTCATGTATTAATATGGATGGGCGCGAAAAGAATTTATCTAGTAGGCTGTGATTTGAGTAATAAAAAATCTTCATACCATCACCAGCAACAGTTGTCAGATGACCATACGGATTACAACGCTAGACTATACAAAGAAATAATACGCTGGACAGAATGGCTACATAAAACCGCCAAAAAATATGACATAGAAATAATTTCTTGTACGCCAGAATCTCCCATAAATGAATTCATGCCTTATATGACAGTAGAGAACGCTAAGATAGCGTCAAGCGGCGGACTGCCAAAAGGGGGTGAGCTTTATCATACTAGAGATATACCAGCTTACTACAAAGGAAGCTTATCGCCAAAATAATCCAAACTCTAAATAAAATGAACTACTTATTTGACGTAGATGGAACGCTAACTTTTCCCAGACAAAAAATGGACAGCCAGCACGTACTTTTATTTCTAAGCTGGATGAACGATAAAAAGGTTTTTATAGTAGCTGGAAGCGACAGAAAAAAAGTTTGCCAACAGCTTCCAGCAAGTATCCTCGCTCGTTGTAGCGGGGTTTTTTGTTGCATGGCTAACGAGTTATACGATAAAGAAAAATTAGTTTATAAAAATAATTGGTCAGTACCAGATAATCTACTTTTCGATTTATGGAGAGAATTTGCAGAGGTTGAAATAGAGGGCAAAGGTAAAAAATGGTACGAAAAAAGAAGCGGAATGATTAACTTTAGCCCGATAGGTAGAGATGTCAGCAGAGAAGTTAGAAACAAATTCCAAGAATATGACAAGGTATCGAATCTCCGCAAGTCAATCGCAGAGAAGCTGGAGCCAAAATATCCAGACTTAAAATTTAAAATCGGAGGGCAAATAAGTATAGATATTCAGCCCAAAGGAGCCGATAAATCTCAAGCAACCAAATGGGTAAGAGAGAACGTATCAGAGGAAATAACGTATTTTGGCGATAAATGCGACGAAATGGGCAATGATTACGAAGCAATACAAGACACCTCTTTAAATGGAGGCAAAATATATTGTGTTAATAACCCAATGGAGACTATTAAAATTATCCAGACGATACAATAAAACTTTTTAAAAACTTTTCAAAGCCGCTTAGTATATTATACTATGAAAATTATTAAATTATCATTAATTGCGCTCGTAGCCTTTAATTTTCAAGCCTCCTCCAATGAAAAACCAATAGCAGACCACCTACAAGATGTATCTGTTACTATACGCTCGGAATCAAATTTTTCCAAAGGTGAGGGTTCAGGTGTGATTTTTTCGAGAAAGGATGCCGACGGTAATTTAGTAAACTTCGTCTGGACTGCCGCTCATGTTATTGATAACCTTAGATCAACTAGAAATGCCGTTATCGAAGGTAAAAGTAAAACTTTAGTCGAGTTTAAAGACCCCATCGTAGTCAAAGAAATTAGAGAAGGGGGCAGAACCGTGGGTAGATTAGAAATGGATGCCGAGGTTTTAAAGTATAGTGACGCAGATGATGGGCATGATTTAGCGTTATTAAGAGTGAGAAAGCTTAATTTTGTAACCGACTCGGTATCTTTTCACCTTGACGGTAAAATTCCGCAGTTGGGAACTGATCTTTTACACGTAGGCTCTCTTTTGGGGCAAATGGGTTCTAACTCTATGACCGATGGAATTTATTCTCAGCACGGAAGATTAATTAAAAGTTTAAATAAATTCGTTTTTGATCAAACCACTTGTACTGCGTTTCCTGGTTCTTCTGGAGGGGGAGTTTATCTCAAGAGTGACGCGAAATACGTAGGAATGTTAGTGCGTGGCGCAGGAGAAGGTTTCAATCTTATCGTACCTGTTAGAAGAATGAAGGATTACTGCGAGAAGCATAAAATTATGTGGGCGTTAGACCCGAAGGTCAAAATGCCCCCATACGAAGAACTCAAAAAAATGCCCATAGAACACGCCACAACAAAGGGTCATAGCGCGGAGTCCGAGGAGACAAAAGCCGCCAAGAGAGAATTCCCGTTTATGTTAAAGGTAACTCCTAAATACAAGATTATTCCTTTACCCGTTATTAAGAACAAGTAGATAAGGAGGTGCTGAATAAATTATACGGGTGCATAGGGGTGGAGGCAAAAGAACCCCAAGCGCAACATACACTAACCGTGTCCCTGTTGCGCTTATTTTTTTAAATATAGATATTTTTTTTTAAAACAACAACTGAGACTGTAATATAGTATGTGAACGATAGTTACGAATCAGTAGAAGTAACTGTCAATGGATTTGAAGTAAAAGTCATCACTTATAGTGTTGGTTTAGAGCGTTTATTAATCGTTGACAGGTACGACGATATTTCAGAAGTAGAGCTAACTATGATTGTTAACTACCTCTATGAAGAGGGCTTTTTATTCAAAACTCGCCCCAAAGTTGAACTCGTAAAAAGAGTTTAAATTTCACATTATTTCTTATTTATTCAAAAAATAAGCTTGATCTGTACCCAAAAATATGTTAGGGTATATTTACAATGAAGGCCAAAGAACAAGAATTCACCGAAAGAATCCAGCGTATTGAACAAAGCGTCGAATGGTGGGAAAGTAGACTTAGCGACGCTTTAGATCAATATGAAAATCTAAGCCCAGACGATGAAAGAAAAGAAGACTTAGAACAAGAAATAAAAACATTACTTCAAAGAGCCAAGTTTGAAAAAATTGAAATGGCTAAATTAGAGGACGAAATAAATCAATGGTGCGCCGACAAGGCTTTTACTGGCAATTTTTCGAATAAAAGAAAAAAATGAAAAAACGTCAAAAGGTTTATTTAGTAGTATCAAAAGATAAAAAATATACTTACGGAGCTTTTAAGTATACTCCAGAAGGAGAAAAGCAAGCTAAATCTTACGTTAAAGAATTAAAAAGTAATGGTGGAGACTTTTTAGTTATAGAGCAATAGAACAACCTGTGAATTACCCCGAACAAACAGACACGCAATTAATCAAATTAGCGTGTCAAGACGATAGAGACTGCGAGGCTTTTAACGAGCTTGTTGATAGACACCATAAATATATGTGGTCAGTGTGCATGAAGTTTGCTGATTCGGAAGACGAAGGCAAAGACCACTACCAAAAAGCATTAATCAAATCTTGGAAGTCTTTGCCCACCTTTAGAGGCGACTGCCACTTTAAAACTTGGTTTTATCAAATTATAAGAGGCATCGTGTACGATCATAGCAGATGGAAAAGTAGAAAAGGAGAAATTTCTCTTGAGGGTGTATTCTTCAGCGCGGGAGGCAATGATCGTCGTCCGTCAAGTGACACTACGGTTCAGAAAAATTTTCGTAGCCACGTCATTTTTTACCGCGCTTTAAAGAGTGATCAGAATCGGAAACCTCCAGAGCAAATGAGTAATGTATATGAGGCTTCGCTCAACAGTCAACCCACGCCCCTAGACAGTCTACTTGAACAAGAAGGAAACGTTGAATTAAAAAACAGCTTAGAAAAAAGATTAAAACCGCTTAGTAAAAAGCACAAAGAATGCTTATTATATATAGCCGAGGGACTAAGTTACGAAGAAATAGCGAAGAAGCAGAACATACCGCTTGGAACCGTTATGTCTAGAGTGTTCCACGCCAGAAAAACAGCGCAAATGCTTTGTCAAGGTTTAGAAAAATAATTTATGAGTGTAATACACAGAGGCTCGTACCTGCCTCACGCTGGTTCCTGAGTGCCAAGCTGAAAGGTGCGTGAATCGAAACTCAGAAGGCTCGTGCTTGCCTTATGTTGGTGACTAAGTGCCAAACTGAAAAGCGCGTCAGATGAAACTTAGCAAGGATGCCCCGCCTTGAAACAAGGGGTTAAATTTTGGGGGCGTACTGGATTCGATTTAGGGTCTGACTCCAAACAGCAAGCAGAGGATGATAGTTGGCCTCTTAAAAAATCTATTACAACGTCAAATGCTAAAGATGCAGTTGATATGGCTCCCTCGGTAGCTGAAGCTGACGCGATTCTCGCTCAGTTTGGCTATCAAGAAGCCGCGATGGCAGCGTAGTTCTGCTCCGTCCTACTCAGGATTCTCGCTTATGAGATAGGGCGACGATAGCGAGAAAAACACTGGTTGAGTCTGGTTGAGTCTCCAGTTGTTTAAAAAAAGATAGACCAAACCTTACGTGAAGTTGTCGGTCACAGACACGTATTGTATTAGATCGACTAAGCTTGTAGAACTTTGGAATTTAGGGTTCTAAAGACGCGGGTTCGATTCCCGCCGCCTCCACCATTTTTTTAGTGTAATATTATATGTGCCACGCAGTTCAAAACTTGAAAAAGAAATTACGCGATTAAAGAAAGACGCTCAAAACCTTGGATTCGTTCTGAGCGCGACTAAAACCGTAGATGAGGACTCCTATGTCCTAATCAATAAAAGTGCAGAAAAAGCAGTTTTAATTGGTATGACCACGGTAAATAGTCAGCGACGAGTAACAGCCTACAAAATAAATGTAAATAAATGGAGATGGGCCGAAGCCGAAGGATTTACTAGAGATCAAATAATAGACGATTTAGGTTCCGAAATTTTTAGCTCTATTAATATAAGCTACATCGCAGAATATCTTTATAAATAACATTGACTTATTCGCTGTTATCGTCTATATTCAAGATAGCATGAGTAAGAAAGAGCTATCTTTGCAGTTGCTATGTCAGCTAATCGACAGAGCGCAGCAAGAAGATAATAAATTAAAGTCTGTTTTGATTTCGCAAAATAAAGCCACGCAAGCGCAGGGCGACGGCTTCATGTTATATCACCTCAAAGCCTTAAGAGAGCTAATAGCCTCTATCGAAGAAAAGTAATGAAATATTACTTATCGGCCACCGTTTTAATAAAAACTAAATTCTTTGACTCCCTCAAAGAGTGGTTTCTTTGGAATAAGTTTATAGGCGTTGAGCATTTTTACATAGTAGACAATGGCTGCAAGCCCAGCCTTAAAGATTTTTTTAAAAACTTCTCCAAAGATATAACCTTTGTACCAGACAACGTTATTGGCTCTAGCTACGAAGTTCAGTCTTTAATTTATCAGGATATATATAAAGAGTACAAAAACGAATCCAAGTGGATGGCGTTTATTGACGACGATGAGTATATAATTTCTCCATTAGAATATTCTTTTTTAGATTTTTTAAAAACTATAGAAGATAAAAGGTGCTTAGAACTAAATTGGAGACTATTCGGCCCAGAAGGATGGTTTGTCCACGAGGGACGCAAATGGCACAAAAGAACATTTCTTTTAGATAGATATAAACAATATTCCACGCATAGATGTGTTAAAAGCATCGTAAACTGCACAAAGCTAAATGAAATTGAAACTGGCGGAGGGGTTCATAGATTAGTTTCTCATGGAGCGGTAAATTGCTTTGGAGAACAGGTTGAACCATTTAGCCAAACAAAAAAAGAATACTGTAGATTGATCGATGGCCAAAGATCACTTAACTATAGCGACCGGAGTGAAATTAAAAATCCGACATTTGTAATAAATCACTATAGCTTAAAAAGCTGGCAAGAGATAGAATATAAGCTCAAAGAGAGAGGGTTTGCTCAAGGGGAAAGAAATTTAAAATCTTTAGGAAAAGACTTCTCAATGTACAGATGCGAAAAAATTTTAAAAATGTTGTTTCAGTTTACCCAGCAGAACAATCATCTCAGAAAAAATCAATTCGGGAACTTCTTCTTCAAGAAGCACACGCCTAAATTAAGATTAGAGTTTGCGAGTTACTTTAATAAGTATAAGGAGTTATTCTAAAATGGGAATGTTTGACACCATAAAATGTGAATACGTCTTACCGATTACGGACGAGATTAAAAACAAACTACCAAATCAAAATTGGTCAGAGATTGAGTTTCAAACAAAAAATTTTAGTTGCGCTCTCGACAATTATCTAATAGAAGAAGACGGCGAAATCTATGTCGAAAAAATAGATAGATATTTAAATGAGAATGGAGAAGTGCAGGAAAAAAACTTCACTGTAGAAAAGCTTGATTGGACGGGAGAGGTAGAATTTTATTATAATTTTTTTGGAGACGATCAAGATTACTGGATTGAATTTAAAGCTTTAGTTTGGAAGGGTGAAATAAAAGAAATAGAGTTATTAAAATTTAAACCCTTAGACAATGCCAACAGAATACAAATACAGCAACATTTTAGAAACCTTGAAGATAAAGAAGAAAACAGAAAAAATAGTAAATTGTGGAAATTATTTAAAGTTTGGTGTTACTTGGTTCGATTGCCGCTGGGTCTAGTTAGATACATATGCTCCTATTCTAGCAGCTTCATGTGGAAGCTCGAAAAATGGTTAACTGGCGGAACTAAGCGGTTTTAAAATGATAATATCACACAAGCATAAATTTATTTACTTTAAGGCAAAAAAAGTTGCTGGAACTTCTACCGAAATACTTCTTAGTGATTTAGTTGATAAGGAAGATATTGTTACCCCAATAACGAAAGGGGATTCTTCGACCCACCAACCACGCAATTACATTGGGTTCAGAAATCATTCAACACCAAACCATATAAGGAATAAAATTGGAGAAAACAAATTCAATTCTTACTATAAGTTTATTAGTATTAGAAATCCATTTGATCGGGTGGTTTCTTGGTATTGGTGGCAAAATAGAAATGAAGTAAAGAAAAGTTTTAGAGATTTCGTTCTATCAAATGGTTGCTATAAACTTTCTCCATTTTCTGGTTGGATATTTCATGGAAAGAAATGTGTTGTAGACGATTACATTCGTTACGAAAATCTTGAAAATGACACCAAACGTATATTTGGTAAATGGTTTGATGATGATATTGTATATCCAACTGCTAAATCATCTCAACGTAAAGAAAAAAAACACTACACTGAATACTATGATGACGAAACTCGGCAAATTGTTGCGGAACAATACGCTAAAGACATCAAATATTTCGGGTACAAATTTGGAGTTTAGTTTTCGTGTCTTAATATATTATAAATTTTTTTTAGTTTATTGACTTTGTTGCCCTGCTCTTCCGACTTATATCTCCATTCGTTAAATATTTCTTCTTGTATTTGGTCTTGTAGGAACTTCAAGAACCAATCTTTATCAGATTGCGTTAACCTTTTCATTTATTACTCTCATTTCTTTGAGTTGGCCTAATAAATTAAGCGTGTTTTCGTAACGAATATATCTAGTTTTTATTGTCAATGGTGAATTTAATTCCGTATCTATTCTTATTCCAGATTCATTCCATTCTGGCAAAATAAAATCATCTACGTAATCCAACCACCCTTTTTTCTTTAAATATGGGTAAAAGAAATCAGTATCGAATTTACTTGCCTCTATGCAGACTGCTTCGTATTGTAGCTCTTGACGAGCCATCATAGTAAGATGCCTGAAATATAAACCCTCAGAAGGCGGATCAGAAGTAAGACTTGACGAAATGATTAAATTCATCTATATTATAATTTACACCTAAAGTTAAAAAAGCTTTTAAAATAATTTGACTATTAATTCTTTTTCTTCTATTATTTAATATATGAGATTAGACCATATAGCCTATAGAGTAGAGGATAGGTACAAAACATCCAAATTCCTCAAAGATTGCTTGGGATATAATATTGGTACTGAATTTCAAATAGAATTTGACGATGGCTCCAAAGCTGACTGTTTGGCTTTAACCCCACCAGAAGAAAGACACAAAGAGGTTTCTGAATGGGAGGTATTTTTAGCGGATTCCCCAGAACGAAAAGTCAGAACAAGTAATGCAGAGTTTCACTCATACCATGCGCCACCAGAGATTTTTGTTAGCGATGGCCCAGAGGGTTCTATAGTGGGGGATTGGGTAAAAGAGAAGGGGGCAGGAATACATCACATTGCATATCAAGTAGAAGATGTCGAAAAAACTATGAATGATTGGCTAAAGGCTGGTTATGCAGAATTTTACTCAGAAAGACCCTTAGAGTGCGAAGGACTTGTGCAAGTATTCACGAAACCCTCTTCGTTAACTGGAGTCATTTATGAGCTAATCAACAGAACGGGCAATGGCTTTTGCGAGGAAAACGTAAAAGCCCTAATGGAAAGCACAAAAAAATGAGAGACTTCGAGGGAAGAAATTATATCAACGGTGAATGGCGGGCAACCGCCGAAATGTACACTAAGATAAACCCCGCCACCGGAAAGGCCCAAGGCGCGTTTCCTTTAAGCGGTAGCTCCGAAGTAGAGAAAGCTCTTTTATCTGCACGGAGAGCTTTCAAAACTTGGAAAAAGTTGAGTAGATTTACTCGTTCAGATTACTTAAATAAAGTAGCTCAAATAATCGAAAGAGACAAAAAAAAGCTTGCTACAATCATATCTCTCGAAACAGGAAAAAACTATAATGAGAGCATCGCAGAAGTTAACGAAGCCCTACATATGGCTCAGTTTGCTTTCGGCTCTGGTCGTTATAGTCATGGTGAAGCTGTTTCTTCAGAAATTGCCGAAAAAGATGCGTATATGCTAAGAAAGCCAAAAGGTGTAATATCTATTGTAACACCATTTAACTTTCCTTTGGCGATAGGTATGTTTTGGAACGCTGCCCCCGCTCTAGTGGAAGGCAACACAATAGTAATTAAACCAAGTGAAGATGCCCCAATGTCAACTCAAGCCGCTGTTGAAATTTATGCGGAAGCTGGAATCCCTCGCGGGGTCGTTAATTTGGTGCATGGCGATGGTGCTACTGGTGATTGTTTGGTTCGTGGTGATTGTGATCACATCTGTTTTACTGGTAGTGCTGATGTCGGACAACACATTCGTAAAGTTGCTGCTGAGTCATGGCATAAAACTACTTCATGCGAATTAGGCAGTAAGTCGGCCTGTATTGTTTTTGATGATGTCGAAATGGATTTGGCTATTGAATCTGCAATAGCTAGTGCGTTTAAATTATCTGGCCAAAGATGTGTTTCTTCTGGGCGAATAATTGTTCAAAGAAGTATTTACGACGAATTTGCTAAGAAGTTTGCCGAAGAGGCTTCCAAATTAAAAACGGGAAATCCCTTCAAGTCAATGGTTGGCACTTCTGGCTGTCCAGACGGCATGGTTTGGGAAGAGCTTGTACCCAATGAAGATATTTACTACGGCCCAATCATAAACCAACAAGGCTTCGACAAAATAAGAAGCTTTAATAAAATGGTTTTAGATGATCCCGAATCGGAAGTGCTGCTATCTCCAACCTACACAGGAGAAGGTAAATCCTACTACTCTACCCCCATAGTCTATAAAACAGAATGGAGAGGCCATGAAGCTCAATACCTTAGAAACGAAGTTTTTGGGCCTCATGTAGCAATTATCCCCTTTGATACGATAGAAGACGCTATTCAAATCTACAACGACACTGATTACGGCTTGGCTGTAGGAGGATTGACAAATGACTTTAGAAAAGCTAGAATAATGCGAGACGAATGTGACGCTGGTATGATTTATTGGAATGGTGGATCAATAGCGGCGGAGTCACATCTTGCTTTTGGTGGCGTTAAAAAATCTGGAAACGGCTTCCCAAGCGCGGCTAGAACTTTTAGAGCAGTAACACATGAAATCAGTTGGACTGTAAATCATGCAGATAAATTAACGTTTCCACAGGGGATGAAATAACATATGAGTGAAGAAAAAGACATTAGATCGAAAAAGGAAATAGCTGCCGAGGTCAAAAAGCTCGAAGCAGAAACTCAGAAAACTCTAGAAGAAGCGAGAAGAGCGAGAGTCGAAGCGGACGTTGCCGAAATAGAGTTGAGTGAGATCAAGAGAGCTAGAGACAGAGAAATGGCAGGAGACTCAAGAAATTGTTTATATAGATTCAATGGAGAAGTTAATAGATCAAGCGTAGCTGGCTGCATGAGAACTTTGACGGAATGGTCAAGACTATATCCTAAATCCGACATTGAAATTATATTCTCTTCTCCTGGCGGTAGTATAATTGATGGATTTGAATTGTTCGACCACATTCAACACCTAAGATCATCTGGCCATCATATAACCACTGGGACTCTAGGTATGGCCGCCTCAATGGCGGGGATACTGCTTCAAGCTGGAGACACCAGATGGGTAGGCCATCAAGCTTGGGTCATGATACACAGAGCGGCTTTTGGGGCTTGGGGGAAAACTTACGAGATAGAAGATGAGGTTGAATTTGTAAAAAGAATTGAAGAAAGAATTTTAGATATTTTTACAGCAAGATCGACACTGACCAAGCAAAAAATAAAGAAAAATTGGGAAAGAAAAGATTGGTGGATTTCAGCAGACGAAGCATTAGATTTAAAATTGGTAGATGAAGTGAGAGCTAAGATGCCAGAACACGAGAAGAAAAAGAAAAAATAAATGGAATTTCATGACTCCAAACAGTTTGCGGCAGACGATGTAAAAGTCGCTCTGGTAGATATTGATGAGACTGTCTGCTACTACCCAGATAAAAGAAGGTATGACTTAGCGCAACCACTTACCAATAACATAGATAAAATAAATAGACTATACGACCAAGGCTGGCAGATTATCTACTGGACTGCTCGTGGTGGCTCTGACAAATCTAAAGCGGAAGGAAGATGCTACCACGAATTTACTTGGAAGCAACTTGAAAGCTGGGGGTGTAAGTTTCATGATTTATCAACTGGCTCAAAGGGCAAATATATAAAACCAGCTTGTGATTTAGTTATAGACGACAAATCGATAACCATAGAACAACTAGAAGGCTGGGAGGATTTAGCACCCGAAATATGTAGACAAAGATGTATAATTGAAGGCACTTTACATAATGAATTTACTCCAGAAGATATGACTAAATATGCTATTGATATATCTAGCGTTTTAAATATGTCTCTGGTGACTAACCCAGTTTTAAATCACGAACCCAAATACGGTTGGTGCGCTTTCGTACATTGGAAAGAGAGCGGTATGCACATATACACTTGGGATAACAGATCGCCCAAATTCTTTTCTGTAGATATTTATACTTGCAAACCTTTTGATCCAGAGGACGCCGTTAGATATACTAAGGAATTTTTCGGAGATAATTTAATCAAAGTAACTTGGAAGGAATAATATGAAAAAAGCTTTAGTTTGCGGCGTGGGAAGAATGGGCCAGTGCATAGTTTACGCTATGGACAGGTTAGGTTATGAAGTTATAGGTGTAGACTCTTGGGAGGGTGCGGCGGAAAATGTAGACGCTGACAAATTTATTCATACTCCAGAGCTAGAAGACATTAAAAAGGCTATTAACTATCATTTACCAGATGTAGTTGTAAGCAGTTTACCGTACCACCAATTAAAAGATGTTGCCTTTTATTGTATAAATAAGGGAATAAGATATTGCGATTTAGGCGGAAGAGTAGATGTTTCTGCTGATATAAATAAATATGCAGAAGAAAAAGCTAGTAAACCAGTGTTTACTGATTTGGGTCTTGCTCCTGGTTTAGTTAATATTTTGGCCGAGTGGGGTTATTCGGAGCTACACCACAAGGTTCACGAAGTTAAAATTATGGTTGGCGGTCTACCAGCGATGCCGACTAATCCCCCATTAAACTATGCGGTCACTTGGTCTGTAGACGGGCTTATAAATGAGTATAGAGATGACTGCGAGGTATTAAAAGCGGGAGAAATACACAAAGTCGCAGGAATGGATGGTAAAGAAGATGTCAGTTTTGAACTTCTAAAGAACGAAAAATTAGAAGCCTTTTACACCAGTGGCGGTGCAAGTCACACAATAAGAACGATGAAAGATCGTGGTGTTAAAAATTGCAGCTACAAAACAATAAGATATGAAGGCCATAGAGATATAGTTAAGTTTTTAATTAGAAATTGTGATTTAGATGATAAAACTTTAGAGTCTATTTTCTTAAACGGATGCCCCAAAGATCATGACGTAGTGTTAATCAAGGCGACTGTTAAAGGCGGTAATGTAACATGGAATAGAGAAGTTATAATTGGTTATGATTTGAAATTTTCAGCTATGCAAAAATCAACAGCTTATTCAATTTCTGCCGCCGCCGCTTTGATGGCTGACGGATACTTTGACAACAGAGTTGTTGAAAACAGATCAGGAGATATAAAACTACCATTAGTTTTACATTATAAAGACATACCGTTTGACTTATTTAAAGATAATTTAGAAAAATTGGGCGTTACAATCTAATATTTAGCCGCGAAGTCAGAACATAATAAATAAATATTCATGATTGAAGTTAAAATAAAAAAAGGAGAATCTGTTGATAAAGCTTTAAGAAAGTTAAAGAAAAAGCTGGACAAGGAGAATGTCTTGGGGGAAGTTAGAAGCCGTAGATATTACGAAAAACCGACAAGAAAAAAATATTTCAAACAAAGAAAAGCTAAATACAATCAAAGAAATAAGTCTATAAGAGAAGCTCGAAATTGGAGTTGACATCAAATCAAAAGCGTGATATGGTGCTTATATGCAAAATAAAAACATTTTAGAAAAAACAAGAACCTATCTGGTCGGACATATGCAATATGCTGATGGCCGAAACTGGAGAGATTACGCTGAGTGTGAATTAGCTTCTTTGGATATTACAGTATTCAATCCATACAAGAAACCGTTCGTCAAGGATGTTGACGAAGATGAAGAAGCTCGTGTGAAAATGCACGAAGCGATGGAAGCGGGTTACTACAATGATGTAGCGGAGAGAATGAGTACGGTTCGTA
>MDSZ01045059.1_pt1 | contig 81491 bp, 67 predicted proteins | sample 811201 | NCBI WGS metagenome assembly MDSZ01 (sample SAMN05326647, study PRJNA326480) | marine metagenome | isolation source: seawater | place: Indian Ocean: North | collected 2010
CTTATAGCCAGCCTGGTCGGCGTCGGAGCGAATGCCCCACTTATAGCCAGCCTGGTCGGCGTCAGAGCGGATGCCCCACTTGTAGCCAGACTGGTCGGCGTCAGAGCGGATGCCCCACTTGTAGCCAGCCTGGTCGGCGCCGGAGCGGATGCCCCACTTGTAGCCAGCCTGGTCGGCGTTGGAGCGGATGCCCCACTTGTAGCCAGCCTGGTCGGCGTTGGAGCGGATGCCCCACTTGTAGCCAGCTTCCGCTGCGGCAACGGCCCCTGTGGGTTTGGTTGACGCGCTGTCGCTGTCACCTTCTACTCGACCCCACTTGTAGCCTGAGGCGTTGCCCATAGCCTTAGGCTGTGCGGTTGCAACCTGGCTGGCGTTCATACGTACACTATCTCGTGAACTCCACTTGTAGCCCGAGTCACTCTTTGCGTGCGTGCCGTAAAGCATGGCCTTCGCTATCTCGGTGCGCACACTGCCGGCTCGCTGACTCTCTTCAGCAGCTACGAACGCTGGTGTCAGCGCGATTCCAACGCCGAGAATGGCAAACGCCGTCTCTTTTACCAGTGTCTTCATAGTCCTACGCCTACCTTCTTCATCAAAATCGATTAACCAGCGCCGCGCGCCTGGTGCCTGAGTTGATCCTGTAACGATCATTCTTCTCGCGTTTGATCAGACCTTAGATGTGAGGTCGTATTTGATGAAGATGGGGGGGTACCCCCTTTGGGGTAGGGGGCTATTCGGGGGGCTTACCGCAGGCAAAGCCTCGAGTGCGATGAGGGAGCAGGAGCCTCGCGAGAGGGGTGGGTGATCCGGGCCGGTGTGCCACGGCGCGCGTGGCTGGTTACTCCGCCGGGCGGGACAGTTGTTCCACCCGCGCCTTCTCCTCGAGGTAGAGACCGTGCCAGTCGAAGGGTGTTTGTGGGTCAGCGGGCATGTCGGCTTCCCCGGGCGTAAGCCGCGGCCGCTCGATGTGGGCCTTGATCCCCCAGCGGCGGTTGTCGCTGGGGCCCTTCTCCGGTGGCTCGGGGGCGACCATGCGATCGAGGCCCGGAAGCGTGGGGGAGCCATCCTTCGCCAGGATCGCCGGGCCTTCGAAGTGGCTGTCGCCGGCCATGTCGGCTTGCAGGTCCAGGCCCCGGTTGCCGCAGCCCGTGTCCCCGAGGGTGAGTGCGCGCTGGATGCTCACGGCGCCGGCTCCCTGCTCGAAGGGTGAGTAGCTGAGGAGACCGTCGGCGTTGATGGCGGGGTCGGCGGAGGACAACAGCTTGCACTTCACGTCGTCTGCGGTCAGCTCCGGCTCTACCTGCAGCAGGAGGGCCACAAGACCCGATACGAGCGCGGCGGCCTGTGAGGTCCCGGTCATCACAAAGTCGCCATTCACCAATTGGTACTCGGGAAAGTCTACGGTCAACGTGGATCCCGGCCTCGTGAGCCCCGCCATATGCCCGCCCGGGGCCACGAGATCGGGCTTTATGTGGGCGCTCGGTGTGGGCCCCCGCGAGGAGAAGTCGGGCAGGTAGTCGTCGTTGCGGTCGTCAACGGTCCAGCTGTCGGTGATGGCACCGACGGTGATCAGGTAGGGCAGGTTGCCCGGTGACCCAATGGTCATGGCGTCCGGACCCTCGTTGCCCGCCGCTGCCACGGAGACAATGCCCGCGTCCCAGGCGCGCATGAGGGCCTGGTTGATGGGGTCCTGCCAGTAGGGCCACCGGGGCTTGGCGGCGAAGGAAAGGTTGACCACGCGGATGCCGTATTCTTCCCGGTGGTCCACGATCCACTGCACACCGCGGACGATATCGAGAAGACCGCCCTGGCCTTCCCGGCTGAAGGCCTTCACGACCACGAGTCGCGCATCGGGAGCCACGCCGCGCCAGGCGCCGGGGTCAGCGCCGGGCCGGGTGATGGCCCGGCTCTGCGCGAGGATGCTGGTCATGTGGCTGCCATGGCCGCTCTCGTCGAAAACGGTGGTGACTTCTTCGCCCGCAATGGCGTCGTAGCTGGCCAGGACGCGCGGCTCACCCTGCGTGTCATGGGTGAGCCTGGGGTCGTCCCAGAGGCCGGAATCCAGCACGGCCACGGTTACGCCGGCCCCGGTGATGCCGTGTCGGTGGAGCAGGTCCGCACCGGCCACGGTGCTGTAGTAGCTGTCGCCGTCGTTGTCGTCGTAGCCGGGTATCAGCTCGACATCGCATTCATCCCCGTAGTTGACGGTGAGCTCCAGGTCGCGCTGGAAGAGCGTCCCCTCGGGCCAGGGTCGGGAGAACTCGAGCGCCAACGTGCCGCGCGCGTCGCCGGGGAGCGCAGCCGTGGTAGTCGGTCGCAGGGTGGCGCCGCCGCTCGACTCCCCTGGCTCCACAGCCAGTGCACTGCCTGCGAAGTCTGCTTTCTTTAATGCTCCAAGGGCGGCGGGCCAGGTAAGCTCGACACCCGTCAACTGGACCGCATCCCCACTCTTGTTGTAGAGCCGCCACCGCACCGAGGTCCCGTCGATGTCGAGTTCGAGGGCGCCACCCAGCTGACACGGGGGCGGCGGCGCTTCCGGCTCCTCCCGGTCGAGGTCGTCGATGATGCGGTGGATGCCCGGGCGGTCGCGCAGCTGGTCCACCTGGGCGGCGGTCAGCTGTGCGCCGACCGCGTCGATGATGGGCAGGAAGTGAGTCACAGCGCCGCCGACGGCCTCGACCTGCTCGCGAAGTGCCGTTGCCGAGGTACCCTGGAGCATTACCGACTTCGGGTCGGCGTGCGCCGCAGTGGTGAGGGTACACAGCGCGGGGGCCATGATGGCCAGCAGCAGCCCCCTGGTCCTACCGCTCATGCGTGGTGATCAATCTCTGAGCGCGTCGGCGATATCCCGGGCGTAATCGGTACGCAGGGCGTCGGGTACGTCCTCGGGGTAGAGCGGGCGGGCGAAGAAGAAGCCCTGCATCAGGTCACAGTGCTGCGCGGCGAGGTGACGAAGCTGGTCGCGTGTCTCGATGCCCTCGGCGATGGACCGCAGGTTGAGGGTCTTGGCCAGGACGATGATGGCGTCGACGATGGCAACGCCATCCTGGCTCGACATGTCCGCCACGAAGCTCTGGTCGATCTTCAGCGTGTTGATGGGGAAGCGCTTGAGGTAGCTGAGCGAGGAGTACCCGGTACCGAAGTCGTCCACCGCGAGATCCAGCCCAAGCTCGTTGAGCTGGCGCAGCTTGTCGATGTTGGTCTTGGCGTCGGTCATGATGGCGCTTTCGGTCAGTTCGAGCTCCAGCCGCGCCGGGTCGATGCCCGAGGTGTCCAGGAAGTGGCGCACCCGCTCCACGAGGTTCGGCTGGTTGAACTGCAGCGGCGAGATGTTCACGCAGACCCGGAAGTCCACGAGGCCGAGCGTCTCCCAGTAGGTGCAGTGCCGGGCCACTTCGGCCAGCACCCATTCGCCCAGCTCGATGATCTGCCCGGTCCGCTCCGCAACGGGGATGAAGTCGCCCGGTGATATCAGACCGCGGATCGGGTGCTTCCAGCGCACCAGGGCCTCCAGGCTCACTACCCGCCCCGTCAGGGTGTCCACCTGTGGCTGGTAGCGAAGTTCCAGCTGACCCTCGCGCATGGCCTCGCGCAGGTCCTCTTCGAGCTTCAGTTGCTCGACGGACCGCGCATTCATCTCTTCGTTGTAGAAGCGGAAGCAGGCGCGGCCGTCGGCCTTTGCCGCGTACATGGCGGTATCGGCGTTGCGCACCAGGCTGTCGGCGTCGAGGCCATCCTGGGGATACATGGCGATGCCGATGCTCGGTGTCACCACCGGGTTGTGGGAATGCAGGGAGATCGGCTCCGACAGGGTCTTGATGACGCGCTGCGCGACACCCTCGACATCGCGCATGTCGCGCACGTCGGAGAGCACCACGGTGAACTCGTCCCCGCCCAGGCGGGCGATCTCCGTATTGCGGTCGCGGGGGTCCACGTCGTCCGCATTGCTGTCGGAAAAATAGTTGATGGCATCGTCTTCACGCAGTTCCCCGGCCAGGCGCTTGGCGATTTCGACCAGCAGCCGGTCCCCGCGGCCATGGCCGATGGAGTCGTTGATGCGCTTGAAGTTGTCGAGGTCGATGAAGAGGAGCGCGGCACTGTGGTTCAGTCGCTGTGCCCGCTTGAGAATCCGCGTCAGCTGCTCGTTGAAGCTGCGCCGGTTGGGCAGGTTCGTGAGCGGATCGTAGTAGGCGAGGTAGCGCAGCCGGTCTTCCTGGCGCTTCAGGCTGTTGAAGGCATTGCTCGCCCGCAGCATGTACTGAACGTCGCGGCCCAGGAGCGACCAGTTGACCGGCTTGGTCTTGTACTGCGTGGCGCCCGCCTCGAAGCCGTCGTCGATGGACTTCCGATCATCGGAGCCGGTGACGATCATGATGGGGATATTCTCCCCCTGGGGCATCGCGCGGATACGCCGGCACACTTCCAGGCCCGAGAGCCCCGGCATCTCGACGTCGAGGAAGATCAGGTCGGGCCGCTCGCGGAGGAAGGCTTCCAGCGCTTGCTGGCCGTCGGCGGCCTCGACAACGGTCATGCCCTCGGCCTCGAGGCACTGGCGGGTCAGCAGGCGCACGTTCATGTCGTCATCACTGACGAGAATCTTGGCCTTCGGCTGCACCGTGGCCGGTGTCACTTTCGCTTGCGGCTGCGAGGTCATGTCGTGCGCGTGTGACAGACGTTCCGGGGAGGCTATCACCGATGGCCGCCGTTGCCTAGCGCAGGGCCGGGCGCAGGCCGGCGGGGCCATGGGGAAGCGTGTCGCGTGTGTGATAAAATAGGGGGTTCCACTGAACGACTGGCATGCCCCTCATGAGCCTTGCATCCGATAAGCTGGAAGCGATCCGCCTCCAGGTGCAGCAGCATCTCGACCGTGCCGAGGCCGAGGAGTTGACCCCCGAGGAAGAGGCGGGCCTCATCGACCGCATCAAGGCCGACCTGGCGCGGCACAACGCGGTGATAGTCGCTCACTATTACACGTCACCCAAGATCCAGGCCCTGGCCGAGGAGACCGGCGGTTGCGTGTCCGATTCGCTGGAGATGGCCCGCTTCGGCCACGACCACCCCGCGAGCACACTCGTGGTCTGCGGGGTCCGCTTCATGGGCGAGACCGCCAAGATTCTCACGCCGGACAAGCGGGTGCTCATGCCCACGCTGGAAGCGACCTGTTCCCTCGATCTCGGCTGCCCGGCGGATGAGTTTTCGGCCTTCTGCGACGCCCACCCGGACCGCGAAGTGGTCGTCTACGCCAACACCTCCGCTGCCGTGAAGGCCCGCGCGGACTGGGTCGTCACCTCCAGCATCGCCCTCAACGTCGCCGAGCACCTCGCCGATGAGGGGAAGAAGATCCTCTGGGCGCCGGACAAGCATCTCGGCGACTACGTGCGGCGGGAGACCGGCGCCGACATCCTCATGTGGGATGGCGCCTGCATCGTGCACGAAGAGTTCAAGGCCCGGGGCCTGGCGGACCTCAAGAAGGTCTACCCGGATGCGGCCGTGCTGGTGCACCCGGAGTCGCCGGCGGCGGTCGTGGAGATGGCCGACCGCGTCGGTTCCACCACGCAGATCATCAACGCCGCCACCGAAATGCCCAACGAGCGCTTCATCGTGGCGACGGACCAGGGCATTTTCTACAAGCTCCAGCAGAAGGCCCCGGAAAAGGAATTCATCATCGCGCCGACGGCCGGCAAGGGCGCCACCTGCCGCAGCTGTGCGCACTGCCCATGGATGGCCATGAACGAGCTTGCCAACCTGGCCACGGTCTTCGAGCGGGACGACAACGAGATCCACGTGGACCCGGTCATCGGCGAGCGCGCCATGCGTCCCCTGCGGCGTATGCTCGACTTTTCCGCGGCGCTACGCCGGTCCGGGGACTGACGGCTCCGGGGCGCGCCCTAGGACTCCAACTGCTCCTTCATCTCGACTACATCCTTGAGGCGCTCGTTGAGGCGGGCGCTGGTGGTGTAGTCGGACTTCACGCTGCGCAGGGCGTACCGCAGCTGCTTCTCGGCCTCGTCGAGCACCCCGTTGAGGATGAAGTACTCGGCCCGGGACTGGTGCAGGCCGACGATGTTGCCGGCCAGCCCCTGGACCTCCGCCAGCAGGTACCACAGGTAGGGGTCGTCGGGGCGCTGCTTGCTCTGTTCCGCGAGCACCTGCTCCGCGATATGGGGCTGCTCGTTCTTTAGCAGGGCCCGGGCATAGGTCATGACCAGCGGGTGGTTGCCCGGCGACAGCAGCAGCCGCTCCGAGAGCTTCTTGACCGCCTTCTCCGGCTGGTTGCGGGCGAGATCGATTTCTGCGTCGGCCAGGAGGTATTCCAGCCGCTCGCGGTCCGCCGCCCAGATCGTGTCGAGTTCCAGGGCGGCCTCGTCAGTGCGCCCGGCCTCGGTCAGGGCGAGCACGAGGCCGTAGCGCGCGGCGGTCTGCGAGCGCGGTGAGCCGTCGAGCTCGCTGCGGAACTTGCGGATGGCTTCTTCCGGGGTCTCCGCCAGCTGGTTGATGACCCGGGCCCGCATCAGCTGGTAGGTAAGATCCGTGGTCCGGATCTGCTTCGGGTACTGGCGGGCGCGGTTGCGGGTGTCGGCGATGCGGCTCTCCGACAGCGGGTGCGTGCGCAGGAACTCCGGAATCCGGTTGCCTGTCGCGTACCGTGACGCCTGCAGCATGCGCTCGAACATCGCCGGCGCCGCGTGTGGGTCCATGCCGGCGGCGACGAGGGTCTGCATCCCCACCCGGTCTGCCTCGGCCTCGTTGCCGCGGCTGTAGCGCAGCGCGGAGTCCTGCGCGGCGGCCTGGGCGGCGCTGAGCGCAGCGAGCCCCGCGTCGCCCCCGGCGGCGGCCATCAGCACGAAGCTGGCGAGCATGGTCGCCAGGGTCAGCGGTTGCTGTTTCTTCGCGAATTCCACGCGCCGGGAGAAGTGCCGCTGGCTCAGGTGGGCGATCTCGTGGGCGAGTACGGTGGCCAGCTCGTCCTCGCTCTGGGCGTAGAGAAGCAGGCCGTTGTGCACCCCGATGACCCCGCCGGGTACGGCAAAGGCATTGATCGTGGGGTTGTCCACGATCACGAGGTCGACCCGCCGGTCCTTTAGCTGGCTGTGGTTCACTAGCCGGAAAACCAGGCCTTCCAGGTAATCGAAGAGCAGGGGGTCGTTCACCGTCGGTACCTGCCCGCGGAAGATCCGCAGCCAGGCCCGGCCCAGCTGGTACTCGTACTCTGCAGAAAAAAGGCTGGTGCTCGACTCGCCCAGGTTGGGCAGCTTCAGGTCCTCGACGGCGGCCACGGGCACGGCCGCGAGCACCAGCGCGAGCAGGGCTGCAGTCATTGCTTGGCGGGGGCGGCGGGGCATGAAGATCAACCTGGTGTCCGGGCGCCCATGGTCTGCTCGGGCGGCTTGACGTATTCTACGCGACCGGGCCCGTTCCGTATCGGTGATCGGGCCCGCGCGCAGAGTTAGGCGACCGCCGTGGGCAAAAGTTCACCGCGGCGACCGGAGGACACCACCCCATGCTCGAGACCGCCGACAGCGAGGTTGACGCCCGCGGCCTGCGTTGCCCCATGCCGCTGCTGAAGGCCAAGCGCGCCCTGAATGCCCTCGCTCCGGGGCAGGCGCTGGCGGTGCTCGCGACGGACAGCGGCTCGGTGCGGGACTTCGCGGTGTTCTGCGAACAGAGCGGTCACGAGCTCCTCTTCAGCGACGAGCGCGACGGCGTCTACCGCTACCTCCTGCGCAAGGTATGACGCGCGCGCTGCGCCCGGGCAGCGACGGGTGACCTACCGCCCGGAAATCGACGGCCTTCGCGCCGTCGCCGTCATGGCGGTCGTGCTCTTTCACCTCGGTATCGAGCCGCTCGCCGGCGGCTTTGTCGGGGTCGACGTGTTCTTCGTGATCTCGGGCTACCTGATCACCCAGCTCATCCTGGCCCGCGTTGCCCGGGGTGATTTCTCCCTCGCCGGCTTCTACCTGCGGCGCATCCGGCGGCTCCTGCCGCCGCTCCTGGCCACGGTGGCGGCGACCTTTGCCGCTGCGGCCCTGCTCTTGAACCCCTATGACTTCGGACCCTTTGCGCGCTCCGCGCTGGCCGCCATGGTCAGTGTGTCCAATATCGTCTTCTACGCCGAGGCCGGGTACTGGGACGCAGACTCGGAGTTGAAGCCGCTGCTGCATACCTGGTCCCTCGGCGTCGAGGAGCAGTTCTACCTGGCCTGGCCGGCGCTGCTGCTCCTGCTCTGGCGCTTGCGCGGGCGCCTGCCGCTCGGTGCATCGCTGGGCGGGCTTGCCGTCGCGAGCGCCGCGGTGACCGTCTGGTACACGGGTGTCGATGCCTCAGCGGCGTTCTTCCTGTCGCCGTTCCGGGTCTTCCAGTTTGCGACCGGCGCCGCGCTGCCGTTCCTGCTCGCTTCCGGTCCGGCAGGGCGCCTGGGTGCCCGGGAGGCGGTGGCGCGCGGGGCCCTGGCGCTGGGGCTCATTCTGGTGCTGGCGAGTGTCCTTGGCCTCGACGGTGACACGCTCTACCCCGGGTGGGCGGCGCTGGTGCCGACGCTCGGGACCGCGCTGGCGCTCCTCGGCACCGCCGCGCAGGGGGCGGGCGGCCCGCTCTTCCGCGCCCTGCGTCACCCGCTGTCCACCTGGCTGGGCAAGGTGTCCTACGCGCTGTACCTCGTGCACTGGCCGGTGGTGGCGCTCTACCGCTATCACACGGGCAGAGCGCTCGCCCCGCTTGAGCAGCTGGTTCTCGGCGCCGTCATGCTGCTGCTGGCCTGGCTCCTGCACGCCGGCGTCGAGCGGCGCTTCTACTCGCGCGCGGGCGATCCGGGCCCCGCCGCGCGGCTGCCGGACGGCCGCTTCGCCCTCGTCGTCGCCGGCCTGGTCGCCGTGCTGGCGGCCCCGGCGCTGCACGCCTGGCTGGGCGATGGCTGGGGCTGGCGCTACCCGCGGCAGCAGCTCTCCGCCGCGGCGATCGAGGCGGGTGAGCAGCGACGCTTCCTCGATAGCCGCAGTGCCTGCAACCTGCGCCTGGGTACGGACGGGGCCTGCGCCGGTGCGGCGATCCAGGTGCTCGTGCTCGGGAATTCGCACGAGGTGGACGGCTACAACTTCCTCCGGGCCATCTATGAAAACGACCCGGAGGTCGCCCTGGTGCTGTTTGGCGGTACGGAGAAGTGCGGCCGGCTCCGGGTGGTGGCCGGCACGGTGCGCGCGCAGTACCCCGCCTGCACGGATCGCTTCGCAGCGTTGATGACGCCCGAGGTGGCGCAGCGCTTTCACGTGGTTGCGGTCTCGGCCTCGAACCGGGCGTTCTCGCGGATTGCGGAGCCCTTCCTCGTCGCGACGCGGGCACTGCGGGCGTACAACCCGTCGCTGCGCGTGATGACCTTCGGCAGTTACATGAAGACCCGCGTGCCCTGTGCCCGCCTTATCAACGAGACCGGGGTCAGCGCCGCCTGCGGCCGGCCGGAAAACCTGGACTACTTCGAGGCAGACCCGGCCAGCGACCGGCTCTTCGAGCCGTTCATGGCGATCACGGACCTGTACATCGACCGCGTCGACCTGCTCTGCAGCGAGCGGCGCCCCGAGCGCTGCCGGACGGAAACCCCGGACGGTGTGCCGGCGTTCTACGACAAGCACCACCACTCCCGCGCCTTCGCCCGCTACACCGGCGAGCGCTTTGCCGAGGTCCACCCGGACCCGGTCCGCGAACTGCTTGGGGCGGGCGCGCCGGGCGCGCGCTGAGCCGCCGCGTGCCGCCGGCGTATACATCCCACCGCGCGCTCGGGCATCATAAACGGGTTCGGCGGGGCGGCCCCGCGGCGTGCTGAGGGAGTCGACTTTCCCATGATGGAAGTCTTCAGGAAGTGGTACCGGCGCTACCTGCAGGAGGAGGAGTCCATACTGCTCCTTCTCCTGCTGCTCGTCGGCACGGTGCTGCTCGTCACCATCGGCGACATCATGGCGCCGGTGCTCGCCGCCGTCGTCCTCGCCTACCTCGTGCAGGGCGTTGCGAACGTGCTGCAGCGCACCGGCCTGCCGCAGTGGCTGGGGTTCACCCTGGCCTTCATTATTTTCATCGGCGCTTTCTTCGGCGTGATTCTCGGCCTGCTGCCGCTGGTCTGGCGCCAGCTCGTGGCCCTTGCTGGCGAAGTGCCGCGCATGCTCGAGCAGGGGCGCCAGCTGCTGGCGGTGCTGCCCGCCCAGTACCCGGAGCTGTTCAGCCAGGAGCAGCTCAACCAGGTGGTGGCCGCGGCGCAGGTCGAGGTCGCCGGCTTCGGCCAGCGGCTGGTAACCCGCACCCTGGCCGGCATTCCCGGCTTTCTGACCGTAACGGTCTACCTGGTACTCATCCCGATCATGGTTTTCTTCCTGCTCAAGGACCGGCAGCAGATCACCAACTGGCTGACCAGTTTCCTGCCCCGGCGGCGCCCGCTGCTCACCCGGATCTGGGCGGAGATGAACGTCCAGTTCTCGAACTATGCCCGTGGCAAGATGGTGGAGATCATCATCGTCGGCGCCGCCAGCTACGTCGCCTTCACCTGGCTCGGGCTCAACTACGCGGCCCTGCTCGCGCTGCTGGTGGGGCTGTCCGTGATCATCCCCTACATCGGCGCCTTCCTGATCACCATCCCGATCCTCATGGTCGCGTTCTTCCAGTGGGGCCTGGGCGGGGAATTCTACGTGGTGATGGGTGTCTATATCGTCATCCAGATCCTCGATGGCAATGTGCTGGTTCCGCTGCTGTTTTCCGAGGCGGTCAACCTGCACCCCGTGGCCATCATCATCGCCGTGCTGTTCTTCGGTGGTATCTGGGGCCTGTGGGGGGTCTTCTTCGCCATCCCCCTGGCCACGCTGATCAAGGCGGTCATCAACGCCTGGCCCACCCGGGAAGTGGAACCGGAAGCCGTACAAGGAGACTGATTCATGCCCCTGCGACCTGCGCCGCGTCTGCCGGCGCTCCCTGTCCTGCTGTTGTCGATGTTGCTTGCGGCCTGTGCCGCCAGCCCCGTCCGCGAGCACGTGGAGCCGGCACAAAGCCCGGCCGATGACTATGCCTATCGCCTGGTCACGCTGGAGAACGGGCTGCAGGCGCTGCTCATCTCGGACCCGGATACGCAGAAGGCCGCGGCATCCCTGGACGTGATGGTCGGCAGCGGCGACAACCCGCCGGGGCGCGGGGGGCTGGCCCATTTCCTAGAGCACATGCTTTTCCTCGGCACCGACAAGTACCCGGACGCCGCCGAGTACGAGCAGTACATCACGGAGCACGGCGGTTCCCGCAACGCCTACACGAGCTTCGAGCACACCAACTACTTCTTCGACATCAACGCGCCTTTCCTCGAAGAGGGCCTGGACCGCTTCGCCCAGTTCTTCATTGCGCCGCGCTTCGACGCGGTCTACGTGGACCGCGAGAAGAACGCCGTGCAGGCCGAGTACCAGATGGGGCTGAAGAGCGACCCGCGGCGCGGCCTCGACGTGCTGCAGGCGGTCATGAACCCTGCCCACCCCTACAGCCAGTTCTCCGTCGGCAGCCTCGAGTCGCTGGCGGACCGCCCCGGCGCGCCGGTGCGGGACGATCTTCTCGCCTTCTACCGCAAGCACTACTCCGCCAACGCCATGCGCCTGGTAGTGCTCGGTGCCGAGCCCCTCGACGAGCTCGAGGCGCTGGTGGCGCCGCTGTTTGCGCAGGTGCCCAACCACGACTACGAGCCGGAGCCGCTGGACGCGCCGCTCTTCGAGCCGGCATCCCTGCCCATGAAGGTCACGGTAGAGCCGCAGGCGACGCTCCGGCAGCTGCAGGTCAACTTCCAGGTGCCGAACTACCGCGACGAGTACCGGGCCAAGCCCATGGCCTACCTCGGCAACCTGATCGGTCACGAGGGGGAGGGCAGCCTCCTGCTCGCCCTGAAGGATGAGGGCCTGGCGGAGGGCCTCGCGGCCGGAGAGGGGTTGTCCTGGCGCGGCGGCTCCCTGTTCAGCGTCACCGTCTCCCTCACCGAGCGCGGTGTCGAGGAGCACGAGCGCGTGCTGGCGCTGCTGTTCAGCTACCTCGACATGCTTCGCGAGGAGGGGCCGCAGCGCTGGCTCTACGAAGAGCAGTCGGAACTGGCGGCCATCGACTTCCGTTTCCGGGAGCACGGCGAACCGATCGGCTACGTCAGCGCCCTGGCCAGCGGCATGCATGATTACGCCCCCGAGGATGTCCTTCGGGGCCCGTACCTCATGGAGCGCTTCGCGCCGGGCCTCATCGCGGAGGCCCTGGAGGGCATGCGGCCGGCGCTGGCGCAGGTCGTGCTGACTGCGCCCGGCGTGCCGGTGGATCGCGAGTCGCCCTACTACGAAGTGCCCTACGCCGTGGAGCAGGGTCCGGCGCTCGCGTCCCGCTGGGCTCCGGCGGCGACGGAGAGCCTGCATCTGCCCGCGCCGAACGCCTTCATTGCCGAGGACCTCTCGCTGGTGCCGCTGTCGGCGGACAATCCCGAGACGCCGACGATTGCCCTGGACACCTCGCGCACGCGCATCTGGTTCCGCCAGGCCGAGGCGTTCCGCGTACCCCGCGGGGCGATGTACGTGAATTTCCGTTCCCCGCTCGCGGTCGGTGATGCCCGCGATGTCGCGGCGGCCCTGCTCTACACCAACCTTCTTACGGATGCGGTCAACCCGTTCACCTACCCGGCCCGGCTCGCGGGGCTCGACTTCAGCCTCTATAAACACGCCCGCGGCGTGAGCCTGCGCATCAGTGGCTACAACGACAAGCAGCAGGTGCTGCTGGAGCGGCTGCTCGACACCCTCGAGGCCCCGTCCTTCGATCCGTCCCGCTTCGAGAACATCCGCGCCGACCTGGTCCGGGGCCTGGAGAATGCGGTCGCCAAGCGCCCGTCGTCGCAGGTGATCGATGACCTGCGCGAGGCGCTGCTCTACGGCGACTATGGCGAGGAAGCGCTGATCGAGGCGCTGCAGGGGCTCGACCTCGCCGCCATCGAAGCCTATGCCCGCGCCTTCTGGGACAGCGCGAGCGCGGAGGCCCTGCTCTACGGCAACTATCCGCAGTCGGCGGTGGGCGACCTCGCCGGGGCCCTGGGCACGCTGCTGCCGGAAGGGGATGCCCCGGCGATGCCGCCGCTCGAGGTCCTGCGCCTCGCTGCCGGCGAGACCCTGCAGTTCGTGACCGACGTGCCGCACGACGACGCGGTGGTGACCTGGTACCTGCAGGGTGGCGGCGACAGCTGGCGCGACCGCGCCGGCACCGCGCTGGCCGCGCAGGTGATGAAGTCCGGGTTCTTCCAGCAGCTGCGGACGGAGCAGCAGCTCGGCTACGTGGTCAGCGCCTTTGCCTGGCCGCAGTTCGACATCCCGGGTCTCGTGCTGCTGGTGCAGTCCCCGAGCCACGATGCCGCGCACGTCACGGCGGCCATGGACAGCTTCCTCGACGAGGTGCTGCCGTCCCTGGACGACCCGCGCTTCCAGCGCCACCGGGAAGCCCTGGTGGCGGAGATCGAGGAGCCCGACAAGAACCTGTTCGAGCGCGCGGAGTTCTACTGGCAGTCCATCGCCAAGCGCCAGTACGCCTTTGACGGGCGCCGGCAGCTGGCCGCGGCAGTCAACGACTTCGACCGGGACGAGTGGGCGGCCTACTTCCGCGAGGTCTTCCGGGAGGAGGCGCGTTCGCTGCAGGTGATCGCCCCCGGCGCCAGCGGGATCGTCCCCGATACCGCCGGCCGGCGGGTCGACAGCGCGACGGCGATCAAGGCGGGGCACGCGACCTGGGTGGTCGACTAAGCGCTTTAGTTCTAATTGGGAATTGTTATTTCCTTCAGGCGCACGTTTCCTGTAGCATGACAACCACTTTGTGGCGCGCGGGTCTGAGTCCGCGCCCTCGGGTCGCTATTGCGCACCTAAAAAGGTTCTTTTTAGGAACCTATAAATGTTGCAACGAGCGCCTGCAACGATTGTCAGTGCAACGCCAGGAGCCTCCCCGACCATGATCGATGACATTGACCCCGTCGAAACCCGCGAATGGATAGACAGCTTCGACGAGGTGGTGAAGTACCGGGGGGAGGAGCGCGCCACCTACCTCATCAACGAGCTGTCCAAGCGGGCGATGGCCGATGGCATCCCGCTGCCGACGGCCATTACCACGCCTTTCCGCAACACCATCGCGCCGGCCGATCAGAAGCAGATGCCGGGGGACCTGTTCATGGAGCGCCGGATCCGCTCCCTCGTGCGCTGGAATGCGCTGGCCATGGTCATGCGGGCCAACGACAACGACGAGGGGCTCGGGGGCCACATCTCCAGCTTCTCTTCCAGCGCGACGCTCTACGATGTCGGTTGCAACTACTTCTTCCGCGGTGCCGACGGTGACCACCCGGGCGACCTCGTGTTCTACCAGGGCCACAGCGCCCCCGGCATGTACGCCCGCTCCTACCTCGAAGGGCGGCTGACCGAGGAGCAGCTCGACAATTTCCGCCGGGAGGTCGACGGCCACGGCCTGTCTTCCTATCCCCACCCCTGGCTCATGCCCGATTACTGGCAGTTCCCCACGGTCTCCATGGGCCTCGGCCCGATCCAGGCGATCTACCAGGCGCGGCTGCTCAAGTACCAGCAGGACCGGGGCCTCCTGGACCACGCTGACCGCAACGTCTGGTGCTACCTCGGTGACGGCGAGTGCGATGAGCCCGAGTCCCTGGGCGCCATCTCCCTGGCGGGGCGCGAGCGCCTGGGCAACCTCATTTTCGTCGTCAACTGCAACCTGCAGCGCCTCGACGGGCCGGTGCGCGGCAACGGCAAGATCATCCAGGAGCTGGAGGGTGTCTTCCGCGGTGCCGGCTGGGACGTGGTCAAGGTCGTCTGGGGCCGCAAGTGGGACCCGCTGCTGGAGCGGGACGAGACCGGCCTTCTGCAAAAGCGCATGGACGAGGTCTGCGACGGCGAGCTGCAGAACTACAAGTACAACGGCGGTGCCTATACCCGCGAGCACTTCTTCGGTAAATACCCGGAGCTGCTGGAGCTGGTCAAGGATCTATCCGACAAGGAGATCATGTACCTGAACCGGGGTGGCCACGACCCGTACAAGATCTACGCCGCCTACGCGCACGCCGTCGCCCAGCAGGAAAAGCCCACGGTGATCCTGGCGATGACCGTGAAGGGCTACGGCACCGGCGAGGCTGGCGAGGCGAACAACGAGACCCACTCGCTGAAAAAGCTGGACCTCGACGGCCTGAAGGCCTTCCGGGACCGGTTCGGCATACCCATCAGCGACAGCGAGCTGGCCAATGTCCCCTACTACCGGCCGGCGCCGGACAGCCCGGAGATGCGCTACATGCTCGAGCGCCGCGAGGCCCTCGGCGGTTTCGTGCCGGCGCGCCGCCGCGGTGAGCGGGCCCTGGACGTGCCGGACCTCGATGCCTTCAAGTCCCAGCTGAAGGGCAGCGGCGAGCGCAGCATCTCCACCACCATGGCCTTCGTGCGCATTCTTTCCTCCCTCGCCAAGGACAAGGCCCTCGGTGAGCGCGTGGTGCCGATCGTGCCCGACGAGGCCCGTACCTTCGGCATGGAGGGCATGTTCCGGCAGCTCGGGATCTACTCCTCGGTCGGCCAGCGCTACACGCCCCACGATGCGGGCCAGATCATGTTCTACAAGGAGGACATCAAGGGCCAGATCCTCGAGGAGGGCATCAACGAGGCCGGCGCCTTCTCTTCCTGGCTCGCGGCGGCCACGTCCTACAGCACCAGCGACTACCCGATGGTGCCGTTCTACGTGTTCTATTCCATGTTCGGCTTCCAGCGCATCGGCGACCTGGCCTGGGCGGCCGGCGACAGCCAGGCGCGGGGCTTCCTCATCGGGGCCACCTCGGGCCGCACGACGCTGAACGGCGAGGGCCTGCAGCACCAGGACGGGCACAGTCACCTGCAGGCGCAGACCATCCCCAACTGCGTGAGCTACGACCCTACCTACAGTTACGAGCTCGCGGTGATCATCCAGGATGGCCTCCGGCGCATGTATCTCGAGCGGGAGAACCGCTTCTACTACATCACCACCATGAACGAGAACTACCCGCACCCGGAGATGCCGGCCGGCGCGGAAGAGGGCATCATCCGCGGCATGTACCGCCTGCGCCGCTCCCCGCGGGAGGAGGGCCCGCGGGTCCAGCTCATGGGGGCGGGCGCGATCCTGCGGGAAGTCGAGGCGGCGGCCGAACTGCTCGCCAGCAACTACGGTGTGGCCGCCGATATCTGGAGCGTCACCAGCGTCAACGAGCTGGCCCGCGACGGGCGTGCCTGCCATCGGTGGAACCTGCTGAACCCGGAGCAGGAGCCGCGCGTGCCCTACCTCGCGCAGCTGCTCGAGGGGGCTGACGGGCCGGCGATCCTGGCGACCGATTACATCACGCCCTACGGTGAGCAGCTGCGCGCCTACATGCCCCGCCCCTACACGGTGCTCGGCACCGACGGCTTCGGCCGCAGCGACACGCGGGCGAAGTTGCGGCAGTTCTTCGAGGTGAGCCGGGAGTTCATTGCCTTCGCGGCCCTGGGCGCGCTCGCTGCGGAAGGCGCGATCGAGCCCGCGAAGGTCGCCGAGGCACGCCGCGACCTGGGCATCGACCCGGACAAGATCGACCCCATGCTGGCCTGAGGGCCGGCCAGAACCAGGAGCGTCAGGTGGCGAAAGAACAGGTACTCGTTCCCGATATCGGCGGCGCCGAGGCGGCGGAGGTCGTGGAACTGCTGGTAGGGCCCGGTGACAGCATCGAGGTCGAGCAGGGGCTCATTGTCCTGGAGTCCGACAAGGCCTCCATGGAGATCCCGTCGACAGTAGCAGGCACCCTGGCGGAGCTGCTGGTCAAGGAGGGCGATCAGCTGGCCGAGGGTGACGCGATAGCCTGGGTCGAGACCGACAGCGCAGGGGATAGCGACGCCGGCGAAGCTGAGAGCGGCGAAGGCGAAGACGGCGGGGGCGCCGATGACGGCGGCAGCGCCGCGCCGCGCGAGGCCGATGCACCGGGCCCGGCTGAAGCGGATGCCGGCGATTCCGGAAGCGAGAGCTCCGCGGCCGGTGCCGATGCCGCGCCCGACGGCGCAGGCGGTGAGACCGTCATGGACGTACCGGTCCCGGATATCGGCACGGAAGACCCGGTCGATCTCGTCGAGGTGTCTGTCGCCGTCGGCGACAGGGTCGAGGAGGGCGACAGCCTGGTCGTGCTCGAGTCCGACAAGGCCTCGATGGAGGTGCCGGCGCCGGCGGCCGGCGAGGTCGTTGAAATCCTCGTCGAGGCCGGGGCGACGGTCCGCGAGGGCGACCTGCTGCTGAGGCTGCGCGGCGCGACGCCGGCCGCTGCGGCCGAACCCGTACCGACGGAGAAAGCCGCGGAGCAGAAGCAGTCCCGGCCGGAACAGGAGACCGGGTCGCAGCCCGTCGCGACCTCGGAGGTCGAGGACAGCGGGCCTGCCACCCAGGAGCCCGCCGCACCGACGCCGGCGCCTGCGGCGGCACCCGCCGCGACCGTCGCGCCACCGGCGCAGGACGTCTACGCCGGCCCGGCGGTGCGCAAGCTGGCCCGGGAACTCGGTGTCGAGCTGGGCCAGGTGAGCGGCAGCGGTCCGCGGGGCCGGATTCTCAAGGAAGACCTCCAGGGCTATGTGCAGAAAGCCCTCAAGGAGGGGCCCGCACCGGCGGCGGGCGCGGGCGTCCCGCCCGTGCCCGAGGTGGATTTCGCGGCCTTTGGCCCGGTCTCGGTGGAGCAGCGCAGCAAGCTCGACAAGCTCACCGCGGCGAATATGCAGCGCAGCTGGTTGAACGTGCCGCATGTCACCCAGTTCGACGATGCGGACATCACCGAGCTCGAAGCCTTCCGCAAGTCGCTGAAGGAAGAGGCGGCAGAGCGCGGCACGCGGCTCACACCGCTGCCGTTCCTGCTCAAGGCCTGTGCGACGGCGCTCCGCGCTCACCCGAAGTTCAACGCCTCACTCTCCGACGGCGGCAATGCGCTGACCTTCAAGGACTACGTGCACGTCGGCATGGCCGTGGATACGCCGGCGGGGCTGATGGTGCCGGTGATCCGCGACGTCGACCGCAAGTCGCTCTGGGAGCTGGCCGAGGAGGTCATCGCCATGGCCGGCGCGGCCCGGGACCGGAAGCTGAAGCCCGCGGACATGCAGGGCGGCTGCTTCACGGTGTCGAGCCTCGGCAGCATCGGCGGTCGCGGCTTCACCCCGATCATCAATACGCCGGAGGTGGGTATCCTCGGCGTCGGCCGCGCGGGCGTGCAGCCGGTCTGGGACGGCAGCGCCTTCCAGCCGCGCACCCTGCTGCCCCTGGGCCTGTCCTACGATCACCGGGTGATCAACGGCGGCGATGCCGGGCGATTCATGGAAACGCTGCTCGGGCTGCTCGGCGATATCCGCCGCCTGCTCCTGTAGCCCTTCCTTCGACCTGCCGCCCGCTTCGGTCGCCGGACGCGGTAGCATTGAGGGGGAGCAGGCAGGAGAAGGGTAGCCGTGACAGCCACTGATCGTCCCGTCGCGGGCTGGGAGCGCGCCTGGCTCGAGGCCGAGCGCCTGCCGCTGGCCTACGCCGGGCTGGCGGGTCGCTATTTCGCGCCCCTCGCCCGACAGCTGGCCGCCCTGCATCGCGAGCGCGGCAGGCCGCTGCTCATCGGTGTCAACGGCAGCCAGGGCTCCGGCAAGAGCACCTGCTGCGGCTGGCTGGTGCAGGCGCTCCGCGAGGAGCACGGCCTGTCCGCCCTGGCCCTTTCCCTCGATGACTTCTATCTCACCCGTGCAGAACGCGCCTCGCTCGCGGCGACGGTTCACCCCCTCCTCGCAACCCGCGGCGTGCCGGGCACCCACGATATCGATCTGCTTCGCGCGACGGTGAGCCACCTGGTGGGGCAGGGGGGCACCACGGTGGTTCACGTGCCGCGGTTCGACAAGGCGAGCGACGACCGCGCGCCGGCCGCGCGCTGGGACCGCGTCGAGGCCCCGGTCGCCGTAATCCTGCTCGAGGGCTGGTGCCTCGGCGCCCGGCCACAGGCCGCGGAGGCGCTGGCCGAACCCGTGAATGCGCTGGAGGCGACGGAGGACGCGGGCGGACGCTGGCGCCGCTACGTCAATGACGCGCTTCGCGATGCCTTCCTGCCCCTCTATGCCGGGGTGGACCGCTGGGTGATGCTGCGCGCCCCCTCCTTTGACTGCGTGTATCGCTGGCGCCTGGAGCAGGAGCACAAGCTCCGCGCCCGGGCGGGCGCCGGTGCCGCCGTCATGAGCGATGAAGAGGTGGCCCGTTTCGTGCAGTACTTCGAACGCCTGACCCGTCACTGCCTCGCCGAGCTGCCCGACCATATGGATGTCATCTACTCCCTCGATAATGACCGGCAGATCGTCAAGGTCGAGGGCCTGTAACCGACCATGAACAGCGTTCCACTCAGTGCTTCCGGTCGCGCGGAAGCTGGCGCCGGGGACGGGCGCCCCGCCGGCAGCGCCTTCCTGGTCTTCTCCGACCTCGACGGCACGCTGCTGGACCACCACAGCTACAGTCACGCCGCTGCGCAACCGGCCATCGATCTGCTCGACGCGCTGGGGATTCCGCTGGTGCTGGTCTCGAGCAAGACCCGCGCCGAGATGGTCGCCCTGCGCCGACGGCTCGCCAATGGGCATCCCTTCGTCGTGGAGAACGGCGCCGCGGTGTTTATCCCCGAGGGCTACTTTGCCGAGCAGCCCGCGGGCACGGTCGCGCGCGACGGCTACTGGGTCCGCGAACTGGCCGCGCCGCGGGCGCGCTGGATTGCGCTCCTCGAGCGCCTGGAGGGCGAGTTCCCGGGCCGGTTCGAGTACTTCGCCCGGGCCGGCGAGGCCGGCATCGCCGCCATGACCGGCCTGCCACCCGCCCAGGCGGCGCTGGCCAATGCCCGCGAGTACAGCGAGCCGGTGCAGTGGCGCGGCGATGACGCGACGCTGGAGGCCTTCCTCGCGGCCTGTGCCGCAGGCGGTGCGAAGGTCAGCCGCGGCGGCCGCTTCTACAGTCTCGGCGGCGAAGCAGACAAGGGAGAAGCCCTGCGCTGGCTACGGGCGCAATTTGCCATGGCCCGTGGCATCCGACATATTAAGGATCTCGCCGCCGGCGACGGTGCCAACGACGTACCGATGCTGGAGAGCGCCGGCACGGCGCTCCTGGTGCGAGCACCGGATCGCCCCCTGCCGCCCGTCCGGCGCGACGAGGGCGTCCTGTGCAGCGACGCCGTGGGCCCCGCCGGCTGGGCCGAGGGCGTCACGCAGTGGCTGTGTGAGAACGGTTTGGTAACACAGGACAGCTAGCGACCGCATGGGCGACTTCTACCAGAACGGCATCATCACCACCCTGCACAACCTCTCCCGGCGCCCGGTCGCCGACCTGGAGGCGGAACTGCTGGCGTTCTCCCGCAAGCGCCCGCTTGGCCTGCTGCTGCCGTCGCTGTTCTCGGAGCTGGAAGGGGAGGCGCTGCCTCGCATCGTAGAGCATCTCGCCGCGGTGCCGTATCTCAGCCAGATCGTGATCGGCCTGGACCGGGCCGACGCGGAGCAGTTCCGCCACGCTCACCGGTTCTTTTCCTGCCTGCCGCAGGAGCACCGTATTCTCTGGCACGACGGGCCGCGGCTCATGGCCCTCGACGAGGAGCTCCGCGCGCTCGACCTCGCTCCCCGGGAGATGGGCAAGGGGCGCAACGTCTGGTACTGCATGGGCTACATTCTCGCCACCGCCCGGGCAGAGTCCATCGCCCTGCACGACTGCGATATCACCACCTACGACCGCGACCTGCTCGCGCGGCTCATCTACCCGGTCGCGCACCCGCAGTTCAACTACGAGTTCTGCAAGGGCTTCTACGCCCGGGTCGCGGGCGGGCGCATCAACGGCCGCGTCAGCCGGCTGCTGGTCACGCCGCTGCTCCGGGCCCTCAAGAAGACCGTGGGCGAGGTCGAATACCTCGAGTACATGGACAGCTTCCGCTATCCCCTCGCCGGCGAGTTCTCCTTCCGCCGTGATGTGCTCCGTGACCTGCGCATCCCCAGCGACTGGGGCCTGGAGATCGGCGTGCTGTCGGAGATGTATCGCAACTACGCCAACAACCGCCTCTGCCAGGTGGATATCGCCGACAGCTACGACCACAAGCACCAGTCGCTGTCCGAGAACAACGACCGCGACGGTCTTTCGCGCATGTCCATCGATATCTGCAAGGCGCTGTTTCGCAAGCTGGCCACGCGCGGCGTGGTCCTCAGCCCGGAGACCTTCCGCTCCGTGAAGGCCACCTACTACCGCATTGCGCTCGACTTCGTGGAGACCTACAACACCGACGCGCTCATGAACGGCCTGGATTTCGACATCCACAAGGAAGAGAAAGCCGTGGAGCTGTTCGCCGACAACATCATGAAGGCCGGCGAGGCCTTCCTCGCCCGGCCCAAGGAGCGGCCCTTCATCCCGAGCTGGTCCCGGGTGACCAGCGCCATGCCCGATATCCTCGATCGGCTCAGCGAGGCCGTGGAACTCGATCACCAGGAGGTGTCCGGCCATTGATATGCGGTCCGGCAGCAGCGACCAGGCGCTGACGCTCAGCGAGCGCGTCGCCCAGCACCTCGCCTTCATCTACCGGGAGGTCGAGCCGGCCCCCGATTGCTCTGCGCTCGCGCAGGAGCTGCTCGCGATCATGCGCCTCGAGGCCGATGTGCCCGCGCCCCCGGCGCACGTCAACCAGTGGGACCAGGGCGATGCCCTTGTGCTCAGCTACGGCGGCTCGATCCTTGCGCCTGACGAAGCGCCGCTGCGCACCCTCAAGCACTTCCTCGACCGCTACCTGCAGGGGCGCGTTTCCGGCGTACACATCCTGCCTTTCTACCCCTACAGCTCCGATGACGGCTTCTCGGTGCTCGACTACCAGAGCGTGAACGAGGAACTCGGCGACTGGGAAGACATCCAGGCCATTGCCGACAAGTACGACCTCATGGCCGACCTGGTCATCAACCACTGCTCGGCGGGCGGTGAGTGGTTCCAGAACTTTCTGGCGAACCGGGACCCGGGGCGGGGTTTCTTCGTCACCGCGGACCCTCACACCAACCTGGACGCCGTGGTGCGCCCGCGGACCACGCCGCTGCTGCGGGAGGTCGAGGCCGTGGACGGCCCCCGGCACGTGTGGTGTACCTTCAGCCCCGACCAGGTGGACCTGGACTTCCGCAACCCGCGGGTCCTCGCAGAGATGGTGCGCATCGTGCGCCATTATCTCGACAACGGCGTGCGCATCTTCCGCCTGGACGCCATCGCCTTCCTGTGGAAAGTGCCCGGCACCAGCTGCCTGAACCTCGACGAAACCCACGAGGTCGTGCGCCTCCTACGCACGCTGGTGTCCCACGCGCGCCCGGACGCGATGCTCATTACCGAGACCAATATCCCGAACCAGGAGAACCTGTCCTACTTCGGCAACGGTAACGAGGCGCACTGCGTCTACAACTTCTCCCTGCCGCCGCTGCTGCTGAACACGCTGGTGACCGGCGACTGCACCTATCTCAAGCAGTGGATGATGAGCATGCCGCCGCCGCAGCACGGCACGGCCTACTTCAACTTCATCGCTTCCCACGACGGTATCGGGCTGCGCCCCGCCGAGGGGCTCCTGTCCGAGGAGGAGCTGCAGGCGCTCATCGGCACCATGCGCCGCTTCGGCGGCCACGTGTCCTACCGCCGGCTGGCCGATGGCGAGAGCAAGCCCTACGAGATCAACATCGCGCTCTTCGACGCGCTGCAGGGCACCGTGGAGGGACCCGACGAGCACAACATCCCGCGCTTTCTCTGTGCCCACGCCATCATGCTCGGTCTCGAGGGCATCCCGGGGATCTACATCCACAGCCTGCTGGCCACGCACAACGACCACGAGCGCGTGGAGGAGACCGGGCACCCGCGCTCCATCAACCGGCACCAGTGGAATCTCGCCGCGCTGGAAGAGGCGCTCGCCGATCCGGCGAGCGAGCACGGCGTGGTCTACCGCGCACTGATGGAACTGCTGGAGATCCGCCAGCGCCAGGCGGCCTTCCACCCGAACGCCACCCAGTTCACACTGCACCTCGGCGCCCAGCTGTTCGGCTTCTGGCGCCAGAGCGCGGACCGGCGGCAGAGCATCTTCTGCATCAGCAACGTGAGCGCGCTGGAGCAGACTCTCAACCTCGCCGACATCAACCTCATCGACACCGACGCCTGGCAGGATCTCCTCTCCGGCCGGCCGTTCCAGTCCCGCGTAGAACAGATGGTGCTCGCCCCCTACCAGACGGTCTGGATCACCAACCTGCCCGACCACCGCTAGCGGTGAGCGTGCTAGACTCTCGCCGTTTTGACCACGGCAGGTTACGACAGCGCCTGCGACAATCCGGGAGCACAGCATGATCATCAAGCCGAAGGTCCGGGGCTTTCTCTGTACTACCACCCACCCGGCGGGCTGCGCCGCCAACGTGCGCGCCCAGGTCGAGTTCGTCAAGGCACAGGGGCCGCTGGAGAATGGGCCCAAGCGGGTCCTGGTCATCGGCGCTTCCACGGGCTACGGCCTCGCCTCCCGGGTCACGGCTGCCTTCGGCTCCGGTGCGGCCACGCTCGGTATCTTCTTCGAGAAGGCGGGCACGGAACGCAAGCCGGGCACGGCAGGCTGGTACAACTCGGCTGCCTTTCACGCCGAGGCGGAGGCCGCGGGCCTCGGCGCCTGGAGCATCAACGGTGATGCTTTCTCGAGCGAGCTCAAGGACCAGGCCATCGCGGCGATTCGCGAACACCTCGGCAGCGTCGATCTCGTCGTCTACAGCCTGGCGGCCCCGCGGCGCAAGCACCCGGTCACCGGCGAGCTGCACGCATCCACCCTGAAGCCCATCGGCAAGGACACCACGCAGAAGGGTATCAATACCGACAAGGGCGAGATCCAGGACTTCCACCTGGAGGCTGCCACGCAGGAAGAGATCGACAACACCGTCGCGGTCATGGGCGGCGAGGACTGGCAGTTCTGGATCGAGGCCCTCGACGAGGCCGGCGTGCTGGCCGACGGCTGCAAGACCACCGCCTATACCTATATCGGTGAGCAGATCACCTGGGACATCTACTGGCACGGCACCATCGGCGCCGCCAAGAAGGATCTCGACCGGCGCGTGCTGGCCCTGCGCGAACGCCTCGCGCCCCGCGGCGGCGATGCCCGCGTTTCCGTGCTCAAGGCGGTGGTCACGCAGGCCAGCGCCGCGATCCCGGCCATGCCGATCTATCTCGCGATCCTGTTCCGCGTGATGAAAGCCCGCGGTACACACGAGGGCTGCATCGAGCAGATCTACCGCCTGTTCAGCGAATCCCTCTACGGCGACGAGCCGTTCCTCGATGACGAGGGCCGGCTGCGCGCCGACCGCCTGGAACTCGATCCGGCCGTACAGGCCGAGGTGGCCGAACTCTGGGAGCGGATCGACAGCGACAGCCTGGACGAGCTTTCGGACTTCAGCGGCTACCGGCAGGAGTTCCTGCGCCTCTTCGGCTTCGAGGTGCCGGGCGTGGACTACGATGCCGAGGTCGACCCGGTGCAGCCGATCCGCGGACTGCTGGAGCCCTGACATGGCCCTGGTGCCTGGACAGCCGGAGCGCCTGTCGCCGCTGGTGACCCGCCTGGTCGCGCCGAACCCGGGCCCCATGACCGGCCCGGGGACGAATACCTACCTGCTCGGGCGGGAGGCCGTGGTGGTCGTTGACCCGGGCCCGGCGCTGCCGGCCCACGTGGACGCGATTCTCGCCGCCGCCGGGGGGCCGATCCGCTACATCGTCTGCACCCACACGCACCCGGACCACTCGCCGGCCTGGCAGGCGCTGGCCGAGGCCACCGGGGCCGAGGTGCACGGCGCCTTGCCCTACGGCGACGATCACCAGGACGAGAGCTTCCGGCCCGATGTCGAGCTCACCCACGAGCAGCGGCTGGTCACCGGGGAGCTCTCGCTACTGGCGCTGCATACGCCGGGGCACGTGAGCAACCATTTCTGCCTGCTGCTGGAGGAGGAGGGCATGCTCTTCGCCGGCGATCACATCATGCAGGGCTCCACGGTCGTGATCATTCCCCCGGGGGGCGACATGGCCGCCTATATCCGCTCGCTCAAGCTGCTGCTCGACTACCCGGTGAGGGTGATCGCGCCCGGCCACGGCACCCTGATCGAGGACAGCCGCCGCGAGGTGGACCGGCTGGTGCGCCACCGGCTGCTGCGCGAGGCGAAGGTCGTCGGCGGCCTCGAGCGCCTCGGCGAGACGGACCCGGATACACTGGTGAAAGTGGTCTACGATGACGTCGACCCGGCGCTGCACCGCTGGGCGAAGTTGTCGATGGCCGCGCACCTGATAAAACTGGAGCAGGAGGGACGCGCGGCCCGCGCGGACGATGCCGAGCGCTGGCGGCTCTTGCCGGCCGGTGAGGCAGGGCAACCGTGAATTCACCCATCCGTCACTAAGGAGAACAGCATGAACGGATTGATGATGGACGTGCCGCTGACGATCACCTCGATCATGCAACATGCCGACCGCGTCAACGGTGACAGCGAGATCGTCTCCGTCACCCGCGACAACCCGCGGCACCGCTACCGCTACCGCGACGCCTTCCGCCGCACCCGCCAGCTCGCCAACGCCATCGCAAGCTGGGGCCTGGCCAGCGGCGACCGCGTCGCCACCCTGGCCTGGAACGACTACCGCCACTTCGAGACCTACTATGCCGCCGCCTGCAGCGGCTACGTCTGCCACACGATCAACCCGCGCCTGTTCCCGGAGCAGATCGTCTACATCATCAACCACGCTGAAGACCGCGCCGTTTTCGTCGACGCCGACTTCCTGCCCCTGGTCGAGGCCGTCGCCGACAAGTGCCCCGGCGTTGAGCACTGGGTGGTGCTCACGGACGAGGCGCACATGCCCGAAACCTCGCTCCCCGGCGCCATCTGCTACGAGCGCCTGGTGCACGGCCACTCGGACCAGTTCGACTGGCCCGAGCTGGACGAGCGACAGGCCTGCGCCCTCTGCTACACCTCCGGCACCACCGGCAACCCGAAGGGCGTCCTCTACTCGCACCGCTCGACGATGCTCCACGCCTACGCGACGCTCATGCCGGACGCCCTCGGTATCTCCCGCAATGACGTGGTGCTGCCCATCGTCCCCATGTTCCACGTCAACGCCTGGGGCCTTCCCTACGCGGCGCCCATGGTGGGTTCGAAGATCGTATTCCCGGGCAGCAAGATGGGCGATGGCGAGACGCTGACCGCGCTGATGAACGAAGAGCAGGTCACCCGTTCCGCCGGGGTGCCCACGGTGTGGCTCAACCTCCTCGCCTACCTGCGCGAGAGCGGCAAGACCGTTGAGTCCCTCGAGCAGGTGATCGTCGGGGGTGCGGCCTGCCCGCTCTCGATCATGGAGGCCTTCGAGCGCCACGGCGTGGAAACCCGCGTCGGCTGGGGCATGACGGAAATGAGCCCCCTGGGCAGTGCCAATGCCTCCTGGGAGGCGCGCGACCGCTACGACCCGGAAGCCTTCGCCAAGCTCCGGCAGAAGGCGGGGCGGCCGATCTTCGGGGTCGAGATGAAGATCGTCGACGACGACGGCAAGGCGCTGCCCTGGGACGGCGAGGCCTACGGCTCGCTGAAGGTGCGCGGCCCCTGGATCTGCTCGAGCTACTTCAAGCTCGACGGGTCCGATGCCCACGCCGAGGCCGGCTGGTTCGAGACCGGCGATGTCGCCACCATCGATCCCGAGGGCTACATGGCGATCACCGATCGCACCAAGGACGTGATCAAGTCCGGCGGCGAGTGGATCTCGTCCATCGATGTCGAGAACGCGGCCACGGACCACCCGAAGGTCGCGGAGGCGGCGGTGATCGGGCGCTACCACCCCAAGTGGAGCGAGCGACCGCTGCTGATCGTGGTCAAGGCGGCCGGGGGCGAGGATCTTACCGCCGAGGAAATGCTGGGCTGGTTCGAGGGCCGCATCGCCAAGTGGTGGATTCCCGACGCCGTGGAGTTCGTGGACGAGCTGCCCCACGGTGCCACGGGCAAGATCCAGAAGGTCGACCTGCGCGACCGCTTCAAGGACTACGAGTTCCCCGGCTGACCCCGTGCCCGGCCCCGCGGGGCCGGGCAGGCCCCTGTGCTAGACTCGCGGGAACGTTTTGCCCGCTTCACCCGTCAACAATAGGTCGATAGAAGAGAGCGACAGGGGTAAAGCGGCCAATACACCCGTTGGCAGTCGCCATGGCAGGGAGGTTCGTCCCTGCCGTGTCCATTGCCACGTCTAGCGTCACGTTGGTGCCATGAAGAAGATCGGCGAAATCCTTATCGAGCGCGGTAAGGTATCGGAACGCGATATCGAGCGCGCGCTGCTGGCGCAGGCCGAGATGGGCGACCTTCTCGGCCGCGTGCTGGTCAAGCTCGGCCTGGTGTCGGAGCTCGACTGTGCCCAGGCGCTCGCCGAGCAGCTCGACGTGCCCCTGCTGGCCGCCGGCGACTACCCGGAAGAACCCCTGCGCGTCGATGGCCTGTCCGCGGACTTCCTGGCCAGCAACGGGGTCGTTCCCGTCGCCCGCGAGGGCGACAGCGTGCGCTTCGCTGCGGCCGTGCCGCAGGACCCCTTCATTGCCCGCGCGCTGGCCATGGCCCTGGGCGGGCCGGTTCAGCTGGCGCTGGGGCTGGAGTCCGACGTCTCCCGGGCCCTGGAGCGCTACCTTCGCGGCGACGAGCCCGACGAGGACGAAGCCGGGGGGCTCGACAGCTTTGCCGGGCAGAGCGACGACGAGTTCATCGAGCACCTGCGCGACCTGGCCAGTGAAGCGCCGGTGATCCGCCTCGTCGACCAGCTCATGCACCGGGCCCTGGACCTCGGCGCGTCCGATATCCACATCGAGCCTTTCGAGGACGGCCTGCACCTGCGCTACCGGGTGGACGGCGTGCTCCAGGACATGGCGGACCCGCCGCCGGCGAGCCTCGCCCCGGCCATCGCCTCGCGCATCAAGCTCATGGCGCACATGAATATCGCGGAGCGCCGCCTGCCCCAGGACGGCCGCATCATGAAACGGGTCAAGGGTCACGAGCTGGACCTGCGCGTGTCGACCATCCCCACGGTGCACGGCGAAAGCATCGTCATGCGGGTACTGGACCGCGAGAGTATCCGCCTCAGCCTGCCCGACATGGGCTTCTCCGAGGACACGCTGGAGCGCTACCAGACGCTCCTCGCGCGCCCCCACGGCGTGCTCCTGGTCACCGGTCCCACCGGCTCCGGCAAGACCACCACGCTCTATGCATCGCTGGCCTCCCTGGACGCGGAGCAGCTCAAGATCATCACCGTGGAGGACCCGGTCGAATACCAGCTCGACAGCATCAACCAGATCCAGGTGCAGGCGCAGATCGACCTCACCTTTGCCCGGGCGCTGCGCTCGATCCTCCGCCAGGACCCGGACATCATCATGATCGGCGAGATGCGCGACACGGAGACGGCGCAGATCGGCGTGCAGTCGGCGCTGACCGGCCACCTGGTGCTGTCCACGCTGCACACCAATACCGCCGCCGGAGCCATTACCCGCCTGGAGGACATGGGCGTCGAGCGCTACCTGATCACCTCCTCGGTGAACGGTGTCCTGGCCCAGCGCCTCGTGCGCACCCTCTGCTCGAGCTGCCGCGTGCCGGTGGAACTGGGCGACGCGGCCATCGAGCGCTACGGGCTGCGGCGTTTCCTGCGCGACGGGCAGCGCACGGTCTACCAGGCCCGGGGCTGCGAGCACTGCCGCGACACGGGCTACATCGGCCGCACCGCGATCCACGAACTCTTCCTGCTCGACGACCGGCTGCACGAGGTGATCATGGGCGGCGCCGATGCCACTACCCTGCACGCGGCGGCCCGGCGCCAGGGCATGATCACCCTCTACGAGGATGGCCTGCGCAAGGTGGTCGCGGGGCAGACCTCGCTGGAGGAAGTCATGCGGGTGACCCAGGACCAGAGCAGCGACAGCATGGCCGAGCCGGGCCCGGCGGCGCTGCAACAGCCTGCGACCGCCTGAGCGACCCGTGGCCCAGTTCTACTACAGGGCTCTCGGGCGCGACGGCCGGGCGGCAGAGGGCACCATCGAGGCCGATGCGCCGGAGCTTGCCACGCGGCAGCTGCGCGAGCGCGGCCTCACGCTGCTGAAGCTGGAGCCCGGAGCCGCCGCGCCGGGCAGCGAGCGCGCCGGCAAGCCCCCGGGTCGCAAGGAAGTGCTGGCGATGACCAGCGAACTGGCCACGCTGCTGCGCGCCGGCCTGCCCCTGGACCGGGCGCTGAAAGTGCTGCTGGAGATGGCGTCCTCGCCGGGGGTGCGCGGCCTGCTGGAGCTGCTGCTCAAGGACGTCAAGGGCGGCAAGTCGCTGTCCGCGGCGCTGGCACCGCACGCCGATGTCTTCGGCAATTTCTACATCAACATGGTGCGCTCCGGGGAGGCGAGCGGCGAGCTTTCCCTGGTGCTGGACCGGCTGGTCGAGACGCTGGAAAATGCCCGGCGCAATCGCGACAGCGTGGTCTCGGCGCTCATCTACCCGGCGATCCTGCTGGTGGTGGCGACGCTGTCCATCGCCGTGATGCTGGTCTTCGTCGTGCCGCAGTTCGAGACGCTCTTCGAGGATATGGGCGAAGCGCTGCCGGCGCTTACCCGGGGCGTGCTGGGCCTTGCCGACTTCGTCGCCGCCTGGGGCTGGCTGCTCCTGATCCTCCTCGGCGGCGGTGGCTTTGCCGCCTGGCGCTGGCTCAGGACCCCGGAAGGGGAGGAGGCCCTGCACCGCCGGCTTCTCGGCCTGCCGCTCTTCGGCGGCATGGTGTTCGAGTTCGAGGTGGCCAAGTTCGCGCGCACCCTGGGCACGCTGCTGGGCAGCGGTGTACCGCTGCTGCAGAGCCTGGGCATTGCCATCGATACGGTTGACAACCGGGTGGTTCGCGACGCCCTGCGCGCGCTGCCGCCGGCGGTGAAGTCGGGCAAGCGGGTCTCGGTCTCGCTGGAGGAGAGCGCGCTGTTCACGCCGCTGGTGATCCAGATGGCGCGGGTCGGTGAAGAGTCCGGCCGCCTCGACGCCATGATGCTCGAGCTGGCGCGGGTCTTCGACGACCACGTGGAGGCCAGCGTCAAGCGGGCACTCACGCTGCTCGAGCCGGTACTCATCCTGTTCATGGGGTTCGTGATTGCGATTATCATCATCGCCATCCTCATGGGCATCCTGTCGGTCAACAATCTCGCGCTGTAGCGCCCGGGAACGCCATGCTATTTGTCAGTCATTTTTTTGCGAAGGAACACACTATGACCCAGGCCTTTCGCCGCCGCGGCGGCGCGCGCCGTGCCCGCGGCTTCACCCTCATGGAACTGCTGGTGGTGCTGGCCATCCTCGGCCTGCTCATCAGCCTCGTCGGCCCGCAGGTGCTCAACCAGCTCGGCGGGGCGAAGACCAAAACGGCCCGCATCCAGATCCGCGACCTCGAGCAGGCGCTGGAGATGTACAAGCTCGATGTCGGTCATTACCCCAGTACGCGGGAGGGCCTGGCCGCGCTGGTCGAGAAGCCGGCCAATGCCGCCGGCTGGAACGGCCCCTACCTGAAGTCCGACGTGCCGCAGGATCCGTGGCGGCAGGACTATCACTACAAGTATCCCGGGGAGCGCGGCGAGGTGGATATTTTCACCTACGGCCAGAACGGCGCTCCCGGCGGCGATGGCGAGGATGCGGACGTCGGCAACTGGCAATAGGAGGGGCGCCCCGCGCGTGCGGGGCTTCACCCTTGTCGAGCTGCTGGTGGCCCTGGCCATCGCCGGGCTGGCGCTCGCCGTGGCGGTGCCAGCGGGCTTTCGCTTCTACGACGGCATGCGCACCCGCGAGGCGGTGCGCGACGTGGTCACGCTGTTCGCGACGGCGCGGCAGCAGGCGATCACCAGCGGCAAAGCCCGGGACGTGCTGGTCTGGCCGGAGGAGCGCCGCCTGGTGCTGGGCGCGACCGAGCGGCGCCTCCCCGGCGGGTTGCGGGTAACCGTGCACGGCGCGGCCGAGGTCAACCGCGAACGCGCGGGGGTCATCCGTTTCTACCCCGAAGGCGGCACCAGCGGCGGCGGCGTCGACATCACCAACCCGGGGTCGTCGACGGTCGCGATCGGCGTGGACTGGCTCACCGGCCGCGTGACCCAGGCGGTGGGTGACGCTTCCCGGTGAAAACCCCTCCTGAGCGCAGCGCCCAGCGCGGCTTCTCCCTGCTGGAAATGGTGGTGGCCATGGCCGTCCTCGGGCTCGCGCTCGGCGCCCTCTACCAGGCGAGCAGCGCAGCAACCCGCAACGTGCGCACGGACGAGCGCTACGCCTACGCGGTGGAGCTGGCGCGCTCGCTGGTCGCCGACCACTCGGTGGTGCCGGAGACCGGCTTGCGGCGCAGCGGCGAGACCGCCGGCGGTTTTGCCTGGACCGTGGACGCCAGCCCGCTGCCGCGATCCAGGGATTCCCGCCTCGCTCCCGGGCTCCTGCAGGAACTCGACGTCGCGGTGAGCTGGGCCGACGGTTCGCGGCGTCGCCGCGTACGCCTCGTGTCGGTCGTGGCGGGCCAGCGCATGGACGCGCGCGTACCGTGAACTGTCGCCGCGGGCAGGGTTTTACGCTGGTCGAGGCGGTGGTCGCGCTCGCGGTGCTCTCCCTGATCATGCTGGCGACGGTCTCCGGCCTGCGCACGCTCGGCAACACCCAGGCCACGCTCGATACCCGGGTCGACCGGCTCGTCGATCTGCGCAGCGTGAGCGGTTTCCTGCGCAACAGCCTGGCATCGACGGTCAAGGGAAGCTCCACCGGCGGCCTCAGCCTCGGCGGCGGCATGCAGGACCGGGCCGTCTTCGAACTCTCGCCGGAGGGTGCCCTGGTCTGGAAGGCCGTCGTGCTTTTCGGCGAGGCCTACGGCGGCCAGTACCTCGTGCGCCTGGGCAAAAAAGGTGGCGACCTTGAGCTTCGCTGGCGGGAGGACACCGGCGACGCGCCGCTCACGGGCTGGAATAAAGCGGCGTCGCGCACGTTGGTGTCAGGCGTGGACCGCTTCGAGGTCGCCTACCGGCGGGAGGCCGGCGGGCCCTGGCAGACCGACTGGGACCAGCGCGGGCCGCCCGGGTGGGTCAGGCTTCGCCTGCAGGTGCAGGGGCGCTACTGGCCGGACCTCGTCATGGAGGTCGCGCGATGAGGCCCGTTGCCGGCCGCGGCGAGCGGGGCGTGGCCCTGGCGGTGGTGGTCTGGTTTATCGCGGGCATGGCGCTGCTCGTGGCGGGTATCGTTTCCCGGGCGACCGTCGATACGCGGCTGGCACAGGCGCACCTGTTCCGGGCGCAGGCGGAAGCCGCCGGTGACGGTGCGGTGCGGCTGTTCTTCGCTGAACTGCTCGAGGGACGCTTCAACCGGGCGGGCGGCGGCATGCGCTCGAGCTACCGGCTCGGTGACCATGAGGTCACCGTGGTCGCGGTGCCCGCGACAGCCCTGCTCGACCTCGCCAGCGCACCCCGGGGGAGTCTCGCGGCGCTGTTCCAGCGCTACGGGGAACTGCCCCGGAGCGAGGCCGAGGACCTCGCCGGCGCTGTGGTAGAGTGGCGCCAGCGTGACCGCCGGGGTGCCGGGGGCGGAGCAGGTTTCAATGCCGTGGAGGATGTTTTGCGGGTACCGGGGGTAACCAGGTCGCTACTCGATTCGGTGCGGGATCTCGTCACCGTAGCGGGCGGTGGCGTGCCAAATGCCGCGGGCCTTGCCTGGGTCGCCGCGCAGGCACCCGGCCGCATCGCCGCGGGCGACGCCCCCCCGGATGCGCCCGGCGGACGCGGCGCGCTGCCCGCCCTGGCTAACAGCTATCGCATCGACGCCCTGGTGCCGGTAGGCGAGCGCGTCTGGCTGCGCCGCCGCTGGATGTCCCTGGGCGGCGGATCTTCCAGCGGTTTCCCCTGGGCAACGCAGCGGGTCGAGGCGGTGCGCGCGGTCGGGGTGACTCCGTGATCGCGGACCAGCAGTGGTACCTCTTCGGCTACGACATGCGCAACCTCGGCCGCCACTGGGTTGCGGCCTGGCGCGATCTCGTCTTCGGTCTCGACTCGCCACTGCGCCGCCGCCTCGACGAGGTCGTCCTCCTCGAGCGTGAAGACTCGTTGACGCCCTACCATGCCGGTGCGCCGGTCGATCCGGCTGAGGCCTCCTCCGCGGCCTGTCGAGCGCTCTCCCTGCCGGCGGAGCTCACGCTTCACAAGCGCCTGACGCTGCCGCTGGCGGCGGAGGCCGATCTGCAGTCCGCGCTCGCCATGGAGGTGGCCGCGCACAGCCCGTTCACCGCCAACGACACCGCGTGGGGCTGGCGGCTCGCCGGCCGCAGCGACAGCGGGCTCGCCGTCGACCTGGCCATTGCCTCGCGCAGTGCCGTGCTGGGCCTGCTCGCGCGGCGGCCGGAAGCGGAGGATCGCGGCGCGCTCGAGGTCTGGGCGGAAGTCCCCGACGGCGTGGTGGTACTGGAAGGATTCGGCGAGGGGCGCCGCGAGGCGCACTACCGGCAGCGGCTGCGCCGGGTCGGCCTGATGGCCGCGGGGATTCTCGTGCTCCTGTTGCTACTCGCCGGTGGCTACGCCCTCGGCAAACAGCTCGAGCTCGCCCGCGTCGAAGCCCTGGCCGCGGAGACGGAGCGCGCCTCGGGCGAAGTCCGGGAGCTGCGCGAGGCGATCGCCGATGCCAACCGCCAGCTCCTCGCCGCGCGTGAGATCACCGCGCAGTACCCGAGCCCGCATCGGGAGCTGGCCCGGCTGACCCGGCTCCTAGGCGATGAGGCCTGGGTGGCGCACTTCTCATCCAGCGGCGACATGATCCGCATTCGCGGGCGCGCGGCCGATGCCGCGGGCGTGATGCAGGCGCTCTCTGCCGAGCCGGCCTATGCCGAGGTCACCGCGCCGCAGGCAATCAGCCGGGTGGGCAACAGCGACGAGGACCAGTTCTATCTCGACCTGCGCATCGCTGAGGGTGTTGCCTCGGGGAGCGCTGCGGAGGACGGGCCGTGAACTGGCTCCGGAGCAACCGCCGAAGCACCCTGATTATCGGCGCCACGCTGCTGGTCCCGGCTTACCTTTACCTGTCGCTGCTGTTCAAGCTGGTGGCCGTCGGCGTCGGCCACGGTGAGCGTATCGATGACCTGCGCCCCCGCATTGCGCGGCTGCAGGGCCTGGTCGAGCACGAGGCGTCGCTGCGCGATGCGGCGGGCGAAGTCTCCCAGCGCCTGGCGGCGCTTGGCTACCCGCCGGCGGAGGACACCACCGCCGTCGCGGCGGAACTGCAGGCGCAGGTCCGGCGCGTGCTTGCAGAGGCCGGGCTGGAGGTGTCGAACAGCCAGGTGCTGCCCGCACGGCAGGACGAGGCGTTCGACCTGGTGGGCCTCAAGGTGACGGCGAAGGGCCCCATGCCGGCCCTTGATGCCGCTCTCGCGGGCCTGGGTGCATTCCGGCCGATGCTGCTGGTCGACTCCCTCGATGTGTATCCGACGCGCACCCGCGCGCGGGGCAACCAGGAGCCCGCGCCCCAGGAGGTCACCGCCGTGATCGAGGTGCTCGCGCTGCGGAGGCTGCAGTGAACCGGCTGCTGGCGCGCTACCGGGTCGACGTTGATCCCCTGCGCTCCGAGCGGCGGGTGGAACTCGTCCTCCTGGCGACGGCGGCACTGCTGCTGCTCACGGTGCTTTACGTTGCGGCGCGGATCGCCATGGCGACGACGATCCGGCCCGTCGCGCCGGCGCCGGACAGCGTGCGCGTGGCCGCGCTGCAGGGCGCCGGCGCCCTGCCCGCCGAGGAGCGGGAAGCCATCGTCCGCCGGCCCCTGTTCTGGGCCGAGCGCCGGCCGACGGAGGAGGTGGCGCCGGTCGAGGCGGTGGCGCAGGGCGCGGCGGAGAATCGCGCTGCGGCGCCGCGGCTCAAGGATGTCACGGTCCGCGGCATTTATGGCTCCGGCGACAGCGGTGGCGTGATCCTCACCGGCAAGAACCGGGAACTGCGCCTCGCCGTCGGCGAGGAGATCGAGGGCTGGCGTCTCGAGCGCGTCGACGGCAACAGCGCGACCTTCGTCAGCGGCGGCGAGCGCGACCGCCGGGAGCTGGTACCGGCGGTCATCGAGGTGCCCCAAGAACCCGCGGCGCAGGCGGCGGCGCAGACCGAGCCCGGGCCGTCGCCTGCCGAGGCGGGCGGTGAAGAGCGATTGACCCTGGGCGGGTCGTGAACAAGGTGTCCTCTAGCAGGTGCCATGACAAGCCGGGGCCCGGATCCCGGCAAACCATTGGGAAAAGAGCATGTTGAAGATCATCCCCGGCGTGTTGTGCGGTGCCCTGCTCGCAGGGTGCGCGGGCATCGACAGGACGCCCGCCGTGGCTTCGGCCGCCGAAGATTCGCCCGCTCGCCCCGCCGAGCGGCCGCTGTCGGCCGATGCCCGTTCCCTGGCGGAGGAAAAGCGCGAGGCGGCGGCGCGCAGCGAGCCCACGCTCTATAAAGGTAGCGACCGGCAGGTGAGGCTGCCGGAACCCCAGTCCCCGGTGCGCTTCGTCGGCGAGGACGTGAGCCTCAACTTCGAGCAGGCGCCCCTCGCGGAAGTGGTGCAGGCCGTCATGGGCGATATCCTCAAGCTCGACTACATCGTCGACCACCCGGTGCAGGGCAAGGTCACGCTGCGCACGCGCACGCCGATCCCGCGGGACCAGCTGCTGGGCATCGTCGAGTCGCTGCTGAAGGCCCACAACGCGCTGCTCATCCGCGGCAAGGATGGCCGCTACCTGGTGACCGGCTCTCAGCAGGCCGTGCGCCTGTCGCCGCAGGTGACCAGCGCGCAGGATGATTTCGCCGGCTACAGCACCATCATCGTGCCGCTGCAGTACATCAGCGCCTCCGCCATGGCGGATATCCTGCGCCCGGTCGCGGACCAGTCGGCCTTCGTGCGCATCGACAATGCGCGCAACCTTCTCATGCTGGCCGGGACCCGCGCCCAGCTCACCGGCTGGCTCGACATCGTTTCCACTTTTGATGTCGATATGCTGGCGGGCATGTCCGTCGGCATCTTCCCGCTGGAGAACGCCAACGTCGTGGAGACGGCCGGCGCGATCAACGACCTCATGGCCGCCGCCGGTGGCGAGGGCGGCGACATTACCGGGCTGGTTCGCGTGCTGCCGGTGGAGCGGCTGAACAGCATCCTGGTGGTTACGCCGCGCTCCGAGTACTTGGAGCGGGTCGGCCAGTGGATCGAGCGGCTGGATGTCAACCCGGACTCGCGCTTCGAGCGCCGCCTGTACGTCTTCCCGGTACAGAACACGACTGCCGAGCGCCTGGCGAAGCTGCTCCAGGGCATTTACGCCGGTGGCAGCGGCACCAGCGTGATCGACAGCGGCGGTACCACGGGCACGCGCGGCGGCATCGGTGGCACGGACCGCAGCGTCGCGCCGGGCATGTCGCCGGAGTCGATCAGCGGCGGCACCAGCGGAGGCGGCAGCAGCGGAGCCGGTGGGTTCGGCGGGACGGGGTCCGGCAGCAGCCGTTTCGGCAGCGGCAGTGCGACCAATGGCAGCGGTAGCGGGGCGGGCAACGCCCGCGGTGACCGGGCCACCGAGATGGTCGCGGCGGCGCTCGGCGGTGGCGACGACGATGTGCTCGCCAACGTGCGCGTCGTGGCCGACGAGGAAAACAACGCGCTGATGATCTACGCCACCGGCAAGCAGTACGAGATCATCGAGACCGCGCTCAAGCAGCTCGACGTGGTGGCTACCCAGGTGATCATCGAGGCAAGCATCCTCGAGGTGACGCTCACCGACGAGCTGCGCTACGGACTGGAGTGGTCTTTCCGCAAGGGGCTGGATGCGGCCTACGAGGGCTTCGGTCAACTCGTGGGTGAGTCCGGGACGCCGACGGCAAGGGCACCGGGCTTTTCCTACACGGTGACCAACAGCGCCAAGGACATCACCGCGGTGCTCAACGCCCTCAGCGAGGATTCCCTGATCAACGTGATCTCCACGCCGTCGGTCATGGTGCTGGACAACCACACCGCCGAGATCCAGGTGGGAGACCAGGTCCCGGTGCTGCTAGGCACGACGATCACCAACGGCGGCAACTCGGTGCAGAACATCAACTTCAAGAACACGGGGGTGAGCCTGATCGTGACCCCGTCCGTCAACGCCGGCGGCCTCGTCACCATGGACGTGCAGCAGTCGGTCACCGACGTCGGCCCGGTGGACTCGGCAACCGACCAGCGGTCCTTCCTCGAGCGCTCCATCAGGAGCCGGGTGGCCGTGCGCTCCTCCGAATCGGTCGTGCTCGGCGGCCTGATCCGCGAGAACGCGAGCTCCGGGGAGTCCGGCGTACCGCTGCTTCGGGATATTCCCGGTATCGGGGCGCTCTTCGGCACGACCTCGTTGGAGAACCGCCGCACGGAGCTGCTGGTCATCATCACGCCGCGGGCGCTTTACACGGAAGACGAGCTGCGGCAGGTGAGCGAGGAGATGCGCGCCAAGGTGCGGTTCATGGAACTGATCGAGGAACAGCCCGCCGCCGTCTCATCGGGCAGCAAATAGCCGGAGAATCTTCGGTACTATTTCCGGCCGGGTCCTGTGGAATAAATCACCGCCTCAGACGCCCTCGCGAGGCATTTTCAAGGGAATCGCCGTCGATCGGGCGATTCCGGAACGGGCGGGAAATCCGAGCGCCCCTGGCAGAGGGCGCCGGGGCCACCGCGTGGCCCCGGCGGCTCGGGCGCGGGGCCGACCCCCGTTCCTTCGGACGGACGACTCAGGTATACTCCCCGGCCTTCAAAAAACCCAGGAATATTAATATGTTAGGAACCAGTAGGTACATTTTCCGCGGTGCAGCGGTGGCACTGCTAGCGGCCCTGTTGGCCGCCTGTGCCGGCGGCCCGCAGCTGACCGAGGTGCGCAAGGCGCGGCTGCTCGAACGGGCCGAAGCGCGCTGGCGGGCGCTGGAGCAGCGGGACTTCGACACCGCCTGGACCTACACTTCACCCGCCTACCGAGAAGTGTTTCCCAAGGCCCTGTACCGCCACAAGTTTTCCTACATGGTGGACTGGCAGTTGACAGGTGTCGAATTCCTTACCTATGATGCCCGGGCAGCTGTAGCGAGTGTGGCGGCAAGGGTCATGTCCAAACCCGTCAAACATACCTCGGCAGCTTCGGCAGCAATCGGTGCTGTGCCTTCAGTCATTCATGAGCGGTGGGTCTACGTTGATGGTGAGTGGTGGTTCAGCGCTAACTTGTAGCTTTGGCTGTTAGGTTGACAGCTGGCTGCAGCTAGCAATAATAGCGCTAGCATTAACCAGATGGTTGTGTGTTTCAGACATTAGGAGTCTCCTCATGAAAAGCAACTTTAAGCCCTTGGGCATCGCCGCTGCGGTAGCAGCAGCAACTGCCGGGTACTCTAACGTTGCATCGGCGCACCCTGCCGTTGCCAACAACGCGCTGGGCGATCTCGCGCTGGTGCCGTACTACACGGTTGCCGACGACTGGATCACCGGCATCCACATCGTTAACACCAGCGACAAGACGCAGGTCGTCAAGTTCCGCTTCCGTCGTGCAGAAGACTCGATGGACGCCCTTGACTTCAACATCGTCATGTCCCCGCACGACGTTTACGCGGGCTTCCTGTCCGACGACGAGAACGGCGCTATTTCCTGGTCTGCTGACGACACGACCTGTACGGTTCCGGCCACTTCCGGCGGCAAGCTGACCATGCCGGAAATCTTCCGCGAAGGTGCGGAGACCGGCTACGTCGAAATCATTGCCATGGGTCAGACGGTTACCGAAACCCAGCCCATCGCCATCGCTGCCAAGCACAGCGGTGCAGGCAGCGACCCGGCTCTCACGCCGCTGTCCTGCCAGATGGTTCGTGGCAACTTCTTCGCTGACGGCACCTCCACCCGTCAGGGCGTCGAGAACCCTGCGCTGACGTGGGCGACCGACATCCTCGACCTGGACGACGATGACAGCACCTCTGATGAGCTGTCCTCGGCCTATGAAGATTCGGACAACGTCCTGAAGGTTTCCTACTTCATTCGCGACAACGCCTCCGGCGTTGAGTTCGGTGACAACGCCGTTCACATCCAGGGTCACCTGGAAGAGTCGGCCATCACCAACCAGCAGTTCGGCTGGCTGTCCGGTGACCTCGACGGCTTCGACTTCCCGGACCTCGACGGTGGTTCCCCGGTCGACGGCACCCGCGGTCGTTACGACCTGCTTCGCCAGGGCGACGTCCTCGGTGTAGCCGCCCTGATCAACGAGTGGACCGCGAACGAAGCCAACGGCGCGGCGCTGGACTGGGTTGTTACCCTGCCCGGCCAGTACACCATGCTGCACCAGCCCGGCTACGTAGCCTCGCTGCAGCTTGAGTCTCTCTCTTGCGTCCGCCCGACGACGATCGGTGCACTCGACCCGGCTACGCAGGGTGCTGACATTCTGGCGGCACTGAGCGGCTGGAGCTCCGGTGATGCGCCGGTGCCGGTGATCTGTGACTTCCGCGACCTGCCGGTCGTGGCAGACATCGCCGCCTGGAACCGCGAGGAATTCCAGGGCGAAGATCCCGACGAGAGCCTGGTTGTTTCTCCGTCCCCGCCCGGCTCCGTGCCGCAGGTGGTCCTGGAGAAGGAAGTCAACGTTATTACCTTCGGCGGCAACAGCGTCCTGGGTACGTCTGACACCGACATCTCCGCAGATCTCGCCCAGCCCTACGGCTGGCTGAGCCTCTCGGTGAGCTCCGGCGGTTCGATCTGTGACTGGGTCGCTTCGACCGACACCGGCCTCGGCACCAGCGACACGCCGGTCAGCGGTACGCCGTCTGCGCGGAGTGCGCCGCAGATCCTGGCCCAGAAGAGCTGCGCCACCTCCCTCACGCCGAACACGCCGATCATCGGCTTCGCGGCCTGGGAGCGTAACGTCGCAGCCAACCCCGATGCGTCCTACGGCCGTATCGTGGCACACAGCTTCGTCAGCGGCAGCTAAGCCGAGGCGTTCGTGTGAACGAACCGGCGCCCCTCCCGGGGCGCCGGTTTTTTTTGTCCTGAGTTAAGCAAACATCCTGGATACCCATGTTGAAGCAGATTCCTGGCACGCTGGGCGCCATCTGCCTGGCCCTTCTTACCACTTCCCTGGTTAGCCCCCCGGCCGCCACCGCCGACGACGAGGTGGTGATCTCCGACGGCCCGGTAACCATTACCCACGACGAGCTCGCCGAGATCCTTGCGAGCACGCCGGACAAGATACGCAACGCCGCAGCCCGCGACCGCGGCGATCGCTTTGCCCTGATCAACGAGCTGGTCATCAACCGCAAGCTGGTGGCCGAGGCGGAAAAGGTCGGCCCGGGCGATCCCGGCTACAGCGACCTGCAGTCGCGCCTGGACAAGGTCAAGCAGGAGTTCGCCTTCAAGCGCGCTCTGGCGAACTACGAATTACCCGACCTGGAAGCCCTCGCCAAAGAGCGCTACAAGACCCACAAGGACGAGTACGCAACGATTCCCGAGACCCGGGCCTCCAGCCATATCCTGCTGGCCCAGGCGCCGGGCCCGGACCGGACGGCACTGCGCGAGAAGGCGCAGCGCCTTTTGGAGGAACTGCGCGCAGGTGCTGATTTCGAGGCCTACGTGGAAGAGTATTCCGGTGATCCCGGCTCATCGAAGCGCGGTGGCTCCCTGGACAAGTGGATCCGCTTCGGCGACCCGGGGATCACGCCACCTTACTCCGAGGCGCTCTTCGCCATCGACGAGGTCGGCGGTTACTCCGAGGTCACCGACTCGCAGTTCGGCGTGCACATCATCCGCCTGGACGGTATCCGTGAGTCGGGTTACAAGTCCTATGAGGAGGTGCGCGGTGCCATCATGCAGGACCTCATCGCCGAACATCGCAAGCTCGCCTCCAAGGCCGTATCGGCAAGCTTCGGCATCACCGACGACGCCTTTGTCGATGGCGATGCGCTGGAGGAACTCTTCGCGCCCTATCAATGACGGGGGCGGAGCCGCTCGATGACTGAACCCCAAGTGCTGGTCCTCGGCATGCACCGGTCGGGGACGTCACTGGTGGCCCGTGCACTCGACGCGGCCGGGCTTCACGCCGGCCGTGGTGACGACATGCTCGCGGCGCAGGCCGACAACCCGCTTGGTTTCTACGAGCGGCGGGACCTGGTCGAGGCTAACGACGCGCTCCTGGACGCGGCCGGCGCCAGCTGGTTCCAGCCGCCGGAGTCACCGCTCGGTCGCGGCGGCCCGTCGGTGGCCGCGGTGAACAATGCGTTGGCTGCGTCCGCGGAGGCCGGCGCGGGCACCTTCCTCAAGGACCCCCGGCTCTGCCTCACCTGGCCCGCCTGGGCGGGCAGTGACACGGTCATCCTCTACGTGTACCGCAACCCCCTCGCGGTGGCGGACTCGCTGCGGCGGCGCAACGCGTTCCCGCTGGGCTACGGCCTGTCGCTCTGGGAGCACTACAATCGCTGCGCCCTGGAGGCCCTCGCCAACCTGCCGCACGTCTGCATCTCTTACGATGCCATCGCGGCGGACCCGGCGGAGTTGGAGCGGATGCTCGAGCGGCTTGCCGGGCTCGGTGTGCCGCTAGCTGCCCCCGCAGCGGAAGAGCTGTTCCTGCCCGGGCTGCGCCATGCGGCCGCCGGCGACCAGTTCTCTGCCGCCGAGCGCGCCCTGCAGACCTACGAGCAGACGCTGCTCGCCGAGTACTGCGAGAACCTCTGTGCCGGCGGCCCCCGCGCGGCCATACCGCCGCCCTCGCCGTCGCTGTTGCCGCGGCTCCGTGATTACGCCGAGGCCCTTGCTCCGCTGGCCGAGGTCGTCGAGACCGGCAACGCGCGCCTCGAGGCGGAGGCGCTGGTCGAGGAGCGCACCGGCGAGCGGGACAACGCGCTGGATCGGCTGCGGGCGACGGAACGCGACTACGCGGCGCTGGTGGATGCCCACGAGCAGGAGCGTGGCGCCCATGCCCGGCTGCAGGGTGTGCACGAGGCACTGGAAGCCGACCACGAGGCCCTGGCGGGCGCCCACCGTGCACAGGTCGAGGCTTACGATACGCTCGCCGGGCAGCACCGGGCACTGGAGCAGCAGCGGGCGGAGCTGCAGGCGGCGCACGACGCCCTGCAGGAAAAAGCCGATTACCTGTTCTATACGCTCAGCGAGGCCTATAGCAACCTGCAGGCCTTCGAGGCCTCGCCGCTCGGCCGTATCCAGCGCCAGCTGTCCCGTGTTTACAAGCTGCTGACCGGCCGCCACGGCACCGCCACCAGCTACGACAACGTGCTGATCGCCGCGCGGGGGCACGCGCAGGACTTCGACCTGCCCGGGCCCGAGGCCCGGCCCAGCCGCCTGGCCATGGCTTCGGACGTGCTGCGCTACGTGGCGCGGAACCCCGCCGGCTCGGCCCGCAGCTTCAGCTGGCCGCGGCTGAAACGCGCCGCGAGCGTGTTCTTCCGCAGCTCGCCGGAGGACCTGCGCGTCTGGATTCACGCCCGCTTCCCGGACCAGGCCGGCGAGCGGCTGGTTTTCGACCCGAAAGCCCTGGATCCGGACCTCGATACGCTGACGCTAGCCTTCCCCGAGCACGAACGGCCCCGGGTCTCGATTATCGTGCCCGTGTACAACGACTACCGGGTGACCGCGCACTGCCTGAAGGCCCTGCGCGATCACCTGGACGATACCCCCGTCGAGGTCATCGTTGCGGACGACGGCTCCGACGACCTCACCACCACGCTGGAAAAGCGGATGCGGGGCGTGACGGTTGTGCGCGGGGAGAACGTCGGCTTCCTGCGCAACTGCAACCGCGCGGCGCGGGAGGCCCGGGGCGACATCGTGCTCCTGCTCAACAACGATACCGCCGTCACGGCCGGCTGGCTGGCACCGCTGCTCGCGGTGTTCCAGGAGGCTGATGTCGGCGCGGCAGGCCCCATGCTGCTCTTCGGCGACGGCAAGCTGCAGGAGGCGGGCGGGATTCTCTGGCGCGACGCCTCGGGCTGGAATTTCGGCCGCGGCGACGACCCGGACAAGCCCGCCTACAACTACCGCAAGGACGTGGACTACGTCTCCGGCGCCTGCCTGGCCGTGCGCCGTTCGCTCTGGGAGGAGCTGGGCGGCTTCGACGAGCGCTTCGTCCCCGCCTACTACGAGGACGCGGACCTGTGCTTGGCGGTCCGCGATGCGGGCTATCGCGTGGTCTACCAGCCGGCCTCGCGGATCTTCCATTTCGAGGGCGTGAGCAACGGGACGGACCTCACCGCCGGGGTGAAGCAGCACCAGGTGCGCAACCAGGCCGTGTTCGCCGAGAAGTGGCAGGCCGTGCTGGCGGCGGAGCACTTCGAGAATGCGGTGCACGTCACCTGGGCCCGCGACCGGTCGGTCCGACGCCGCTGCGTACTGGTCATCGACCACTACGTGCCGCACCACGACAAGGATGCCGGCTCGCGCTCGACCTTCCTCTACCTGCAGCTGCTGCTGGCCATGGGCTACCGGGTGCAGTTCATGGGGGCGAACTTCTTCCCGCACCAGCCCTACACGCAGGCGCTGCAGCAGCTCGGGATCGAGGTGCTCGTCGGCGAGTCCATCGCGCGGAACCTCGATGGCTGGTTCAGCGAGCATGCGCCCTACATCGACGAGATCTTCCTGCACCGGCCGCACGTGGCGGAGCAGTTCCTGCCCCACCTCGCGAAGCTGTCCCCGCGGCCAACCGTCAGCTTCTTCGGCCACGACCTGCACTACCTGCGCATCCAGCGCGAGGCGGCGGTGCTCGCCGACCCGGAACTCGAGAAGTCGGCCGCAAGCTGGCGCAGGCGCGAGTACGCCGTGTTCGAGCAGGTGGACCGGATCTACTACTTCTCGGCGGTGGAGATCGCCGAGATCGAACGCGAGCGGCCCGGGTCCGTGCTGCGCACGGTGCCGCTCTATGCGCTGCCGGACCGGCTATTGCCGTCGTACGCGCCGTCGCTGCCCAGGCACCTGTTGTTCGTGGGTGGCTTCAACCACCCGCCTAACGTCGATGCGGCCCGCTGGCTGGTGACCGAGGTCCTTCCCCTGGTGAACGCATCCTGCCGGGACGTGCACGTCCATCTCGTCGGCTCCAACCCCGGTGAACAGGTGCAGGCGCTGGCCTCAGCGCAGGTCACCGTGCACGGCTACGTGAGCGATGAGGAACTCGCCGCACTCTACCGGCAGGTGGGGCTGGCGGTCGTGCCCCTGCGCTACGGGGCCGGTGTGAAGGGCAAGGTCATCGAGGCGGTGCAGCACAACGTGCCCCTGGTCACGACGCCCGTAGGCGCCGAAGGTATCCCCGATGCCCACGAGGTGCTCTGGGTGGCGGACGGTGCGCCGGCGGTCGCCGGGGCCATCACCGGCATCATCGAGGGCACCGAGGCGCTGGAGGCGCGAATGGCGCACTACGGTGACTGGCTGGCCGCCCACTTCAGCCGCGGCCAGGCGGAAGCCATGCTCCGCCGCGACCTGCCGCCGCCGCTGCGCGAGGCCGCCGCCGGCTAGTTGCCTGTCGGTGCGTCCGCCTCGGGCGGGAAGCGCTCGAGGAATTCGGCGGCCCGCGTCCTGCCGGTTTCGGTCGCGTCCCAGGCCCAGTAGCGGCCGCTGTCCACGCGGAACGTCGCGGGTACACCCTGGGCAACGGCGTAGCGTGGCAGATCCCGCGTCACCACGCTGCCGAACCCGACCCGCGCGAAGGCGCCGATGGTGACGTCCTTGAGGACCGCGCTGCGCTCGCCGAGCCAGGCGTGCGGCTCGATGAGGATCCCGCGGGCCGGTACGTTGGTGATCTCGCCGCTCGCCCGGTCCAGCACCGGGTGCCCGTCGCTGTTGCGCAGTGTGACACCCGCGGCGAGCAGGCAGCAGTCGCCGACGACCAGGGCCGGCCGGCCGGGGGCCGCCTCCAGGCCGGAGACCCAGGTCCCCGGCCCGGTCACGGCGACGTCATTGCCGCAGGCAATCAGGTCGCCGGGCTGGCGGCAGCGGATGGTCAGCTCGTTGAAGCTGCAGTTGTCGCCGAGGTAGAGCGTGCTGCCATCGCAGCGCAGGGCAGCCCGCAGCGTGCCGCGAAGGTTGTTGCCGATAAAGACCCGGGCCTGCCCGCCGCCGGGCGGGGGCGGGACCAGGGTCACCCGGGCATCGCGAATGCCGTCGCGCAGATAGACTGCCACCTGCCCAGGGTCACCCTCCGCGGTGATGCCGTTGGCTGCGAACTCCGACGCCGGCACGGCCCGCCAGCGGTCCCCGTCCGTGGTGAAACCGGCGATGGCCGCGGCGATGGTGGCGTGATCGATCATGGGCGCAGTGTACCCGCCGGCTCCGTGCCTGTCCCCGCCGCTGGCCGCTCTTTCCGCGCCGGTGGTACACTTCGCGACTTGTCCGGGGGCCCACCTGCCGGGCGCCGCTCAACGATTCCTGGGGTTGCCGCGACGTGGTTTTCAACGATGAACTGCTGTTTCTCCATGTCCCGAAAACGGCGGGCATGGCGGTCAGCGAGGCGCTGACGCGGAGCCTTCGCGCGCCCGTCTACTACGCGGTGCAGGCGGGGCACGAGGGCGATCTCGCCGGGCGCGAGGGCGTGCGCGTGGTCACCGGGCGGCGGCACCAGAACCTGGCGACGGTGGACGCCTGGTTCGAGGCGCAGGACCTGCCGCACCGGGTCGCGCGTTTCCGCCGGGTGCTGGTGATGGTGCGCAACCCCTACGCCATGGAGGTCTCCCGCTACCACTACCTGCGCAAGGGCCACCCCTGGGACAGCGGCCGCGCGCAGGAACTGGCGCTCGCCGGCGACTTCCCCGCCTTCGTGGCCGCGTCCCGCTGGTGGTTCGACTTCCGCGACTACTACACCGTCGACGGTTTCGTCCCGGACAACCTCCTGGTCGTCCGCCAGGAGGCGCTGGGTTCGTCCATCGCGCTCGGCTGCGCGGACTGTTTCGCCGCACCCTTCCGGGCCGAAGCGGTCAACACCACGCAGCGCCACGACTACCACGATTACCTGACCCGCGACCTCGAGCCCCTCGTCTATCGCAAGTACCAGTGGGTCTTCGACAAGGGGTACTACGCCCGGGAAGTCTTTTCCGCATGAGAGCCGTTACCCGTGAACGCGTTGCCTGACAGCGTCCGCCCGATCAGACCGGGTTTCTGAGCCGTGCGCGCCGTCCTTCACATCGGCACCGAGAAGACCGGGTCCAGCTCCCTGCAGGCCTACCTGTCGCGGGGTGCCGGGGAACTGGCCCGGTCCGGTGTTCACTGCTGCAGCAGCGCCGGGCACGGCAATAACCGGGCCCTCGCCGCGGCGTTCATGGACCCCGGCGAGAGCGACGACTACACGCGGCTCCACGGGCTGGACGACGAGGCGGCGCGGGCCAGCTGGCGGGCCGCCTTCCTCGAGGCCTTCGCGGCGGAGGTCGCCAACTGCAGGGCGGACGTCTTCGTGATCTCGTCGGAGCACTTCCACTCCCGGCTGCTGGAGCCCGCGCAGGTCGCCGGGCTGGCGGCGTTCCTGGCGCCCCTGTTCGACGACATCCAGGTGCGGGTGTACCTGCGGCGCCAGGACGAACTCGCCCTCAGCTTCTACAGCCAGAAGCTGCGCGCCGGGTTCATCCCGCCCACGATCCTGCCCATCGCCAACGTGCGGCGGCCGCGGCGCAGCCCGCCCCCGTACTTCGACTTCGAGGCGCTGCTCGGACGCTGGGCGGACGCGTTCGGCGAGGTGGCGGTGCATCCCTGTCTCTACGACCGCGGCGTGCTACACGGTGGCGACGTGGTCAGCGACTTCTGCCAGTTTGCCGGTCTGCCGCTTCTCGACCTGGCGCTGCCGGAACCCGTCAACACGGCGCTGTCGGCCCCGGCCCAGGCCGCGCTGCTGCGTTTCAATGAGTGCTGCGCTGGCGATCGCGAGAGTCGCGACCGGCACCGCCCGACCCGCGATGCCCTCGCCGCCTATCTCCAGGCTCACGGGACCGGCGCCAGCGTGCTGCCGCCGCGGGCGGAGGCCGAGGAGTTCTACGCGGCCTTCGCGGCCGGCAACGCCGCCGTTGCGCGGCGCTGGTTCGGGCGGGACCGGCTCTTCCCCGAGGACTTCTCGCGCTACCCGGAAACGCCGGCCCCCGTGGACTGGGAACGCGCGGCAGACCTGCTCGCGGGCTTCGCGGCCAGCCGGGTGGAGCCCGCGTGCTGATCTCCCTGCACCTGCCGAAGACCGCGGGGACGAGCTTCCTCGGTCTGCTCGAGGCAGTGTATGGCGACGAGCTGCTGCGCGACTACCGGGACCGGCCGATCAACCGCTCCGTGGCCGCGCGGCGGCTGCGCGCGCTGGCCGGCTGCCTGCGCCACGCCGCGCCGCCACCGCGGGTTCAGGCGGCGCGCTGTATCCACGGCCACTTCCTGCCCCTCAAGTACGCGCTACTGCCGGCGCGCGAGGGGCGCCATTTCGTGGTCTGGCTGCGCGACCCCGTGGAGCGGCTGGCCTCGCACTACCACTACTGGTACCGGAGCTATAACCCCCTGGACGCGGGGCGTCTTCACCGGCAGGTGGTCGAGGAACGCTGGACCCTGGAGCGTTTCTGTCTCGGGCCGGAGCTGCGCAACATCTACAGCGCTTTCCTCTGGGGGTTCCCGCTCTCGCGCTTCGATTTCGTGGGTATCACCGAGCACTACGCCGAGGACGTGCGGCATTTCTCCGAGCATTTCCTCGCCGGGGCGCAGCCCCCGGTAGCGCCACAGAATGTCAACGCTAACCAGGACCACGGCCACGGCAGTCGCGGTCCGTACATCGAGGACGAGGCCTTCCGCGCCGAGGTCGAGGCCTGGCATGCCCGGGACATGGCGCTGTACCGCGAGGCGCTGGCGATGCGGGCTGCGCGCAATGGGTAGCGTGGGCGGGCCGGCGCCCGGCTGGGGTGACGCGTTGCGGGTCTACTCGCGCAAGCCGGTGCTGGTCATCAGCCTGCTCGGCTTCTCGGCGGGCCTGCCTTTCCTGCTGGTCTTCTCCACGCTCACGGCCTGGCTCCGCGACGAGGGCGTGGCCCGGACCGCCATCGGCTTCTTTGCCTGGGTCGGCCTGACCTATTCCCTCAAGGTGCTCTGGGCGCCGGTGGTGGACCGGGTGCGCCTGCCGCTGCTGACGGCCCTCCTCGGGCAGCGCCGGGGGTGGATTCTTCTCGGCCAGCTCGGCATCGCCGCGGGCCTCGCCGCCATGAGCCAGCTCGACCCGGCCGCCTCCCTGCTGCCGATTGCCGCGGCGGCGGTGCTGGTGGCCTTCTCCTCCTCGACCCAGGACGTCGCGCTGGACGCATTCCGCATCGAGTCGGCGCCGGACGAGGAGCAGGGCGCGCTCTCCGCCGGCTATATCTTCGGCTACCGGGTCGCGCTGCTGGTGGCGGGCGCCGGGGCGCTGTACATCGCCGATGCGAGCGGCTGGTCCGCGGCCTACCTCGCCATGGCCGCGCTGGTCGGCGTCGGCGTGGCGGCAACCGCCTGGGGCGACGAGCCGCCGCACCGGGGCGCGCTGGAGCAGCAGCGTATGGACTCGGCCATGGTCGACCGGGTCATGGGCCGCCCCATGCACCTCGAGCGACGAGCCTTCTGGCAGCGTCAGCTTCTCGGCGCGGTGATCTGCCCGTTCCTCGAGTTCCTGCAGCGCTACCGGCGTTTCGCGGTCGTGGTGCTCGTGTTCGTGGCCGTGTTCCGGCTTTCGGATATCGCCATGGGGGTGATGGCCAATCCTTTTTACCTGGACCTCGGATACAGCAAGTCGGAGATCGCGAGCATCGCCAAGCTGTTCGGGTTCTTCATGACCATCGCCGGTTCCGCGCTCTGCGGCCTGCTGGTGCTCCGCTTCGGCATCCTGAAGCCGCTGCTGCTGGGCGCGATCCTCGTTGCAGCGACGAACCTGCTGTTCTCGCTCCTCGCGCTGGAGGGCGGTGCGGCGCCACCGCCGATCGTCTGGCTGGCCCTGGTGATCAGCGCGGACAACCTGAGCGGCGGTATCGCCGCCACGGCCTTCGTGGCCTACCTGTCGAGCCTGACGCACCGCAGTTACACGGCGACCCAGTACGCGCTGTTCAGCTCGCTGATGACGCTGCCTGGCAAGTTCATCTCCGGCTTCTCGGGCTGGCTGGTCGATAACAGCGGCTACCCCTGGTTCTTCGTGGTGGCCGCCGGTCTCGGCGTGCCGGCCATCGCCCTGGTCCTGGTGCTGATGGCGCGCGAGCACCGTCAGCGCCGGGACCTGACCAACCGGGAGACCGCACCGTGAGTGCCGCGGGGCGCGCGCCGCAGCGGCTCATCGCCGTCGTCGGCATGCACCGCAGCGGCACCAGCTGCCTGACCGGCTCCCTGCAGCGCGCCGGCCTCGTGCTCGGCGAGGTACACGAGTGGAACCGCTACAACCTGAAAGGCAACCGGGAGAACCAGGCGATCGTCGACCTCAACGACGCCGTGCTCGCGGCCAGCGGCGGCAGCTGGGACGCGCCGCCCGCGAACGTGCACTGGAGTGCAGCGCACAAGGCGCGGGCCCGGGAAATCCTCGCCTCTCTCGCGGATGCGCCGGTGGCCGGCTTCAAGGACCCGCGCACGCTGCTCGTCATCGACGGCTGGCTGGAGGTCTACCCGGCCATGGAATTCGTTGGCGTGTTCCGCCACCCGGCGGCGGTCGCTGCCTCCCTGGCCAACCGCAGCGAGATGGACCGGGACGTCGCCTACGGGCTTTGGAAAGCCTACAACCGGCGGCTCCTGGCGCTGCGCCGGGGGCGCGGCTTCCCCCTGCTGGATTTCGACGTCGACGCCGAAGACTATCGTGCTACAGTAGAGCGGCTTGCGGGCGAGCTCGGCCTGAACGCCACCGCAGTGGCCGAGGAACCCTTCTTCGAGGAGGGCCTGCGCAAGGCGCACGGCAGCGACCGCCTGCCCCTTGCGCTGCGCTGGCTCCACGGCCGGCTGCGCCGGGGCGCGCGGGCGACCATAAGACCATAAGATGACAGCAAGAGGACACACCGCGCCATGATGCAAACCGTGAGGAATGCGGCCGGGCGTCTGCGTCCGCCAAAGCTGAGCATCGTTGTCGTCGTCTACCGCATGGCCCTGCAGGCCCGGAACACCATCCGCTCCCTGCTGCCGGATTACCAGCAGGGCGCGCACCCCGGTGACTACGAGGTGCTCATCGTCGAGAACCGTTCCCGGGAACTGCTCGACCCGGGCTTCGTCGCCGGGCTGCCCGGCAATTTCCGCTACCTGCTCCGCGACGAGACAGCCCCGACGCCGGTGCACGCGGTGAACGAGGGCGTTCGCCGCGCCCGGGGGAGCAACGTCTGTGTGATGATCGACGGGGCGCGCCTGCTCACGCCGGGCATCGTCCGCGGCCTGCTCGCGGGCCACCGCCTGCACGACAGCGCCATCGTCGCCGTGCCCGGCTACCACATCGGCTCCGAGCTGCAGCAGCTCGCGGTGGCCAACGGCTACGACGTGGAGCAGGACCAGCAGCTCCTGGCTTCCATCGACTGGCCCCGGGACGGCTACCGGCTTTTCGACATCGCGTGCTTCAGCGGTTCCTGCGCCGGCGGCTTTTACCTGCCGATCAGCGAGAGCAACTGCCTGAGCATGCCCCGGCGCGTCTGGGAAGAGCTGGGTGGCATGGACACACGCTTCGACCTCCGCGGTGGCGGCATGGTCAACCTCGACCTGTACAAGCGCGCCTGCGAACACCCGGGCGTGCAGCACGTGATGCTGCCCGGGGAGGGCACCTTTCACCAGTTCCACGGCGGCGTGACCACCGGAGGCGAGGCGCCGGAGGCACGCGAGCTGTTCATCGACGAGATCAAGGCCCAGTATCGCAGGCTCCGCGGCCGCGACTACGCGAGCCCGCGCACCAGCCCGCTGTTCCTCGGGGAACTCAGCCCCAACGTGCACCGCTTCGTGCAGTATTCCGCAAACCGTCTCGCGGGTGCCGGCGAGCAGTTTGCCCCGCGGGAAGCGCCGGTGCTGCTTCACGATGCGGCCCGCCGGCAGCAGCAGGGTGGCGCCGGATGAGCGACATCTACTTCCCGCCTTCGCTGCGCGGCTTCGAGCCGCGGCGCATGGTATTCAGCACCTGGGTGGATCACCTGCCCTTTGCCTATGACCTCGTGGAGGCCCTCCGGCCGCGCATGGTGGTCGAGCTCGGGGTCTACAACGGCCTGTCGTTTTTCACTTTCTGCCAGGCACTCGAGGACTTCGACGTTGACGCCGTTGCCTACGCCATCGATACCTGGGAAGGCGACGCACACACGGACAGCTACGACGAATCCATTTTCCGCGACGTGCAGGCCCATGCCCGCGAGCACTACCGCGGCTTCGCCTACCTGTTGCGCATGCTCTTCCAGGAGGCGCTGCCGCAGTTCGACGACGACAGCATCGGCCTGCTGCATATCGACGGCCTGCACACCTACGAGGCGGTGCGGGAGGACTTCGAAAGCTGGTACCCGAAGGTCAGTCCCGGCGGTATCGTGCTGTTCCACGATGTCATGGCGCGGCTGCCCGAGTACGGGGCCTGGCGCTACTTCGAGGAGCTGATGGCCTCGCACCCGGAAACCTTCCGCTTTGACCACGGCTTCGGCCTCGGCGTACTGCGCAAGCCCGGCGGTGAGCGGCCGGCGCACCCGCTGCTGGACCTCCTGTTCGCGAGCGGTGACGCGCAGCAGCACAAGCTTCGCCAGTTCTATGCTCACGCCGCTCATTTTCTCGAAGCCCGCCGCCAGGCCGCGCGTTTCCGCGCGCTGCGGGGCCAGGGTGCCAAGGGCGGGCAGGGGAAGGGCCGGGCCGCGGGCAATGACGAGCCGGGGCGGGGTGCGGCGGAAGGCTGATACCCGGCCGTGGCGGTGGCAGCTCGCCGGGCTCGTTCTCCTGCTTCTCCTGCCGGCTGCGGGGCAGGCCGCGCCCAATATCCTGTTCATCCTGGCGGACGATCTCGGTAGCGATGCCCTCGGTGCGTTCGGCGCGGCCGATGCGCACACGCCCCATATCGACCGTCTCGCCGCCGAGGGTACCCGCTTTACCCGTCACTACGTCGATGCCAGCTGCGCGGCGACACGTGTCGGCCTGCTGACCGGGGTATCGCCGGCCCGCTCCGGTTTCCGGCCCGCGGGCCTCGGCATCAGCCCGGAGACGCAGACCTATGCCGATGCGCTTCGCGCCCTGGGCTACCGCACGTGGCACGTCGGCAAGTGGCACGCGGGCTTTGCCTCCCGGCTGGCCTGGCCCCGGCAGCAGGGCTTCGACCACTTCTACGGTTTCCTGAACCAGTTCCTCCTGCGCGAGCCGGGAGACGCGTCGGCATGGCAGCTGCGCCGCCCGACCTACCGGGACCCCTGGCTGCAGCGCGACAACGCGCAGCCGCAGCGGCAGCCGGGGTTCCTTACGGACCACATCGTCGACGAGGCCATCGCCCGCATTCGCGAGGCGCCGGGCGACCGGCCCTGGCTGCTCAATGTCTGGACCCTCGCGCCGCACACGCCGCACGAGGCGCCGCCGGCGATCGCAGCGCGCTACCCGGACACGCCCCGGGGCCGCTACCTCGCCATGGTCGAGGTGCTGGACCGGGCAGTCGGGCGCCTGCTCGCGGCCCTGGATGACGCGGGCGTGGCCGACAGTACGCTGGTCCTGCTGGCCGGCGATAACGGGACCGATGCCCGCTTCCTGTCGTCAGCGCCGCCGCTGACCGGGAGCAAGGGCAGCTTCCGCGAGGGCGGTGTGCGCACGCCCCTGGTCGTGCGCTGGCCGGGGCGGGTGGCCGCGGGCAGCCGCGATGAGCGCGTGGTCGCCTACACGGACTACCTCGCCACGTTCGTTGCCGCCGCGGGAGGTGCCGCCCCCGGCTTCGATTTTCTTGACCCGGGGCGCGTGCGGGAGAGGCCATTGTTCTGGGAAGCCGGCGCGGGTCGCTACCGCCAGTGGTCCGCTTTGTCGCCGGACGGGGCGTGGCGCCTGCTGGGCGCCGCGACGGAGGCACCGCGGCTCGCAGCGCTCAACGGCGGCGGTAACGGGGCGCCGGCGGTCGATGCGCTGGTCGAGGCCTACGAGCACTTTCGTCGGGATGCCGTCGCTGTCGACTATCGCTTCACGCCCCTTGGCGAACGCGGGCGCGGTATCCTGACCGGCGATGCGCTGGGGCGGGCGCCCGGCTACGGTGGCCGCACCGCGGTCCTCTGCATAGCGCCCGGCGACACGGGGCCGCGCCAGGTCCTCCTGGACCAGGCGCCCCTGTGGTCCCTCCAGCTGGAGGGCGGGCGCGTGACAGCGCGGGTCGGCGAGCTGGAGGCGAGCGGGCGCCTGCCGGCGGCGCAGATGACTGCGGTGCTTGTCGACAGCTACTTCAATCACGCCCTTGCCTTCCCGAAGCAGGCCCGCGCACGGCTGAGACTCTATGCCGGGGGTCAGCTGCTCGGGGAGTCGACGACGGACCGCCCGGCGCTGCCCCTTGATGTCTACCACCGCCCGGCATACCTTGGCAGCGACCGCGGGGGGGGCGCACCGTTTCTCGGCCGGCTGGGCCGGCCGCTGCTGTTCAACGACGATCTCGCCTCGCTCGCGGCGGGCGAACCCGAGGACCGACTAGTAAGGACACTGTCCGCGCGAGCCTGCGCTAGTGCCGCCTTTGCCGGGGAGGAGACCGAATGACAACGCAAGCGGCGCCAGCCGCGGCGGCAGACCGCCTTGCGGCAGCCCTGGCCGCGAATCGTGCCTCGCCGTCCGCTGCGCGGGAGCGCGAGCTGATCAACCTGCGCCTGGCGGCTTTCCGTGAGCGCGAGTGGCCCGATCCGGTGCCGGGTGCGATCGACCGGCCGCCCGCGACTTCCTGCTCTTCGCTGCCAGAAGTGCCGGCGGCGGCCCTGGACGCCGAGGCCCTCCGCGACGGGATCCAGGGCGCCGGGGGCCTCATCGTCCGGGCTCTGCTCGATAGGACGACCGCCGCCGAACTGCGCGCGCAGCTGGACCGGGCGTTTGCCGCGCGCCATGCCGCTGCCCTCGATGACGGCTCGCCGGCGGATGAGCGCTGGTACGGGCGGGCATCGGGCGTCGTGGGTGGGCCGCAGCAGTTCGCGAGCCAGGGCAAGGCGCCGCAGCAGGCCGGGTCGCTGTGGGCCGTGGACTCCCCGGCGACGGCCTTCACCCTCTGCGAGCTCTACCACGCGCTGGGCCTGCCCGCGCTGCTGGCGGGCTACTTCGGTGAACCGGGCGTGCTCTCGGCAAGGAAGTGGGTGCTGCGCAAGGTGCCGCCGAAGCCGACGCGCAACGCCGGCTGGCACCAGGACGGGCGGTTCCTCGGCGACGGCATCCGCACCGTCAACCTGTGGATCGCGCTCAGTGACTGCGGCGAAGGCGCCTCGGCGCCGGGCATGGAACTGGTCGGCGGGCGCGAGCCGGTCATCCACCCCACGGGGACGGACGGGGCGCTCTTCGACTGGACCGTCGGCCCGGAACTGGTCGAGCGGCTGAGCGCCGAGCGCCCGCTGCTCTACCCGCGCTTCGCGCCCGGGGACGCCCTGTTCTTCGACCACTACAACCTGCACCGGACCGGCACGGGTCCCGCCGACAGCGGCTTCCGCTACGCCGTGGAGTCCTGGTTTTTCGCCGCCTCCACCGCGCCGGCGAAGCAGCAGCCGCTGGTGCTCTGACGTTGTGAAAGAAGCTGTAAAGGACGCCGTGAAACTGTCGATCATCCTCGTGCGCTACGGCATGCAGCGCGAGCTGCCGCGCACCCTCGAAAGCCTGGCGCGTGACTACCAGCTCGACGCGGCGGACCTCGACTACGAGGTCCTGCTGGTCGACAACGGCTCGCCGGAGCCGCTGGTACTGGACGAAGCGCTCGCGGCCCGGGTGCCGCTGCGCCAGCTCTCCGTACCCGAGTCCCCGCCGAGCCCCGTGGCGGCGGTCAACCTGGGCGCGGCCGAGGCCCGCGGGGAGCTGGTCTGCATCATGATCGACGGGGCACACCTGCTCACCCCGGGGGTGTTCCGCTGGTCCCTGCGCGCCGCTGCCGCTTTTGCCGAGCCGGTGATCGCCGTGCGCTATTTCTACCTCGGCCCGGGTGACCAGCCGGAAACGGTGCTGAAGGGCTATGACCAGGCGCGGGAAGACCGGCTCCTCGAGCGCATCGACTGGCCGGCGGACGGCTACCGGCTGTTCGAGGTCGGCGCGCCGCTGCGCGGTGGCGCCAGCCACACCACCTGGTTCAACCGCATGTTCGAATCCAACTGTCTCGTCCTGCGGCGCGAGCTCTTTGCGCGACTGGGCGGCCTGGATCCGCGCTTCGACCTGCCCGGCGGCGGCTTTGCCAACCTCGATTTCTTCAAGCGGGCCAGCGAGGCGGCCGGAGCAGAGCTCGTGCAGCTGGTGGGGGAGGGGAGTTTTCACCAGGTGCACGGCGGGGCGACCACCAACAGCGCGCCGGCGCAGCGGGAGGCGCGCCTCGAGGCGTACCGGGAGCAGTACCGGGCCCTGCGCGGCAACAGCGGGTTCACCACCACCGCCCCTCTCAACTTCCTCGGCCACCTGCCCACGGAGGCCGCCAAGATCCACCGCCGCCGCGCGCAGCAGGCTGCGGTCAGCGCGCCAGCCGCCCCTTCAGGTTGAGGAACGGCAGCTCCACGAGCCGCCAGGTCACGGCGGCGAGGGCCAGCGACAGCGCGGCGCCGATGAGCGGCCAGGCCCACGCCGCGGGCGACCCCGCGTAGTTCTCCATGCCCGCCTTCGCCGGGAAGATCAGGTAGAAGAGGATCGGGACGTGGTTCAGGTATATGGAGTAGGACAGCTTGCCGACCCACGCCAGCGGCCGGTTGACCAGCAGTACCCGGCCCGGGAAAGCGCCGCCGAGCAGCAGCAGGAGCAACGCCGCCCATAGCGCGGCCTCGAGGGTGTGGTGCAGGTGCCAGCGCTGCTCGGCCGCCGGGTCACCGAGGGCAACGACGGCCTGGAGGAGAAACGCCAGCAGGCCGAGGCAGAGCAGGGTCCCGACGAGGCGCTGCCAGGCCGGCGCCCGCGCGAGCCAGGTGCTGTGCAGCGACAGCCAGGCCGCGGCGATACCGAGGAGAAAGGCCGGCAGCCGGGCGAAGAGCGATTTTGTCAGCAGGAAGCCCTTGCCGCTGTCCCCGGCGACCACCAGCAGCGCGTAGGCCACGAGCCAGGCCACCAGCAGCGCCAGCAGCAGGCGGCGCCCGCCGGGCCCGCGGCAGGCGAGCCAGCCGGCAAGAGGCAGCGCAAGGTAGAACTGGACCTCGGTGATGAGCGTCCACCAGACGACGCCCCAGGGGAAGACCTCGAAGCCCAGGAAGCGGAACCACAGCGCCGGCAGCACGTCCCCGGGCTCGCCGCCGGCCAGCATCGCGACGGCGACGGCGAGGTAGTACAGGGGCAGGATGCGCAGGGCCCGGGCCACCAGGTAGTTGCGGATGTCCGGTGGCGGCCGTTTCCCCTGCAGGTGGCGAAGCCAGGGGCGGCTGAGCAGGAAGCCGCTGAGCACGAAGAACAGCGTCACCCCGGTATTGCCCGCGACCACGAACGCGAGCCAGGGGGGGATGCGTTCGCTCGCGCCACCGCCGAAGGAGATGCCCCAGGCGTGGAAGAGGAAGACCAGGCTGATGGCCCAGCCGCGCAGGCACTCCAGTTCGAGCTGGTAGTCCTCGGGCCGGCGGACGCCGGCGCGTAGCCCCGGTCCGCTGCTCACGGCTGCCAGCGGCAGGCGGCGAAGGGCAGGCGGCCGGCGTCCGATACCGCGATGCCCTCCTCGCCGAGGCGCCGCCGCTGCTCGCGGCCGGACCGGCTCTCCGCCGGCAGCGACAGGCGGCCCCCGGCGCCCACCACCCGGTGCCAGGGCACGCTGCTGCCCGCGGGGAGCGCGCGCAGGGCCCGGCCGACGCGCCGGGCGGCGCCGGGCAGGCCGGCCAGGCGGGCGACGTCACCGTAGCTGCAGACCCGCCCGGCCGGGATGCTCGCCACCACCAGCCAGATACGCTCGTCGATTGTCGGGTCCGCCGCCATGGCGGCAGCTTGCCCTCGCACCGGGGAGCTGGCAAGCACGCCTTGCAAACGCGAACCCCGCCCCCATACTGAGTTCATGAGACTGTTTCTCCTGCTGCTGCCCTGGCTGGAACTGTTCACCCTGATCCAGCTGGGCGTGGCCACCAGCGCCCTGGCCGCCCTGGCCTACGTCTTCCTGACCTTCGTCGCCGGCCTCGCGCTGCTGCGCCTGCAGGGTCGCGACCTGTTCAACCGGCTGCGCGAGGCCCAGGAGGGGCGGCTCTTCGGCCCGCAGATTTTCGTCGACGACATGGCCGTGGGGCTGGCGGCGCTCCTGCTCATGGTGCCCGGGCTGATCACGGACACGCTGGCCCTGCTGGTGCTCATCGGGCCACTACGGCGCAGGCTCTCCCGCTGGCTGTTCGGCGCTCCGGCGGACGAGGACCCCTACGGCCCCGGCCACACCGCCCGGGACTGGCGCCACGACGCCACCATCGAGGGTGATTACACCCGGGTCGATGACGATGACGGTACGCCGCGGCAATAAAAAACTGCCCTAAAAACAGACACCTGCCTGAATATTTAGCACTCGGCGAAAAAGAGTGCTAAAAATCCCTTGAAAAGCGAACCCCGGGCCCCAATAGATGCGGCAGGCCCCGACGGGGGATCGATAATGTTGTTAGCCTGGAGAAGTAGCCAATGAAAATCCGTCCGCTGTACGACCGCGTGGTCGTTCGTCGCAAGGAAGAAGAGGAGACCACCGCCGGAGGTATCGTCCTGCCCGGCTCCGCCAAGGAGAAGCCGAACCAGGGCGAAGTTGTCGCGGTGGGCGACGGCAAAGTGCTCGACAACGGCGAACAGCGCCCGGTGGCCGTCAAGGTCGGCGACACGGTCGTCTTCGGCCAGTACGCTGGCAGCAACACCATCGAGATCGACGGCGAAGAGCTGATCCTCATGGGTGAAAGCGAGATCTACGCTGTCGTGGAGTAAGGCTCCCGCACCCGACCACCCGGATCTGACCCTGATCTGACCAGAAACGAACGAGCAAGGAACGAATCATGGCAGCAAAAGACGTATTTTTTGGTGATGAAGCCCGCCACCGCATGCTGGATGGCGTCAACATCCTGGCGGACGCAGTCCGCGCCACCCTCGGCCCCAAGGGCCGCAATGTCATCCTCGACAAGTCCTTCGGCGCGCCGACCGTGACCAAGGACGGTGTCTCCGTCGCCAAGGAAATCGAGCTCAAGGACAAGTTCGAGAACATGGGCGCGCAGATGGTCAAGGAAGTCGCCTCTCAGGCCTCCGACGCCGCCGGTGACGGCACCACCACCGCCACCGTCCTCGCCCAGGCCATCGTCAACGAAGGCCTCAAGGCCGTGGCCGCCGGCATGAACCCCATGGACCTGAAGCGCGGCATCGACAAGGCCGTCGCCGCCGCGGTGGATGCCATCCAGAAGGCCTCCACCCCCTGTGAAGACGGCAAGGCTATCGCCCAGGTGGGCACCATCTCCGCCAACAGCGACAGCGCCGTTGGCGACATCATCGCCGAGGCCATGGACAAGGTCGGCCGCGACGGCGTCATCACCGTCGAGGAAGGCTCCGGCCTCGAGAACGAGCTGGACGTGGTCGAGGGTATGCAGTTCGACCGCGGCTACCTGTCGCCCTACTTCATCACCAACCAGGACAACATGAGCGTCGAACAGGACGACCCGTTCATCCTGCTGGTGGACAAGAAGATCTCCAACATCCGCGAACTGCTGCCGCTCCTCGAGCAGGTGGCCAAGGCCTCCAAGCCGCTGGTCATCGTCGCTGAAGACGTCGAGGGCGAAGCGCTGGCCACGCTGGTGGTCAACAACATGCGCGGTATAGTCAAGGTCGCCGCCTGCAAGGCGCCGGGCTTCGGTGACCGCCGCAAGGCCATGCTGCAGGACATCGCGATCCTCACCGGCGGTACGGTGATCTCCGAGGAAGTCGGCCTCGACCTCGAGTCCGCCACCCTCGAGCACCTCGGCCAGGCCAAGCGCGTGACCATGGACAAGGACAACTCCACGATCATCGACGGCGCCGGCGACGGCGAAGCCATCGAGGCACGCATCAAGGAAATCCGCGTCCAGATCGAGAACACCAGCTCCGACTACGACCGCGAGAAGCTGCAGGAGCGCGTAGCCAAGCTGGCCGGCGGTGTTGCCGTGATCAAGGTCGGCGCCGCCACCGAGATCGAGATGAAGGAGAAGAAGGCCCGCGTCGAAGACGCGCTGCACGCAACCCGTGCCGCCGTCGAGGAAGGCGTGGTCGCCGGTGGTGGTGTCGCGCTGATCCGCGCCATCGACTCGATCCGCGGCCTGAAGGGTGACAACCACGACCAGGACATCGGCATCGCCGCTGCCCTGCGCGCCATGGAAAACCCGCTGCGCCACATCGTCAGCAACGCCGGCGATGAAGCCTCCGTGGTCCTCGACAAGGTCCGCCAGGGCGAGGGCAACTACGGCTACAACGCGGCAACGGGCGAGTACGTGGACATGATCGAAGCCGGCATCATCGACCCGGCCAAGGTCACCCGCACGGCCCTGCAGGCCGCCGGCTCCGTGGCCGGCCTGATGATCACCACCCAGGTGATGATCGCCGACGCCCCGGAAGACAAGGCAGCCGCACCCGCGATGCCCGACATGGGCGGCATGGGCGGCATGATGTAAGCGTCTCCCGCTCCAGAGCGTGACGAAAAACCCGGCCTTTGTGCCGGGTTTTTTTATGTCTGCGTATTCTGCTGAGTGCTGTAAGGCACTAGTAATGGCAGCGGCCATGGCAGTGGCGGAAGCGCCGGAAGAAGGGGGAGCGGACACGCTACAAGCACGTCCATGTGCGCTCGGCGCCGGCCATCCATGGCCGGCGACGGTCCGCTCCCCCTTCTCCCGGCCCTTCCTTCTCGAAGACGCCCCCCCAACTTTCCACTGCCGTTACCCCCATCCTGCTTGCTAACGTGCGAGCTTTCAGTGCGCTATCCGTCGGCTGACTGTGCTTGCCGCGAGTTGCCAGTGTGACAAGGTTGGATGAGAAGGCAGGCGCCGGCATGGCTCCCCGGGACCGTCGCGGGCCATGGATGGCCCGCGCCGAGCGCACATGGACGTGCTTGTAGCGTGTCCCGGGGGGCCATGCCGGGGCCTGCCGCCCGCACCCCCGGTTCCTGGGGAAAACATGCCACGGTTTGACTCCTGCACATCCAGTTCCTTTGGGAAACATGCCGCGGTCTGCCGCCCGCACGCCCGCCAAGTGAAGAATCCCCAGACACAAAAAAGCCCTCCGAAGAGGGCTTCCGTGATGGAATGCCAGGAGCGCCTTACTTCATGTTGGAAGCGGCGAACTCCCAGTTGACGAGGTTCCAGAACGCTTCCATGTACTTGGGGCGGGCGTTCCGGTAGTCGATGTAGTAGGCGTGCTCCCAGACGTCGACCGTGAGCAGCGGGGTGACGCTGTCGTCGGTGAGGGGGGTGCCGGCGTTGCTGGTGTTGACGATGGCCACCGAGCCGTCGCCCTTCTGCACCAGCCAGGTCCAGCCGGAGCCGAAATTGTTCACCGCGCTGTTGGTGAACTCCTCCTTGAACTTGTCGAAAGAGCCGAAAGCCGCGTCAATGGCTTCCCCGAGCTTGCCCGAGGGAGCGCCGCCGCCGTTCGGGGACAGGCAGTGCCAGTAGAACGTGTGGTTCCAGATCTGGGCCGCGTTGTTGAAGACGCCGCCCTCGGCGGCCTTGACCACCTCCTCGAGGGACTTGTTTTCCATGTCCGTACCGCCGACCAGGCCGTTCAGCTTGTCGACGTAGGTCTTGTGGTGCTTGCCGTAGTGGTACTCGAGAGTCTCCGCGGAGATATGCGGCTCCAGGGCATTCTGTTCGTAGGGGAGGGGGGGGAGTTCAAAAGCCATGGTGTTCTCCTGGGGGTTGACGATGAATGTACCGGACATACGGCGGTTGGGGGTCCGCCGATCAATGCCGCAGCGCTGTTATCGGGTATAGCATAACATGAACCCGGGTCCCGTCAGGAGGCGCGCCCGCGCCTGTAAGGGGCCGCGCTCGGACGGTATAATCGCGCCTCCACTTCCGAGACAGCGCCCGCCATGTCCCGCGACGACGAACCCGAAGATATCCCCTCCATCGTGCCCACCCGGGATGACGACGAGGTGCCCGCGGCCGCCACCCGGTCCGCGGCAGGGCGCGGCGCCACGCCCCGGGCCGGCGCGAGCCGCGCTGGAGCGCGCCCGGCGCCGCCAACGGTTGGCAGCAGCGTTTTCCTGCGCCTCGTTGCCACCGTTTCCCTGGTGGTCGCCGCCGTGGCCTGCGCCTGGGCCTGGCAGCTGGAGGAGCGGCTGACCCAGACCGGCTTCGAGCTCGAGCGCTACGAGGAACGCATCGGTGAGCTGGAGGCGCGGCTGTCCGATACGGACGAGGGCCTGTCGCAGAACACCGCGGCCATGGCGGTCAAGATCAAGGAGCTCTACTCGGAGGTCGACAAGCTCTGGGCATCGGCCTGGCGGCGCAACAAGGCGCGCCTGGACGAGATCGAGGGCACCAACAGCAACCAGGGTGAGTCCCTCGCAGCGCTCAAGAAGGATGTTGCCGCCGCCAACAGCGATCTCGCACGGCTGAAGGGCGTCGCCGGTGACCTCGAGCGACTGATGGCCAACGCCAAGGCGAACCAGGCGCAGGTGGAGCGGGTGGCCGACACGCTCAACCGCCTCGACCTCGAGATGAGCCGCCTCGCCAAGCGCGTGGAGGCGAACGAGGGCTGGGTCGAGTCCATCAACGCCTTCCGCCGCCAGGTGAACGCCAGTATCAGCCAGCTTGAGGGCACCGTGCGCACCCTGCAGCAGGGCCCCGGCGCCTGACTGCCCGTTTTTTCAAGGAGCCAGCATGACCACGATCCGCCAGGACGACTTCATCGACAGCGTTGCCGACGCGCTGCAGTTCATTTCCTATTACCACCCGCTGGACTTCGTGCAGGCCGTGCACAAGGCCTGGGAGCTGGAGCAGAACCCGGCGGCGAAGGACGCCATGGCGCAGATCCTCATCAACTCGCGCATGTGCGCCGAGGGCCACCGGCCCATCTGCCAGGACACGGGGATCGTCACCGTGTTCCTGAAGATCGGCATGGACGTACGCTGGGACGCGACCCTGTCGGTCAGCGAGATGGTCAACGAGGGCGTGCGCCGGGCCTACACGCACCCGGACAACGTCCTGCGCGCCTCGATCCTCAACGACCCCGCCGGCGCGCGGAAAAACACCGGCGACAACACGCCGGCGGTCATCCACATGGAACTCGTGCCCGGTGACACCGTCGATGTGCAGGTGGCGGCCAAGGGCGGCGGCTCGGAGAACAAGTCCAAGCTCGCCATGCTCAACCCGTCCGACTCCATCGTCGATTGGGTGGTGAAGACGGTGCCGACCATGGGTGCCGGCTGGTGTCCGCCGGGGATGCTCGGCATCGGCATTGGCGGTACCGCCGAGAAGGCCGCGGTACTGGCAAAGGAGTCGCTCATGGATCCCATCGACATCCACGAGCTGCGCGAGCGCGGCCCGTCGAACCGGGTCGAGGAACTGCGCCTTGAGCTCATGGACGCGGTGAACCGCCTCGGCATCGGCGCCCAGGGTCTCGGCGGCCTGACCACGGTGCTCGACGTGAAAATCAAGGACTACCCCACCCACGCGGCCTCGCTGCCCGTGGCGATGATCCCCAACTGCGCCGCTACCCGCCACGCGCACTTCGTGCTCGACGGCTCCGGGCCGGCGCTACAGACGCCGCCGTCCCTCGACGACTGGCCCGAGATCACCTGGGAAGTGGGCGAGGGCGTGCGCCGGGTCAACCTCGACACGGTAACCCGCGAAGAGGCCGCGAGCTGGCAGCCCGGCGATACCCTGCTCCTGTCCGGCAGGATGCTCACGGGCCGCGACGCGGCGCACAAGAAGATGCAGGAGCTGATCACGTCCGGCGAGGGCCTGCCCGAGGGCGTCGACCTGCGCGACCGCTTCATCTACTACGTGGGCCCCGTGGACCCGGTGCGCGACGAGGTGGTGGGCCCCGCCGGCCCGACCACCGCCACGCGCATGGACAAGTTCACCGACTTCATCCTCGAGCACACGGGCCTGATGGGCATGATCGGCAAGGCCGAGCGCGGTCCCGCCGGTATCGAGGCGATCAGGAAGCACGGCGCCGTGTACCTCATGGCCGTGGGCGGCGCAGCCTATCTCGTCTCCAAGGCCATTACCGGTGCCCGTGTCGTGGCCTTCCCCGAGCTCGGCATGGAGGCCATCTACGAGTTCGAGGTCAAGGACATGCCCGTGAGTGTTGCCGTGGACGCCCGCGGTACGTCGGTGCACCAGACCGGCCCCGCGGCCTGGAAGGCGAAGATCGAAGAGCAGGCGCTGGAACTGATCTAGCTTGGCCGCGCCCACCTTTTACTGGCACGACTACGAGACCTTCGGCGCCGACCCGGCGCGGGACCGGCCGGTGCAGTTTGCCGGCCTGCGCACGGACGCCGACTTGAACCCCGTGGGCGAGCCGCTCACCCTGTTCGCGCGGCCCGCCGACGATTACCTGCCGCACCCGGACGCCTGCCTGGTCACGGGCATTACGCCGCAGCGGGCCGCTGCCGAGGGTGTGCCGGAAGCCGAGTTCATCAGCCGCATTCACGAGGAGCTGGCCAGGCCCGGCACCTGCGGCGTCGGCTACAACTCGCTGCGCTTCGATGACGAGGTCACGCGCTACACGCTCTACCGCAACTTCTTCGACCCTTACGCCCGCGAGTGGCAGAACGGCAACTCGCGCTGGGACCTCATCGACGTGGTGCGCACCGCCGAGGCTTTGCGACCGGAGGGGATCGAGTGGCCGCTGCGCGAGGACGGGCTGGTGAGCTTCCGCCTCGAAGACCTCACGGCCGCCAACGGCATCGCCCACGCCGGTGCCCACGATGCGCTCGTCGACGTGCGCGCCACCCTGGCCGTCGCGCAGCTGGTGCGCGACCGGCAGCCGAAGCTCTTCGCGTACCTCCGCGACCACCGGAACAAGCGCGCGGCGCAGGAAGCGCTGGACCTGTCGACGCTGCGCCCGGTCCTGCACATTTCCGGCATGTTCGGCGCGGCGCGGCACAACTGCTCGCTCATCGTGCCGCTGGCGGCGCACCCGTCCAACCGCAACGAGGTAATCTGCTATGACCTGGCCGAGGACCCGGCGCCGCTGGTGGACGGCGACGCGGAGACGCTGCGCGACCTGCTCTACACGCGCAGTGACGAGCTGCCCGAGGGCGTCCGCCGCCCCGGTCTGAAGAGCGTGCACCTGAACCGCTGCCCCGTGCTGCTGCCGCCGAAGATGCTCGACGGCCGCCTCGCCGAGCGCGTCGGTCTCGATGGCGACCGCTGCCGGCAGCACCTGGCGACGCTGCGTGCCTGGCGGGAACGGGATCCACGCGCGGTCGCCGACAAGCTGGCGGCGATCCACACGCGCCCCGCGGACAGCGAACGCCGCGACCCGGATATCGCCCTTTACGGCGGTTTTCTTTCCGACGCCGACCGCCGCAGCTGCGACGCGGTGCGCGCGACGCCCCCCGGCGAGCTCGCCGACGCCACCTTCGCCTTCGAGGACGCGCGCCTGCCGGAACTGCTGTTCCGCTATCGCGCGCGCAATTACCCCGAGTCCCTGTCCCCCGAGGAGCGCGAGGCCTGGGAGGCGTTCCGCTACCAGCGCCTCTCCGGTGAGGACGGCTTCGGCGGCCTCGACGTGGAAGCGTTCAATACGCGCCTCGAGGCGCTGGCGACGGACGCCGACCCGCGCGGTGCCGCGCTCCTCGCCGAGCTGCAGGCCTGGGGCGACTCGCTGCTCGCCTGAGCCGGCACCGCGCCCGTATAATGCCGCCGAGCGCGCCGCTCGACCGGGGAGGAGCCATGGAGTTTGCCGGCAGCCACATGCTTTCCGTCGACCAGTTCGAACGCGGCGACGTGGAGCGTATTTTCTCGGTGGCAGACCGGCTGGAGCCCTACGCCCGCCGGCTTCGCCGCACCCGCGTCCTCGAGGGGGCGATCCTCGGCGCCATGTTCTTCGAGCCCAGCACGCGCACGCGGGTGAGCTTCGGCAGTGCTTTCAACCTTCTCGGCGGCGAGGTGCGCGAGACCACGGGCTTCGAGCAGTCGGCCCTGGCCAAGGGCGAGTCCCTCTACGACACGGCGCGGGTCCTCTCGGGCTATTCCGACGTCATCGCCATGCGCCACCCCACGGCGGGCTCCGTGGCCGAGTTCGCCGCCGCCAGCCGGGTGCCGGTCATCAACGGCGGCGATGGCAGCAATGAGCATCCCAGCCAGGCGCTGCTGGACCTCTACACCATCGGGCGGGAACTCGCCGGCCGGGACCGCAGCATCGACCGGCTGCGTATCGCCATGGTCGGCGACCTGCGCTACGGGCGCACGGTGCATTCGCTCTGCAAGCTGCTCTGCCTCTTCGACCGGATTCAGGTGGTGCTCGTGTCCCCGGGGGAACTGCGCATGCCCGAGGGCATCGTCGAGGAGCTTCGCGCAGCCGGTCACGAGGTGCTGGAATCCGACGCGCTGGAGGCGAGCATCGCCCACGTGGACATCGTCTACAGCACGCGCATCCAGGAAGAGCGCTTTCAATCCCAGGCCGAGGCGGACCTGTACCGCGGGCGCTTCCGCCTCAACCAGGCGATCTACACCCGCCACTGCGAGCCGAACACGGTGATCATGCACCCGCTGCCGCGGGACTCGCGGGACAGCGCCCGCGAGCTGGACGACGACCTCAACGACAACCCCAACCTCGCCATCTTCCGGCAGACGGACAACGGCCTCACGGTGCGCATGGCGCTCTTTGCCCTCATCCTCGACGTGGTGGACCAGGTGGACAAGCACGCGACCGAGGTGAACTGGTATGTCGGGGGGCGCACGCCGTGAGCTTCGCGCTGCGCTTCGGCGCCCGGGACGTGCGCATCCTCGGCGAGGAGAACGCCTTTCAGGGGCACTTCCGCATCGCCCGGCTGACGCTGGCGCACCGCTGCTTCAACGGCGGCTGGAGCGAGCCGCTGACCCGCGAGGTGTTCCATCGTGGCGACGCGGTGGGCGTCCTGCCCTACGAGCCGGAGTCCGATTCCCTGGTGCTCGTCGAGCAGTTCCGCCCCGGTGCCCTGCGCGCCGACGACAGCCCGTGGATGCTCGAACTCGTCGCGGGCATCGTCGAGGCCGGCGAGGACGACCGGGACGTGGTGCACCGCGAGGCGGGGGAGGAAGCCGGCTGCCGGCTCGCCGAGCTTAAGCCCATCGCGAGCTATTTCCCGAGCGCCGGGGCCTGCTCCGAGCACGTCCGCCTGTATTGCGGGCGGGTGCTCGAGGCCGGTGTCGGCGAAGTGCACGGCGTGGACGGGGAGGGCGAGGACATCCTGGTGCACCGGCTCTCCCGCGCCGAGGCCCTCGAACTGCTGGCAGCGGACCGGGTACCCAACGGCCACACGCTGGTCGCCCTGCAGTGGCTGGCACTGCACGGCGAGCGGCTTCGCCGGGACTGGCTGGACGCCTGACATGAGCGAGGCCGGGGCAGCGCCGCCGGCGCCGGGCCTCCTGCGCTCCAGCGCCGTGGTCGGCGCGATGACCATGCTGTCGCGGATCCTCGGCCTCGTCCGTGACATCGTCCTCGCTGCCTTCATCGGCGCCAACGCCAACGCCGACGCCTTCTTCGTCGCCTTCAAGATTCCCAACTTTCTCCGCCGGCTCTTCGCCGAGGGGGCTTTCTCCCAGGCCTTCGTGCCGGTGCTCAGCGAGTACCGGGAGCGCGGCGGCCAGGCGGCGGTGCGCGAGCTGCTGGACCGCGTCGCCGGGGTGCTCGGCGGGACGCTCCTCGCGCTGACCACCCTCACGGTGCTCGCCGCGCCGCTGGTGGCCGGGCTCTTCGCCCCGGGCTTCCTCGACCAGCCGGCCAAGTTCGCCCTCACGGCGGACCTCATCCGGGTCACCTTTCCCTACCTGCTGCTCATTTCCCTGACCGGCCTCTGCGGCGCCGTGCTGAACAGCTACGGCCGCTTCGCCGTGCCGGCGGTGACGCCGGTATTCCTCAACCTGTCGCTCATCGCTGCCGCGACCGTGGCCGCGCCCTGGTTCGAAGAGCCCGCCTTCGCGCTCGCCTGGGGGGTGTTCACGGCAGGGGTGGTGCAGCTGCTGTTCCAGCTGCCGTTCCTCCGCCGCCTGGAGCTTGTGCCACGGCCGCGCTGGGATACGGCGCACCCCGGGGTCCGGCAGATTCTCAAGCTCATGGTGCCGGCGCTCTTCGGTGTGTCCGTGAGCCAGGTGAACCTGCTGCTGGACACGGTGCTCGCCTCGTTCCTGCCCACGGGGAGCGTGTCCTGGCTCTATTATTCGGACCGGCTGGCAGAACTGCCCCTCGGGGTCTTCGGCATCGCCATCGCCACCGTGATCCTGCCCAGCCTGTCGGCGGACCGGGCCGCAGCCCGGGAGGAGCGCTTCACGCCGACTCTCGACTGGGCGGTGCGCACCGTGCTCCTCGTGGCAGTGCCGGCCACGGCGGCCCTGCTGGTGCTGGCTGAGCCGATTCTCATCACCCTGTTTCAATATGGCGAGCTGTCGCCCCGGGACGTGGCGATGGCCGGGTACAGCCTGCGGGCCTACGCCCTCGGCATCTGCGCCTTCATGCTGATCAAGGTGCTCGCGCCGGGCTTTTATGCGCGCCAGGACATGGTGACGCCGGTACGCATCGGCATCCGCGCCATGGTGGCGAACATGGTGCTGAATATCGCGTTCGTGGTGCCGCTCATGGTCTACCTGGACCTGGGCCATGTCGGCCTGGCCCTGGCCACCAGCGTCGCCGCCTACCTGAATGCCGGTCTCCTCTGGCGCGGGCTGCGCCGGGAGGGCATCTACCGCTTCGATCCGGCGTGGCGGGTCTTCCTGCCGCGGCTCCTGGCCGCGACCGCGGTCATGGTCGGTCTCGTGCTCTGGCTGAGCCCCGGCGCGCAGGCCTGGCTCGCCTGGGGCTGGCAGCGGCGGGCGCTGGAGCTCGCACAGCTGGTCACCGTGGGCGGCGGCGCCTACGTGGCCATCCTCGCCGCCGCCGGCGTCCGCCTCCGCGACCTGCGCAGCCCTCCCTAGCCGCCGGCGGTCGGCACGAGTCGTGCCTCCTGCAACGGCGGCCTACTGTAGGAGCGACGACCCGTCGCGACCCCGGCCGCAAGGCCGGCTAACGCCGGCGGTCGGCACGAGTCGTGCCTCCTACAGTGAGCGCCGTGACCCGCCGATGGCCATTCGCTATACTGCGGGGCTTGTTTCAGGACGGTCCCCGGCTACCCCATGGAGCTCATCCGAGGCCTGCATAACCTGCAGCCCCGCCATCGCGGCTGCGTCGCCACTATCGGCGCCTTCGACGGTGTGCACCGGGGCCACCAGGCAGTGCTGGGCCGGGTGCTCCGCGAGGCGCGGGCCCTGGGGCTGCCGGCCGTGGTGATCGTCTTCGAGCCCCTGCCGCGGGAGTACCTGCACCCGGAGAAGGCGCCGGCGCGGCTCATGGACTTCCGCGAGAAGTTCCAGGCGCTGGCCGCCCTCGGCGTGGACCGGCTGCTGCGCATCCGTTTCGATGAGAGTCTGCGCACCATGTCTGCCGCCGCCTTCGTGGAGCGGATTTTTGTCGACGGCCTCGGCGTGAAACGCCTGGTGCTCGGCGACGATTTCCGCTTCGGCCGCGGCCGCGAGGGAGACTACGACTTTCTCCGGGAACAGGGCGAGCGCCACGGCTTCGGTACGCTGTCCACGGACACGCTGGCGCTGGACGGCGACCGGGTCAGCTCGACCCGGGTTCGCGAGGCGCTGGCGGACGGCGACCTGGAGCTCGCGGCCGAACTGCTCGGCCGGCCCTACGTGATCACGGGCCGGGTGGTGCAGGGCCGCCAGCTCGGCCGCAAGCTCGGCGCGCCGACGGCGAACGTCGAGCTGAACCGGCTGAAGGCACCGCTCTCCGGTGTGTTCACGGTGCGGGTGAACGGCGGCGGCCTGTTCGAGGCGCCCGGGGTCGCCAACGTCGGCACGCGGCCGACGGTGAATGACGACAGCCGGGCCAACCTGGAGGTGCACCTGCTCGAGGGCGAGCCGCAGCTGTACGGCCGGCGCATCGACGTGCAGTTCCTGCACCGGCTGCGGCCGGAGCTCAAATTCGACACCCTGGAGGACCTCAAGGAGGCCATTCAAGGGGATTTCGCGGCAGCCAGGGCGTGGTTTGCCGCCCGGACCATGGATCGCTACGACGCATGACTGACTACAAAGCCACCCTCAACCTGCCGCAGACGGCCTTCCCCATGAAGGCCAGCCTGGCCCAGCGCGAGCCCGAGCGGCTGAAGCAGTGGCAGGCCATGGACCTCTACGGCCGCATCCGCGAGGCCTTTGCCGGCAGGCCGAAGTTCATCCTCCACGACGGCCCGCCCTACGCCAATGGCGAGCTGCACGTGGGCCACGCGGTGAACAAGATCCTCAAGGATATGATCGTGAAGTCCCGCACCCTGGCGGGCTTCGACGCGCCCTACGTGCCCGGCTGGGACTGCCACGGCCTGCCTATCGAGCTCAACGTCGAGAAGAAGGTCGGCAAGCCCGGGCACAAGGTGAGCGCCGCGGAGTTCCGCGAGCGCTGCCGCGCCTACGCGCGCCAGCAGATCGACGGCCAGCGCGCGGACTTCGTGCGCATGGGCGTGATCGGCGACTGGGACAACCCCTACCTGACCATGAACTTCGCCTTCGAGGCGGACATCATCCGCACCCTCGGACAGCTGATCGACAACGGCCACCTGCACAAGGGCTTCAAGCCCGTGCACTGGTGCCTCGATTGCGGCTCGGCGCTGGCCGAGGCCGAGGTGGAGTACGAGGACAAGACCTCGCCCGCCATCGACGTGGCCTACGCGGCGGTGGACAGCGCCGCGATCGCCGCCGCCTGCGGTGCGGAAGGCGCGGACAACATCGCCGTCGTCATCTGGACGACCACGCCCTGGACCCTGCCGGCGAGCATGGCGGTGAGCCTGCACCCGGAGCTCGAGTACGTGCTCCTGGACGCCGGGGAGCGGCAGCTGCTGGTCGCGGCGGAGCTGGCCGAGGCCTGCGCTGCCCGCTTCGGCCTCGGCGAGCTGACCCTCCTCGGCCGCTGCCGCGGCGCCGCGCTAGACCGGCAGAAACTCAGGCACCCCTTCCTGGATCGGGACGTGATCATCGTGCTCGGCGATCACGTGACCACGGACGCCGGCACCGGCGCCGTGCACACGGCCCCGGCCCACGGCGCCGACGACTTCACCGTGGGCCAGCGCTACGGCCTGGAGGTCTACAACCCGGTGGGCGGCAACGGCGTCTACCTCGAGGGCACGCCGCACTTTGCCGGCCAGCACGTGTTCAAGGCCAACGACGCGATCGTCGAGCTGCTGGCCGAGCGCGGCGCGCTGCTGCACCACGCGCCCTACCGGCACAGCTACCCGCACTGCTGGCGGCACAAGACGCCGATCATCTTCCGCGCGACACCGCAGTGGTTCATCAGCATGCGCCAGAACGGGCTCCTCGACGGCGCGAAGGCCGCGGTCGCCGGCGTGCAGTGGGTCCCCGAGTGGGGCCGGGCCCGGATCGACGGCATGCTCGAGGACCGGCCGGACTGGTGCATTTCCCGGCAGCGCACCTGGGGCGTGCCCATCGCGCTCTTCGTGCACCGCGAGAGCGGCGAGCTGCACCCGGAGACAGCGCGCCTCATCGAGGCCGTGGCCGGGCGCGTAGCCGAGAAGGGCATCGAGGCCTGGTTCGAGCTCGACCCGGAAGAGCTGCTCGGCGACGAGGCCGCCGCTTACGAGAAGGTGACCGATACGCTCGACGTGTGGTTCGACTCCGGCGTCACCCACGCCTGTGTCCTGCGCCGGCGCGAGGCGCTGGCCTGGCCGGCGGACATCTACCTCGAGGGCTCGGACCAGCATCGCGGTTGGTTCCAGTCGTCGCTGCTCACCGCCGTGGGGGCCTACGGGGCCGCGCCCTACCGCACGGTGCTCACGCACGGGTTCACGGTCGATGGCGACGGCCACAAGATGTCCAAGTCCCGGGGCAACATCCTGCCCGCGAAGCAGGCCATGAACGAGCTCGGCGCGGATGTGCTGCGCCTGTGGGTGGCGGCCGCGGACTACCGCGGCGAGCTCACCGTGAGCGACGAGGTGTTCAAGCGCACCGCCGACGCCTACCGGCGCATCCGCAACACGGCGCGGTTCCTGCTCGGCAACCTGGCGGGCTTCGACCCGGCGGCGCACGCGCTGCCGGCGGGGGAGCTGCTGCCGTTGGACCGCTGGGCACTGGACCGCGCCGCCCGGCTGCAGGCGGAGATTATCGAGGCCTACGAGGCCTACCAGTTCCACAGCATCTACCACAAGCTGCATAACTTCTGCGCGGTGGACATGGGCGGCTTCTACCTCGACATCATCAAGGACCGGCAGTACACGACCCGGGCCGATTCCGCCGCGCGGCGCTCCGCGCAGACTGCCATGTACCACATCGTCGATGCGCTCGCGCGCTGGATCGCACCGATCACCAGCTTCACCGCCGAGGAGATCTGGGAGAACCTGCCCGGCGAGCGCGCCGACTCGGTCTTTCTCGTGGAATGGGCCGATGCGCTGCCGGCGCTGCCCGACGACGCAGCCATGGGCCGGGACTACTGGGCCCGGGTACAGGCCGTGCGCGACGCGGTAAACCGGGAGATGGAGGCGCGCCGCGCCGCCGGCGCTATCCGCGGCTCGCTGGATGCGACGGTGACGCTCTACGGCGACGAGGCCCTGGTGGCCGACCTCGACGCCCTCGGCGATGAGCTGCGATTCGTGCTGATTACCTCCGGCGCCGCCGTTGCACCGCTAGCCGACGCGCCGACGGACGCGGCAGAGACCGAGCTCCCGGGGCTCCGGGTGCGGGTCGAGGCCTCGGCCGACGAGAAGTGTGAACGCTGCTGGCACCGGCGCGCGGACGTGGGCAGCTTTGCCGCCCACCCGACGCTTTGCGGCCGCTGCGTGAGCAACGTCGACGGCCCCGGGGAGCTGCGTCGCTTTGCCTGAGCGACGGCTGGCCATCGCCGGCTACGGCCTCGCGCTTCTGGTGATCGCCCTCGACCAGGGCAGCAAAGCCTGGGCGACCGCTGCGCTCGGCTATGCGCAGCCGGTGCCGGTGCTGCCCTTCTTCAACCTGACGCTGCACCACAACACCGGCGCGGCCTTCAGCTTCCTGTCTGACGCCGGCGGCTGGCAGCGCTGGTTCTTCACGGCCCTTGCGGTGGTCGTGAGCGGGGCCCTTGCGGCCTGGCTGTGGCGCCTGTCCCGCGCCGAGCGCGTGCTGGCCCTGGGGCTGTCCCTGGTGCTGGGCGGGGCCCTCGGCAACCTGGTCGACCGGCTGCTGCACGGCTACGTGGTGGACTTCATCTCGCTACACTATGCGGGGCATTACTTTCCAACCTTCAACATCGCCGATTCGGCGATCACCGTCGGCGCGGGGCTGCTGATTTTCGACAGCCTGCGCGGCGGGCGCGGCGACGGAGCACAGGCATGACCTATGACGACAGGCTTCCGGTGGGTGAGGGCACCTGCGTTCACCTCAACTTCGCTCTCCGGCTGGATGACGGCGAGGAGGTCGATTCCAACTTCGATCGCGACCCGGTGAGCTTCACCGTGGGCGACGGCAGCCTGCTGCCGGGCTTCGAGCGGCGTCTCTTCGGCCTGCTGCCCGGCGAGCGGGAGCAGTTCACCGTGCCGCCGGAGGACGCCTTCGGCCAGCACAACCCGCAGAACGTCCAGCGCGTGGACCGGGACCAGTTCGAGGACGGCATCGAGCTCGAGCAGGGCCTGGTCTGTTCCTTCGCGGATGCCGCCGGCGGCGAGCTGCCCGGGGTGATCGTCGCTTTCGATGACGCCGAGGTGACCGTGGACTTCAATCACCCGCTGGCGGGGCGTACACTGGTGTTCGACGTCCAGATACACCGGGTGGAACCGGCGGAGTTGCATTGATGGACATCCAGCTCGCGAACCCGCGTGGCTTCTGTGCCGGCGTGGACCGGGCCATCGACATCGTCGAGCGGGCCCTCGAGGTGTTCGGCGCGCCGATCTACGTGCGCCACGAAGTCGTGCACAACAAGTTCGTCGTCGACGACCTGCGGAGTCGCGGCGCGGTCTTTGTCGAGGAGCTCTCCGAGGTCCCCGACGATGCCATCGTCATCTTCAGTGCCCACGGCGTCTCCCAGGCGGTGCGCAAGGAGGCGGACGGGCGCGGCCTCAAGGTCTTCGACGCGACCTGCCCGCTGGTGACCAAGGTGCACCTCGAGGTGTCGCGTTACAGCGCCGAGGGGCGCGAGTGCGTGCTCATCGGCCACGCCGGTCACCCGGAGGTCGAGGGTACCATGGGCCAGTATGACCGCAGCGAGGGCGGCGACATTTATCTCGTCGAGGACGAGGCGCAGGTAGCCACCCTGGCCGTTCGCGACCCTGAGCGCCTGGCCTTCGTGACCCAGACCACCCTGTCCATGGACGATACCGCGCGCGTCATCGACGCCCTGCGCACGCGCTTCCCGGCGATCCAGGGCCCGCGCAAGGACGACATCTGCTACGCGACCCAGAACCGCCAGGACGCGGTCAAGCAGCTCGCCGCGGGCTGCGACCTGCTGCTCGTGGTCGGCTCCCCCAACAGCTCCAACTCCAACCGCCTGCGTGAGCTCGGCGAGCGCATGGGCGCGACCGCCTACCTGGTCGACGGCGCCGACGACATCGACCCCGCCTGGCTCGAGGGCAAAGCGCATATCGGTGTCACCGCCGGTGCCTCCGCCCCCGAGGTCCTGGTGCAGGCGGTCATCCAGCGCCTCCGCGACCTAGGCGCGGACTGCGTGACCGAGGTGGACGGCCGACCCGAGAGCGTGACCTTCAGCATGCCCCGGGAACTGCGACTGGCGGAAGTCGAGTAGCCGCGCCGCCCGGAAACGACCGTTCGTCGTCCAAAATGCCCGCTCGTCCAGCGACCCGTGCGCTGGACAGGTCTACTAACCTAGGCTAAGGGCATGGAAAAGTGCTCATCAATCCGCCATCGTCACCCGCCGCACCGGCGCAGGGGCTTCACCCTCATCGAGGTGATGGTGGTCCTCGTGGTGCTGGCCGTGCTGCTCTCGGTCGGCGCGCCGTCCTTCACCAACCTGATCCGTAACAACCGGCTCGTGTCGGCGGTCTACGACCTGCGCGGGTCCCTGAGCACCGCGCGCTCCGAGGCGCTGGCCCAGCGCGTGTTCGTGACGGTCTGCTCCAGTAATGACGGCGCTTCCTGCAGCGGCACCTGGGAGGACGGGTACATTGCGTTCACGGATTTCGACGGCGACGGCACCCTCGACACCGGTGGCGGCGGTCCCGATGACCTGGTTTTCCTGGCGGAGGTCACCGGTGTCCGCGATATCACGATCAATCTCGCCGCCGCCGACGCCTCCGGGCGCCTGCGCTTTGACCCGCAGGGGACGGCGCTCAACAACAACGGCACCTTCACCGTCTGCGATGTACGCGGCGCCGGCGAGGCCCGCGCCCTGTTCCTCAGCAACGCGGGGTCGGCGAGGAGTCTCGAGGACACCAACGGCGACGGCATCGTGAACCTGCCGGCAGCAGCGGGAGGTGGCAATGTCAGCTGTCCGTGACCGACTGCCGCGCAGCCGCGGCTTTACCCTGTTCGAGGTGCTGATCGCTTTCTTCATCATCAGTATCGGCCTCGTGGGCGTGGTCAGCCTGCAGGCCATGTCGAAGGCTGCCCAGCACCAGGCCGTGCAGCGCAGTCGTGCGGTCACCCTGGCCGACCAGATGCTGGAGATGATCCGCGGCAACCCGCGCGGGGTGGTGCGCTACAACATCGGCGCCAGTGCCGTGGGTGGCGGCAGCATTGCCGACCAGCCGACGCCCAACTGCATCAGCGCCGCCTGCGACCCCAACCAGATGGCGGCCCACGACCTCTGGTCCTGGGAACAGGCGCTCGACGGCGCCGGCGTGACCGCCGCGGATGGTGGCGGCACCAGCGCCGGCCTGATCCAGCCGCGCGGCTGCGTGGTGTTCACACCCGATACGGCCAATGGCAAGGCGCGCACCGGCACCGTCGACGTGGTGATCCAGTGGCGCGGTCTGCAGGATACTTCCGACGCGACGGGCGGGGGCTTCGTCTGCGGCGATGACTTCGCGGCAGCAGACGTCGGCTTCCGACGCCAGGTCATCCTCAGCACCTATGTCGTGGACGAGATGGAGCTATGAGCCGTTCAGCCCTTCAACGCAGCGCCCGGGGCTTCTCGCTCATCGAGTTCATGGTCGCCATACTTCTGGGGACTATCCTCATCACCGGGGCCGTCGGCGTCTACCTGGGCTCCAAGCGTTCTTACACCGAGGTCGAGCAGGTCGCCAGCCTCGCCGAGAACGCACGCTTCAGCCTGTCGGTACTGGAGGAATCCCTGCGCCACGTGGGATTCTTCGGCGCAGCCGGGCCTGGCAACATCCTGCCGGACGGGGACCTCGGCGCGGTGACCGGGGACTGCACGGGCGGGGCCGAGGCCTACGACGTCATCAACTTCTTCTTCGGCGTGCAGGCGGGCGGTGCCAACATGCTCGGCTGCATCACCGACGCGGTCCCCAACACCGACATACTGGTAATCAAGCACCTGGCCCCCGACCCGGGCTACGACGCCGATCCTGCCGACCCGACAGCGGCACGGGACGGGACCATCAGTTTCCCGGCGGGCCTGGCTGCTACGGACACGTACGTGATCGTCAATGCGGAGCAGGGCCTTATCTTCGATGGCGCGGATACGGCACCCTCGGTCGCCGAGGGCGAGGTGTATGCCAACGGCATCGCCTACCCCTATCGCCTGGCCATCTACTACGTGCGCGACACCGGCGGTGTGCCCACGTTGGCGCGCAAGGTTCTGCAGTGGGATACCACGGCAGGCGCCATGACGATCGCCACCCAGGACCTGGTCGAGGGGGTAGAGAATATGCACTTCCTGTTCGGCGAGGACAATGATCTCGACGGAGAGCCGGATGTCTTCGCCAACCAGGCGACGGTAACCGACTGGTCTCAGGTGCTGGTGGTGCGTGCGTTCCTGCTTGTGCAGAGCACGGCCGACGACATCGACTACGTGGATGACCGCAGCTACCAGCTGGGTGACGTGACCGTGGCAGCCGCCAACGACAACCGGCGGAGGATCCTGGTGCAGAGTGAGATTACGTTGCGCAATCCGCGCCTGAGACTGCGAGGTGGAGCATGATTGAGGCTGTTTCCAGCGTGCGCAAGCAGGGTGGTGTGGCCCTGGTGGTGTCGCTGCTGTTCCTGCTCGTGGTGACGCTGATCAGCGTGGTCGCGGCCACGAACAGCTCCCGGTCGTTCAAGATGGCGACCAACATGCAGGACATGGCGGAGTCCTTCCAGTCGGCGGAGGCCGGCGCCTACGCGACCCTGGGCCTGGTCGACACGGTCAATGACCCCTACCAGCGGGTCAATAACCTCGACCCGTTCGCGGGCATCGCCGCGGGCGCCCACCCGTTACGCAACCTGCGGGACCCTAACGCGGTCGATGTCGACGTGTTCGTGGTGGCGCTGGACCGGCCCTGCCCGCGCTCCCAGAACGCCGCCTCCGGCAGCAGCGTGGGCGTTTATGACTGCGAGTACTACCGGGTGGAATCCGCACACAGTGAAGAAGGCCGTTCGCGCACGCAGGTGCAGGTCGGCGTGGTGAAGACAGTGATTGGCAGCTCCGGCGTCTGATGGCGGGGCGGAACACAGGGGCGCGCACCCAGGCAGGGCGCGGCCCCGGGGGGAAGAAGACGATGAACGCGAAACTGATGGCCTGGCTCGGCGCCCTCGCGCTGATCGCGATGCAGGTTGCCCTGCCCGCGCGTGCCGATGACACGGAAATCTACCAGGCAGAGGTAGTGGGTGCGGCTTCTGTTCGCCCCAAGGTGCTTATCGTCTTTGATGACTCGGGAAGCATGGCGACCAATGTCGACCAGCAGCGCCCCCCCTACGACCCTGATGGTACCTACAACAACCAGTTTGGCACCGACCGCATTTACTGGAGTACCGATGGCTCTGTACCGCCGGAGAACAGCAGCAACTGGTTCAACGCGAGCCAGAACCGCTGTGCCTCCTCTTACGACCCGCTTACCAACAACGGCTCTTTTCAGGCGACCGCCGCGCGTCGCTGGGTGGATTCCACGGTCATTCCAGGCGACTGCCGGTTCGAGTGTCCCGACGACCTGACTTATCGGCGCGGCAGCGAAGGATGGGGGTGCTACGACTTCACCACCTACACGGAGCAGCAGGAAGTCTGCATCGACAACTGGCGCCAGGTCGGCTTCAACGAGTGGCTGACATACCCCAGCGATCGTCGACGTTTCAGCTTTGGTCGCTTCGGCTTTATCCTCGAAGTAAACGACCCCAGCTGCAGCATCGAAGACGTGGAGGTCACGGACTGGCAGTACGTCCAGGAGCGCATCCAGATCTGTGAGGACGACTCGGTAGTGCCCGGCACGTGGCAGGCGCTCGACGGGGCCGTGAGAAACCCACCGCATGTGGATTGCAAGAACGACGTCGATACCGGCAACCCCGGAAACGGCACCGTTGGCGATGGCTATCCGCAGAACAATGTTGCTACCGGCAGTGAGTATGGCGCGACCCAGGACCCTTCCGAGACGCTCTGGGGCAACCAGCCCTACGGCTTCTACACGTCCCACTACCTCGACTGGTACTACGACGATTCGCTGGTCCAGCCGCGGCCGCGCATCGACATCGCTCGCGATGTCGTCGCCAACCTGATCGCGACCAACACCGGGATCGATTTCGGCCTGATGGAGTTTAACGGTAACCAGGGCAGTTCCAACCACGGTGGCCGCATCGTCAGCCGCATCATCGAGGACATGACCGCCGCCCAGCGGCAGAACGTGATCGACATGGTCAACTCCATGACCGCCGACGGGGCCACCCCGCTCTGTGAGACCATGTACGAAGCCTACCGCTACATGTCCGGCGGCCAGGTGCTCTGGGGCGACGACCGACGCACCGGCGACTCCTGGCCTCCGGACGACGCCCTGCCGCGGGATACGCTGGCCGAGGACGGTAACGGCAACTACATAGCGCCGATAACGGACTGCGCGTACACGTACATCATCTTCATGACCGACGGTCTACCCACCAATGATGACCGCGCAAATACGTACATTGAGGACCTGACCGGCGAGACCTGCAGCGACTACATGCACGACAGCGGGCAGGGCATGCGCAAGAACTGCATGCCGGAGATCGCCGAGTACCTGGCCAACACGGACCTCGACAGCGACAGCAGCAACGGCAACCAGTACGCGCTGACCTACACGATCGGCTTTACCGTCGACCAGGACCTGCTCGCCGACACGGCCGCCGCCGGCAAGGGAGAGTACTACACGGCAAACACCGCCGAGGAGCTGACCGATGCCTTCCAGGGCGCCATCTACAGCATTCTCTCCACGGACACGACGTTTACGTCGCCGGCCGTGGCGGTCGACACCTTTACCCGGACCCAGAGCCGCAACGAGGTGTTCTACGCCATGTTCAAGCCGACAGAGCGCGTGAACTGGCCCGGCAACATCAAGAAGCTCAAGTTGCTGGAAGACGACGACGGCGCTGTGCTGGTGGATGCCAACAACAACCCGGCCATCGACGATCTCACCGGCTTCATCAAGGACACGGCCACGACCTTCTGGAGTTCTGGCCAGGACGGCGGCAGCGTCGAGGTCGGGGGTGCCGGCGGGCGTCTCCTCCTGACCAGCCCCGGCAGCCGGACCATCTACACGGACACCGGGGCGAACCAGGCGCTGGAGGCCTTTGAAGTCGACAACTTTGAGCCTGCGGACTTCGGTGTCGCTAGCGATGCGGCACTCTGGGCGCTGTTCGGTTCAACCACGGAGGCCGGTTACGAGCAGCAGGTGGCCTGGGCGCGCGGCTACGATGCCTACGACCAGGACGGCGACGGCATCACCAACGAGCCGCGGCGCTGGATTCTCGGCGATATCCTGCACAGTCAGCCGCTCGTGGTGAACTACGGGGCGACCAGCGGTTTCGACCAGGACAACCCGGACCTGCGCCTGCTTGTGGGCACCAACGCCGGCTTCGTGCACATGTTCGGGGCCAGCGACGGCGACGAGGACTGGGCGTTCACGCCGAAGGCGCTGGTGGATCTGCATCGCCAGCGCCGGCAGAACCCGCTGACCTCGGACAACGTCTACGGCATGGACCTCACCCCGGTCACCTATCGCCTCGACAACGACCAGGACGGCACCATCGAGCCCGGCGATGGCGACAAGGTCTATGCCTATTTCGGTATGCGCCGCGGCGGTCGTTCGTTCTACGCACTCGATATCAGCAACCCCGGTAGCCCCAGTTTCCTCTGGTCCATCGACCCGTCGGTCAGCGGTTTCGCTGAGCTTGGCCAGAGCTGGTCCCGACCGGTGGTTACCTTCGTGCCCGGTTACAAGGACGGCAGCGGCAACCCGAAGCCCGTGCTCATCTTCGGCGCGGGCTACGACGACCGCAAGGATGCCGGTGGTGTTGCCACGGCAGATACCATGGGTCGCGGCCTGTTCATTGTCGATGCAACGACGGGTGCGTTGGTCTGGAGTGTGACGCCGAACGCGAACAGCGCGACCAATATGCAGGAAACGGCGCTGCTGCACTCGGTGGCTGCCGAGGTGACGACAGTCGATGGCAATGGCGACGGCCTGAGCGACCGCGTGTACTTCGGTGACACCGGCGGCAACGTCTGGCGTGTCGATATGCCGGGCAATACGCTGCCGGATTCGGCGCAGGACGACTGGTACATCGTCAAGCTTGCCGACGTCAATGGCGGCAGCGTTGCAACTGACCGGCGCATCCACAACGGCATCGACGTGGTGCGCACGCGCCTCGGCGGCCAGGCCATCGACGCGGTGATCTTTGCGACCGGCGATCGGACCAACCCGAACGCGACGGACGTGCAGAACCGGCTGTACATGATCCGGGACGAAGCCGTGTCGGCCTACACTACGGCCGAGCCGACGGCAGCGGAGTGCGGTGATGAAGACTTCGAGGGCGACTTCCGCTGCTCGCTGCCGGTTACTGATGCGCAGCTCTACGACATCACCGACAACGCGCTGGCCGACGAGGACCAGGCAACCGTGATCAGTACACTGTCAGGCGCGCGCGGCTGGCGCCTTGACTTTACTGGTACCGGTGAGAAGGGCCTGGCGAGGACCGTGACCCTCGGTGGCAAGATCTTCGCGACTACCTTCACGCCCAACGATCTTCTCAGCGATATCAATATCTGTGAGCCGCTCTCGGGCAGCGGCAAGCTCTACGTGGTCAATCTCTTCGACGGTGACCGCACGCTGCTGAACCTGGCGCCGGTCATTCCCGATACTCCATCTGTCTATTTCGGTGAGGATGGGCAACTGCGGCTACTGCTGCCGCCCGGGACGCCGCCGCAGGATGTAGACGGGATCGACTGCCGCGGCGGGGTCTGCGAGATCGGTCAGCTGTTCCGCCAGCCCTACGGTAACTACTGGATGCAGGAGGAGTTCTGATGCAGCCGCAGTCCCGAAACGCCCGGGGATTCACGCTGATGGAGGTCATGATCGTCGTGGCCATCATCGGTATCCTGGCGGCCATCGCGCTGCCCTCCTACCAGGACAGCATCCGCAAGGGACGCCGCAGCGATGCGATCTCGACCCTGCTGGATGTTGCCAACCGGCAGGAGCAGCATATGCTGGACCGGTCCACCTACACGACCGACATGAACGATCTCGGTTTCGGTGCCGACCCCGCCGTGTCGGAGGAGGGCCATTACACGGTTGATGCGGCAGCCTGTGCGGCGGGGACGATCGCCACCTGCTACCTGTTGACCGCCACCCCGGCGGCGGGCTCGCCGCAGACCGCCGATGGCGGCTGCACGACCTTCACCCTCGACTCGTTCGGGCGTCGCGCCGCGACCGGTTCCCAGGCCGCGGACTGCTGGTAAGCCCACGGAGCATGCCATGAAAAAGACTGCTGGTTTCCTTACCGTCGCGCTGCTCGCGTCCGTCGGCCCGACGCTCGCACAGCCCCCCCTGCCGCAGGGCCTCTTCGTCTGCCACGTGCTGACGAGCGACGAGCAGGACGGTCTCGTCTTCGTCCAGGCCGACGACCTCGAACGGGCGCGTGTGGTCGCTTCGGAAAGCGCTGCCCTCGTAGCGGGCAGCCAGCGCATGCCCGCGGCGGCCGTTGTCGAGTGCGTGCCGCAGGCAGAGGCGGAGTTCAGGAGTGCCGCGGCGAATGACCTGCTGGAGGGCCTGGTTCTCTAGCCCGGATTTTGCACGAAGGTAGGTAGAAAAACGGCGGAAACTCCTTAAAAATCAGTGTGCGACCATTGATTCAAAGAGACTTCCGCCGTGACAGA
>MDSZ01143775.1_pt1 | contig 81278 bp, 75 predicted proteins | sample 811201 | NCBI WGS metagenome assembly MDSZ01 (sample SAMN05326647, study PRJNA326480) | marine metagenome | isolation source: seawater | place: Indian Ocean: North | collected 2010
AACCAAATGAACATAAAACGTAGTGATATATTCTGGTATATAATTCTACCAAGTTCAGATTCTAGGGATTTTAGTGAATTAGAAAAATTGAGAAAATCATTATATTTTTCAAATACATATTTTATTAATCTTAATATTCCCGATTATCCACTGAATAGAATCCATTTCGATGTGAATGAATTAAAACAAAAATTGAAATTAGATCAATATCCAATCGATTTAATCTTTTCACATCAACCAGAAATTAGTAGAAAATTAAAATTATTTTTTAATATACATACAAATCTCAATCCTCCAATAATAGGATATCTACATCTTTTCGAATTACCAAAAATTAATTGGGAAGGCATTTTTGAATATACCATTTTTGGAATTACAGAAATGGAAAGCTGCTTTGTTAATACAGCCTATCAAAAACAATTGGTCTTTGAAGAAGCACGTAAAATATTTAAAAGCTCAATATGTGGTCAATTACATGAAAAATTAGAAATGTTCCCAGATACAATTATTCCAAAGAACATAAAAACCAATAAAAGTGGAACTTATGAAAAAATAATCGTTTGGAATCACACTGTTGATGAAAAAAAGAATTTCTTAGACTTTGAAAAAACCATACTCACTCTTAGAAAAAAACGAAATGACTTTAAGGTTTGGTTTCCTATGATGAAAGATACACATAGGTTATCAAAAGAATATAGATGGATAATTAATAATAACTGCAAAAGTAAAAAGGAATATTTTAAAATATTAAGAAAATGCTGTGTTGGTGTATCTCCAAAAAAGACATATGGGGAATGGCTTGATGCAACAATAGAGGGGAATTTATGCGGTATCCCATACATAGTGTACGATGAATCATACTATAAAGAATACAACAATGCTGGAGATTATTTCAAAACTAGAAAACAGTTACTTTTATTATTAAACACTTATTTAGATAATTCTAATTACAGAAATGAAATGGCTAGTAAAGCTATTAGTAACTATATCATAAAATATAATACAATGAAAAAAGTTGAAATCGTTAGTAGAAAAATTAATTCAATTCAAAATAAGAAAAAGACAATACGTTCCAAATTAACTAACAAGATTATAAGTATAATCAAAAACGAGAGTGAGATTTCACATAAAGAATTGCTGGGTAAAAAATTTCTTGATTGGGACCCAAATATCAAATTTGACAGATATAGAAAATCAATTTTGAAAACTAAAGGAATTATTGAGAATGATTATCTATCAAAATCAAAAAAGCATCGAAATAAAAGGTTTAATTGGAAATCTATCTATAGGTATGAAAAAACATAGTCATATGCAATAGATTTGAATTAACATATTTATTATTATGAGAAAAATCATCATAAAGTTGTAAAATATAATGATAGCAAAAAGCATCTGATTTAATAGTTAATGCCCCGGTAGCTCAGCTGGATAGAGCAACAGCCTTCTAAGCTGTGGGTCACAGGTTCGAATCCTGTCCGGGGTACTTCTAATGATTCATAACTCTCACATCATAGATGCCATAAAAAGGGAGTCGTTTTAGCTCCTTTCTTGTTTTCCTATATATTCCAATCATATCCTAAAAAAGTTTGAATTATGCATCGGGTTTTTAGGAGCGGTTCAACAGTTTTCTAAACTATAGGTGACAAGTCCGAATCCTCTTTAGACTCAACTAACATTATTATTTTAATTCTTAGTTATGATATCCAAAAGTTCTACCTCGAAAATCAATACACTATTCGCCGGTATTGTTGGCCTTGGCCTAGCCCCATAAGCAATTTTAGGATGGATGAAAAATTCATATTTTGCTCCTACTTTCATTAGCTGAAGGCCTTCAGTCCATCCTTTTATAACTTGATTTAGACCAAATTCAGTTGGCTCACCCCTTTCAATAGAACTATCAAAAACTGACCCATCAATAAGTCTGCCTACATAATGAACTTTAACACGGTCAGTTTTATTTGGTCTATCACCACTGCCTTCATTAATGACTCTATACTGTAAGCCAGTAGGTGTTTCATTGATATCATCTCTATCTTTTTTATTCTTCTCTAAAAATTGTTCTGCAACTTGTAGATTTTTTTCTCCCTCTAATTTTGATTGCTCTCTTATCTTTCTTTGCAACGAAGCCATAACATCTCGCCGTTGTTTTTGGTCAAGCATAACTAAATCTGTTTCCCTACCATCCATTAATCCTGCGATAAAAACATCATAATCAATATCAACTTGTTGACGCTTTAAATTTTCTCCTAAGTCAGCGCCCAAAGCATAACTTGTAGAGTCACTAAATGTATTTAATGTAGATATGGATTTTCTTTGAGGTTCATTGCCACAACTCATGATCATTAAAATAAAAAATATACTTAAAATATATTTCATTGCGTTCTCCATCTTTAATTTTTTAATAAGTTTTAGTAATCAATCATCATTTAATAGAAAGAAAATACCAGCGCCTATCGCAATGCATGCAAGCCCTAATAATGGGTGACTTGAAATGAATGATAAAATTGAAGTAATAAACTCTAATAAGAATATTGCAAGACCACCGAAAATAAGATACCAAGCTAATTGTTTCTTTTCCATTATATTATTTGCATCATAATTAAACATAAAGTTGATTAATTGAATGTATTATAAAGTTAAATTACATAATTTTATAACAATACAGTTAATAATTCATGAATCCAGACACTAATTTTACAATACGTACGTTTCAGGGAGGCTATGATAAAAATCTAACATATCTAATTACATGTAGCCATTCCAATGCAGTTATTTTAATTGACGCCTCAATAGAATTTGATTTGATAAAACCATTCATAAAAAATAATCCAATAGCATGTTTGATAACTCATAGTCATAAAGATCATATAGCCTACCTTGAAAGCTATCTAAAACAGTATCCAAATTTAAAAATTTTAGCTCACTCCGAATCTAATCATTTATATAACCCTAATAATTTTATACCATTAGATGATTATCAGAATTTTAAGGTTGGGGAATTAAAATTTATTGCAATGCACACACCTGGACATTATTACGATTCAATTTGCTATAAACTTAATCCATTACTGTTTACTGGCGATACTATGTTTGTTGGCAGAACAGGTAGAGTGGTTAGTTCAAGAAGTGATATTGAGTTAATGTATGATTCAATTTATAATAAAATATTGCAGCTACCAAAAAATATACATATATATCCTGGGCATAACTATGGGCACATACCCTCTATAACACTACAAGAGAATATAAATTGTAGCCCATTATTGCAGGCAAAAAATATGGATGATTTCAAAAATATAATGAATGAATATGAAAAAAACAGATAAACCATACCAATATCTTAATATTTGCATAAAGCTAAAATTATTCTTCTTTACGTATTTATTACAATTTTTCTTAAGCTGTAACTCAACTGGTTCAGGTAATGATTGCGGTGATTGCGGCGGCGGCGAAATCGATGGTTTCCAATATAAAGTTGTTACCTTAACGGATATTGGCGGTTTAGTCGAAATAGATTTAAATGTTAATATTGAGGATTGCATACGTTATAAAAAAGATGGTGAGGAATATTTAGTAGCAACTATTGAAAACGATTGTTGCTGCACTTTATATGAATAGATAATTATTCAAACAAACTTTTTAAATTAAAAGTTGAAGTTGCTTAATGAGCTGTATGTATTAACTTAAATGTTAATAATAATTTAAATTGCACAAGGCATCAATATATTCGCAACCTATATACTTCCCTTAACAATATAATTAACAATCAATCATCTTTTTCTTTTGTTTTGAATTCCATTGCCGCAGAATTTATACAATACCTCATCCCTGTAGGTCTCGGTCCATCATTAAACACATGTCCAAGATGCCCATCACATTTACTGCATGTGATTTCAATTCGTTTCATACCAAAACTGTTGTCTTCACTTTCATCAACCGATTCAGGCATTGCTTCATAAAAGGCTGGCCAACCACATCCAGATTGATATTTTGTTTTTGAATCAAATAATTGGTTACCACAACCAGCACAGATGTAAAGTCCTTCTTCAAAATGACGATCATACTTTCCAGTAAAAGCTCTCTCAGTGCCTTTTTCTCTTAGGATATAATACTCTTCCTTGGATAAAATTTTTCTCCACTCCGAATCAGTTTTTTTCATTTTTTTTTCCTGACTAATTTTAAACTTTTCGTTATTACCATTTAAAATAGAAATTTGAGGGGAAATAATACTGCTGATGAATAGGGTAATACAAAAAGAATAAGATATTGAATAAGTTAACTTCTTTAGCATTATTTACTTTTTTTTCCAAATATTATCAAAGTACCTAGAAAATCATTACTGGAATTGGTCTGAAAAGTTTCGATATTTTCTAAACCGCAGCGCTTAAAAACTTTAATCCAATCTTTAATACTTAGTAATGTCATTCTAGTATTTAAATCGTCTGGCCATGAATGGCTATTTGGATTTTCTTTATAATAGTCCATACCTGAAATCAACATACCATTATTTGAAAGCCAATTTTCAACAATATGCTCAATTAACTTCTGTGGATTAGTAAAATAATATAAAACTTCCATACTATGAACAACATCAACCTTTGATTCCGGATTCCAATTCATAAGTTCAGCTTGAATATATGATCCTTTAGGATCGTGTCTTTTTGCTTTTAATATCATTTCTTTAGAACCATCAACGCCAATTGCTTTTTCACAAAAATGATAACTTTTGATTTTACGCACTACCCAGCCATTACCACAGCCAGCATCAATAAATGAAAATGGTGAGTTTTTTGTTTTAGTAATATGTTTTAACATTTTTTCTACAGCGAAAGTATGGTTTTCTTCCATCCCAATATCTTTATCATTTAATGCCCAGCCATCAAATATTTCAATTGCTTTTTTAAATTTTTTCATCATTATTATCTATAATAATTCAAAACACTTGAAGCAGCAATACCTATGCCTAGAAAGTAAATTGCTCCTGTTATTTCATCTGGAATAACAAAAATAAAATCTATTAAAATCACTAATGCCCCTACAATACTCATCCAAAATAACATGACAATAATTTTTTTTATTGATGGCATTATTAAATATGGGTCATCCAAATTAAAAAATAATAATAAAAACAATAACCCAAGAATAAAATTATGGAAAATCTAATGACTAATTTCTTCATAGTGCTTTAACAATTAGTGGAGAATAAGAATCAAGGTGAAGGTGAATAATAGTGTCAAACTTTTCATCAATTATTTCAAATTATAGTTTAATTTTTTATTTTATATAAATTTAAATGCATCAACTAATGAATCTAGTAATGTAATCTACCCGATTAATATCTAACTGAAAAACTGTCATAGAAAATAGGAAGTAAATAAATATTAAAACTCAAAGAAATTCTATCTTGATTACTGTTATTAATGGACACAGAATGCTCAATATTTGAATCGAATAATATCATTTTCCCTGTTATGGAGTTTAGTTGAAGTTCATTTAGGTTGTTTCCATGTTTAATTCTAAATAAGATATCGCCAGATTTTTTGGGAACCTCTAGGTAGTACACTCCTGAAAATGATGCTCCTTCTTTATGATCATGCCAATCAGTTAGTTGTCCAGGCTCAGCTATATTGAACCAAAATTCATTAGTGGCGAAGCCCATTTCTTCATATGGGACAATTACATCGTGTCCCAATATATTCTTGACAGTTTTGCAAGCATAATGTAATACTTCTTTTATCTCTGGAACAAAATTCAAAGCTAAATACTGATTCTCCCATCTTCCTTTTATTTTATGAGAATATTTTATGTGTTTTTTATTATTATAAATTGAATAAATAACTTTTGGCAAGTCAATATTCAGGTGCTCAGGAAAAAACTCTATTGGTTTACTTAATTTCTTTTTTGTTTGCAATTGGTCTTTCAATATTCTATTTATTTATAATTTTTTCAAAACCAAATGTTTGATGTAATACAGAGCCACAAAATATAATTACAATAATTTTTTGTGAAGTTACTTGAAAAATTAATGCTGACTGTCCTGAGTTTGCTGGTGGACCATATTGCAATATGAGAACGTAAATAAGAATTGATATAAAGAATAATCCGTATCCAAATACGTATTTAATTTTAATAATCCCCGATCTATAAATGACTATAGTGTATGCTAGTGCAGTGATTAGAAAGAAATGAAAAATATTATTTGCAAAAAGTACATGTGTATCATAAACAAGATCTGTTGGTGTAAATCCCGTACCAATCATACAAATGGAACCACCAATTGCAAAAAATGTACCCAATGTAGACAGCCAAAAGTTCAACCTATCATTACCGAATATATTAGGAAGTGCGATATAGTAAACTGAAAATGTACAGCCAACCATACTAAGGGATATTGCGAAAATTATCATAGATAAATAATTAGGTTCACCATTGCGTGCAGCATAAGCACCCATATCTGAAAAAAAATTCATTACAAAAGAATACCCCCTAGTTGACGAATCAAGGATAGTACCTCCTGGATATACGTACATCCCTAAAATTTGGAATAAAACAAACATAACAACAACAGTTCTTGGTATTGCAATCAGGATTATATTTCTATTTGTTTTTTTTATGGAAGGATAAAATTTCATATTTAATTCTACTTATAATTTAAAATTATTAAGGTAGCTTGATAAACATCATATTTAATGAATTGTGATTCGGATCACTAATTAAATAAAATAGATAAGCAAATTTAAATTTAGGTTCGTTATTCAAATACAATGTACTTATTTAAGTACGTTTGGTATGCAGAAACGAGGCGTGATTTATTCAATTTGGTAATGCCAAGATTAAATCATGCCTCTGTTTTTATTGGTGTCAAAATTTTAGTTTACCTTAGAATGCCAATAAGCAATTCCAATAAAAATAAATTGTACAGGTAATCGTGCCCATGCTAAAAAAGATGATACTTCTAAAGCCTTACCATTTGTTATCGCTAGATATATATTAGACGGGAAAACAGCTATTAAAAAGAGAATTAAACCTAAAGCGGCAAATTGTCTCGTTTTTGAAAAAACCAATAATATACCCAACATAATTTCAAAAACACCACTTATATATACTATTAGATATTTATACGGTAAAAAAGGCGGAACAATTAAAGCATACCATTCTGGACTAATAAAATGGTTATCCCCTGCCATAACATAAAACATTCCCATAAAGTAAATGCTAATAATCTTCAAAAAAACTAAACCTGTTGGAATTAATTGGTTAAACCTTGGTCATCTGTTTTAATTATCTTCAAATCAGGAGGAGTAGTTGAATTTAAACTACCATATCCAGCAATGGCATACCCACCATCCAATGTCTGCATACCAGAAAATGCCCTGTCATTACCATCACTATTATAAGATCTCTGCCATTCAATGACCCCTAATGGATCTACCTTAAATAACCAAAAATCAAAATTATTTGATTCACCAATTGAATCTGAATAACCAGAAATAATATATCCTTGATCCACAGTTTGCATTACAAAACGTCCATGGTCAGTACCACCTCCACCATATGTCTCGGACCATAACTGATTTCCTTGGCTATCTATTTTTATCAAATAAGCATCATTATCACCACTTCCAAAAGAGTCGGAGGAGCCTACAATCAAATAGCAATTATCATTTGTTTCAATAATTTTTCTGCCTGACTCAGACCCGTTGCCTCCATAGGATTTACTCCATTCAATTATTCCATCATTATTCAATTTTAATATCCAGGCATCGCCACTTATATTCCCTGAAGATCGTGTCATTCCAGAAATAGCGGATCCTCCATCACTTGTAGTAATTATTGAATATCCATGATCATTTTGCTCTCCACCAATTTCATCACTCCAATATTCCTCACCATTTCCGTTAACCTTCATAATATAACACAAACTTTTTCCATTATTTGAATCAATTTTGTCTCCACAAACAATAAAATTATTATCGCTTGTGATATCAATGGAATTGCCTACTTCATCCTCATTACCCCCATAGGTATGTTGCCAAATTATATTACCCTCAGAATCAGATCGAATGATAAGAATATCTTTACTAGAGTTAGCACTAGACATACTATATCCAACCAATACCAAATCACCATTTTCTAACTCAACAAAACTATTCAACCTATCTGTATCGCTAAATGAATAATCTTTTTTCCAAATCTGCTCTCCCTTATAATTTACTTTAGTCAATATGGCGTTAGAAAAAGAGTCTCCAAAAACACTTGAATTACCGACAATAATGTAATCCCCATTATTGGTTTGAAGCATTGCACGACCATATTGAAAACCAGATTCACCATATAATTCATTAAATAAATACCATGAGCAACCTACTTTTATGTTACTGTAAGATTGCAAACCCCAATCATCTCTTACAATAATTTGGTAGTACAGATATTGATTCTGCACTACTGATCTGTTAAAAAATGTAATTTCTGAATTATTTCCCTGGAAAATCTGTAATGGGTTTAACATATCTGAAAAAATAGATTCATTCAAAGTATATGATTCAAAGTCAACATCTTGATTTTGCGACCAATTCAAAATAAATAAACTATCTGTAAAATTAATTGACTCTAATGTAGAGATAGATGGAGGAATATCTATTACTAGATAACCACTCCCAATAGATTCATATCCATAAATATCTTTTGTCTTAATCCAATACCAAGTGGAATCTAAAGGATTAAAATCACTGATATTTATTATGGTATCATTAATATTTGAAATATTTAGTATAGAATTTTGTTCTGATGTATTAGTTTGAGACCTTAATAGTTCATAACTCGAGAAATCATCATCTTTAGACTTTTCAAAGGTTATAATCATATTTGTTAGTGAATAAGAAATTGATTCTATAGTAATGAGTGAAGGATTGGAATTTGTATTATCAACTATTAATCGTACTTCATCGCTCGAAGAAAAATTATTATTCATATCCTCTGCAACAGCCATCATTATATGGATTGAACTATCTGAATATGATCGTGTGTCCCAAAGAAATTCATAAGGAGAAACAGAATCAATTAACCCTGTTGCCGATGAATCTATCCAAAGTTCAACATTCTTCACAGAATCATTATCCGTTGCAATACATTTTATACTTGTAATTTCGGAAACAGTTGTGCCATCTGTTGGAGAGTCTATGTAAATGCTCGGTGGGGAATTGTCTTGGTAATCTTCTTCACATCCAAGTTTTAAAATAAAAAAAAATGCAATGAAAAAATAGTTTTTCAAAATAAAATGCCGTATTACTAATTACCTCAATGTGGAATTTGTAAATATGTTTTTAAACATGGAATAAAGTAAAAAGATAATTCAAATCATGTCAGGGACATATTTGTAATTCGATCTTGGAGGACGCTCATAGTCTTTTTGTTGCACTCTATTTGGAAGCTCTACACTAGGTGATACTACATCGCTATAATTTATTAATCCTAATAAATGGCTTATGCAATTGATTCTAGCTTTCTTTTTATTATCCGATTCTACAACAAACCAAGGTGAAAATTGGGTATCAGTATGCTCAAACATATTATCTTTAGCTCTGGAATAGTCATCCCACCTTTTCACAGATTCTAAATCCATAGGACTTAATTTCCAGCCCTTAGTTGGATCGTTTGCACGAGCATTAAACCTTTTCATTTGCTCTTCTGCACTAACAGAAAACCAATATTTAATCAATTGAGTACCAGAACTGATTATCATTCGTTCAAATTCTGGACAAGTTTGTAAAAAATTAACATATTGTTTATTTGTACAAAAGCCCATTACCCTTTCAACCCCTGCTCTATTATACCAACTCCTATCAAAAATAACTATCTCACCAGCAGCAGGAAGATGTGGTACATAACGTTGAAAATACCATTGTGTTTTTTCACGCTCAGTTGGGGCAGCTAAAGCAACAATTTTACAGAATCTAGGATTTAAATTTTCAGTTATTCGTTTTATGGTACCTCCTTTTCCTGCTGCATCACGACCCTCAAAAATGATTGCTATTTTTGAACCTGAGTCGATTACCCAATCTTGTAGTCGAACTAGCTCTACTTGCAATTCTTTTATTTTGTCCTCGTATTTTTTCTTGAATTCTTTCTTGCTACTCATAATTTCCCACTTTCTTTGATGTTATTAATAAATTTGGTTTATCATACACTACTTTCGTAGTAGAAAAGATAATATGGTAAAAGATTAATGGATAATAATATCTTCCATATCTTTATGGATTTCCTATACATTATTTTAACAATATCATTTTTTTTGTATCTTGAAAATTCTTGGCACGCATCCTGTAAAAATATAAACCTGTTGCTACGGGAAAACCGAGATCATTTTTAGCATCCCATGTTATATATCTATGACCAGCTAGCTCAGCAGCGTCTAAAAGAGTTCTTACAATTTTTCCATTAATGTCATAGATAATAATATTAACCTTTGAATTCTCAGACAGGGAATAACGAAATTTTGTAATAGGATTAAATGGGTTAGGGTAGTTATTACCTAAGCTAAATTCTACTGGTAAACTAATATCATTTGAAATTGTAGACGCAAGAGTAACATCGTAATAACCATTTCTATGATTATTACCACGATAAGATGACCAAGAATATTTAATTCCTGCTGCCAAAGAAATATCAATCACCCTTAAATCTGTTGATGTACCTACTATTATCTCATAATCACCATCATTATCAAGATGTCCGATTGCGGGGGTAAAAGTAATATCATACTGTGAACTGTAAGGGAAATTTGCATATGATTCTCCATTATGATGGTATAGATGCAATTCATCAGAACCTTTCAAAAACATAACTTCTAAATCACCATCATTGTCTATATCTATTGTAATTGGTTCAGAGGCACCACCATGAAACGAAGTTAATTGTAATGGCCAGCCATTAGGTTCTTCATCTGCAATTGGATCCCAGGCATGTAAATATTCATCATCTCCTGCGAAAAGAATTTCCATGCTACCATCCCCATCAAGGTCTGCTACAGATAATCCTGTGCCATTTATAGAATCCCCTGCATCCCCTGTAGAGAAATAGTTCATTACATTTCCATCAGTATCAAAGACATAGATATCTCCATTGTGATTAATAACAATGATTTCTAAATAATAGTCACCATCAAAATCTACTAGAGTAGCAGGTGACCTTAACGACCCTACAGTTGAAATTGGGAAAGCAGGATTCATTATACCATTAGCATCTATAACGTAAACATTGCTATCTAATGTTACAATTACAATATCTAATAACATATTATTATCCAAGTCAGCAACAGCAGGAGCAGCAATAATCTGTTCAGAAAAATCAATAGGAAATCCTGAAACATTTTCACCGAAATCGTTTATGACATATAAGGAACTAGATGAATCATTACTTGAAATAAAAATGATTTCCATATCCCCATCTTGATTAAAATCAGAGAGTACTGGAACATCGACAATAGAATCTTCCTGTTCATAGCTCATATGTAAAGTGCCTGTTTTTGTTAAAGCATAAACTATTCCATTGGAGGTACCAAAAACTAATTCCTTATCGCCATCTCCATCTAAATCCCCTGCGGATATACTAGTAGTAATATCAGAACCAGCATTGAATGGAAATCCATTTACATCAAGTCCACCAAGCCATTTCCCAATTATGACACTATCAGCTCCAAAATAGATTTCTGTTAATGAATTTCCATCGAGATCGGTAATCGTAGGTGATCCTACTACATCAACATTATTAACTGGGAAACCATACATTTCTCCAAAAGATAAAGGAATCCATACCTCAACATTATTTTCATATAAGTTTTCTCCAGAGTTTGCAACCAGGTTGATATTAAATGGAATATCTCCCAGTGATGCATTATCATTCGATGTCAAAATAAACTGTCCTGTTATTTCATTTCCACCAACCAAGATACTTTCATAATTGATTTGGTCATCAATGATACTAAAGTTTGGAGCGTTAGTTGATAATGTAGCTACTAAATTCTCAGCATCTTCAAAACCTAAGCTATTTGATATGGTAATATTCATAATAATTGTATCTCCAGGAGCTATGTATCCATTATCAGTCTGATAATTGATAGTAGTGGGTAAAAGTTCAGGGTATTTGCAGGCTAAAACTGCCCTATGGATATTAAGTTGGCCTGAACCAACTAACCCCTCTATTGATTGACCTACACAGTTTCTTTCCATATCAGGGTAGAAGTCTGCAGTATTAATAACCTTTGATATGATAGTCTCGTTATCAGTACTAGGAATAACTGATTTCACCAAAGCAATAGCACCTGCAGTCAAAGGGGTTGCATAAGATGTGCCTGTACCTAAAGCGTAAAGTGTATCAGGATATGTATAGGCACAGATTATGTACTCACCAGGAGCACCTATGTCAATATGTTCCCCTACATTAGCCCAGCAATTAAAAGTATTGTTCGCTCCAAGAGCTGTAACCCCAATAACGCTTTCAAAGGCAGCTGGCCACCAAGGATTAAAACCAGTAGTATCATCAATTCCACCAAAATTCACACCATTGCCTGCAGCACCAAGAGAAATACAACCATACTGATCATATACCGTATTAAAAAGATTTTCGGTTGAAGTACTATATCCATGAGTCCAACTACAGTTTATGACATCCGCTCCCATTTGTGCAGCAGCAAGTACAGATTGATAAGTATGTGTAAGATACCATGGCTCATCCGGATTATTATTTGCATTTACTCCCATTAGTTTTACAGAGTAACCAACAGATGCAAGACCAATACCATTATTGGTAACTGCTGATACATTACCTGCTACTTTTGTTCCATGGACATGATTGTTTCGTAATGGATATGGGTCATTATCATTCATGGCAGGGTCATAACCAACAAAGTTATCAACCCAACCGTCATCATCGTCATCTATTTCATTAACATCATCTGGATCAAAGACCCATTCATTATTAATGAATTCAAGGACAACACCATCACCATCTACATCTTCACCTAAGTTTTGCCATACATTATCAATCAAATCAGGATGGTCCCATTTAAAACCAATATCTGGAATTGCAACCACAACTTCTCCACTATCCATTTGGCCAGGTCTTTCTCCATTACCAATATCCCATAAATCGAAAGCTAAATCTGCCTTAATTTGAGACAAACCATATAACTGACCCCATAAAGAATCATTTGGTACGTAAGCTGGTCTAACAATAGGTATTTTTTCAGAAAATGATATTGATTCTAGTTCTGTAAGAATGTTGATTAACTTCCCAATATCATTAACTAAACTTTGAAACTTAATAACATAATACCTATTCAAATATATATTCCCATCTCGATCCGTTGGACGTGCTTTTGGAAGCCATTTCTCTATCAAATGAACATCATAATTATTTAAAATTTTATTGAAATCTGGAAGTGTGGTTCTTTTTAAATCATTTAAGATTTGAAAATCCATAATTTTGTTATCTACATAAACCATCACCCTATCTTCGTAGTATAATGGTTGATTTGGAAATACAATGCTATTAAAACATATAAATATATAAACCAAAAAAAAATTTATTAATCTAAACATTATATCTCCTTTATTTTATGTCTCTTGAAGAATATCTATCTCTATTTAGCATACAACTTATTTCATGGTAAAACTAACTCTATTCACTCATTTAAACTTTTAATAATCTTACCATCCTTTAACCAACCAAACTCACCTCTATTATCATATAACATTATTACGCCATCTCCTTTATAGTCATCTGAATCATAATATGCACTTAATGTCCCAACCTTTATGCCAAGCTGATTATTTATATCCAATATCCCTGCCTTATCTATACTTGTCCCCAAATAAGATGTCAATTCCCCATTCATGTTATATGTTTGAAGATGTCCTCCTCTACTATCTTTTCCTTCACCTAAATAGGATGTTATTTCTCCTTGGTAATTATTAATTCTTAAAAAACCACCTCCTTGTTCACCAGTCCCAAGTAAACTCACTCTCTTACCATTTGAATTGTGCACGCCAATAAGACCAACTCCATTACCAGAAGTTCCAATGTATGTTGTTTGGTATCCTTCAGTGTTATAGGTTTGCAAAAACCCTTCAGCTTGATGACCACTACCTAAATATGAGGTCTTCTTACCAAATTGATTATAAGTTTTCAAAAAACCTGCGCCTTGCTCTCCAGAGCCAAGATAACCAATTTGTGTTCCTGATGCATTATGTACACCAATGAGGCCAACTCCATCTTCAGCGGTACCGACATATGAAGTTTGCTTTCCATTTTTATTATAGGTTTTTATGTACCCCCCTCCGTACTTACCAGGGACTACAGATATACTGGTAACGATAATATCTCCAAAATTTTTATCTCTACCTGCTATAAAGACAAATAAACTTACAGTTAAACATATGGCCGTGAAAAATCCTGTGAAATATTGCTTCATATTACCTCCATCTAATATTGTAGTATTGAAAATCTATCAACCAATTTATATACAAAAAACCCAGCAATAAGCTGGGTAAATAAAAAAAATGAGAATAATATTTTTTAAGAGGACAATAAGAATATCAAATATCCAACGAGTAAACCAAGCCCGACAGCAATGATTCGAAATAAACCGGGATTATTCTCTATTAATTTTTGAAGAGTTTCCATAGCAAATATTACACCAATATTGTATCATAAAAAATTAATCATCAGATAAATTTAATTAATATAATATCTAATATTAAACGAAAGGTTATTTAGTTTGGTTTCATCTTGATCTTTAAAACCCATAATATATTCTAAGCTCAAACTAAAAGTTGCTATTGGGAATTCTAAACCCACTTTCATCCCAAAATCCAAACCATATTTATTTGGTGATAGATTTTCATCATCAAGTAAAGTACTATCAAGAAACTGATATTCCTTTTTTTTTATTCCATCAATAAACATTCCTGTAAAAAAACCAGCCTTAGCAAAAGCAGGTCCAAAAGGATGTTGCATCATTACCCACATATCAAAGTAACGAGCAATAACCTCCTCTTTTTCATTTTTACCAAATTCTATTTTATATCCTTTATTTTGAAAGCCACCGCCTAATACTATTGGGATTTCATTAATAAGGACACCTCTAGAAATGCCAAAATCAGGAAAAGTCATAAACCTTTTTTCTTTTATGCCTGTAGCTTCAAATTTTTCCCCTGAGCCTTTAGCTACCGATCCACCAAGATAAACTCCCCATCCTTGAGGTTCACCAAAAATAAGATTACAGTTTATTAAAACTACGATAAAAAAAATATTTTTATTCATTGTAAAAAATCAAAAATTCCTTTAACGACTGTCCTTAGATTTTTTTTTGATTTTATTATACCAAAATGTTTTGCATCTGGAATTTCCAAGAATTTAGAATTTGGTAATATATTAGACATTTTCTTTGTATGTCTAGGTTTTATTCTTGTGTCTCCCTCAGCTGCAATTACTAGTAGTGGTGTTTCTATCTTAGATAATTCCTCTTCTGTGAATGAAGGAAAAAGGGTAGGACCATATTCAGTCATATATTTTTTCGTTCTCTCAAATTTTTCTTTTTCACCTATCCTATGATGGGCTTTATCCATAAGTTTAATTAAGAAAGGTTCTCTACCGTTTTGATTTGAGCGAAAACCACTAGATGTCAAATAGTCAATATTCATTGAAGGAAAAAATATTTTTTTTATGTTAAATTCTTTTCTAGACTCAAAATCAACACCCTCATAATTATATAGAGACGCTATCGATATGCCTTTGATGATATTTTCAGGAAAATACTTACAAATTGTAAGTAAGACAATTCCTCCCATACTGTGGCCTATGGCATAGAATTTTTCAATCCCCAATTTATTAGTTACTTGAATTACATCATCAGCAACATTTTGAAAAGTAAAAAGATCTTCACCAATAGAAGATCTTCCGTGCCCTCTTATGTCAATTCCAATGACATAATATTGTTCTGCTAGAATCTCTATTATATCACTATAGTTTTCTGTAAAGGCTAATATGCCATGAAGAAAAACAAGAGGTGGATTATCTTTGCTTCCAATTAAATGATAGGATAAAGCTTGTTCACCAATGGTCAAGAAGTGTATACTGCTCGATTTTATTGGCTTTGTAATCTCGTGAGCAAGAAAGGTTGTACATCCATGTAGAATTAACCCAGCAAAGAGAATTAAAACCTTAAACTTTTTCACTATTAATATTTCCAATCTTACTTTAAATATAATTAATACTTAATAACAGCTAATGGTTCACCTTGAATAATTTTATAATATCTATTAGGTTTAATTGATTTGAATGATTGCTTATCAAATCCAGGCCAATGTATTTCAATGGTATCAACAATATCATAGTCATCAATCCCAAAAATTAGCCGATTATCATTTGAGCTAAGATAACTTCCAGAAGGATTCACCCAAGAAACCTGTTCAAGAGTACCTGAAATTACCTTTACCTTACTTCCTATTGCCTGCCGATTACAGCTTATTCCCTCCAGATGAATACCTATCCAATTATTTTTTGGTTTCCCTTCATTTATTAACATATTAGCTCTACCATTATTATTTGACACAATCAAATCAATATCTCCATCATTATCGATGTCTCCGACTGCTAAACCTCTACCTACTGCCTTATTCAAAAGATCACCTCCAATGGATAATGTAACGTCCTCGAAACGACCCGATGAATTATTAAGGTAAATTTGGTCATGCTGTAAATGTTCATAGGCACTATTAAACAAATTAATATTATCAATCACATGTCCATTTGCAACATACAGATCAAGCCAACCATCTAAATCTAAGTCAACAAACTTCGTTCCAAACGCAAGAAAATGGATGCTAGGTTTTCCAAGCCCTCGCTGATTAGTTTCATCTAAAAACATATTTCCAAATTGATTTAAATATAGTGTATTGGTTTCACCACTATAGTTTGTAACAAAAATATCAATCCAACCATCTCTATCTATATCTCCAACATCTACACCCATTCCTGCCTCTGCCAGCCCATTCCCATTATATCCTGCTCCCATTATCAAAGCACTTTCATTAAATCGTCCTTTCCCGTTATTTTTGAAGATTAGGTTCATATCCTTATCATTTGCCACATAGATATCAGTATCTCCATCATTATCAATATCGCAAGGTACAACACCTAAACCTCTAAGTTTATATCTCCCTATGCCTGAACGATTTGATCGATCTATAAATTTTCCTTTTTTATTATAAAAAAATTTATCTGCTACTCCTAAAAAAACATCGGGGTCGCAATATGAACGTGCAAATAACTCACCCTGTTTAGGATATTGCATAGGGCTAGTGCATTCTGGATTGTCATAAATAGAATATTCAACATAATTAGTGACATAGAGGTCAAGCCAACCGTCATTATCACTATCAAAAAATGCAGCGCTCATTCCCATTTGCTCATTTTTAATACCAATATTAGTGGTAACATCAGTGAAAGTACCATCATTGTTATTTTTATAAAAAACATCATCTCCGTAGTTCGTAACATATAAATCTATTGCACCATCATTATCATAATCCCCACAAGCACAACCCATACCATAATTGGTATCCCCAACGCCAGCATCTTTTGTAACATCCACCCAAGTAGTTCCATCATTTCTAAACAGTTTATTTTCAAGATATCTATCTCTATCATAACCAGGTAATGGAGAACCTTGCGGGAAATAAACATCCAAATCGCCATCATTGTCAAAATCAAACATACAAACTCCAGCGCCCATTGATTCGACATAAAAGTATTTTCCAGATCCGCCATGGTCATGGCTAAAGTTCAATGACACTACCTCTGCTTGGTCTTTGAACTTAATGTTATTTCCAAAAATCAAAGAAGTGATTACAACAAATACAAGTTTAAGAGCAAAATTATTCATAATAGTTAAAAAAATTAATATTCTTCAGTTCCGTCAATTGTACCGTCATAATTATAATAAATCCACACTCCTGATTGCTTACCATTAATAAAATTCCCCTGTTCTTTTTTTTGTCCGTTTTCATACCATTCTATCCTTTCTCCATGGGGAGAACCATTTAGAAAATTCATAATAGAACTTCTTTTACCATTCTGATGCCAAATGATATGTTTCCCTTGAGGTAATTGATCTTTGTAATGGCCTTGTGCTTTTTTTACTCCATTCTCATACCACTGAGTCCAAAGTCCTGTAGATGTTCCTTCCTCCTTTTTTTGACCATTCTTATACCAATCTATGCGGTGCCCACTCAATTTTCCATCATTAAAAATGGCTTCTGACTTTTTTTTACCATCAGGAAACCAAAATTCATGCTTTCCTTGTTCTTTGTTACCAACATATCTACCCCTAGCACTTATTTGACCATTAGAATGCCATTTGATCCAATCACCATCAAATTCATTATCTTTAAAATAACCAACCTGTTTTTTCTGTCCATTTTCATACCATTCGGTGCGTATCCCATGAGATTTACCATTTTTAAAGGAGGCTTTCAAAATTAGAGTTCCTTCATTATTCCATTTCTCCCAAATCCCATTAGGGTTTCCATTTACATAATATTCCTTACTCTTCATTTTACCATTATCATAAAACTCAACCCACTCTCCTTCTTTTTTCCCATTCAATAAATTACCACTATTTTTTTTAACCTTACCATTATAGGAGGAATAAACTTTCCCGGTATATGGTTTATTTTTTTCATTATGATATAATACATCATCTATATTTTTTAATTCCGTTTCATAATTTATTGGTTCTTTTGAGCAACCATTGAAAAAATAAATTATAAAAATCAGTATGGTAGAGTTTATAATGTTTTTTTTATAAATCATTCTATTTTGAGATTATTATGATTTTGTTAACGAAGATATTTAAATCAAAGTTCATTTATTTTAATAAAATAACTTTTTTAGTAGCAACATAATCATCAATTTGAATATTATATATATATGTGCCTGAACTTGCTATCGCACCTAAACTATTTCTACCATCCCATAGTATTTTTTTTATCCCAGAAGATTGATTGCCCTCAAAGAGGGTTTTAATTTTTTTACCAAAAATATCATATACAATTATTTGTACAAATGAACTTTTAGATAGAAAATAATTAATTATAATAGAAGAGTTTGATGGGTTAGGGTACGGATAATGAATCAAATAATTATTTGGAATTGCATCTTTCAGCAATAAAGATTCATTACAATTAGAAATATCTTGGTAGCCAAGATGATTATCCAAGCATTCTGGATAAGGAGGACAAAAACTATTATTTGATAGATTAAAATACAAGGAAGAAGTCCAATTCAGTCCTATTTGGCAGATATTTGAATCTATGGATCCTGAAAAAAGGTTATCGTTTAAATATAAATATTGAAGTTCATTCAAATTATATAATTCTAATGGTAACTCTCCCGATAACTGATTTTCATGCAAAAATAGGTTCGTCAAATTGGTAAGGTTTCCAAATTCTGATGGTATTTCTCCCGTTAATTCATTATCATATAAATATAAATGTTTTAAATTTTCTAGATTACCTAACTCAACTGGAATCTGACCTGAAAATTCATTCCCGTTTAAATACAAGTATTCCAAATTTATAAGTCTTCCAATATCACTTGGAATTGAACCTGATAAATTATTATTTGAGAGGTTTAGTGAATCAGTATCATCAATGATATAACATTCATCATATATATAGAATTGCCTCTCGGGAATTAATATACAATTTGCCGTATCTTGATAGCCAATATTAGTTAACATGCAATTGGGATAAGGTGAGCAAAATTCATTATCTTGTATCTTTACAAAAGAGGAATTATCAAGGTCGAGCTGCATTTCACATATATTACAGGGCAATTCACCAGTCAATCTGTTTTCGTGAATCCAAAAATAATTTAAACTTACAAGGTTAACTAAACTTGATGGTATAAGTCCTGTTAGCTGATTTTCATATAAGTATAGTGAATTAAGCTTTGTCAAATTACCAATCGATTCAGGTATCTGCCCAGAAAGTTGATTCCCATGCAAAAATAAATGAGTTAGGTTTACTAAACCACCAATTTGAGATGGAATTGAACCAGTGAGGTCATTTCTAAATAAATATAAGCGTTCTAATTTTGAAAGATAACCAATTTCATGGGGAATCTCTCCTGATAAATTATTTAAGTAAAGGCTCAAATCTACGAGACTATCAAGTGATCCAATCTGATTAGGGATATTTCCATTGAGTTGGTTAGAATATAATTTCAATTTGACTAACTTTGTCAAATTACCAATTGATCCAGGTATGGGACCATTTAGTTCGTTGTTTTGTAAATATAAATATTCTAGATTAATTAAATAACCTATTTCATCCGGGATTAAGCCTGCTAGATTATTTGAAGATAGATTTAAATAAGTAAGATTAACTAATTGCCCTATGCTTGTTGGAATTGTACCATAAAGATTCTGAGCGGTTAGGTCTAATATTATTGTACTATCAATGGAATAGCAATTATCCCATAATTCTATCTCACTTTCAGAACAGTCTTGTGCAATTATATGAGAAAAAAAAAAGAGTAAACCAGTTTTCTTTTTAAATCCAAACATCAAGATCTTTTGTTAGAGCATTAATTTTATCACCAGTATTTACTGTTCCTTTTGGTTCTACTAGCATTATTTTACATTCCTTTTCTGAGCTTGGTCGGTGTTCAACTCCTTTTGGGACCACATAAAGGTCGCCTTTATTCAACTCGACAACCTGATCCCTAAATTCGATCTTCATCGAACCATCCATAATAATAAAAACTTCATCAGTTTTATTATGCTTATGCCATATGAATTCTCCTTTTATCTTGGCCAGTTTAAATTGATAATCATTCAACTCAGCTATGATCTTTGGTGACCAATAATCTTTGAAATTATGAAATTTTTCTTCAAAATTAATTACTCCATTTTTCATTTTCATTTCCATAAATCTGATTTTGAACTGATTGGTGCTCGATAAGGTTGAAATGGAATCATTAATAAATTTTTCATATTTGAGTGTTCACTTGGATTCATATGGGTATCAATTCCATATGTGATTTTATCAATTGAGCCTATTGTAGATGTAGTTCTAAATAGATGGTCCCAAATGGAAAAAATGTTACCGTAATTGCTATCCGTTTGAGGTTGAGCAAAATGATGGTGTATCTTGTGAAAATTGGGAGTTACAAAAACAAAAGATAAAAATTTATCTATTTTGGTGGGTATGTTAATATTTGCATGAGTTAGATGTGCAAAAAATACAGAAATAGTCTGATACAACATGACAAGTCCAATAGATGCTCCAGAAATAAAAATGGCTAAAATCGTAAAGCATAAACGCAAGATATTTTCTCCTGGATGATGTCTTAATCCACTTGTAACATCGACAAATGGATCGGAATGATGAATAAGATGAAATTTCCACATCCATTTAACAGAATGTTCCAGCCAATGTATGAACCATGCTCCAATAAAATCTAAAATAGCTAGACCGAATAAAATGTTTAACCAAGAAGGAATATCTACCATATTTAATATGCCAGTATTATTAGTTTCACAATACTGAACCACGAAAATAATACCCACTGCACCAGCAAGATTTATAAAAAGAGTGATGATAGTAAATGAAATATTAATCAATCCATGTCTCATTTTATCATAGCGCATTTTGAATAGAGGTATCCCTGATTCTAATAGTAGAAAAAAAAGTAAACCAGAAATAAGAAAAATACTTCTTAATTCAGTAGAAATATTTGTAAAAAATATGATTAAATCATCCATATGAACCTACCAAAGAGTGTAAAAAGCTATCCCAAATTGGAAATGAAAATACTTAATTCTCTTGAATCGGTAAATAAATACTAGTTCAAAGGATAAAAATGGATAAGAAAAAATATTGGAGGAATATGTTAATTATTAGAATGCATATTCTAGGTTTGCTCTAGCAATGATGGAATTCTTTGTTTCCCCAGCAGTTTCTTTAGATCTGAACTCTCCTTGAGCGTTTAAACCAATTCTCTCTGCAATTCTCCACCTCACACCTCCTTTAAAACCAAGCCAAGATGTATCAACCATTCCTGAACCTCTTGCATAATTCAAACCACTTTTAATTGAGAGCTTATTTTTGAAAAGAGGAAATTCTAAAATTAAATTAGATGTAAGAAAATCCTGTACTCCTCTCTGACCAGGACCGGTACTTAATTCACTTGAGTTTGTGGTAATATTTAATGTAGAACTTAGAGGGAAATCATACCTTGTAGATATTGAGAAATTGATTACTTGAGTAGACATTGAAGGACTTACAAAGTCTAAATCTCTATCTTCGTATTCGTCTGACTTTTCAATGTTAACAAATGTTCCGCTTAGTGTATGGTCCCAAATCAAATCAAAACGATGATTAAAATTGACCATTATATTATCTGTGCGGGTCATTTCTCTATTATCTGTAAATGTTGAATCTGTAAGTTCTATTTTTTGTGTAATACCATTTTCTCTATTTATTGAACGATATGTAAAGTTTACTGTGGGAAGTCCAGGCCCCGGGACTGCATTAAATCCTAATGAAATTGTGTTTTGAGAATTAACATTATCAATTGTTGTCAATATATCATTGTCTTGATATTTATAACCGATATTAAACATAAGTCGGTTTTTAAATAATTTAAATTTGTCGGTTATAGACCATTCACGTTTGTTTTTTACAAGATATGGATTTGCTAAAGAATTAAACTCAGGCCCAACTTGACCATACTCTAGAGATAAATAATTTCCAAAAAAATTAGCTATCATTCTTCCACGATAGGCAAGAGAAGGCATTGATAATAATGCATCATACCAATCAATATTTGAATCAGTATCAAATACGTTAATATCTATTGGAATTAGTGGATTAAGATTTTGATTAATAATTAAAATTGTTTCATACTCCTCAGGATCTGGAATACTGTCAAGGCTAAAATCAAGAAGTTGATTGTCTAAAGAATCATCAACTAGGGTATCTAAACCAGAAAGAGTAATGGGACCATCCCAAATATTATTATTCGTTAAACTAAAAGCAATCTCTCCATCAATCCTAAATCGCTTATTGAATAAATTGAGTCCTATGTCGGAACCAATAATTATATTATCCTTAGGGCCACTGCCACTCCAATATTTTGGATCTAGTATTTGTGCTTTTGTACCAAGATCATTGATAGTATAAACCACACCTGAATCTAAACCATTGATATGATTATTAGCATCCGGGAAGTATGTGACCTGTGCATCGGTTAAGATTGTGTCTACTGAACTTACATCATCAATTGCTTTCATAAAATTGAGACCCCACTGGAATGTCTCTTTGCGACCCAACGCGAACCTTAAAGCAGATCCCATTTGTCTAAACGTATATCCTGACCTATCAAGTGAAAGATATTTTTCTCCCTCAGAGTTATTTTCAATACTATATGAATAAGCATAAGATGGGTCACCTTGAACAGCGCGATTTATTTCTCCATGCACTAATCTTAAATCAAACCACCAATACTTCAATGCGATATCTACACCTCTTATTCTTTTTCCACCCATTGTATAGTTTGAGACCCTTGGATTTGAATCACCTACTTTTATCAATACATTTTCTTTTAACCCAAGACTAAAACCATACACGTTTCTAGGTTGATATATGGCATTCTCTTGGCTTGTAATTTTTAAATTTGTCTTTAGCTTGAGCCAATCATAAGCCGATCCATTAAAATTCAATGTTATTTTATTGACGTTCAAGGGGTCTTGGCCATCAATCATATCTATACTAGTACCTGATCTGATTTTACCAGAATATTGAACATTTGACTCGCCAGCAAAACTGGAAAAATCCCATCTTATAGGCTCTGACATACCATTAGCAATCAAATCGACTTCATGGTTGCCTGGTTCGATGGATTCAAGGTAACAACTAATCATATCAGAATCAATATATGCCTGATCTGTTATATCCATCCCATCAAGCAGAACTCTTATGGTGTTAGGGTCTACATTAGGTATACTTATTAATGATACTGCAATTAGTACTTCATCACTAGATATTTCTGAATTAGGTTCGGGGCTCATAATTAGAACATCAGCTTGACCATATAAATAACTTAAGATTAATAGAGTAAGTGTACAGGATTTAATAAATTTATTTTTCATTTTAATTATTGAAATTTTATTAAGATTTCTTTCAGATTACCATCTTCATCTTCAATTTCAAATCTAAGTTCTTGAGTTTGTAATTCTAGGCCAGCATCCCCAAATTCTTCTAGGTCTTCTTGAGTGGTTTGACTCACCTCTAGAGAGCCTCCTGGAGTTGATATAGCAGTTTCACCTTCATTTACTTCTGTTGATTCACCAGTAATTGAGTTTGTAATTTCAATAAACCCTTCAATCAAAGTAAATGAGTCCCCATAGGATGGGTCTGAATTGATTGCTAATTCCGTACCTTTTACAGATGCAACAGAAGTAGCTGTTGATATTCTAAAATTTTTTCCTTTTTGAGGTTTTACATTTGCTGCAACCTTACCATACTTTATATCTAATGCTTTATTTATCTCAGCATTAGCTCTATCACCAATTACTACAAGATCAGAATTAGCTAATATTTTTACAACTGTTTTATCATCCAAATACATTAATGCAACAAAACCATTTTTATTCGTTTTTATTCTATCTTGATCACTTAATGGTAGTCCTGCGCGTAATTTCTGGGAGGAGCTAGAACCTTTTTGACTGACCGAGACACTACCTTTAACCTTTATTGCAATTGCTACTTTTGAAGAAGAAAAAATAAAAGAAGTAGCAATAACAAATGTGCAGATAATTTTTTTCATTCTATAACCTCAACAGATATAACCTCCATAGGTCGATAAGTCTCATTTCCATCTTCATCCTGAGTTAAAATACCTGTATTAATCATAGATTGAACATATGATTCTTCAATGCTTTCTTCATTAAGAGTAATATTACCATTTAATACCATACCATATCCTTGACCACCTTGCCCAAAAATCCTGTCTGCTAGTGGGTCTCCAATGATTGATCTAAGTAGAATACTTAATGGGGAAGTTTCATCGACATCATTTCCCTCTTCATCGGAGGATGTGAAATCCTTAATCTTAAATGCCATAATATCACTAAGCATCTGCTCAGTACCAGAAGTAGTAACAATATCCTTACGTATTTGCCACACATAAACATTGCCTGGCTCTAGGTCACCTGCATCTGTTGGATATTGGAATGTAGTTAGTCCAACACCTACTGGCGCGAATCCCAAAGTTTGATCTAATGGCAATCTTGTCAATGATTCAATGGCTTGATCTACAGATGAATGTTCTTCTGATTTAAACTCTGACACTCTGATAAAATACTGGCAACCATTCTCGTCAGTTACAGGATTTACATAATTACAAGGATCAGATTCCCATTGGAAAACTGGATACGAGGTATAAACCTCATTTGATAATGTATCGGATAATAATCCTCCTGGAGAAATCAATTGAAGAAGTGAAGGATTACTGATGTTGAGAATGTCCTCTTCTATGATTTGCTGTCCACTTTCAGAAGTAACGATTACACGGAATGTATAGACACCATTTGGAAGATAACCTGTTTGCATTATCACACTCATTAATTCATCAGCGTTTGACAAATCCATATTTTCGGTGATATCTAAATTTAATTGAACTTGGTTACCATCAGTGTCAAATAAAGCATCTGTCGATAGATTTAAATCCATATTAGAAAGTTGTATTGGTGCAGTCAATTGTATGGGTTGGATTGTTTCAACCTTTACAAGAGTTTCATTATTAACACCTAAAACATCTGAATCAATAATAATCTCAAACTCAATATCGACTCCAATGGGATTTGAATAGTCAGAATCCTCTTGACGAAGTTCTGCAAGAAAGATAGGCATTGTTGATTCACCAGTATTAATGTCTACCATATTGATGTAATAAGTAACATACGGTGTCCAATTAACATCAAAAACGATGTTTTGTCCAAACAGGGAAGACCATACTGTTAAAAGAAACACAATTCTTTTCATCATTTTTACCTTTATTGTATTACCCATAAGTCATTTGAAATCGGAAATTACATAACTAGGCAAGCACACAACATCCAGGAATAATTGCTTTTCTGTAAAAAAACCACTCCAAAGAAGTGGTTTTTTTACAATATGGAACCTAGGTTAAAGTGGATTAACCTTTTTGGCAACAGGTCCTTTAGGTCCTTCACCAACTTCAAATTCAACTTTCTGATCTTCGGAGAGAGTTTTAAACCCTTCCATAAGAATTTCGTTCATATGAACAAAATAATCTTTTTCTCCTTCAACCTGGATAAAGCCATATCCTTTTGAATTATTGAACCACTTTACGGTTCCTTCTTTTTTTTCCGGCATTTCTATTTTTCCTTTATATACTTCCTATTACGAGTGGGCGATGAGAGATTCGAACTCCCGACACCTGCGGTGTAAACGCAGTGCTCTAACCAACTGAGCTAATCGCCCTTATTATTGACAGGAATATTAGTTATTTCTTTTGCGAAATATTAGATTTTTTTGAGTTATTTAAAATGCCCGGAACTGCAACCGCTAATACATCTTTTATTTCCTTTGCAAAATGAAAAACAAGATCTTTTGCAACATGTTCAGGAACATCTTCTAAGTCTTTTTTATTTTGATAAGGTAGAATTATTTCTTTTATCCCCGAACGATGTGCTGCAGTCACTTTTTCTTTAACACCTCCAATTGGTAAAACATTACCTCTCAAAGTTATCTCACCTGTCATTGCAACTTTTTCTTTCACTGATATGTTTGATAAAAGTGAAACTAGAGAGGTGACCATACTAACACCTGCAGATGGTCCATCTTTCGGAATGGCACCAGCAGGTACATGAACGTGAATATCAGATTTATCATTGAAGTCAGAATCAATACCAAATCTATCCGAATTTGATCTTACAAATGTAAGGGCTGCTGTTGCAGATTCTTTCATTACATCGCCTAATTGTCCTGTCAATGTAAGTTTACCTTTCCCATTCATTTTAGTAGATTCAACAAATAGAATATCACCACCTGCAGCAGTCCATGCTAGTCCCGTGACTACACCAGGCTTAGTTGTTCTTTCTGCTAATTCTGAATAAAATCTTGGTGCACCTAAATATTTTCCAACCTGTTTCTTTGTTATTTTAATTTTCTTTGTATCAGATTCAACCAAGTCACGAGCTACCTTTCTTAAAACATTAGCAACTTCGCGTTCAAGATTTCTAACTCCAGCTTCTCTGGTATATGACCGCACCAATTCTTTTAAGGAAGTCAAGTCAAAAGTTACTTGTTCTTTGGTTAATCCATTTTCCTCAATCTGTTTTGGAAGAATGTGTCTTTTTGCAATTTGTATTTTTTCATCTTCTATATATCCAGAAAAATCTAGGATTTCCATCCTATCTCTAAGTGCTGGTGGAATGGCATCTTGGTAATTCGCCGTTGCAATGAACATTACTTTACTCAGGTCAAAATCGACTTCCAAATAGTGATCACTAAAAGCATGATTTTGCTCAGGATCAAGAACCTCAAGTAATGCAGATGATGGATCACCTCTAAAATCTGAGCCAAGTTTATCAATTTCATCTAGCATAAATATAGGATTATTTTTACCTGCTTTTTTGATGCTTTGAATGATACGTCCTGGTAAAGCCCCTATGTAAGTTCTTCGATGACCCCTTATTTCTGCTTCATCACGAACTCCACCAAGTGAAAGACGAACAAACTCTCTTCCCATTGCACGCGCAATGGACTTACCAAGGGATGTTTTTCCAACTCCAGGTGGACCTCCAAAGCATAATATAGGACCACGTACTGTACCATCAGGATCTTTTTTTTGTTTCAAGTTCCTTACAGCAAGATATTCAATTATTCGATTTTTAACTTTTTCGAGACCATAGTGGTCTTCATCAAGAATTTTTTTTGCTTCATTCAAATCAATTCTATCTTCCGTACTTAAACTCCAAGGAAGATCAGTAAGCCATTCAATATAGGTTCTTGAAACATTGTATTCAGGAGATTGGGTAGGGATTCTACTAAGTCTATCTAATTCTTTTAGAGCAACTTTTTGAGAATCCTCAGGCATTTTTACCTTTTTTATTTTATCCTCTAATTCCTTTAATTCAACTGTACCTTCATCTTCACCAAGTTCTTTTTTTATGGCTTTCATTTGCTCACGAAGATAGTATTCTCTTTGGGTCTTTGTTATTTCATCATGTACTTCTGTTTGGATTTCTTCTCCTAACTTAATACGCTGAATTTCTCTAGATATTAGATTAAGTGCTTTTTCTATTCTTTTTTTAATATCTAATTCTTCAAGAATTTCTTGTTTTTCTCGATTAGATATGGAAATAACTGAAATTGCTCGATCTGTTAATCGATTTGGTTTTTGAATATTTTTCAGCATACCAGAATGCTCTTCAGTAAGATTTGGCGCAACCTTCATAAGGTCTTCAAAAGATTGTCTCAAATTTTTGGTAAGAGCATCTATTTCTAACTCGTTATCAATAGGTATATCTGCCATTGATTCTACAGCGGCATTAAAATATGGTTCTTTTTGAGTATATTCTAATATCTTTACTCTTGATATGCCTTGGACGATTGCTGATTTACTATTATCTGGCATATCAAAAACCTTAAGGACTTGTGCAAGAGTACCATAGGAATATAAATCTTCTGGCTTAGGATCTTCTATGGAACCATCTTCTTGAGCGACAACAACTATGTATCGTTTATCAGACTGAAGTTCACTTATCAATTTCAAACTCCTATCTCTCCCAATATAAATTGGTATCACTTGCTGAGGAAACAGAACAGTATTTCTTAAGGGCATAACCGGATATTGATCTTTTTCCTCAACATTAAAATTTTCAATTTCTTTTTCAGATAGTTTTTCAGTCATAATAGTACCTTAGTATATTGTAATAATATCTATTTCTACAATGATTATGCCATAATATTCTGTATGATATTCAGTCTTGAATAAATAAATATCCTGCAATATTGGCAGATATTTACAAAATTTATCGTTTCAAATTTTCATATACCTTCATCAGCATGATAAGAACTTCTTACCAGAGAACCTGATTTTACAAATTCAAAACCCATTTCAAGTCCTATGTTCCTATAGTCTTTAAATTCTTGTTCATCTACATACCGATCAACTGGTAGGTGATTTTTAGAAGGTTGTAGATATTGACCTATAGTAAATAATTTTACACCTATACCTGATACCTGCTCCATGGTTTCAATAACTTCATCAAACCTTTCACCAAGCCCAACCATCATACCTGTTTTTGTTCTCAATTGGTTTTCTACAGCAAATTTTAACACATCCAAGCTTCTATTCCAGTTTGCTTGTGTTCTTACCTTTTTACTTATTCTTTCAACACACTCAACATTATGACTAAATATTTCCGGCTCAGCATTAAACACCTTTAATAATGAAGGTTTAAATCCCTTAAAATCTGGAGTTAAAACTTCAACATTACAGTCTGGAACATAAGAATGAATCTGATCAATTGTTTCAGCCCAAATTGAAGCACCATAATCGTTTTTTAGATCATCCCTATCTACAGATGTTATTACTACATGCTTTAAACCCATTTTCTTAACAGCCATTGCCGTCCTGTATGGTTCATTTTTATCATCCCAGATAGGTTTACCCGTTTTAACATTACAAAACCCACAAGCACGAGTGCATACATCGCCTAATATCATTATTGTTGCAGTTCTTCTATCCCAGCACTCATAAATATTAGGGCATCGAGCTTCCTCACAAACCGTATTTAGGTAGTTACTTTTTACTATATTGTTTACAAATTGATAACCTTTAGTTAGCTTAAGACGAATTTTTGGTTTAACAGTTTCTATTGGCGATTGGGACATTTCTAAACCTTTTGGAACAAAAAAATCATATACTTTCTATATTTTCTGAATAACACGCTATCAAGTAAATCTAGTTGTTCTTTTTTTGATTTAATCTTTGATTCAAACAATTTTAAAAAGAGTGAAGAAGTTTTTGGATAATTTTTTTTAATTGAGTATTTCAAATAATCAATACTTGGTTCAATGAATCTATCCATAAAATATTTTCCATAATCAAGAGTAATCATTGTATTATCCGTTTGATCGAATTCCCTAATTAGATTGAAGCCGTGTGATTTAGATGACTCCAAATATTTATTAATATCATGGGATGATTTGAGATGTGGGCTCTTAGATGAATCCTTAAAATGAACAAAATAATCAGATGCAAGTAAATAGCCACCATCTCTCAAGACAACTCTTGCCTTAGAAAATCCTTCATCAATTTTGATGTAACACGCACTTTCACTTTCTAGAATTAGGTCAAATTTTTTTTTTGAATAGAATTGTTCAAACTTGCAATGATGGAAGGGAATCTGATCTCCAAACTTTTGATTAATTATTTTTCTTTGATAATCATCTGGAGATAATGTTTCAATATCATAGCCCTTATCTAAAAGATATGCTGCATTTCCACCAATTCCACAACCAACATCTAAAATACTTTTTACCGCCTTTGGTATATAAGAAGATAAATTTTCAATATAACGATTTTGAGCCTTTTTTATATCTTCAAGTGTTAAGGCTTCGATATCAATTAAACCAGGGTCATCCCAAAAGCCATAATGCAAATAAGAAGATCTAATAGTCTCTGCATACAGCTTTAATATATTATCAACACCCATTATACTACATCTCTCAATTCCATATTCTCGAGGTTTTTTCTAATAGCCTCTAAAAATTTTGAACCTTCTGCTCCATCAATAAGGCGATGATCAAAACCTAGTGTAAGAATCATAATGCTTCTTATTGCAATAGAATCACTACCATCTAATTCAATAACAACAGGTTGTTTTTTTATTGCCCCTACTCCAAGAATACCAACATTTGGCTGATTGATAATAGGTGTACCGATTGATACACCAAATACTCCAAAATTAGTAATACTAAATGTTGTTCCAGTTAGCTCATCAGAGTTTATACTTCCTTGTCTTGCTCTTGATGCTATGTCATTTACAGAACGGCATATTCCTAAAAAATTCTTTTCTTCACAATGAGGTATTGAGGGAACCATCAGACCATTATTTATCGCAACTGCCAGTCCTATGTTTATATTCCTATGGTAATGAATCATTGTTTCTTCAGTAATGGAAGAATTTATTTCAGGGAACTCTTTTATTGCCTTGGTAACTGCATCTACTATGAATGGGGTGTATGTCAATCTGTAACCTTCTTTTTCTCTAAATGATGTTTCTTCTTTAGCTACAAATTCTACAATTGATGTCATATCGACCTCTGTCATCACATATACGTGAGCAGAGGTGGATAAACTTTCAACCATATGCTTTGATATCAACTTTCTCATATGATGCATTTCTTCCGATCGCCCTGGAATATTAATGTTAGGCTTTGGCTGATTCATAGCTCTATCGTCAACAACAGAAACTTTATTATCTATATATGATAAAATATCTTTTTTAGTAATCCTGCCACCTCTTCCAGTACCAGTTATGGATTCAAGCACTGTAAGAGGTATTTGATTTTCTGCTGCAATTTTCATTACGACAGGAGTAAAAAATAATTTACTTTTTGTAACTAGATTATCATCCTTGTTAATTAATGAATCAGGTGAATCAACTTGTTTTTCTTCAGATTTAATTACCTCGGACTTTTCGATTTTAATTTGAGGCTCTGAAGGAATAATCTCAGCAGTTGTGTCTGTATCAATCCTAGCAATTACCTCTCCAACAGCTTTTACATCATTAGGATCTGCTAATATTTCAATGAGAACACCTGCAGCTGACGAAGGAATCTCTGAGTCAACTTTATCTGTACCAATCTCTAATAATATCTCATCTAATTTTACTTTATCACCTACATTTTTCCTCCACTCAAGAATTGTACCTTCATTTATGGATTCACCCATTTTTGGCATAATGACATCTACAATCATTTAATACTCCAATAGTTCTTGTATGGCATTTGCAATTTCCTCAGTTTGAAGAAGTACTTTCTCTTCTATTATCCAATTGAATGGAATTGGAGAATCTTTAGAGGCAACTCTCCTTACAGGACCATCTAAAAATTCAAAAAATTTATCTGCTATTAAAGCTGATATCTCTGATCCTGGTCCGTTGGTAATATTATCCTCGTGCACAACTAATACTTTACCAGTTTTAGTTATTGAATTTTCTATTAAATCCAAATCAATGGGGTTCAATGTCCTTAAATCTATAATATCAATTAGATTCTCAGATAAACCTAATAATTGAACTGCATCGATTGATTTTTGAACCATATACCCCCAAGTAATTACGGTTAACTCATCACCTTCAATAATTCTTCTGCCCTTGCCAAATGGTAAAAGATAATCACCGTCAGGTTCCTCATTAGCAGCATAGCCTTGCCTATACAAACCCTTATGTTCCATAAAAATAACTGGGTCATCCATTCTACAAGCCATCTTTAAGAGTCCTTTGGCATCAGCAGCGCAAGATGGATACGCGATGTAAACACCTGGCATATGAATAAAATAACCATCAATTGATTGGCTATGGTAAAGCGCGCCGTGTATATATCCTCCAACAGGAACTCTTATTACCATTGGACATTTCCATGCATTATTTGAACGATATCTCATAGTTGCTACTTCATTTCTAATCTGCATCATAGCCGTCCAAATATAGTCCCCAAATTGTATTTCAACCACAGGCTTGTATCCAGCAACAGCCATTCCAACTGCTGTACCCACTATTGACGACTCTGCTAATGGTGAATTAAATACTCTATCATTTCCAAATTTCTCTGACAAACCCTTTGTTGCTGTGAATACACCACCTTTGGGATCTGCAATATCTTGACCGTAAATCACCATTTTTTCATTTAATTCCATCTCCTCGTGCAATGAATGATTTATAGAATCAACAATAACAACCCTATCAGAGATAGGATTATATATTGATTCCTCAATGGGTTCTAAATCACTGTAAATATGATTCATTGCGGAATCTGGATTCGGATAGTCCTGACTTTCGGCCCATTCTGCATCTGCATCAACCTGTTGATCAACTTGATTCCTTATTTTTTCAAAATGATCTTTAGTTATAAAATTTTCTTTAATACACTTTGATTCAAGAACTAATAACGGGTCTTTTTTAATATCTTCAGCAAGCGCTTTCTCATTTCTATACTTTCTTTGGTCGTCAGAGCTAGAATGAGCTAGGAGTCGTACTACGCGAGAAATAATTACAGAAGGGCCTTTGCCTTTTCTTGCTCTTTGGACTGCTTCTTTAAATGCGAGACTAGTTTCAAAAAAATCTGTCCCATCCACATCATATCTTGTAAGGTTTAGATACCCAGCTGTCATGTTATAAATAGAACTTGCAGTTTGCTCTGACCTATGCGTTGATATTGCATATTCATTATCTTGTATGTGAAATATTACTGGCGCTTTAGAATTACTTGCCCAATTCAAGGCCTCATGAAAATCACCCTGACTTGTTGTTCCTTCTCCAGATGAGACATATACTATATCCTTTGTTTTTTCTAATTTGCAGGCCAGTCCACAACCTAAAGCTTGCAAAAACTGTGTACCAGTAGGACTTGACTGACTTACGATTCTTAAATCTTTATGTCCATAATGCTGAGGCATTTGCCTACCTCCTGAATTTGGATCATCAGCCTTAGCTAAAAAAGATAATAACTGTTCACGAGCTGTCATCCCTAATCCTATACAAAATGCACCATCTCTATAATATGGGAAAGACCAATCATAACCTGGTTTCATAACTCTAGCAGCAGCCAATTGAGCAGCTTCATGACCTGATGCCCCAATATGAAAAAAACTTTTACCTTGTTTAAGTAAAATAAGCATTTTGTTATCTAATTTTCTTGATAAGGCCATTTTATAATAAACGTCAAGAACTTGTTTTTTCGTAAAGCCGTTTAGTCTTGCCATAATAGTCGATTTTTTTTAAATATCTTATTGAACTTATTAATTACCATTAATTTTACAACATCCATTTTTTCTGTCTTACCAAGCAATACCTCCATAGAGGTAACTCCTTTATCAAAAATACCACAAGGGATAATTCCATCATAATAGGATAAATCTGTATGAACGTTCAGAGAAAATCCATGCATGGTTACCCATCTAGTTAATCTTACTCCTTGCGATGCAATTTTCGCATCATCCACCCATACACCGGTCAAACCTTCAACTCTTTTCGCAATAATACCGTACTCATTAAGTACTTCAATCGTAACCTGTTCTAATGAACGCATATACCAATTAATGCTTTTTTTATAATTTGAAAGGTTAATAATAGGATATCCAACTAGTTGCCCAGGACCGTGGAATGTTATATCACCTCCGCGTTCAATACTAAACACCTCTACTGATTTATCTCTACTTTGAAGTAAATGGTTAATTTCTGCATTTTTCCCTAATGTATAAACTGGCTCATGTTCTACCAATATTAACATATCATCAATTTCATTATTTATTCGTTTTGCTTGCATTTTTTTCTGAAAGTTCCAGACCTCTTCATATGGTTTTTTTCCAAGATCTAATACATTTATTTTAGTATTTTCCATTAGAATTCATTATTACTGATGAATTGAATGCCCATATGCATCCATCGCTGCTTCCATTATTGCTTCAGATAAAGTTGGATGTGCATGCATTGTTGTAGCAATATTTTCCCAAGTGGTTTCTAAAGCCTTTGCAATCCCAAGTTCAGCAATCATTTCTGTAGCTTCTGTGCCTACAATGTGAGCGCCTAACAATTCGCCATACTTATTATCAAAAATCAATTTGACAAATCCAGTTGTTTCTCCAACTGCCATTGCTTTCCCGCTTGCTTGGAAAAAAAATTTCCCAATTTTAATATCATAACCATCTTCTAAAGCTTGTTTTTCGGTCATACCTAGTGACCCTACTTGAGGTTGGCAATATGTACAGCCAGGTATATTAGTTAAATCGATGGGATTAGTCTTCATTCCTATTGCATGCTCAACTGCAATATGGCCCTGCATAGAGGCAACATGCGCAAGCCAGGGTGGACCACAAACATCACCTATTGCATAAATGTTATCAAAATTGGTCTTGCAATATTCATCTACCTTTACACAGCCTGACTCGGTTTTAATACCAATTTTTTCCAATCCAATATTCTCGATATTTCCTACAACTCCTATAGCCATTAAAACCTTATCTGATTCAAATAACAATTCTTTATTATCTTTAGTAGCATAAACCCTTACTTTTGTTTTAAAAGATTTTATGTTCAAAACTTTTATAGCTTTAGTGATTTTTATTCCAGCTCTGATAAAGTTTTTTTCAAGCTCTTTGGATATGTCTTCATCTTCATTTGGTAATATTCTATCCATCATTTCAATTATGTGGACATTTGTTCCAAATTCATTAAAGTAATATGCAAATTCAATACCAATGGCTCCAGAGCCAATAATAATTAAATTCTTGGGAGGAGATTGGAGCATCATAGCCTCCTTAGAGCTAATAACTCTTTCACCATCATATTTCATCCCAGAGAAAGTCCTTGGCCTCGCACCAGTCGCTATGATTATCTTATCCGTTTCGATTTTAATTTTCTTTTTCCCTTGATTTACAATTATCAAATTTTTTGAAAATAGCGTGCCTTTTCCATTAACATGTTTAATATTATTTTTTTTCATTAGGAATTCAATACCTTTACTAAGGCGTGTAGATACTTCACGACTCCGCTTGACATTACTTTTAAAATCTACTTGATAATCTCCAACGCTTATTCCATATTTTTTTGCATTTTTAATGATATTGTATACTTCTGCATTTTTTAATAGCGCCTTTGTGGGTATGCAACCCCAATTTAGGCATACTCCGCCTAATTTATCTTTATCTATGATGCATACTTTTTGACCTAATTGAGAAGCACGAATTGCAGCAACGTAACCCCCAGGACCTCCACCTAATACTGTAAGGTCAAATCGAGGCATTATTCAAATCGCCTATTAATTATAGATAAAAATTCTGATCGAGTCTCAGCTGAGGTCCTAAACTTTCCATGCATCGCACTTGTTGAAGTATAGCTGCTCTGTTTTTGTACTCCTCTCATTTGCATGCACATATGCTGACCTTCCATAACAACAGCAACACCTTTTGGGGTTAGTATATTATTGACTGCATCTGCAATCTGGCTAGTCAGGCGCTCTTGCACCTGAAGCCTTCTTGAAAACATATCTATAATTCTTGGTATTTTGGACAATCCAATAACTTTTCCATTTGGTATGTATCCTACATGCGCTTTTCCAAAAAATGGGATGAGATGATGTTCACACAGAGAAAAGAACTCTACATCTCTTACAATAACCATATCTTTTGCTTCTTCATTGAATATTGCTTGGTTGACTATGTCATCTAAATTCTGCTTATATCCATAAGAAAAAAAGTCCCATGCCTTAGCAACTCTTTTAGGAGTTTTTAGAAGACCTTCCCTTTCAGGATTCTCACCAATTTCTTTTAACAACTGTTTTGTTATTTTTGCAATTTTTTCTTCCATTTCATCACTCCTCAACAATTGCGATATCAATTTTCCCCTTAAGAAGATGTATAATCCCATAGATGATTGGCGTATCGATAAAGGCCATCAACATTTTAAATAACCAACCATCTATTATTGCCGAAACTAGTTGACTAGAATCCCAAACTCCGATGAAAAGTATACAAATTACAAGAGTGGTATCTACAAGTTGCGATGCAATGGTTGAACCATTATTCCTTAACCAAAGATGTTTCCCATTCGTAAGCTTTTTCCAAAAATGAAATATTCTAACATCTATGAACTGAGCAAACAAGTACGCAACCATTGATGCAGCTATCAACCTCCAAGCGTTTTGAAAAACAGAATTATAGATAGAATCATTTACAATAGATTCTGGAATGGCTTCAAATTGTGAACCAAGCCACAAAAATATTAAAACAAACATAGAAGCAATGAACCCAGAAAAAACTACAAGATTTGCTTTTTTTTGCCCATATAATTCAGAAATCAAATCAGTAACTAAAAATGTTAGTGGGTAAGGCAAAATACCAGCGGATACTATGAAAACTTTAAATCCAAGATCTACAGTAACAAATTTATTTGCTATGAGATTACAGGTAACTAATGAAGCAATAAATATTCCAGAAAGAATGATATAGAATTGATCTTTAAATTTCATTGGCTAGTTGGACCATAATAATCAGTTTGAATTGTGGGTGTTTCAACAAGTCTGATTTTATGTAGTTTTGCTTTTTTAAAATCTTTAACGATTTGGTCCCATATCCAAATTACAAGCATTTCCGATGAGGGTTGTTTGTCTTTGAACCATTCGATATCTTTTTCAATTTGGGAATGATCTAAAATATTGATAACATTTGATTTCACAATTTGATTAAGATGTGGTAAATCAACTAACCAGCCAGTATCAGAATTCACTGGTCCAGTAACCGATACTTCTAAAACATAGTTGTGACCATGATTATTATAATCCTTACCAAAAACTTTAAGATTCTGTTCTTGATTCCAATACTCATTCCCATATTTGTGTGAAGCACAAAAGTGATATTTCTTTGTTAGTATAGGATTAGCCATATTTATTTTATAGAGATATCATTGATACACATTTATCTAAATACGTCATCATAAAAGCATACCAGATGATGATGATAATTATTATGATATTTTAAATATTCAACTCTTAGTCATTTGTATAATTTAAACTAGATATGTGATTTTATTAAAACCATTAAATAAATTTGATTATTTGTAAAAAATAATATCCAAGTTGTATTTTATTTGTAAAGGTTAGAATATCTTTAATAAAGCAATATCCATTTTATTTATCAAATTTAATTGTTTCATGCGATTAACTCGGACACTAGGGTTGGGATATTTTTAACAAGGCTTGCTCTTGAAATAATTACATCACATCCAGCAGATCGAAATTTTAATGCATCTTTATTATTCACAATATTCATAGTCCCAATTATTTTCAATCCTTTTCTACGTAGCTCTGAAATTAGGCCAACAGATGCAAAAACCTTCTCATCTAAATCAATAATTGACATTTTTGTATTTTTACTAAAATGATTCGGATCAGTGTTTTCATCAGTAAATTCAATATGACGATCGATATCAATACATGCTGCAGATAATTTTGAAGCTAGCTCAAAATCTTTGACAAAAAGTATTACTTCAATCATTTTCACTCCAAATTAGGTACCAATTCCCAATCAAAATCAGTTGGATTATTAAGATTATCATATGCCTGTGCAATGATTTTTATTTGACCTAATAATTTTTTAATATTTATTCCACGTTGAATGCCATTGTATAATTGAAATTTATCATTAGCCTTATTTAATAAACTTTTCGCACCAATTAAATTCCCATTCCCCATATGAACAAAACTAACAGATAATTGAATTAAACCCTGAATAAATTTCTTGTCTTCTAAATAATAATCTGACCATAAATCTTCCCAAGATTCATGAGCTTCAAAATATTCTTTTGATTTAAAGAATTTAATACCATCTTCAAATAATTTTTCTTTTTTCTCTTCTTCATTCACTAATCTTTACCTCATTTTTTACCTGAAAATGTTTTCCATTTTTATGCACTGTACAAGCTTGCATATTTGGGTCATGTTCAAAAAATAAAATCCATTTTTCGTATTCCATCTTTGGTAACAGCTTTTGTTTTTCATCTATTGTTTTTAATGGTTGGACATCATATGCCATAACCCAAGGTACTGCAACATGAGATGAAAGTGGGAAAATATCTGCTCCAAAAAATAATTTTTTTTCCCCATCAGATATGACCGGATGGAGCAAACCTGGAGTATGACCATAGGTCAAATGCGTATCAATACCCTTAATGAAAGATTCTTTTCCATCCACAACCTCTACCATAGAATTCTCTGCTAATACTTTCCAATCATTTTCGATGAAACTTCCTGCATCTTTTTGGCTTGGATGGTTCGCAAGCTCCCAATTTTCTTTTGTGACCCAATACTTTGCATTTGGAAAGGTTGGTACTATTTTTCCTGATTCGTATTTTGTATTACCTCCAATGTGATCAAAATGTAAATGGGTACATATTACATCAGTAATATCCTCTGGAAAAAAGCCATGTTTATTTAATGAATTTTCAATACTGTACTTTCTAGTATCAATTTTATAAATATTTTTATACTTCTCCTCCCATTTAGTTCCATTACCAGTGTCTACAAGAATGTTTCTATTTTCATTTGAAAGTAATAATGATCTAGTTACCATACTTATTCGATTAGCATCATCTGCAGGGCTGTGTTTTTCCCATATGGGTTTCGGAATAATCCCAAACATTGCACCTCCATCCAAACCAAATTCTGAGGTTTCAATACTAAATAGTTCAAATTCTCCAATTCTCATTAATTTAAAAGATAGTTAAATCTTGAGCCTATGTAATCAATTTCATGTCTTTCAATACTAGCACTAATTGAACGAACAGCTTCTAAAGTTAATAAATCTGTTGCTATAACGCTCTTTGTTTCTTTTTTATTAATTATTTTTTCAGCTAATTCAATAAATGATAATTTATTACTATCGTTCAAAAAATGATTATCTAATAATTTTACTTCCTCTGATCCACTAAATTTTATTTCACCAAGCCAGTAACTTAATTCACGCTTATATCCCCTAATCCTTACATATTCCCCTTCCCATATTCGGTTCATAGCAGCAAATAGGACAATATCTCCAGTTTTAATTATTCCCCTTTTGATTTGATTAGGACTAATGTTCACTGAAGCATGCGGAGATTCTAATTGAATTTTTTTAATTTGTTCAAAAATACATTTAATGAATATCCAATTATCTTCTCTTTTTTCTTGAAATTGATATCCTCTCAAAAGATGGTTAATGAAAGAAGCGCAATCAAATGAGTTTTGCAGTGCTAGTTCTACAAGTGCATCCAATGTTGCTCTTGATTTATCTGATGCAATAAATGTTTGAGCCATAACATTTTCTGCCTTTTCCCAGTCACCAGTTTGACATAATTCTTCAAGATCACTCACAAAAATGCTTTGACCTAATCCCCTTTTTTGCACCTCAATTAAACTATCTTGATCGTTGGATCGAAATTCAAATTCAAATAAATAACGAATTGCAAATTCTAATAATGTTTTAGAAGGATTCCTTTTATCATCTCCAATGAAATTTTTTATTGAGTTAACAATACAGATAGGATGCAAAGTTGGATCGCCAGTGTAACATACCTTTGCACTTGCGTATATAAGTTCATAAATAAAATCAATTAAAGACTGACCCGTTAATTTTGAAGAAATGGCACTGCTACATATATTTAAATCTTTATTTATCAAGGCGGATCGAATGTCAAAATCATCCATTGAAATTTACTTTTTCTTTTTTTCCGATTTCCCTAAATACATAAATAATTGTGTTGATAAACCAACCGCAGTAGAATATTGAGTCGGCCATCCAATATTAGAATCTTTGTGGGGATAATCTTTGTTTTCTGGATTAAGACCGGATCTGAAATCATGAAAGTATCCAAATTCAAACCCCCATCTATAGTTTAATCTTTTTCCTAGCAAGAAACCAAATCGTATACTTTGATTATCGCCTGGACCAGTTCTATCATATCTGCCATCTGGAACAATCATACATCTAACTCCAGTCCAACCAACATTAAATGGACTTGGCTTACCATTTCTTAAACCTCCTTTAAACATATAATATGTAAAATCAAGACTAGAGTTTGCAGAAATACTGTATGCAATATTTAGTACATCCCATTTTCTATCCCTTTTTCTAAGGACTCTATTAATATCGATTCCTGTTCCTGAGAGTGGAAGTCCAAATTTTAGTCCAATATCAGTATATCTATCTAAACCGCGTCTGAACCAAAGCACAGGTAGGATATTTTCTATGGAAATGGTAAAACCTATATTGGTCTCTCCTTTTACAGGCATTTGCGGCAACACTGGTGGATGTGAGGTGCATCCAACACACCAAATGATAATAAAAAGGAATTGAAGCCTAGGATTACGAAAAATCATATTATATGAAAATACATAAAACTCTTAGAGATTAAAAACTAAAAGGGTTAAATATAATGCCTATTTCAGGTAAAGCATTTTTCGACTAATAACGGTTGGTGGGATTTCATTAACTTGGGCTTGTAATGTGACAAAATAGATCCCAGTTGAGTGCCCTTCTCCATTCCAAAGATAACTATATGTTCCTGAATTAACATATTCAGAATCTAGTAATTTATCATAAATACGCCCAGTAGCATCAGAGACAAATAAGCTGATAATTGCATTTTCAATTAAATCAAATGAAATCTTTGTTTGTCCATTAAATGGGTTTGGATAATTTTGATAAAGGACAAACAACTCCGGTACCATTGATTTAGAATAATCATCAAAAATAGTATTATTTGATAATCCACTTGTTTGTGCTTCAGAATAGTGCCAGTCTCCACCATCTGGCATACGGCTAATTGCAAATGGGATTGAATCTAAAACTATATATTCAAGTGTTCTTTGATTTCCCTCATAACTCATTGAGTTTAAGGACAAGATAGTTGGAAAATCTAATTCAGGAGAAAGCGTAAAAGAAGAGTCAAAATAATTCACTTTAAATTCAATCAATGGATCAAAATTCCAAATAACACTATCATTAAAAGAAATAAAATAATCAAATTGTAAACTTGATTTTGCAGCAAGTTCAACATTTATATTTCGTTTGTGCGAATTCCATGTTATCTCATTCAGCCATAGTTCAGTTTTTTCATTTTCAACTTTCAAAGGATTATGCACATCGAAAGGTATAATGTCACCATTAAGGGTATATGTTATCAATGAATCAACCATTAAAGGACAATGCTGAATAAAAATATCATCCATTATGATATCAACATAATTCCAATAATCGGGAACAATGATAGAAAACGAATTTGAATCTAGTATTATAAAATTTTGGAGGTCTATGTATTCATCTTCAAATAAAAGAAATAATTCACTAAGGTCTAATTGTTCTGGATGAAAAACAAATAAATCCAATGTTATGTTTTTTTCAATCCCACGTCTTGCGCCTATTATCCTAATTGGCTCAATAGTTTGGAATAAATCTTGAGCGAAAGGAAATTCCGCATAAAGCAATTTCCAATTTTGTTTAACTCTATCAATCTCAAAATTTAATTCTCTCTCCCACTCTGTTGGGCTAAGGTATAATTGGTTACTGTAATAGCTACCAGTATTCATAATGTTTTCAAAAATATTTGATTCCAGCATTATATCATTTATTAAAGGTATTACCGGAGTGATGGAGTTAAAAAAAACCAAGGGAAAAGTTTCTATCCAGTTGTGGTTTGAGGAGAGATCTGAATCTATCAAATCAAAAATTGACTCAAAATCTATATCAATATCTTGATTTTCCAATTTTCTCATTAATTCTGCATATAATATATCAGCAACACTTATATGGCTTGTATCATAATTTATTATCCCAGAATAGGGCAAACATGTCCCAAAATGTGGTGTGATTATGTCACTAAAGTATACTGATTCGTTAACGTCGATTATCTTAATCTTAAAAAAATACCGGGTATCTGGTATGCAGTTAGAATAAAGAAATTTTGAATTGTTAGCACTACTGGTTGATAATAACTGGAACTCTTTTTGCCCAAATTCTTTTACATAGATATAGACTTCCTTACTCATTACTGAATCGGGAACTTCCCAAGTTAAAAGCAGTGAACCCTGCCCATCATTTATAGTAAGATCAATATCGGTTGTCACCAACTTCTCATCAATATTTATAGTATCAGCATTTATTACGCTAACACTAAAATAGATGATAATTACACTTTTTAAGAATACTTTCATAAACTTGATAAATGGGTAAGACCGAATTTCTAAGAAATAAGTTGCTTAGGCAAGCATTACATTTTTAAGCCAAAATTATTTTAAGTATGTTATTTTTTTGAGTGTTTGGGATATTCCATCATTTAATCTGATAAAGTATATACCACTTGGAAGAGAGGCTGGTTCCCACATTAAATGAATCGAACCTTTTTCTATCTTGTTTTGGTAAATGGTTTCAATGTGGCTACCATTATATGAAAAAATATCAATTTTCAATTTCCTACTTGCTTTAGCCATTACTTGAATATTGATTTTAGGATTAAATGGATTTGGATATGTCCTCATTAGGTTAAATTCTACGGGTTGGGTGTTATATTCATAGCCTATGTTTGATTCAGTAAAATAAGACAGCGCATCTAATGTATTTACAATTCCATAACCATAAGTATTATTTGCACTGTCTGCCATAGAAGCAGTCATCATAATAGATTCTCTGACTTCCATTGCAGACCAATTTGGCCTTGCTTGTAATATTAATGCTGCAGCTCCTGCAACAAGAGGGCATGAAAGTGAAGTACCACTAAGCTGTGTATAACTCGTTGTACTATTTGGGTTAACACACCATGTTTGCCTTCCTCTCGCACATACCTCAGGTTTTATTCGCCCATCAGCAGTTGGTCCGTGAGAACTAAAACTAGCAATTTCTCCACTTTCTGAAACAGCACCTACCGCTATGACAGAATCAGCATCAGCTGGTGCAATAATATAATACCAATCATCATTCCCTGAATTCCCAGCTGCAGTCACACAAACAATACCAAGCCCCACTGCTATATCTACAGCAATGGTAGTAACCGCTGTATTACCATCAAGGTCAGAATATTCATACCAATCTAAATACCCCAGAGAAGTTGATACAACATCAGCACCGTTCTCTTCTCCCCATTCCAAACCAGCAACATAATTATCTTCTTCCTGTTGTATTTCCTGTGTTACATCTTCAGTTTTAGCTAAAAGAAACTCAGCATCATATGCAACACCCATAAGTTCACCAGGTGAGCTTGCAGCAATTGTTGATAATACTGCAGTACCGTGAAAATCTTGACTAGCTGTTTCCTCTTGATCATTCTCATTTGCAGTTTGATTATCATCGTTTATGAAATCCCACTGAGCTATAACATTAATACTATTGAAAGCGTTATGGCCAAGGTCAAAGCCAGTATCCATCACTAGTATTCTAACACCCTGTCCTGTAAAACCCAGCTCGTGTATTAAATGCACATTTATTTGTTCTATCTGTTGTTGGGCATATCCATAATCAACGTGAACTGTGTTTGAATTATTTTCATTATATTGATCATAATAGTTTTTTTTATATCCAATTACTGGTCTAATAGAATCGACAAATTCAAATTTTGTTAAATCTTTTAAATCATTAAATGAACAAAGTACAGATACCGCATTAAGCCAACGGCTCTCATTGATAATATCTATTCCAATTGATGATATTTGCTCTTTATATAAATTAGAAACTGATAAATCATACCAACTTTCTTCTAATAGAAAACCGTTTTTATTTCTTCTTTCGACAGCCTTTTTATTAAGAGTAATGGGGATGGATTCATTTTTATCCTTAAAGAAAATCCATAATCTGTATTTTTCTCCTCTTTTACCGTATTTTATCTGATCAGGGTCGTATTTTTCAGAAAATATAATGTTATGAAATATTGTAAAAAGAAGTAGTAATCTTACCATTCAATACCTAATATAATATTTGAGATACCAATTAAATCCATAACATCTATTTGTCCACTTCTATCAATATCGCAAAAAAATAATTGAGATTCAGTTGGCTCATTACCAAGAAAAATAATATCCACAATTGCAAGCAAATCATAAATGTCAACATGAAGATCTTGGTTAAAATCACCCATTAGACCAATGGCAAAACCCGAGATTGAAAAGTCGTCAAATGTAAACCCATCACCTTCAACAAAATTATCTGATGTTTGAATAAAACGAAACCCAGTTATGGTTTCACCGATAAGTTGGTCAATATAAATGGTTTCTTCAATCCAATTTTCTTGATTACCATCATAGCCATGTTGCCCAAAAGGTTGTGCTGGTTGCCCAGATCCTAAGCCCGTATAATTTCCTTCTAGACTAACCCATCCAGAATCTAACACATATGCCTGAAATCGAACAAAATCCCAACCTTCTTCTATTTCCCATTTAGCTTTATACTCAATGACTGGATATAAAATATAATTAAAATTTATTTCATAGGTTAGTTCAGCGATTGACTCAAAAGCTTCTTGGTAATCCCCATTAGGACTATCAGTTAGAGCCAGTGAGTCAGTGGGAGCATCATCTGTCAAACCCCAATCACCATTAACTGACCAGTTGACTAAACCATTTTCGAATCCATCAAAAAAAATCATTTCTCTTTGACCGATTACAAAATTTATAGTGTCTGTTCTTGAGTAAGAAAAATCATTTTGTAATGAAATAACTATCCCGGAGTGGCTACCATAATCTGCATTCTCAGAAACACTGATAGTAATAGAGAACTCATCTTGGTCTCTTGCATCAATTTCACTCATTTCATAAGAATCAATATTAATTCCTATTATATCATTTAATGCATTTAAACTAACGTCTATATCCCCATTTGAATTTTGCAAGCCTCTATTTTGAATTACAATCTCAATTTCAACTGAATCTCCTGGTAAAATATCTTCTTCTGAAAATTGATAGGAATGCACTATAATATCTGGCCCAGAAACAAAAGAAAATATTTTATTTGGGTAAAACTGATTAGAGCATAAATCAACAATTTCATCTTCAGACGGCCAAAAACCTTGGGATGGAGAACCCACTTCCGGTACATAGGATATGATATTTTGATCTCCAAATGTCCAATCAACGGCATCACCGTTTACAGTATAACCAATAGTTGATAAACCGGTCCCAACTACATAACCATTATATCTTGCCATTTCTTCACCAATCTCTCTCAAAGTAGTTAAATCAGGCTCTTCTGGCAATGATCCATCTCCCCAAGGATGGATGTAAATATTTGAAAAAGTATGATAATGCAAGACATTCATAAAATCATGCTCAATAATAAAATCACGTACTACTTGTGTTTCTAACTCAGAAAAAGAAGATTCACCCCTATATGTGGCAGAACATGGATTTGGTGATGAACCAGTGTTATCCGAACCCCAACCATATCCATAATTTCTATTTAGATCAACACCACGACCAGTACCGTCTCCACAATTAGTATCTAATCTATTTTTTCTATGCATACCTCCACCATCAGGTTCTATCTCTTCATTATAAACATAACCATCTGGATTAACTACAGGAATAAACCACATTTCACGATTGTTTATTAAATATTCTAGCTCCGCGTCAGTCTCATATTCTTCAGCTAATTTTTGAACAAAATAAAATAAACTCATCATTCCAACAGGCTCTCTAGCATGGGTAAGTGCAGTAAACAATACTGCTGGCTCGTCTTCTTCAACATTCGGATTATCAGATACTTTGAATGCCCATATATCCCGCTCTTCAATTGTTTGCCCAATTATGATTCGGTTTGAGATAATTTCAGGGTATAACATATGAAGTTCATCAAATCTATTATTTAACTCATCAAAAGTATAGTTACCTTGCATAGATCCAAGTGGAAAATCACGATCAATTCCATATTGATTTCTAGATTTATAATGCATTGTTAAATCTTCAACTAAAATATCTAAAACTATGTCTCTCGATAACAATTCAATTGTTTGATCAGTTGTAACTACAAGATCAATAAACACGTCTTTCTTGCCATTTATGTGGTCAAGGGGTATTCCTAACTGTCCTATTGTCTGAATTATTTGGTTTGTTGGGGAATATACCCTTATTGATTGAAACACTTCACTTCCATTAATAATATTGTGAAAAAGTAAGATAAGATAACAGAAAAGATAAATGTTTTTCATCTTATGTTACTTTTTATCCAATCAGATGTTATGGATTTTGGTCTTGTAATGGGAATTCCTAGAGCACGCTCCCACACCATCTGTGAAATCATACCCATTGTACGAGAAATACTAAAAAGCACCGTGTAAAAATTGAATTCCTGCAACCCATAATAGTATAATAAGGAGCCTGACGCAGCATCTACATTTGGCCAAGGATTTTTGGCCTTACCATGCTCTTTTAATACACTAGGTACAACATCAAACAATAGATCAACGATTCCAAATACATCATCATTTTTTATATGTTTTTGCCCAAAATTTATAAAAGCTGTAAACCTAGGATCTGGGCATCTCAGAACGGCATGACCATAGCCAGGAATAACTCTACCATTATTTAGTCGATTCCAGCAATATTCACTCAGCTCCTTTTCTGTTGGAAGACCATTAAATTCATCTCTAATATTCAAAACAAATTTTAAACACTCTTGATTTGCAAGACCGTGTAAGGGACCTGCTAAGCCATTTAAACCTGCAGAAACAGCGTAATAGGGATCTGATAATGCAGATGCTACAGTATGAGAGGCAAATGCACTAACATTCCCACCTTCATGATCACAATGTAGCATAAAATATAATTGCATAAGCTTATGGAAATCTCCGTTTTGGTCTGATAATCCTGTCATATGCACAAAGTTACCTGCCCAATCTTTATTAGAATCAGGTAAAATCATCTCTCCTTTATTAAATCTCATTCTATAGATGCCAGCACCAAGAGATGGTAATTTTGCCAATAATTGGATACCATCTTCAAGAATTGCCTCCCAATATTCATTTTTTGGCATTCCTTCATCGTATCGTTTTCTAAAAACACTTTCACCTTGCATAGATAGTATTGCTGTATTAAACATCGTCATTGGATGGGAATCTTGTGGCATCGCCTTTAAAATATCCCAAACATATTCTGGAACCATAAAATCTTGGCAAAAATCACTTTGTAAATCTTTCAATTCATTTTTGTTCGGTAATCTTCCCGTCAAAAGCAGAAAGAAGACTTCCTCAGGAAGTATATTTATGATATCTAAAAGAGGTTTACCTCTAATTATTAATCCTTTTTCAGCTGAAACTGATGATGTGTCACATACAAAGGCTTTAACACCTCGCATGCCAGAAAATGCCTGAGCAACATTTACGTCACCAATTTTTTGATTACCTTTTTCTTGAATCAGTTTTTTAATATCATCTTGTGTTTCAGGAATTTGTCTTTTTAATTCATTTTTTAATAAATCCATTTCATAAGCCTTAGAATATTGTTTTCCTCAAAAAATTAATTACAAAAATTACATATTTTTCTATCAACAAAACAAAATATGGAGTCAGTTATATAGTAATCAAATGTTGATTTATTTCTCTTTAAATAATTCTCTTGCCAATTTTAAGTCTTCAATAAAATCTATCTCAAGACAATTGAATTCAGAAACATCAACATAATTTACTCTAAATTCATTCAATAAAGGCTGAATGGCAGCTTCAAAATAATCATTTTTTCCACCAGCTTTAATAAGCTGCTCAATTGATTTCAAAAAGTTTATCACAAAATTTTTTGACAATTTTGCTACACCTATAAATTCACCTAAGCAGTTCTTTTCAATTAGTTCTTTTCCTATTGCAACAATCCTATGCTCACTACCATCAATAACTTTGACCTCCTCACGCCCACATGGTTTTATATCAATTGCAAGAGCATTTTCATATTCAGAGTAAAATATTTTTTTTAATAATTCTCTAGGGTAAATAACATCAGCATTCATTAATATATGATTTGAATTAAGTTCAGCTTTACCAACATAAATAGAATACGCCGTGTTTGTTTCAAAGTAGTGGTGATTAATCAAAAATTTAAAATTCAAATCGGGAAAATTTTTTTTTAGATTTGATATTAAAGTTTCACGATAATAACCTACAATTATTGTAATCTCATTTATACCAAGTTCATTCAAGGCTTCTAGTTGATAATGAATGATTGGTTTTCCCTCTACCTCCAAAAGGCATTTGGGCAGACTGTAAGTATAAGGGTACAACCTTCTTGAAACACCTGCGGCAAGTATTAACGCTTTCATTCTAAAATAAAGTTACATAATTGCATAACTAACAACACCAACATTTGTTTCTAATTTCTTTTTCAATAAGGTGTAAAATTCCTATGATATAAAACAAACTCCATTCAATTATTTATTTTAATGGTTAACTTCACTTTCCATACTTTCAAGATATTAACCTTCTTATTTTCCACTTTCTAAACCAGTTCAAAGACTTTTTCTTAAGCTTTAAACACTCACCATTATCAATTGTTTCGTTTATAGACTGAATTAAACGTTCTGATGACTTACCATCTAAATATGGATGTATATCATTCAAAATTTCTTGTCTAGATTCAGAATATTCCTCTGGGTCATTAAAAGATCTTGTAATTGCACCCGTCAAATCATCAGGGTCAGTAATGTTAATGCCTTTTTCAAATCTAGTGGTTGTATTATATGTAATTATTGGTCTATCAAATATTAGAAATTCATAAGCAACAGATGATGTATCAGTAATCAATAGATCTGCGGCATTCAACCATAGTAAAATGTTATTATCTTCAATGATGGTGAATTTAGATGAAATCAATTCTTTATATTTTCTTATTATTTCTTTCTTTTCCAGCTCATGAAATTTTACTACCCAATGGTAGCCAAAGTCTTGAGTTTTTTTTATTGGCTCGAACAAATCTCCAGAAGATCTATACTTTGGAGAAAAAGTTGGCGCATATAAAATCACTTTAGTGTCTGAATCTAAACTAAAGAATGTTTTTTGATCAGAAATAGATTTAAAATTGACACAATCATCTAATTTTGGCCAACCTGTTTCCTTTACTAAAAATGTATTTTTTTCTTTTTTAATTTTTTCAAATTTTTCTGTAATCAATGGTCCAGGAGTACAATAGAGGTCAAAAAAACCTGTTATTTTGTAATGTCCTTTTTTTTCTTCGCATAATCCATGGAAAATTTGAACTTTTAGACCAGGCCAAAAATCTGGAACAACATTACCAGGAACTATGATTGCATCTGGATTAAAATCAAATACTTGTTTCGATTCTCGGATTACAGTTCCTTTGATATTATTTTTTATTTTTCCTACTATAAACCAAGCAGTTTCTAAATCATTTAGAGTTTTGCAATAAGAATCAATAGGCTTTAAAATTGATAGAGAATAGGATTTTGTAACAAAAAATAATAGCTTCACTTTAATTTTATTTTAATATTTGGTACTTGATAGTTATCCCAAATCAGTCTTCAAAAGCATCTATCAAGCGAGAGGAAGCTTTGCCATCTAATTTATATAAATAATGTTCAGTGGCATTTATTCTTTGAGATGACATTTCATCAATATTATCAATAGCGTAATAAACTCGGCTCAATAGCTCTGATGGATCTTTTATATGGTATGTGAAGTTTACATTAAGCATTCTTTGATAATCAATTTTTCTAAAAAAACGATTTTTAAATATCTTATGCATAAATTTTAAAGTATAACATTGTACCTGAATAATTGGTTTATTAATTGGCAAATATTCAAACATTGTTGATGACAAATCAGTTAATAGCATATCTGACATTTTATAGTATGGAATAATATCATAGTCATAATTTTTTAGTAGATGAATATTTTCATTTGCTTTATCTAACTCATTACAAAGAGCATTTTGATAGTAATATTTTTTCTTTTCCCAACTAAAACCGTGGAGTTTGATTATAATATTGAAATCATTATTTAAATCAGGTAATAGAGGACATACCTTTTCAATGGATGTTGGATAGTAACTTGGGGCGTACAATATTGTTTTTTTTGATTGATCAAGGTTAATCATATTTTTCTTTTTTTCAATTTTACCATCAGGGATGGTAAACAATCTATCAAGTTTTGTAAAGCCAGTGAGAACTAAATTATCGCAACCTGTATTTTTTAATTTATTGTATCTTGAAACTGATTCAACTGCTCTAAGATCTATTCTGTCATGCATATCGTTATAATAGGATTGTTTTAAACCTATACCATGATATACCATTATAGCTTTTGTACCTTTTCTTACAATTTTATTTAATTTCCCAATATTGCCAACGATAATAATATCATATTTTTCGGAAAAAATATTTTTTATGCGTTGAACTTCGCTATTTGCAGTAATAAATCTAATATCAATATCATTACACACCTTCATCAATATGTTTTGTTCAAAACATGATGAACGTTTTGGAATTGAAACGTGAATATCATACTGATTTCTTCTTTTCAATTCTTGAACAATTGGTAGAAAGTTAGGCCAATAATAAAGATGATGAGTTTCAAATAAGACTTTTTTCATTTTAACATTTTTAACCTTTTCATTATCTCATTTCTAGCTCTATATGAGGCTTTCCCATCTAACTTATACAACATTTTTTCTTTGTACTCTTTCATTGCAGAAAGTTTTATTTTTGAATTTTTCAATGCAACTTCAATCATATTTGGTAATTCTTCTGGTTTGTTTGCCTCAAAGCAAAATTCTGATACATCACTTTCCATTTTGCTATTCAATCGCGATCTGTACAACCTTTTTCTAAACAATTTATGAGATAGTTTCAGTTTAAAAAAACGGTTAACTATTACTGGTTTATCTAATGATAACATCTCATAAATAGTGCTGCTGGCTTCAGTTATCAATAAATCAGATACTTTATAAAAAGGAGTAATATTATATGTATCAGGTTGAATCAGATGAATATGGTCAAAAAGATCTGCAACCCGAAAAAATAAATCCCTCTGTTTTTTAAGATTCACGCCACCAGAAAAATTATTCATAAACATTGTCCAAAGATGAGGCTTAATAAGGACATTGTAATCTTTCGTATATAATCCAAGTCTAGTTCCAATTAATTCAAAAGAACTAGGATAAAAAGTAGGAGCGAATAAAATCGTTTTTTTGTTTTTATCTAAACCATATTTTTCATATATGCCATCAGAATCAATTTTATTTTTTTGAAAAAGATAATCTAGCTTCATAAATCCAGTTAAAGATAAATCAGTTTTAACACCATTTTCCTTTAGTTGTTGGATTCTGTAAGGACCCTCAACAAATCGTACATCAAGCCTTTTGTGGTTATCCCGCCAATAGGAAGGTTTAATTCCAATTCCATGATATACCATTCCTACTAAAGTTTTCTTATTGACAAAATTTTCAATGTCATATCTGGACCAACCACAAATAAATACATCTAAATCAAGGTCTTTTATTTTTCTTTTCCGCTCCTCTTCAGTTCTTCCAAAAATGAATTTACCAGGTTGATTAATCAACACTTTTTTACATAATTCATATTCATATTTATCAATGTTTCTTGAGGTGGAATGATAGATAACAAATCTTTCATCCCTTGATAAAAGTTCAATTAAAGGTTCAAATTGAGGTAAATGATATAAATGATAGCTATCAAAAAGGATTGTATATTGTTTTTTCATTGAAATAAATAATTTAGATAGTTATCGATAATTTGATGTTTTAATTATCAAATTGAATATCATATAATTGATGGTAATACCCTTTTTTAGCATAAAGTTCATTGTGCGTGCCAGACTCAACAAGCTTCCCTTCATGTAGTACAATTATATTATCGGCGTTTTTTACTGTTGACAAACGATGTGCTATGACAAGGACAGTTCTTTTTTCCATTAGATTATCTAAAGCACTTTGAACCAAATGCTCGGACTTTGAATCAAGGGAGGAGGTTGCTTCATCTAAAAGTAGAAGTGATGGATTTTTATATATTGCTCTTGCGATGGCGATACGTTGTTTTTGCCCACCTGAAAGTTTTATTCCATTCTCGCCAATAACACAATTAAAACCATCTTCAAAACCTCTAATAAATTCCATAGCATTTGAACCCTCAGCTGCTTGAATTAGACGTTGCTCATTAATTTCATCGGCACCATATGCAATATTCTCACTTATCGTCGCATTCATTAATATTGTTTCTTGACTAACAATACCCATCATGCGTCTTAAAGAATCAATTTTATATTGTCTAATATTTTTGCCATCAATTAAAATTTTTCCGCTTACAACATCAAAAAATCTTGGAATTAAATCAGCAATTGTGGATTTTCCTGCACCACTTGCTCCAACAATTGCAACCGTTTGACCTTTTAATACATCAAATGAAAGATTTGATAAATTAAAGGAATTTTCTTCATAATTAAATCCAACATTATCAAAACTTAATTTTTTTGTTATCTGTTTTATGTCATACTTCCCATCATCAACTATTTCTGTCTTTTGATCTAAAACATCAAATACACGCTCAGCTGAAGCAAAACCATTTTGTAAAATTATATGCACATTACTTAATGATCGGATAGGCCCAAGCATTGAAAATAATAGAAACATAAATCTAAGAAAATCTTCAGATGAGAGTGAAGAACCAACAATTACTTTTGACCCTCCTAGCCAAAGAAGTAATACTGCCATAGAAACACCAATCATTTCAATGATTGGTGAAGATATAAGACGCAATTTTGATGACCTGAACAAAAGCGAAAAATACTTCCAAGATTCTTCATTAAAACGGTTTATCTCCTGGTTTTGGACAGCAAAAGATTTGATAATTCTCATCGAGGATAAATTTTCGGTAATAATACTAAGGATACCCCCAATTTGTTTTGTATTTCTCCTTGCTTTTCTTCTAATACTTTGACCAATTCCTTGCATGACTATTTGGGAAAACGGTATGATTAAAAGTGCAATTATCATCAATTTCCAACTTATGATAGTTAATAATATTGCAAAAGCCAATATATTTATGGGTTCAACAATGATTTTTTGAAAAGTTGTCCCGATTGATTTATTTAAGGTGTTTACATCATACATTAGAACTGAAGATAAATCGCCTGATTTTTTCCGTTGAAAAAACGATAATGGAAGGATTTGTAAATGAGCATAAAGACGATTTCTTAATTGGGTAACAATCCTAAGTTGCACAAATGACATTGATAAATTTTTTAAATAAAGGAAAATATTTTTTAGTATGAAGATTATGATAATTGAAATACATAAAACCTCCAAAGTTTTGATATTTGAATCGCGCAATATAAAATTATTAACAATAATCTTAAGTCTTTCATTAATTGTTGGTGACTCCTTCGCCAATAATGTTTCCTGAATCACAATTAGTTGATCAAACTCAACTAAAACATTATTTACCAAAGAGGCAGTTAACCAAATAGATATGCTATTAAAGATGACAAAAACCAATCCATTGAATAATGATAGAATCATAAAAAACCACTCAGGTTTAATGAATTGAAATATTCTATTTATTATTTTATCATTGTATTTCATTTTTTATCATTTTCCAATGTGGTATACCCGCTTCGAAAAATTTATCATTTACTTTTTTAAATCCTAGAGAACTATAAAAATTCGCAACTGATTCTTGAGCATGTAAATAAATTGTTTTATGATCTTTTAATTCATCAAGAATAAATTTTACCAAACCCTTTCCTACTCCTAACCCTCTATATTCTTTGAGAACTGCAAATCGCTCCAATTTCATGCCTTTAGATGTTTCTCTGTATCTTGCAGTACCTACATATTCATTATTAATGATTGCACAAATATTCGTAGCATCAATTTTTCCATCGTCAAGCTCAATGCTTTCTGGGATACCTTGTTCTTCAATGAAAACTTTTTTTCTTATTGAAAAGCAAACTTTAATCTCTTGCTCACCATCAGCATACTTAATGTCTAATCTCATAATGTAATTTCAACCTAGAAAAGAAAAGTTCATACAAAAAGATTTTGCGAGAGTATAGTTTTAATAAAAAGTAAATTTATCTATGATTTATGCTGGAATTTACATTCATATCCCATTTTGTAATGTAAAATGCATGTATTGTGATTTCTATTCTATTTCTGATAAAAATAGTGATATACCTGACTTTATTAAAGCATTAACATATGAAATTGAGCATTGCTCTATTGATACTTCAAAATGGATTTTTGATACGATATTTATTGGTGGTGGCACACCTAGTCTCATCAAAGAAAATCATATGGAAAAAATACTTTCATGTATGCACAAAAAATTTAATCTAACACAAGTAAAAGAATTAACTATTGAAGTAAATCCAGGTGAGGCACCTAAAGATAGATTAAAAGCATTTCACCAAATGGGAATAAATAGATTATCAATGGGCGTTCAATCTTTTCAACCTGAATTATTAAAATTTTTAACAAGAATGCATGGAAGAGATGAAATTTTTGAAACATACGACAATATAAGATGGGCAGGTTTTCAAAATGTAAATTGTGATTTGATTTACTCAATCCCTGGACAGACTAAAAAGATGTGGGAAGATGACCTAAAAAGTATTATCAATCTAGACCCTGAACATATTTCAGCTTACACACTAACTGCAGAAAAAGGGACTGAATTATTTTCATTAATATCTGAAGGTCAAATTAAGATGCCAAGAAATAGTCAAATAGGTAGTTGGTTCACAAGAACTCATGAAGTTTTATTAAAGAATGGTTATTCTGGCTATGAAATATCAAATTTTTCTAAGGAAAGGTTTGAATGTATGCATAATCTTCATTATTGGAATATAGAACCTTACCTAGCTTTTGGCCCATCAGCACATGGGTTTGATGGAATCTTTCGATGGAATAATGCAAGATCTTTAAAAACTTATATGGAATTAATAATGGCGGGTAAATCACCAATATCCAGCAGAGAAAAATTAGGACCAATGGATAAAACCAATGAAATAATTGGTTTTGGGATGAGAATGCTAAAAGGAATAAACCTAAAAAATTTGCCAACCACGCATCTAGAGAAGTGTAAACTAAATTTTGAAATAATAATGGAAAAATATCCAAACTGTATTGAACGTAAAGCAAAAAACTATTCCTTCACTAACAAAGGGCTCCTATTTGCAGACCAAATTATTCCCGATCTATTAATTTAATAATTGTATGCTTTTTAAAATTATCTAAGAACTTTTAGAGAAAATTAAAAATCAAGTTCTAATGAAACTGGACAATGGTCTGAACCATAAACATGGTGATAAATATCAGCATCGATACAAAACTGAATCATATCTTCATTAATAAAAAAATAATCTATTCTCCATCCTACATTTCGTTCTCTTGCACCAAATCGATATGTCCACCAAGAATATCTATTTGGTTCATTATGGAATATTCTAAAAGTGTCAACCCAACCTTTAGAAATATATTCATCAATTTTTTCTCTTTCAATTTGCATAAATCCTGAAGTGTTTATGTTTTCTTTTGGTCTTGCTAGGTCAATTTCTTTATGCGCAGTATTCCAATCTCCTGTTACAATAACATTATTTCCAGACTCAACCTGCTCATTAATTAAAGGCAAAAGATCATCATAAAAATCTAGTTTGTATTTTAATCTCACATCATCTTTCTGTCCATTTGGAAAATATATATTGTATAACAAAAAATTTTCGTGCTCTGTAATTAATACCCTTCCCTCATTATCATATTTATTGATACCAAGTCCTTTTTGAATAAACAACGGTTCTTCCTTACAAAAAGTAGCAACTCCGCTATAACCTTTTTTAATTCCTGAATGCCAATATGTATGATAGCCATGATCTTCAAGAATTTCACTGGATAGTTGTTCTTCATGTGCTTTTGATTCTTGTATGCATAAAATATCAGGCTGTTCAGTTTCTAGAAAATCTAAGAATCCTTTTTTTACTGCTGCTCGTATACCATTAACGTTCCAGGAGATTAGTTTCATAAGTAATCCATTTTTCTATTTTATTATTAATAAAAATTAATTTGCTAAATAATTTATATTAAGATTATTAATTCAGCTTATTATAAATGTATTAAGAAATCATTTTTTTTATTGTGTCTTTTTTTTATACTCAGTTATGTCTCAAAAACGAAAAGTCATCCCAAAAGAAAAACAATTTTCATTCTATAAGGAATATAATTTTGAGATTAGGGTTATTTTATTATTTACATTAGGTATTTTTTTACTAGTAGAAGATTTAGAAATTAAAAATTACATCTATATATTCATTAGTAAAACACTTACAATTATTGGTGATGCTGTAGTTTGGATGAGAGATCTCATTATTTTTCTAGTTAAACAATTTGAGGTCTCTGATATTGTAGGAATTACACTTATTCTATATGTATTCTACTTGATAATTAATCGATGGAGAGATAGGACGATTGAACGTTATTCAAAACTTATTAACTGCTCTAAGTGTGGTGGTGACCTTCATCGAATCAGAAAAACATATAATCATAAAATGATGAGTATAATTTATTTCATTACCGTTAAACATTATCAATGTAAAAGTTGTCCCAATAAAGAAATAAAACTAGTTAGGTAGAACAAAAAATAGGAATAATATGGAACTTAAAGAAAAAATCATGAATGAGATAAAAGAAAATAGAATAATCCTTTATATGAAAGGCACAAAGGAAGCACCTATGTGTGGATTTTCAAACTCAGTAGTTCAAATACTTAATCACTATGGTATAGATTACAAAGATATTAATGTATTAGAAGACCCTATGATTAGAGTTAAACTAAGCGAATATTCTAATTGGCCAACCATTCCACAATTATTTATTAATGGAGACCTTGTTGGGGGTGCGGATATTACTATGGAATTACATCAAAATGGCTCATTACTAGACATATTAGATAAAGCAAATAATTAGAATTGAATCTTAAGAAAAATGAGTTGATGTAAGCTTTCTTTAAGCAATAAATTTATCAGTACATTTTTTGAAAGAATTAATTATGGCCCGTTCGTCTAGTGGTTAGGACTCCAGGTTTTCATCCTGGCAACAGGAGTTCGATTCTCCTACGGGCTACATAAGAAACCCCCATATGTAATGTATGGGGGTTTACTTTTGATATTTATTCTCTTACTACATTTAAAAGAAACCTATATTCATTCGAACTATAAAACACACCTAATCCATCTTCAAAATTAGAATCAGGGAGTAGATATATGTTTTGACCTACAGGATCACCACTAAAATAATTAAAATATGATTCACTTGTCGCTTTGAATGTCATTAATTGTAAACCGTAGTAGTCAAAATAAAGCCACATTATTGGCGTAGGTGCCTCCTCAATGTTCCACTGCCAAGGATTAATTCTGTAAGGTATGTTATTTGTTAATCTTGGATACTGCCCTTTCCATATCCTAAAGCCCAATGTTGTATCATATATTAGATTTACTAAAACACTGTCCCTAATTCCATTAAAATTGTAATCAAAAAATCCACCACTATCAGGGTCTAAAATTGAACTCAATGTATCAAGAGGCTCAAGGCCAATTTTATTAGCTTCAAGTGCATAAGTTAGTATTTTTATAGTTTCATAGTTTTCTGAATCAAAATCGACCCCAAACATTGGATAACTAGCAAAACTTTTTGTATAACACTCACCGAATCTGTACACTACCGAGTCAACGTTAATATTATTTTCTGATACATAATTTATTGGGTTAGCATAAAGTTGCATTAATTCTGCAAATGAAAGATTTTCAAGATTTTTTATATCTATGCTATCGACAGGTAAGACTGTACCATCCGGGCACACATATTGACCCAAATCAGCAGATCGCATATTCATTTCAGTTGGGACAGTAGTAGTAGCAATAACTGAATCTCCCATTTCACTTATCACCACTAGTTTATAAGTTGATCCAGGCCTGATGACAAAATTCAAGTATTTATCATAAGTTTGAATTCCTGAAGTATCTGTAATTGGGAAATATCTTCCTAATCCTAAATTATAGTATCTTAATATGCTTCCAGTTGAATCATCAATTAGTTTAACATCAGCATTATTTATCCATAATTGGCTAGCATTAATATCCTCATTTATTTCGGCAGTTTTTGAAACTAAAACAGTGTCAATAACTGGCAAATTTGCAGATATCGATCCAAAGACCACCAAGCGCTCTTCATATGATTTTTCACTATCTTCAAAGCTGCAAGATTGAAATAGAAGTGAACATAAAACTATTATTTGTAAAAATTTCTGATTCATATCTAAAACTCCCATGTAAAACCGATTGTAGGTATGATGGGGAACAGACTTAAACTTCTTTCCCGGATGCGACCCTCATCAGGCTCATCAACATTTGTTTCACCAGGGTCAGCTCTTCCATTGTTATTTTCATCGTGAAGTTCTATATCCCAGTCATCATCATCATCGATACCGTTGTAAGTATTTCCTAGGCTATAAACCTTTCGGAATGTGTTTTTTCTATTCATCGTATTGATTATTTGAAAGAAAAAATCAACATTTGTTTTACCTATTTTCGCATGATAAACTGCTCCAAGGTCAATACGACTATATGGTTCGTAGCGACCAGAATTTCTGGTTCCAGGAATTGTTCTAAAAACCTCTTCAGGACTTTCTGGAAATCTTTGGATATAATAACCTAGAATTGGTGTATACGCCTGCCCAGATTGTAAAGCCCACCTCCAATTCAGTTCCCATTTATCATTGACCTGGTAGTTACCTAAAAAACTAAATGCGTGAGTTCTATCCCAATTGGTATAATATTCTTCAACGCTTTCATTAAATATGCTTTGCATTGATTTTCTAGATACTGAAAATGTATATGCTAGCCAACCACTTAGATTGCCCGTCATTTTTTGAGCAAATAGTTCAAGACCATATGCGTAACCATCGGAGGGAGTAAGTATATCAGATAGCATATCTGAAGAAACATTAGCATCAGTTGATGACCTTTTCTCTTCATATGTTAGAAGATTTTTTAACTCCTTATAATAACCTTCAACTTGAATCTTATATTTATTAATATATTCCTCATATCCTAGTACTAATTGGGTAGATTTTCCTGGTGCAACAGATTCATCAGCCGCTATCCAATTATCTAGTATCGCCGGATTAAAATCATCCTGAAAGGTACTTATGAATTGATGGTAATTACCCATTGATATGTTTAGATATCTGTCATCTGTTAGTAAATACTTTATGCCAAGTCTTATATCTGGATAAATTGAGTCAGGAAATACATCATAATAGTTTACCCTTACACCTGGCTCAATAATTAACCTGTTACCAAAATCAAATTTGGTTTTTGCATAGGTTCCCATTTCGACTGGAGATGTTTTAATTTCAAAATTGGTTGAATCTTGGAATTTATTAATATATTCAAAACCAAGTATTTTGTATTGAATTCCAAATTTGATTGTTGATTCGGAAGATCTAAACCATGAAAAATCTCCAGATATTGTTTGATCATCAATTAGGTTATCACTTACTAAACCTCCGTCTCCCCCTAGACCAAATCGGGTAAAAAACTTACTATTTGCAATGAGAAAATTGCCAACAAGTCTTTCGCTAAATAATCTTCTATAATGGAGGCTGATAGTATTATTACCCCACCGGCCATCTAGACCAAATGTGTCAAACAAGATATCGTCAATTCCTGAATAATAGCTTAATGAAAGTCTATCTTTTGGGCTTAAATCTGAGAAAACATGACCTTGAACATCATAGAAATAATATGGAGGAATGCTTGAAGCAATATCTTCAGGTAAAACCTTTGGTAACACCAAATCAAAATATGTTCTTCGTCCACTAAGGACCCAAGCCCCCTTGTAAAAAGGACCTTCAAGGGTTGTTTGTGCAGATAATAGTGAAATATTCGCCTTACCCTTAAATTCTTTTCTATTTCCTTCCCTGCTTATTACATTCAATACCGCTGAAAGCCTTCCACCATATTCTGCGTTGTAAGCACCTTTTATAAGCTCTGCCTCTTTAATACCATCCACTATGAAATTTGAAAAGACACCTCCAAGATGTGATGGGTTATATACCGTTATCCCATCAAGCATTATAAGGTTCTGGTCTGTATTACCTCCTCTTATTATTAACCCAGTGCTATATTCCGAAGTGGTTAGTACTCCAGGTAGTGCCTGTATGGTTCTGAATAAATCAGGCTCAGCAAGAGCGGGAGCAGATTTCATCATCCTTGGACTAAGGTTGATTTTACTTGGTTGAATATTATTCCTCCTCTGAATTTTTTCAGCTGTTACTTCAACCTGGTTTAATTCTACAACTTCTTCTTTTAGAGATATATCTAGTTTTATTGATTGCGAAGGAGCAATATCAATAGAACTTCTACTTACTGAAAAACCAACATAGGAAACCATAATTGTATAGCTACCAGGCGTAATGTCTTGGATTACGTAGTAACCATTAAGGTCTGTGGCCATTCCCTTTCCAGTTTCTTGTACAATCACATTTGCACCGATTAAAGCTTCTCCAGATGAGGAATCGCTAACGAAACCAGAGATAATACTGTTTTGAGCACTAACGAGCGAAAATATGATTATTGATGAATAGGTTATAATTCTCATAATTAATCCGATAGGTAATTTAAGTTTTCATTATTAAAGATGATTGGTTCTATGCCATACCTTTTGAAGAGCTCAGATGAATCACAAACGCTGCCATTTACCAAATCATCAAGTTGATCTTTTCCAGCTGGAAACCATTTAAATCTATCTAATAACCCAGCAATAAAAGAAATTAGAAAGATTGGTGCGGGTACCATAATCACACGTCTTTTAGTTACTTCTGCAATAGTCTTGATTATTTTATTCCAACTCACTTCATCCTTACCTCCAACTTCCAATGTCTCACCTATGGCTTTATCATCTTTTAAAACATTTAAAATGATAGAGGCAACATCTTTTACATGAACCATTGACAAACTATAATTACCAGCATCAAATGGACTTATCCCTTTAAAAAATGAAGGTGCAGGGAATGGTAAAAATTTTGGATATGGTAGGAGACTTAACATTAATTTATCAAGCATCATACAAAATTCAGGTCTATCATTTCCCCTTGGATTACCAAATAATGATGATGGACGAATAATAGTCCAATCAAGATTTGTATTTTTAATTGATTGCTCTGAAAGGTACTTAGCCTGCATATATTTAGAACCATTTGGATTAGGATTTGCACCTAATGCACTCATGAGGATAAATCTTTTGATACCATTTTTTTCTGCCAGACGCATTACCCTTTTTGAACCCTCAAACTGGAATCTTTCATTAGTAATGTTTTCAGAAGGAAATTCACGAATGAGTGCTATCAAATAAATAGCCGAATCACATCCTTTTAAAGTTTCATTAATTGAATTTTCATCTTCTATGTTTCCATATATAATTTCACATTTGTTTGGTTGTATAACCTTGGCATCAGACCCTTCCCGTACCATAATGCGGGGAATCATACCATCAGATATAATGGAATCTATTATATAAGACCCGACGTAACCAGTACCACCAAAAATAGCTACTTTCATTAGTTTTGCTCCGTTTTTAAGATATATTTTTCTATGGTTAAATAAGAAACAGGAATCAAAAGAAGTGTAATACCAGTTGCAAAAATAACACCAAAAGCTAATGAAACAGCCATTGGAATCATAAACTGGGCCTGAGTACTTTTTTCCAATATTAGTGGAATTAACCCAACAAAAGTTGTCAGAGAGGTTAGAAAGATTGGACGAAATCTCCTTGGGCCAGCTTCTAGAACTGCATCTTTTATAGAGTACCCTTCTTTTCGATAACGATTAATAAAATCAACCATTACGAGGCTGTCATTTACTACAACTCCAGTTAATGCAACAATCCCCATAAGGGATAAAACAGAAAAGTTCATCCCTAATAGTAAATGACCAAGCAACGCTCCTGTTAATCCAAATGGAATCGATGACATAATAATTAGAGGTTGAAAGTAAGATTTGAATGGTATAGCGAGTAACATATAGACCACAATCATTGCTAAAATGAAATTTTTACCTATTGATTTTAAGTTATCAGCCTGTTCTTGCTGCTCACCTTCAAAATCATAAGATAGCGAGCTATACTTTTGAAGCAGTTGTGGTAATAATGAACTAGTTATGGAGGCAACAACTTCATTACCAGTTGTCATTGACAAATCAACATCTGCAGTGATGTTTATTGATCGCTTGCGATCTTTTCGCTGAATAGATGCAAGACCCTGTCCAATCTCTAAGCGAGCAATTTGCCTTACGGGGATTGTGAAACCACTAGGTGTACTAATCATCATTTTTTCTAAATCAGAAATGGATTTCCTATCATCTTCAGGGTATCGCACCACTACTTTTATTTCGTCTCTTCCTCGCTGGATACTTTGAACTTCTAGACCATAAAAGGCTTGCCTAACCTGCGTTGCAACCATCATCATTGTAACTCCGTAATTTTTGGCTGCAGGAAGCAATTCTATATTTATCTCTTCCTTACCTAAATTGTAATTATCTTTTACATCAAAGACTCCAGGATATTGATTCAATTTAGCTTTCAATTCATCTTTGGCTGTTAATAGATCTTCTATATATTTACTTGATAATTGGATGTTAATTGGGTCTCCAGCAGAAAATAGACTTGAAAAAAATAATACATCTTTTGCACCTGGAATTACTGGCATTAGCTTTCTCCATCGCCTCACCACTTCTTCTGTGCTAATCAATCTATCCTCGCCTGGCACTAATTCAAGGGCAACTTCTGCAACATTAGGACCTGCATAGAGGGCATTTAAATTCCCAGGCCCTCTTGAAGTCTTCGATCTCATTGGCTGCCAACCGATAGTGGACAATCTATTTTTGACTGTCGCCTCTCCATTTAGCTCTTTATTTAGGTCTTTTTCAAGTATACTTGCTGTCCTTTCAAGCTCAAGATAACCTTGGCGAGTTACATCAATAGGTGTACCGGATGGATACTCAATTGCACCAATTGCAAGATCTGCTTCAACAGCTGGGAAAAAAGTAAACTTCACTACACCTCCAGCTATTATTCCTATTGTTAAAATAAATATTCCTGCAGCAATGGATAATGAAGTAAACGGTCTGTCTATTGATTTTTTAAGAAACGGTTTATAAAAATTAATGATTGTATATGAAAGTCCAAAGATTAGCGTTGATTGGAGGGATTCCCATTTTTCAGAAAGTAATCGAATGAATGCACTTTTAGGTTCTTTGTCTTTACTGTGAGCTAGGTGTGCAGGAAGAATCGTCAAACTTTCAAATAAAGACCAAAATAGCACCATTATAGTTATTAGCGGAAAGATTCTCCATATTTCACCTATCTCACCATCAACTGCAAGCATAGGGGAAAATGTTACCATAGTTGTAAGGATTGCAAAGAATACCGGTGTCGCTACTTGCTTTGTAGCCTGGACTGCTGCTTCTTTTGGCTCAACACCTCTTTCTCTAAAAAGTGCTACATTTTCTCCAACAACAATCGCATCATCTACCACGATACCCAAAACTAATATAAACGTGAAAAGGGATAGCATATTTATGGAAAGATCCATCAAGGGCATAAAGAGAAAGCCTCCCATAAATGAGATAGGTATTCCAAGAGATACCCAAAAAGCTAGTTTTGGCTTAAGGAAGAGTGCTAGTACAATAATAACTAATAGTAATCCGTAGCCCGCGTTTTTTGTCATCGTATCAATCCGACCTCTTAGAAGAAATGCCTCATCATCCCACGCTGTAACACTGATATTGGCAGGTAGCTTTTGATTCTTTTCTTTTACGTACTTTTTTACAGACTCAGAAACGTCAATTGCGTTTTGATTACCAACTCGAAAAACTGTCAGCAAGTTTGCACTACTCCCATTAAACAGGATGTCAAGTTCGTCAGAATCTATGAATCCATCTTTAATGTCGCAGATGTCACCTAAATAAACAATCGAACCTCGATCATCAGTAATTATTGGTATTTGGGAAAAATCATCAATCTCATAACCTTGACTATTAGACCGTATCAATATTTCACCATCATTAGTTTTAATACTACCACTTGGAATATTTACAGACCAATTCTGAACAGCTTGAGATACTTGATAAAATGATAAGTTATATTTTCTGAGCGTGTTTTCACTAATCTCAAGGGAAATCTCTTTATCTTTTCTAGCAACAAATTGTGTGTAGGTTATCCCAGGCAAGCCATCTATTTCATCCTTAATCTCAGCAGTAAGGTCTGATAATTCACTTTCACCCATATCACCATCAATAGCTACGGTAACAACAGGATTAGATCCAGCAAATTGTCTACATGTTGGTCGCTCAACATTTTCGGGGAATGAATCAATAGCATCCACTTGAGCCTTTATCTTATCTAACATTTCATTGACATCTTGCCCAGGAATTAATTCTAAATTCACGCTACCTACATTCTCAGATGCACTAGATGTAATTCTTTTCACTCCCTCTAACCCTTGAAGACGTTCTTCAATTTTTATGCAAACAGCGTTTTCTACGTCTATCGGTGATGCCCCAGGGTAAACGGCAGTCACATTAACTATATCAACAGATATTTCAGGAAAAACCTCCATTCTAAGTAATGGAACGGTTAATGCACCAGCGATAATTATAAACGCCATCATCAGATTAGCGGCTACACTATTATTCACAAACCATCTAATTAAACGTTCCATATTATTTAATTCAACTCAAAAGTTACTTTTTTTCCATTAATAAGTGATGAGAGTCTTGTGATGAGCAATCTATCACCATTATTAAGACCTTCATCTATGAGCGCAAATTCATTTTCATATCTAATTACATTTACTGGTCGATTGAAAATTGTTCTATTTGAATCAACAACCCATACGCTTCTATCTCGAACTAAATTTCTTGGTAATACAAATATTTCATCAATTTCAATTCCGCTAATTTCAGCTTGAACAAACTGCCCTACCGTAACTAGTCTTGATTTAGTCTCTCCAATGTTGTCAATTCTTGCTACTAGTGAACGCATTTTTGTTCTTGGATCGACCTCCGCCTCAGTTCTTATCACTCGACCTTGAAACTTTTCGTTTGCTAGATTAAATGTCACAGTAGGTTGTATAGATTCTGGTATTTGTTTTCCATTAAACTCAAGTCCAATAAAAAATATATCTTGGTCTGCAACTGGCAAACGAATCTCATATATACTTGTGGAGTAAATATTACCTAACGGTGTTCCAGGAAATACGATGGTTCCTTCATCTATGCTGCTATTCCTTACGCGACCAGTGAATGGTGCTATACAAACTGTTCGACTAAGATTTCTTTTTGCTTGCTCAAGTTTTGCTTTTGCTGCTGCATACATTGCTTTTGCTTGAGCCATTTGTGGTTTCCTAAGAGTCAAACTACTCCCAGATCCTGCTCCTACTCTTTTCCATTCTATTTCTGCAAGTTCTGCTTCAGCCAATTCGCGCTCAAGATTAACCTCCGCGTTGAGAACTTGAGATTCAGCATTAATTAGAGCTAGTTCGTAATCCCTCTTGTCCAGAATAATCAAAGTATCACCTTTTTCAAAACTTGAACCAGGTTCCATTTTATTCGAAACCCATTCAATCCTTGAACTTAATTCTGATAGCATTGTCAATTCAGATTCTGGTTGAATGATACCTTGGGATGTAATCGTAGCATTGGTAGATCTTGGGAGAATCATCATTGTTTCAACATAAGGCAGCTCTTCTTTCTTTTGTTCAGCCACAGCAACAGGTTTATTCATAATCAAAAAAGTAGAAACTGCTAAACTAGAAATTATAGTAATCAATCCAATGTGTTTTTTCGTTAATTGTTTTGCTTTATCCATTGTTATCTAAATCTCCTCCAAGTGCAAGTATTAATGATAAACGATTTTCGATTCGTTGTCTTTTGAGGATTAAATATTGAGAACGAACATTGTTGTATTGTCTCTGGGAATTGAGCACAGATTCCAAAGTTGTGACACCTTTATCATATCTCTCTTTTGATAAGTTATAAGCATCTAAAGACTGTTGAACAGCATTGTTGATAGACTCTTGTTGAATTGATAGGGATTGATTAATCTGGAGCAGTTGTTCAACTTCAGAATAAGCATTCAATAGTCCCTTCAATAAATCTTTTTTTGCTTTTTCTTTCGATGATTCTCGAAATTTGACTGCAGATTTTAGTTTTCCAGAATTAAAAATGGGAGTGGCTAAATTTAAACCTACGCTCCATATCCCATAGTCTTCATTGAAGATATCATTTAATTTTTGCGCAGAGGTACCTGCAGAACCAGATATCGAAATCCCAGGTAACCGATTACGCTTTGCCTGCATCAGTAAAAGACCTTCAGACTCAGTTTTGAGAAATAAACTCCTTAAATCTGGCCTTCTTATTATAATGTCTGCCGGAATCACTTTTTCAATAATCGGTAATTTATCAGGTAGCGCTCTACTAGTAATCATTTGGCCTTTGGGATATTCCCCTAATAAAGTTTCTAAGCGACGCGTAAGAGCACTCAGTTGAATCTTTCTTGTTTCAACCAGCACTCTTGATGTTGAAACTGAAGTTTCAGCTAAACGATAATCCAAGCTAGATTTTAATCCTTTTTCATACCTGTTTTTTACCAAATCTCTTATTTCGGTATAACTATTGTATGATTCTTGGGCTATTTTCATTTGTTCATAAGCTTCAACTGTCTGAAAATAGGATTGCGCTGCTCTTATGACTGATGAGAAGCCTAGATATGTTAAATCATAATTAATCGATTCATAATTTTTACCCGCGGCTATCTTTGCGTTACTTAACCTGCCCCAAATATCAATCTCCCATTGCAAATTAAATCCTAACCCAGCAGTACTGTTTTCGAAGCTAATAATTTCACCTGATTGACCACCAAAAATTTCTCCAGCGGCATCTCCAAATCCTGTCAAGTTTTGCATGCTAGTATCTGCACGAATACTACTATTTAAAGATGGTAGTATATTTGGACTATTGATTTTAGAATTATGGTAAGCCATTTTTTTGCTTTCTAGTATTGACTGGATGTCGGGGCTATTTTTTCGAAAATTAAATATAAAGTTTTCCAAATTTTCATCCTGAAAGATTTCCCACCATTTTCCAGAAACATCCTCGCTAATTGGTATTGGTATTTGCCAAACATCTGGAATTTTTAACCCTATATCATCAACAGAAACAATTGCACGGTTTGAACAACTTTTAAAAATCAAGATGCTTAGAATTAAGAATCTAAAATTCAAAAAGTTAAAAAACGATTTAATCTGTTTCATTATCAAGGTTTGTAATTATGTTCCGTAGTACATTTTTAAATGTATTTATTTCATCTTCTGAAATTGCTTTTCTAGCTTCTTCTCTAGTTTTTTCCATAACAGGCAAAACATCATAGAAGAGTTGCTTACCGGCATTTGTAAGAACAATTCTTTTAATCCTATGATCTAACTGGTCTGCAATTCGTACAACTAAATTCTTTTTTTCTAAGGCATCAATTATTCGCGTTATACTTGTTTTATCCTTTAAGCATATCTCTCCTAACTCCTTCTGCGATGCTGACTCCAGCTGCCACACGGGGCCCAAAACCATCCATTGGTCGAGTGAAATATCTAACCCCGAATCCATTGCATTTTGGACAAATCTTTTTGTCATAGCGCGATGTGCTGAATTAATTAACATACCAATACTCATATGAAATTTGAGTGATGCTTCTTTTTCCATATTAAAATATTATAATATTTTAGTTACATATGCAACTAAAAAGGGCGTTATGAGCGATATGATATATTTTAATATTGTAAAATAATTTTTTAGTTATGAATGAAACTTTTATATCATATGAAGAACCACGCCAAATATAAATTCATTAGGTAGTTCAAATTACATTAAAAGTACTACAGTATAGTCATATCTAATTGGCTTTCATTTATCATATTTCCATCTCGTTTCACGTAGTAAACATTAGATTCAGGATAGAATTGAAGAGATCTTAGATATTTACCATCTTTAAAATGAACCGCAGCTCCCCCATCAATAGCATAACCTGCCAAGGCCGTCCCATTCAATAATAATTCTTTAACCGTAGGTCTACGGTCTTTTTCTTCTTGATAATGGGGGCATGCCATACCATCAATAAAACCAAGACAATCTAAAGTATTTAAATTGCTCGCCCAAGAATCGGTTATGCCCTGCTCAAACCAACAAATTGCACCTGCGCTAACGCCGCATAGAATTTTTCCATTTTTATAAGCTTTTAACAATAAACGATCGAATTTCCACTCACGCCAGACCGCCAACATACTTTTTGTATTACCACCTCCAACATATATGATGTCAGCTTGATTGATTAAACTATCAAGTTTAGGTGTTCTCTTAAAAAATATCAGATGCGAAGGCTCACAGTTAAGCTTATTAAAACAAGAATAAAAATTAACTATATAGGATGCATCCTCTGCACTAGCCGTTGGTATGAATATAATTTTAGGATTTTTATTCTTTGTTTGGGATAAAATGTATTTTTCTATCTTGTTATGTTTGTGGTTCCTGCCAAAGCCTCCACCCCCAATAGCAATTATTTGACCAAGCTTATCCATATTTCAATTACTAAAATTTTCTAATGTATTAGCAATTAATGATTGATTTCGAAATGAATCTAATGGAAAAAATTTACCATCTCTTGTTGATATAATCGTTTCACCTTTTTTAATAATAAAGTACTTGTCAGAAACTATATTTTTCAGTTCCATTTTTCCATCAATCAAATTGAACATTGTATAAGTTATATTATCAAAAATAATATCTTCTCTGTACTCAGCAAGGAAATGTGCGTCTAGGGCAATGGAACTAGTTGAAGGTGAGTTTATAAGAATGGTTTTTTGATTATTTTTTTCCATTTGCACAATTACCTTTCCTCCAAAAAGCTCAATCCGCGATTGCATAGCCCTTTCCAAATTATCATTAAATAATTTAATAACAGATTTTTCATAAATATTTACTTTTGCTTTATCATAAACCATCAAAAGAACCAAGTACCCTCTTTCACTCACAATCAATTTATCACCATCAAATATTGAATCACCTTTTCTAACCGCACCATTCCTTACAGAACCATTCCTTAGTATCTGCCCCTCTGCAGATAAGCATAATGCAATCATCTCTGATTTTGGATATACCACAGAAATAATGGTTATAAATATAAAAAGTGATTTTTTCATCAATTTCCGTTTTACTATTAAATCTATTAAAATTGAATTGAAAATTATGATTTTATAACCTTTGATAGAATGAAAGAAATCCTTTAATTTCTATTATTAATCATTGAGATTAGAAGGAAGACAAATTTTTTTATTTTTTTTGACGATAAAGATACAAATTATATCACCCTATTAATTCTGGGCCAAAATTTTACCTCCTTAATCTAATCTCTATAAAAAAGGCTAATTGTAGCCGAAAACCTTACGTATGCATTGGTTTGGGATTTCCAACACCTAAATCAATTGTACAAGCTTATAAAGGTAGGAGATGCATAAAGAGATTTTCATCAATGAGAGTATGGGTGAAACCCGTATTGCAATTCAAGAAGATAATCAACTCGTCGAAGTGTATGTCGAAAAACAAGATAATCATCGTATGGTTGGGAATGTATATAAAGGAAAAGTTGAAAATGTGCTTCCTGGTATGCAAGCAGCTTTCGTAGATATAGGATATGAATTAAACGCATTCTTACCCTTTTCCGAAATTGGCTCAAATGAATACATTATTGAAGAAAGGGAAAATAAGCGTCAAAAAAATAATAAAAATTTTAAGTATGATAATATTGAGGTTGATTTAAAAAAAGATCAAGAAATTTTTGTACAAGTGATAAAAGAACCATTTGCTGGGAAAGGACCTCGAGTCACCACAGATGTTGCCTTACCAGGAAGATTACTTGTTTTGGTTCCAAATGCATCATACATAGGAATTTCAAAGAAAATATGGGATAAATATGAGCGTCGTAGATTAAAAAAAATCGCTCAAAAGTTAAGAATCAAAAAAATCGGTGTCATAATAAGGACAGTTGCTGAAGGAAAATCAGAAGAGCATATTGAGAACGATTACAATCAATTAGTAGATAATTGGAATGAAATAGATTCAAAAGCGAATCAAAATGATGCCCCCGTTTTAGTTTATGAGGACCTAGAAACCGCTTCAAGCGTGGTACGCGATTTATTGACTCCTGACGTTGAAAAAATTATAATTGATTCAAAAAGGTTGTTTAAAAAAACCCAAAAATACCTTGAAGATATCTCGCCCAGCCTACTAGATCGATTAGAACTTTATAAATTAAAATCTCCATTATTTGAAAGTTTTGGTATTGAGTCAGAGATAGAAAAACTAATGAGACCTAAAGCTTGGTTAAAAAGCGGGGCATACCTTGTAATTGAAAAAACCGAGGCTATGGTGGTTGTTGATGTAAATAGTGGACGTTTTGTTGGTAAAAAACTTCACGAAGAAAATTCGCTAAAAATAAATTTAGAAGCTGCAAGGGAGGTTGCAAGGCAATTAAGATTAAGAGACCTCTCAGGTTTGATTGTAATTGACTTTATTGATATGAGATATGAAGAAAACAGAAAAAAAGTCTATCACGAATTAAGAAAAGAATTAAAAAAAGATAGAGCAAAGGTTGCAGTTGCTCCAATAACAGAATTTGGCCTCCTTGAAATGACAAGACAAAGAATTCGATTAAGTCTTTTAGATTCAATGAGCGAAGAATGTCCTTCCTGTAAGGGCTCCGGTAGGATAATTTCCCAAGAGACACTTATTACTAGAATTGATCATTGGTTAAGAAGGTATAAAAGCAAACATAGTTCACTAAGGTTAACTTTAGCTCTTCATCCAGATAATGCTACATATCTGAGTGGAGAAAAGAAACATATCTTAAGAGGACTTATGTGGCAAAATTTTGTGCATCTTAAAATAATTGAGGATTCTGATATAACTCATGGTGAGTTTCGTTTTTTACGTAAAAAAGACGGTAAAGATGTTACTAATGAGATGAACCTTGATAAGGAAAGAATCAGCTAGTAAATTCGCCGGCTTTTTTTAGGAAAATACTATGTACGCAATTTTAAATATTTCAGGAAAACAATTTAAAGCTCTAGAGGGTTTGAAACTTCGGGTTCCAAAACAAATTGGTAATGAAGGAGACACCCTTAATTTCAAAGAAGTTTTATTAATCAAAGATGGAACAAAAACTGAAATAGGTAACCCTAATATTGATGGCGCTTCGGTTACGGCAACTATATTAAATCATGGTAGAGAAAAAAAGATTCTTGTTTACAAGAAAAAAAGAAGGAAAGGCTATCAGAGAAAAAATGGACATCGCCAAGAGTTTACAAACTTACAATTTGAAAAAATTCATATCCCAGGTTCTACCAAAAGAAATAATAAAACAAAAGATGTTTTGACAAATGAATCAAAATCAATACAAGAAGAGGAATAACTATGGCACATAAAAAAGGTCAGGGAAGCTCCAGAAATGGTCGTGATTCAAATCCAAGTTATCTTGGACTAAAAGTCGCTGATGGGCAAACAATACTCGCTGGAACAATTATATTGAAACAGCGTGGGACTAAATTCCATCCTGGAATGAATGTTAGACGTGCTAATGATGATTCATTATTTGCAACTGCTGATGGCATTGTTAGTTTTGGTAGAAAAGGTAAAAAACAGAAAATTGTCACAATTATCACCCCAAGCTAGGATATATAGATTTTATCACATAATTATTACAAAAAATAGAAGATTATGTACCGAAAGAAAATAACGCTCGTAGGCGGTGGTCAGATTGGTGGGATTCTTGCTCTTCTTGCTGCACAAAAAGAACTTGGTGACATTGTAATATTTGACATACCAAAAGCAGAAGGTATGGTGAAAGGAAAAGCATTGGACTTAATGCAACTTCGCCCCCATGATGGATATGACTCTGATATTACTGGAACATCTGATTGGCAAGATGTAGTAGATACTGACGTATTTATTATTACTGCGGGTATACCTAGAAAACCAGGGATGGACCGAGAGGACCTAATTGAAATCAACCTTGGGATAATGCAAGATGTTGCGAAAAATATTAAAAAGTACGCACCAAAAGCATTTGTAATCGTTATTTCAAACCCTTTAGATGCAATGGTATATGCCTTTTACAAAATTTCAGGTTTTTCAAAAAATCAAGTAGTAGGAATGGCAGGAGCTTTAGATAGCGCTCGCTTTCGTAGTTTCATTGCAATGGAAACTGGTTTTTCGGTTCAAGATGTATCTTGCATGGTTCTTGGAGGGCACGGTGACACAATGGTACCAATTTCGAGACTTGCAACTATTGGGGGAGTTCCAGTTACCAAATTAATTACACCTGAACGACTAAACGATATTGAAAACAGAACGCGTGTAGCTGGTGGCGAAATTGTGAAATTATTTGGTAATGGCTCAGCATTTTTTGCTCCAGCACAATCTGCGATTGAAATGGCAGAATCATTTATTAGAGATAAAAAACGAGTAATTCCTTGTGCTTCACTATGTGAAGGAGAGTTTGGAATTAATGGGTACTTTATTGGTGTTCCAACTGTAATTGGATCTAAGGGAGTTGAAAAGGTGCTAGAATTTGATTTGAATAAGGATGAAAAACTTGAATTGAATAAAACTATTAATGCTGTGAAAAAAACTGTAGCAGAAACAGGATTATAATAACCTAAAGTTAAAAAAAGCTCCTAAAGGAGCTTTTTTTTTATATTGATGGGTTTTCTATCATAATAAAATTTCCATGAAATTAACAAAAAAAAAGACTTTTCTATTAATAGTAACATCAATGTTCATTTATGCACAAGATAATATAAATTTAAAAAAGCCTAGTAGCTCTAGAACCGAAATAAAACAAATATATAGATTTCAAAATGTACCAGATGATGGCTCATATAGCATCATCATTAATAATATTTCTGTAAATTTAAAATTTACAGGGCATGAAGGTTCTGGCGCGAAGTTGACCGTTACAAGTATTGGATACGGGATAAGAGAACAGGACACTGAAGAAATTCATAATTTCACAAAAAGAAGTGTGAAACATTTTGAACAAGAAAAGAAAATAATTTTTTCTGGAAATAAAAAGTCCACTAATTTTTTTGATAGCACATATGATTTTGAAGTACCAAAACACATAAATCTAAATATCCAAATTCCTGGTGGTGATATCGATATTAAAAATATTAATGGTGAATCAGCTATTGAATCAGAAGGTGGTGATCTCAGCATACAAAACTATAACGGCAACATAGATTCAAAAGTAAATGGTGGTAAGGTAAATGTAACTAGTTCAAAAGGCTCTCTACGTGCTCATTCTTTTGGAGGGAATATAGATATTACCCAATTTAAAGGTAAACTTGGTTTATCTTCAACCGGCGGAAGTATTAACTTGAACCAAATCGATGCAGAAACAGATGCACAAACGACTGCAGGAGAAATAAACTTTTTTGATACAAAAGGTGATAACATTGTCCTACGCGCTTCAGGTGGTTCAGTGAAAGGAGAAAAAGTATCGGGAAATATTTCATTGAAAAGTTCAGGAGGTAATATTGATGTAAGCAATCTAAATGGGAAAATTAATCTCTTTAGCTCTGGTGGCTCAATTTTTGTAAATGACCTTAATGGGGAATTAACCTGTGAAGCATCATCTGGTGATATAAAAATGACTAAAATTAGAGCAAAAGTCGAATCTTTAACTTCCTCCGGAAATGTTATGTTGCAGTTAATGTATGATTCAGCTCTCAAAAACTATGGTGTGCATTTAGAGACCTATGGTGGAGATGCTGAGATAATTTTACCCGAAGGGTTAGCTGGGAATATTATTGGTACAATATACCAAAGAAATTCAGAAAAGAACATTCATTCTGAAATTCCATTAAATATCACATCAAATCAAAATAGCGTTACAGGAAAAGTAAATATTAAAGGCGGATTAGTGCCTATTAATATTGAAGTCTACAAAGGTTCAATAATAATTAAACAAACCTGATCAAGTCCAAGTAAACCTAAATATCTTAACAGATTTTCGTTCTATTATCCTCTACTTTTTTTATGTTTCTTTTCAATCCCAAGTGTTTAGTTCGTTTAACAGCTGAATTTTTAAACACCTTATTGAATACTTCTTGATTTAATTGTTTCCAATCTTCATTACTATTGTCTAATATTTCATTACGAGCGTGGAACTCATTGTTTTTTGTTGAGAATTCAAATTTTTGATTCCAAGGACATACTTCCTGACAAATATCGCAACCATATATCCAGCCATCTAAATCTGGTTGGTCATCAAGAAAATCTCCTCTATGCTCTATTGTAAGATATGAAATACATTTACGTGCATCTATCTCATATTCAGTTAGTGCTTGAGTTGGACATGCGTCAATGCATGCAGTACAACTACCACAAAGGTCCTCATCAAAAGTAGAATCATAATCCAATTCCAAGTCTAATAATAATTCCCCGAGGAAGAGCCAACTCCCATAATCACGCGAAATCAAATTTGTATGTTTACCAATCCAACCTAATCCTGCCTTTTGAGCCCAAACCTTGTCCATTACTGGTGAGGTATCAACACAAGCAATACATTTTGTATCTGGTTTGGATTCCTTTATCCAGTTTAATAGCGCATAAAGTCTTTTTTTCAAAACTTTATGATAATCATCGCCCCATGCATAATTTGAAAATTTATAATCCGATTTAAGGTCTTTCTGACTTTTCCCTGAAAAATAATTCAACCCTACAGAAATAACAGATTTTGCCTCTGGGAAATAAGCAAATATGTCCCCTCTTTTCTGTCTAGTCTTCTCCATCCATTCCATACTTGCGTGATTTCCATTATCAAGCCAATTATTTAATTTTGAATTTTCTTTATCTGTTTTTATGGCTTTTGTAATGCCTATTTTTTCAAATCCTAAATCAATCGCTTTTTTTTTTATAGATTCTGATGAGATTTTCATTAATAGAATTTAATATATCTTTATGACTCCAGAACGATTCCAAAAAATAAAAAAAATTCTAAATCAAAGAGAAAAGGACCTTACATTGATTCTTGACAATGTAAACAAACCTCATAATCTAGCGGCTATGATTCGTACTTGTGATGCTATTGGAATAGGTAAAATACATGCTAAGTCAAAAAATAAAACGATTGGACTTAACCTTAAAGCAGCTAGCGGATCAAATCTTTGGGTTAAAGTGAAAATTCATAACAAACTAACCAATCTTTATAAAAAACTAAAAAGATGCAACCATAATATTTTTGTTGCTAATAACACAAGTTCCGCTATTGATTTTCGTCAAGTAGATTATACTAACCCATCTGCAATTGTAATGGGAGCTGAATTAGGTGGTATTTCAAAAGAAACTTTAAAATATGCTACAAAAGAAATAAAGATTCCACTTAATGGAATGGTAGAAAGTTTAAATGTATCTGTAGCCTCTGCTGTTATTCTATTTGAGGCAAGGAGACAAAGAGAATTAAAAAACAAACATAAAAAAAAACCTAAAAGTCTTGAAGATAATAATCTTCTTTTTGAATTGTGTTACCCAGAATTATCTGATATACTTAGGCAAAAAGGAGAAGCCTATCCAGATTTAGATGAAAAAGGAGAGATAGTCTATTAAATTCTTAATCTAGAAAGTGATACCTAGAAAAATCGTATTGAAAACACCTTGCTCTATAAATGTCCTAGTATAATTATAAGTCTGTCCTTCTTTAACAACAGATAGTTTTCTCTCATCCTCGTATCTTTCGCTTGATAAAACATATCCAAACGATAACCCATTATCTAATTTCTTGAAAAAATTTAAATAAAAATCAAACCCTAATCTATTTTCTTCCTTACTGGTAAAACCTATAATCGAACAATCATAACTAAAATTTGGGAAGAGTGAATTAATATTAAATGAACATAAAAAATTTGGAGACAAACTTCCGTCTAATCCAAAAAAGGAAGAAGCTGATAAGTTATTTGATTCAAATGTGAATAAAATTTCATTAAGACTTGATAGATTTTTTTCAAGATAATTTGAATACCCTCCTCCAATGAAAAGATTTGGAGATATTTCTAGCATATATCCCATTGAATTATTTAGTGTAAAATTGTTATCAATCGACAAAATTCCAGAAGCTTCAAAAAAGAAACCTTTTTTTGTATGGAGACTAATTATTCCATCCAATTCTAAACCTGAATTTCCAAAATTTGCAAACGTACCTCCTGAAATACCAAACCTATTATTTAAATCAATTTTTGGTTTGACATTATTTTTGCCAATCAGCATATTAAGAACAAGAAAAACAAGGAGAATAATCTTCATAGAAAGTAATTTTATAAATTAAATTTATCATTAAAACTTTTATAAAGTTGACATAAAACTTACTTTCACTCAAATTAAACTAAATAATCATGAAAGAGTATCATAATCCATACAAAACTGCGCTTGATGGATTGTTAATAGAAGATCCAGTCAAATCGTTTTTTGATTTTTGTAAAGAGCGTGAAAGCATCAGAAAAAAAAGAGAACTTGGACAATCTCCTCCCTGGAGTAGTGATCCGATTTTTCAAAAAGGCCGTTTCCTTAATGTTTTTAGAGAGCATGATCGTGGAAGCGTATCCATAATACGATTTGCTAGAAATTTAAAAGATGAATTACCCAAATTAATTCACGCACTATTTTTTTGTCGATGGGTGAATAGGCAACAAACAATTGATATGTTAACCTCATCCGATTTATCAAAATTTGAAGAATTAGTAAAAAAGTTAAATGCACTCCAAGTATGGTGTAATAAAACTGCTTACCCTGTTGAATCTATTCAATGGGAAGGAAAAACATACCAAAGATTTGAAGCAGCCAGTGAATTATTTTACAATATACAAGCACAATTAACAAAAATAATTATCAGTTCTGAGAGATGCGTAGTAAAGGCAACGAAGAATGTCAATGAAAAGTTTAAAATGAAAAATGATTTTCCTATTTTTATGGCAATTATGGATATCGCTTGGTTTCGTCCAGACATCATCAATCCAGGAAGTAATGTCCCAACGGGTATTGGCGCAGTTGCATACTTAAATCGACTTCAGAATCACTTAGGGTTATCTAATCATAAAGAAACATTTGATAGAATGATAGCTCTGCAAAATTCATATTGGCCAGAAGCAGAAAGGATATTTTATCCTATTGACATTGAATATATTTCGTGTGAATGTCGAAAGTATTTCAGTTATGTTAATGGAACAAAATCATTCAAAGATAAAAATTTGTTCATACCTAACGTTAATTTTTAATAAACTGCTTGGTTCTTCAAAATAAAATCACGTATTAATCGTGGAATTATTGAAAATTGTTGATTTGAATAAACTAATCTGATATTTTTCTTTTTTTTAATATCCTTTCAGCCCATAACAGTCCGATTATTGTTTTTACATCAGTAATCTCTTGATTCCATATCATCATAATCGCTTCATTTAAATCAAGGATAATTGTTTCTAAGAATTCATCTTTGTCTAAATTTTGCTGGGTTTGATGCAAATTTTCAGCTAGACATAACCACATTTTTTCATTAGCAAATCCTATTGCAGGATGTATGGTAGACAAAAAAGTTAATTTATTTGCTTTGAATCCTGTTTCTTCCTCTAATTCCCTAATGGCACAATCAGAAGGAGATTCCCCAGCATCTAACTTGCCAGCGGGTAGTTCAAAGAATTGAGATTTGGGAGGGTATCTATATTGTTTTACCATTATAATCTTATTATTGTTTATAATAGGAATACAACAAACAGCACCTGGGTGATCAATCCATTCTCTTGTTCCTTTTTTGCCATTCGGTAACATAACAATATCCGAATATACTTTTAAAAATTTTCCATCGAAAACTAGTTCAGATGTAATTTTCTTTTCTTTTAAAATTTTCATAATTTATTTTTTCTTTTTTTCAATGATGTTTTAAATTTAAATAAGTTAAAATTATAGGATTATTAAAATAATCAGTTAAAACTTGTATCGGTACAATTATGACAATAAGTTCCGTTCTAAAATTTTTGATTTCACGTCACAGTATAACAGAGGTATAAACATGACAAAAGTTACATTGTTAAAAACAGCAGTTGTTTTCACACTACTCCTATCTTACGGATTAGCTCAAGAGAACGTCGATGCCATAGAAAAAGCTAGACAAGCTAAAGAAGCTGCAGATAGAGCAGCAGCAGACGCAGCAGCAGCCACGGAAGCAGCTATTGAAGCAGCAGCAGCAAAAGCTGCAGAAGAAGCAAGAGCTGAAGCCAAAAGGAAAAAAGAAGAAGAAGAAGCCAGAAAAATTGCAGAAGCACAGGCCGCAGAAGAAGCTGAATTAGACGCAGCAGCAGCAGCGGCGGCTGAAGAAGCAAAACGAAAGATGGCAGAAGAATTGGGTCTTGAATACGACGATCCAAACGCAACAACTGATACATCTTCTGTTGTTGATGGAGACACAACTATGGCAGACGAAGTAGTTGCTAAAGAAGCACTTGGATACAATATAGGTTTGACAGCAAGCCTGGGCTTTATAAATGGTCAGTATATTCAAAATACTCCAATTGGCGCTACTGTTGTAATCACTACACCCTTTGGATTTAAGGTTGGTTCATTTGATTTAACAGCTAGTGTGGCTATAGGCTCATATTCAGGAGAAACTCCAAAAACTCCCGATTACAGTCCATTAGCTTTGGGAGTGGGAGCAAATATAACATTATTTGATATGGTATTTTATGAAGGTCATATTGGATTAGTAGGTGCTGGAGCTGGAGGTCGTGGTTTTGCAGGTGTCTCGCTTGAAACGATTATGAAGAAAGGTTTAGGATTACCAGTAAACATTCTAGTGGGTGCTGAAGGTTTCTTGTCACTTAAACTTGAAGATGCTGGCGATGAAGCCTCCTATTGGGGTGGATTAGGAGTAAGGCTCGACTATAGCTTTTAATTAACAAATATATCTAAAAATAAAAAAGCGGCATATAAAAAATGCCGCTTTTTTTTTAGTAAATGGAAATAAAACAACATTATTCAATAATTATTCCGATATATAATGAATTTAAATTTTTACCTGAACTAATAAGTGGTTTAAAGATATTCTATCATCAAGGGCATGAAGTAGTTATTGTTGATGATGGCAGTACTGATGGTAGCAAAAGTATCCTAGAAGGTTGCAATTTTATTAATCTCATTAAACTTCCAAAAAATCAAGGCAAGGGCATTGCTATAAAAGTAGGAATACAAGAAGCTATAAACGAAAGGATTGTTTTATTTGATGGTGATTTAGAATTGGATTTAGATGAAATTTCAAAACTATTTATTTTAAATAGAAATAAAAAAGTTTATTCCGCAATGGGATATAGGTTTAATCATCTGAATCCATTTAAATCAAGTTTTCATTGGGGAAATTTTATGTTCACAACATTTTTTAATATACTACATAGTACACATCACAAAGATATTTTATGTTGTGCTAAATCATTCTATGTTAATGATTTAAATTTAGATTTGATTCAATCAAGAGGATTCGGAATTGATGTTGAATTATCATCAATTTTATCACTTAAATGTGATAGAATATACCAAGTCAGATTAAAATACAAGAGAAGAGACCGCAATGAAGGTAAAAAATTAAAAATATCAGATGGATGGGATATATTATTTCAAATAATAAAAATGGTTAAATTTTTTTAAAAATAAATGTATCCAAAGTATATGCAAATAAACACATTAAATTATAAATTTGATGTAATCTACTGATTTAGGTTATTAGATTTAACATAAAAATAAATAGGATATACTTTATTGTACTAAAAATCATTATTTTTATAATACTAAAAACAGATTATGAAATTGTCACAGAAAAATATTTTTCTTCTTGGATCCCAAGAAGAATATTCTTTACTTAAAGAATGGTCAAAAAAAGAAAAACAGTATCATCTTAATGGTTGGTTTCATGATAAGGACATACCAGCCTCACCAAAAGAGTTAGTAAAAGAGTACAATTCTATGGTAGGAGAAAATATGGTTGACCATTTTGTTTTAGACCCATCAGATATGGACTCTCAAATGCTCCAAGCTTCACTTGATTGGGCAGAAAGTCAAGGTTCTAGGATTCATATGATACAATCAGGAACTAACACTCTTTCAAGAAAATTGGCTAAAAAAGATATGTTTGGACCTTTTGCTGCCGTGCGATTACGTTCTGAACCACTTGCATCAAAAAGAAATTTATTAATTAAAAAAGTTTTTGACATTGTTTTTTCTTTATTTGTCTTTATCGGAA
>MDSZ01109052.1_pt1 | contig 79305 bp, 63 predicted proteins | sample 811201 | NCBI WGS metagenome assembly MDSZ01 (sample SAMN05326647, study PRJNA326480) | marine metagenome | isolation source: seawater | place: Indian Ocean: North | collected 2010
ATCTCCCCGCGCGACGCCGTCGCCTCGGCCGGTCGCACGCTCACCGAGCTGTTCGGTCTCGCCCGCGAGCTGAACGTCGAGGCCGAGGGCATCGAGATCGGCCCCGCGCCGGTCGAGACGGTGCTCTCGAACGAGCTGTCGATGCCGATCGAGGACCTCGATCTGTCTGTGCGTTCGTACAACTGCCTCAAGCGCGAGGGCATCAACACCGTCGCCGAGCTCGTCGCCCTCTCGGAGACGCAGCTCATGAACATCCGCAACTTCGGTCAGAAGTCGGTCGACGAGGTGCGCGACAAGCTCGTCTCGCTCGGTCTGTCGCTGAAGGACTCGGTGCCCGGTTTCGACGGCGCCCAGTTCTACGGCGGCTACGACGACGAGACCGTCTGACACCCGCAGACACCGAAGACTTCGACCACACACTGGAGCGATTGAGACATGCCTAAGCCCACGAAGGGTCCCCGCCTCGGAGGCGGCCCCGCCCACGAGCGCCTGCTGCTTGCGAACCTCGCCGCGGCGCTGTTCACCCACAAGTCGATCACGACCACCGAGACCAAGGCCAAGCGCCTGCGTCCGCTGGCCGAGCGTCTCATCACGTTCGCGAAGCGCGGCGACCTGCACGCGCGTCGTCGCGTGCTGAGCGTGATCGGTGACAAGGAGGTCGTGCACGTCCTCTTCACCGAGATCGCGCCGCTGGTCGCCGAGCGTGAGGGCGGCTACACCCGCATCACCAAGGTCGGCAACCGCAAGGGTGACAACGCGCCCCTCGCCGTGATCGAGCTCGTGCTCGAGCCGGTCGCGAAGAAGAAGCCGGCTGCCAAGAAGGCTGCTGCTCCGAAGGCCGCCCCGGCCGAGGTCCCTGCCGAGGCTCCGGTCGAGGAGACCCCCGCCGAGGAGGTCGTCGAGGCTCCGGTCGAGGAGGCTCCCGAGGCTGACGTCGCCGAGACCAAGGCTCCCGCCGAGGAGACCGCGGCCGACGAGGACGCCAAGTAAGCCGCAGCATCCGCTGTTCGATGGCCCGCACCCGCTGAGGGTGCGGGCCATCGTCGTTTCCGGGCGTCGTACCGGACCCAGAAACCTCAAGATTTCCGCAAGATTTCCGCAAGACCGCAATTCGAATGTCAAGGCTTCGCGAAGTGGGCACCTCTGCTCGGCCGATTCCCCTAGCGTCGATGGAGGCGCGAACCCGAACGCGTAGACCCCCGGCTCACCCGGCCACGCAACGAGGGTCATCGATGGCCCCGGAGTGTCCCGTGCAGGATGCCCCGGGGTCATCCGCAGACCCCGCGCCGCCCGTCCCGAATACAGCAAAGAAGAGCCCATGGCGCGACGCCGGCAGTGGGGTACGGAGCGCGACCCCGCTCCTCTCTCCGCCGTGCACGGACGCCCGTCCGCCGCGAAGCTCGCTCTCGGTCGTCTGGCGATCCAGCTCACGATCGTCATCTGGGCGATCTATGTGCTGAGCGTCGTGGTGAACCAGTTCTTCACCGACGGATTCGGCAACGGCTGGCGCGTGGTCGAAGCGCTCTCGTACGTCGTGGTGGTCACGGCGCTGACGTTCTCTGCGCTCATGTACCTGATCCAGCGGCAGGGTGCCTTCAACCGCTTCGTCGAGCATGTGCGTGTGACGCGTGCGGAGCTCGACCGTCACTTCTTCCACCACGACCGCCCTCTCACAGTGCTCATCCCCTCGTACGCCGAGGAGCCGGATGTCATCCGCAAGACGATCTGGTCGGCGGCGCTGCAGGAGTACCCGTCGCAGCGCATCGTGCTGCTCATCGATGACAGCCCGAATCCGACGAAGCCGGATGTGCTGGCGCGTCTGACGGAGACCCGCGGCATCCCGGAAGAGATCATGGAGCGCCTCCGGGTTCCGCGGGAGAGGTTCGGCGAGGCGCTGCTGACGCTCGAGCACGAGCTGCTCGTGGCGGGTGACGAGCGCGAGCTTCCCGAGGGCGCGATCGAGCGCCTCGCGATCGAGTACGGGTTCGGTGCCGCCTGGCTGCGCGACCAGGCCGCGCAGGAGCACCGCGACGACCACGTCGACGCGTTCTACATCGACGAGATCCTGCTGGGGCTCGCGGGCGACCTCGAGGCGACCGAGCTCAACCTGCGCGCCGCGCTCGCGGGTGGCGAGGAGATCCCGCTCGCGCGCCTGATGCAGCTGCACCGTCGTCTGGCGTGGATCTTCACGGTCGAGATCGGCGCGTTCGAGCGCAAGCGCTACGCGAACCTGTCGGCCGAGGCCAACAAGGCGATGAACCTGAACTCGTACATCGGGCTCATCGGCGGCCGCTACCTCGAGGTGGAGTCCGACGAGGGTCTGCTGCTCATGCCGGCTCCGGCGGGCGCGGCGAACGCCGTCAGCATCCCGTACTGCGACTTCGTGCTCACTCTCGATGCCGACTCGCTGCTGCTGCGCGAGTACTGCCTGCGCCTCGTCTACTTCCTCGAGCAGCCGGGTAACGAGCGGGTCGCGGTGACGCAGACGCCGTACTCGTCGTTCCGCGGTGCGCCGACGCGCATCGAGCGGCTGGCGGGCGCGACCACCGATCTGCAGCACATCCTGCACCAGGGCATGACCGCCCACAACGCGACCTTCTGGGTGGGGGCGAACGCCGTCATCCGTATGGACGCTCTCGACGACATCATGCAGATCGATGTCGAGAACGGCTTCGAGGTGCGCCGTTACGTGCAGGACCGCACCGTCATCGAGGACACCGAGTCGAGCGTCGACCTGGGGGAGCACGGCTGGTCGCTCGTGAACTACCCCGAGCGGCTGAGCTATTCGGCGACGCCGCCGGACTGGGGTTCGCTCATCGTGCAGCGCCGTCGGTGGGCGAACGGCGGCCTGCTGATCATGCCGAAGCTCTGGCGCACCGCGAAGGAGCGCCGCAAGGCCGGCGATCCGATGAAGGCCATGGAGCTCGCGATCCGGGTGAACTACATGGCCTCGATCGCGTGGGCGAGCTTCGGCCTCGTCTTCCTGTTGGCCTACCCGTACGACAACCGTCTGGTGAGCCCGCTCGTGCTGGCGGGCGCGCTCCCGTACTTCATCGCGATGGCCTTCGACCTGCGCTACACCGGGTACAAGGCGATGGATGTCGTGCGCATCTACGGCTTCAACCTGATCCTGCTGCCGGTGAACCTCGCGGGCGTCATCAAGTCGATCGAGCAGGCGGTGACGGGGCGCAAGATCCCGTTCGCCCGCACCCCGAAGGTCGCCGACCGCACCGGTGCGCCGCTGCTCTACATCGTCGCGCCGTACGCGATCGTGTTCTTCTCGATCTACGTCGGCTGGCTCGCGTTCGTCAACCACAACTGGGGCAACTTCGCCTTCGCGGTCGTGAATGCGGTGTGCGCGTCGTGGGCGATCCTCGCGTACATCGGCATCCGCAACTCGATCATCGACCTGTGGATCGGCTTGACCGACTGGATGTGGGTCGAGAAGAAGCCGAAGCGTGTGCGCCAGGCCGCGGCGGTCGAGGAGTTCGACTGGCGCGAGGCGCTCGAGGTCGGCCCTGCCCCGCCGGGCGCCGAGGGGCGCAAGGGTCGCGTGCGCCGTCGCCGGCGCACGCCTGTCGCCGTGCCGGTGGCGTCCGCGGCGGCGACTCCTCCCGTGAAGAAGAAGCACGTGCCGACGCAGACGATCGAGCTGCCGGTGATCGACGCCGAGCCGCGCGTGGCGCGCCCCGCGGCGCCGGTGGCCGGCGCGGCTGCGGCGCCCGTCACCGAGCCGCTCGCGGCGCCCGCCGCAGAGCCCGCCGCCGAACCGCCCGTGGTCGCGCCGACATCCGGAACGCCGTTCGCCGGGGTCGAGATCGACGCGGAGCTCGCGGTGGTCGATGCAGAGGGCCGCATGGTCTCCGACCGTCCCCCGGTCCTCGAGCCGGATGCCGTGCCCGCGCCGGCGTTCGCCGCCGATGCGACCGGCGCGGTCACGGTGCCGGCCGAGTTCGCCGGGGTCGAGGCTGTCGAGGAACTGCTGCAGGCGGTCGCGCAGGACGACCGATCGGATGCCGCGCCCCGCCCGGCGCTCGTCGACGCCGAGGCCCCTGCCGTGCCCGTGTTCGCTGCCGGGATCACTCCTCCCGTGTCGCCGCGTCACGCCGCGGCATCCGACGATTACGAGCGCGACGAGACGCAGATCCCTGTCGCACCGATCGGGTCGCACTCGGAGAGCCCCGCCGAGCGCGCGGCCGCGTGGCGTGCGGCTCAGCGCGAGCGCTCCAACGCCGCGCGTGCCGCGGCGGAGCGGGAGAACCCGATGCCGCCGCCGGTCGAGATTGTGGATGCCGCGGCATCCGTCGCCTCGCAGCCGGCACCCGCGTCGCCCGAGACGGCGAGTCCGTACGTGCATGTCGTGGGGCCGTATCACCCCACCGCGGCGCACGCCGAAGGCGAGGCGCAGGCGCTGCACGAGGTGACGGAGCACCAGCGGGCGTTCTTCGCGCAGCACGAGCGACCGGAGCCGCAGCCGTGGGTGCAGCGGCCGGCGGCGTCGGCGGGTGCCGGGGCGCCGCAGGCGTCCGCTCCGCAGATGCCCGTCGCACCGCCGCGTCCTGTGCCGCCGCCGAGCGGCGCCGGGGCACAGCCGTTCGCGGCGCCCGGCTTTGCGCAGCCCACGCAGCCCGGCTCCACGCAGCCGACGTACGCGGCGCCGATTCCGCCGAACTACGCGCAGCCGGCTGCACCCGCTCAGCCGTCCTACACCCAGCCCGCTTACGCCCATCCGCAGCCGCCCGCGCAGCCCGTCTATGCCCCTCAGTCGCACCCGCAGGCGGCGCCGATCCGGGCGCAGGCGGTGCCGGTGCCCCCCGGGGCGCCGATACCGTCGTTCGCTCCGCACTACGGTGCGCCGTCGGGCCAGCCCCATGGGGTACTCGACCCCCGGGGCGGCGCCTACCCGGCCACCGGCTCGCCTCAGGGGCAGCCCTACCCGCCGGCGCAGCAGTTCACCGCTCCGGCCGCGCCGTCGGTGCCCGGCGCCTACCCGCCCGCTCCCGCCTACCCCGGCATGCCGCCGGCGGGTGCGGGCCAGCCCGGCGCGAACGCCTTCCCCACGCAGCAGCCGGGCTACCCGGCGCAGCCCGGCTACCCGGCGCAGGCCGGCCCCGCCCAGGGCGGCTACCCCACGCAGGGGTATGCCGCGCAGTCGGGCCAGCCCGCTCAGCCCCCGGCGAGCGGCAACCCGCCCGCCGGTTACCCCCAGAACGGCCACCCGGCTCAGTCGGGTTACCCCGCACAGTCGGGCTATCCCGCGCAGCCCGGCTACCCGACGCAGAACGGCTACCCGGCGCAGAACGGCTACCCGGCGCAGCCCGGCTACCCCGCCGCGCCCGGCGCTGCGCCCTACCCGCCCGGCTACCCGGCGGCGGGCTACCCGGCCGCCCCGCCGGCGCAGAACTACCCGCCGCGCCGCCGTGAGGTCGCCCCGGGTGCCAACGGACCGCAGGGTTACACGCGCCCGCAGATGCGCGACCTCGAGCGCGCGGCGTGGCAGAACGCCCCGCTGTGGCCATCGGTGCCCGAGCCCGGACAGCCGATGCCCGCCGACTGGAACCCGGGACAGGATCGCATCCTGCCGCGCGCCCGCGAACGGGCCACGGGCACCCCGCTGTGGCCCGACGAGCCCGAGTACCGCGGCTACCACGGTGACCGTCGGGCTCCGGTGCCGCCGCGCGAGCGCGCGCAGCAGTACGCCGCCGACCAGCAGGTTCCGCGCGCGAAGCGCGCCCGCCAGCGTGACCTGTGGCCGGGTTCGGAGTGAGCGTCGAGCCCACGGGTGACGCGAGCGGTTCCGGCACCACCACCGCTCCCGTGCGCGCCCCCCGCCGTCCTAGCCGCCACGAGGGCAAGCGGTTGTCCGTGTGGCGGGTGCTGCTCGCGCTCGCCGTCGTCACCGCGGTCATCACGGGCGGTGCGTTCGGTGTGCCGTATCTGTTGCGTCAGGCGCAGGTGACGCCCGCCGCGTTGACCGGATGGTTCGCCCCGTATGTCGATGTGACCACAACCCGGCAGCAGGACTTCGTCACCGAGATGGGCGCCCCCGAGAGCGAGGTCGTGCTCGCGTTCGTCGTCGCGCAGGCGAAGGATCAGTGCGTGCCCACGTGGGGTGCCGCGTACACATTGGATGCCGCGGCATCCGCTCTCGACCTCGATCGCCGTCTTGCGAAGCTGCGCTCCCAGGGGGGCGACGCGATGGTGTCGTTCGGCGGTCAGAAGAACACCGAGCTCGCGTCGGCGTGCGCCGATGAGGCGTCGCTGCAGAAGGCGTACGCGGCGGTGATCGACCGCTACGAGGTGGGCTCGATCGATCTCGACATCGAGGGCGCTGCCCTCACCGATACGGCCGCCGCCACACGGCGGGCGCAGGCGGTCGCCGCGCTGCAGAAGGAGCGTGCGGCGAAGGGGCAGCCGCTCGAGGTGTGGGTGACGCTGCCGGTGGGTCGTCAGGGGCTCACCTCCGATGGTCAGGCGGCGGTGCGCACGCTGCTTGCTGCGGGCGTGACGCTCTCGGGTGTGAACGCGATGACGATGGACTACAACGTCGACCTCGGCGGTGCGACGATGGGGCAGGTCGCGATCGACGCGTTGAGCGCGACGCATGACCAGGTCGAAGCGCTGTGGAGCGCGGCCAAGATCACCCTTCCCGAGGGCGGTGCATGGGCCCTGATCGGGGCCACGCCGATGATCGGGCAGAACGATGTGACATCCGAGGTCTTCACCATCGCCGACGCGCAGAAGCTGAGTGAGTTCGCGGTGTCGAAGGCGATCGGCCGCATGTCGATGTGGTCGTTGAATCGCGACCGCACCTGCGGGCCGAACTATCCCGACCCGAAGGTGGTCTCGGCCGACTGCAGCGGTGTCGACCAGGGCGGGCAGTCGTTCGCGACCGTGCTGTCGGCGGGGCTCACGCAGCGGCCGAGCGCATCGCCGGCGGCGTCGAGCGTGCCGACGCCGGTGACCTCCGACGACCCGTCGACGGCGCCGTACCCGATCTGGTCGCCCGACCAGTCCTACTCGGTGGGTGTCAAGGTCGTCTGGCACGGCAACGTCTACGTGGCGAAGTACTGGACGCAGGGCAATCCCCAACCGGATGACCCGACTCTCGCGGCGACCGAGAGCGCCTGGACGCTCGTCGGCCCGGTGCTGGCGACCGACACGCCGTACGCGTTGCCGAGCGTCGCCCCCGGAACCTACGCGGCCTGGTCGGCGTCGGTCGCCTATCACGCCGGTGACAAGGTGCAGGTGGGTTCGACCCCGTACGTCGCGAAGTGGTGGACGCAGGGCGACGATCCGTCGCTGTCGCAGACCGATCACGAGCGGTCGCCGTGGCAGGTTCTCGGCCAGTAGACGGATGCCTCGTCCCGCCGACCCGCCGCAGCCACGTCGTAACCCCGGCTCGGGCGACGGCATAGTGCTCTGTGCCCTCCGCGTAACCGGCCGGTAACTGGGGGCCGCTAGCTTTCGAGCGTGCCCACATCAAAGCGATCGCGGTCACGTTCTCGCCGTCCGCCGGTGCGGCAGGGGGTGCACTGGAGTGCGTATGTGCTCATCGTGCTTCTCGCACTGGGGGTCATCGCTCTGGCTGCGTACGCGATTCACGCAGTCTGAGTCGGCCCGGGTCGGCGCCGAGGATGGGGGTCCTCGAAAGCCGAGAACGACGAAGGGGCCCCGGACAGTGTCCGGGGCCCCTTCGCTTTTGGGGAGTTACTTGGCTACCGTTGCGCGCTGGCGGCGAACCGCCGTGCCGACCACGATCGACGCGCCCGCGAGGGCGAGAGCGCCGCCGGCCACCCAGAGGGTGAGCAGCATGGTCGAGTCCGCACCCGTGCGCGGGAGCGAGCTGCCGGGGTTGGTGGTCGTACCGCTGCTTCCGCCGCCGGTGACGGCGGGCAGGTTGCCGCCGCCCAGCGAGAAGCCGCTGGCGCCGACGGGGATGTTGACCGTAAGGAGGATCTGGCCAGACGAGTTCGCCTTCTTGGTGACCGAGGCGGTGCCGACGACCGACTTGATGATCGTGGCGAGGGAAGCAGCGTCGATGCCTTCACCGGTGAGGGTGAAGGTGACGACCTCACCCGGGTTGTAACCCGAGAGCGCGAACGTGGCCGACTGGCCAGGTCCAGGGAGAGTAGGGGCGACGCCCGGGGCGAGGATCGGCACACCGGCCGGAATCGTCTCGGGGGTCGGAGTCGGGTCGCTCGGGGTGCCCGAGTAACCCGCAGCGAAGGCGGGCTGTGCGACGAAAGCGCCACCCACCGCGAGCATCAGCGCCATCGCCGTGATGGCGAGGGCCCGCTTGATCTTGTGCGTCATGTGGTGTTCCTGTTCGGTGGCAGTGATGGGATGGAGATCTGCGACGGGGGGACCGGTCGCTCTCTGCGGTGCCGCGCCAGCCGAACTGTCCGATGAATGTTTCCCCCAACGGATACCCCCGCTAGCGGACCCCCATCGACACCGCACAGCCAGTATGGCGGCTAACCGCAGGTATTTCCCAGCCCAGATGTTTCGATTGGGTAAATAGTCGGAGTCGTCACCAGCGAAAGCGGAGCGCTCGCGTGGTCGGTGGCGAGCCGGATCGAGACCGCCGACTTCCCTTGCGGCGCAAGGTTTTCGTTCCACCTCAGCACCGTTCGGCCCCGGTCGCTGAACACTGTGATCGGTGCCCCGGTGCTTGTCGATGCAGATTGCGCGAGTTGCATGCCGGATGGTAGATAGACCGTCACCGCGACACCGACGATGCCGGGGGCTGTTCCGAAGGCCCCGCCGCCGGTGATGTACCAGGGGAGAGCGGTCGCCCCGTCGGCGGGCACGGTGCTCGTGAGTGTGACGTTGAGTGACGCCGTCCCAGGGGTGTTCACCGCAGGTGCGCCGCACCACGAGACATCCGCACCGACCTGCAGGTAGTAGTCGATTTTCGATCCGACCGTGTCCATGAGATACATCGCGACCGGGGTCTGGTCGACGGATGCCTCGGGCAGCGTGCCCTGCAGCAGGGTGCCGTCGAGTACGGCCTGTTCAGTCGGATGGTTGCTCGCGATCAGCAGGCGTCGCTCCGAGCCCGCCCGTCCGAGCGCGTCGATCAGCTTCGCGGGGTCGCCCTTTCCCGACGAGAGGGCGTCGAACACAGCGGTGGCCGCGACCGCGAAGAACGCGTTCTGCTGCGCGTTCGCCTTCGCGGGGGTGTCGGCGCCGTACCGCAGGTAGACCTCGTTGAGCAGCAGCTGCACGGCGTTGTCGGCGCTCAGGGTGTCCCCGGTGCGCAGCGAGAGCGGGCCGGTCGCGTTCAGCAGATAGCTGAGCGCCACCGGGTCTGCGCTGATCACGCCGTCGATCGGTGTGCTCTGGGTGCGCTTCCAGAAGTCCTGCAGCAGCTGCGCGGCCGTCGCGAAGTCGGGCACCGAGGTGACGTTCTGGTAGTAGGTCGCCGGCTTCTCGCTGAAGAGCGCCAGCGTGGCGGCATCGAGTGTCGTCACGGGCTCACCGGTGTTCGGCAGTACCTTCTGGATGTCCTCGACGGTGAACGTGATCTTGCCGTGATCGGTGTGCACCAGGGCGAGTGCGCCCGCGATGCCGCCGAGCGTGCGCAGCTCGGCCGGATTCTGGAACATCAGCAGATAGTTGCGCGGGCCGTCCGCTCCGAGCATCGCCGGCAACAGCGCGGTCGTGCGTCGCAGGGCGTCGGTGCCCTCGGCGACAGTGCTGAGCAGATCGGATGCCTCGGTCACGGGTGCGCGCAGAGCGGGCAGGAGTGCCGAACGGTCGAGGCTGTTGACCTCCGCGCTCGCCTGGGCCGCGGCGGTCGCCGCGCCGGCAGACGGCTGCGCGAGCGCCGCGACGGGCGTCAGGTCGATGGCGCCGTCCTTCGGGGTGAACAGCGAGAGATTGAGATTGTCGGTCGCCGACACGAGCGGCTCGATCACGTCGGTCGACGTCGCATGCAGTGCGGTCGCGAGCGTGGAGACGGCGTGCAATTGGGGGCCGATCCAGGGCAGGTGCGACGCCGCCGACCAGATCGGGTCGCTGGTGAGGGCGCGGGCCTCGCTGGCGTCGGCCTCGAGCTGCGACAGAGCTGCACGTGCTCCGGCAGGGTCTTTCGAGATGCTCGACTGCACGGTGCTCGCGAGTGACTTCGCCTCGAGCAGATGCTGCGCGGCCAGTGCTCCGCGCACGCCGACCCATGCTCCGACGGCGACGGCGACGGCGAGCACGCCCCAGCAGGCGTAGATCGCCCAGCGGCGCGCGTGGCGAGAGCGGCGGCGTGCACGGGCGGCGGTCATGCGATCACCCTAAGCGGGAGGCATCCGCTGTCACGACAACGCCGGTGCCCCCGCGGTGCCGAGGGACCCTGCGAGCTGCAAGATGACGAATGTGACGTTGAACACTGCGTGAACGACGATGGCGGTCCACAGTCGTCGCTGCACGAGAACGATCGTGCTGGTGACGAGCGCCACGGCGCCCAGCGAGACGATGGCGCTGACGTCGAGCGTCGACGTCAGACCGTGCGCGAGAACGAACAGCGCACTGCTCACGAGGGTCGCCGCGATGCCCGCGAGCACACGGCTGCCCGTGAGGCGTCGGAACACGGTGTCGGCGGAGAGCAGCAGCACCCCTCGGAAGCAGAGCTCCTCGAGAAGGGGTGAGACGACGACCGGCACGAGGGCGCCGAACACGACCCACTGCAGATCGAGGGTGGCGGTGGGCCAGGCGGCCGCTCCTCCTTGTGCCGCCTGGGCGACAAGGCCCTGCGCGAGGCGCAGGGCGAGTCCGATGACGACGCCGTAGAGCAGGTCTCGCGAACGGAATCGAAGGATGCCCCGGGGCGCCCCGTAGACGAAGGCGACGACCACTCCCGTCGCCATCGCGGCGAGCACCGCGACGTCGGCGATGAGAGTGCCGGTCGCAAGGTCAGCGGCGCTGAGCGCGGTGGCCGAGATGAGGATCGCGAGCGCCAGCGCCGACAGCGAGACGCCGAGCACGCGCAAGCCCCATTGGTGGCGGGTCGCGCGACGTGTGCTCACGGGGGAAGGTTCGTCGGTGAGCGGGTCGGTCACGCGGCCAGAGTACCGGCGCACGTTCGTTGCGTCGCGGTCACCAGTCAGAAACATGCGTTGTGGCAGGATGAAGCCCGTATCACCGGGGAAAGGCGCCATGGAGCTCAGCGACTACATCAGAGTTCTGCGAAAGAACTGGCTCGTCATCGTCGCCATCACCCTCATCGGGCTGGGGGCGGCCGCGGGCTACTCACTCACGCGGACACCCATGTACCAGGCCGAGGCGACGGTGTTCGTGTCGACTCAGCAGGGCAACACGGTGGCTGAGCTTCAGCAAGGAAATACGTTCACGCAAGCCCGCGTGACGACATATACAAGCCTCGTCACACAACAAGCGGTGCTCTCGAAGACGATTCAGAAACTGGGACTCAGCCTCTCGGTTAGCGATCTTGCAAAGAACGTGTCCGCGTCGAACACCTTGAACACCACGTTGATCAAGATCACGGCAACAGACGCGAGTCCCGTACAGGCGGCCTCCATTGCGAACGCCGTGAGCCAGAGTCTCACCGAAACGGTCCCCGAGATTGAACCATCCACGACCTCGGGCGAGAGCCCGGTCAAACTGACCACGACGACGACTGCGACGGCGCCGTCGGCTCCGGTGAGTCCCAACGTACCTCTCAATCTGACGTTGGGGGGGCTGATCGGCCTGGCGCTGGGAGTGGCGTTCGCACTGTTGCGACACGTCCTCGATACGAAGGTTCGATCGATTCGCGATGTCGAAGCGGTCACAGATCGACCGATTATCGGCGCCATACCGTTCGATCCGAGGGCCGCAGAGCGACCGATTATTCTGCAGGCAGATCCACACAATGCCCGGTCAGAGTCCTTCCGGGCGCTTCGTACTAACCTGCAGTTTCTTGAGATGGACGGCGGCCATGTGTTTGTCGTCACTTCAAGCCTGCCGGCCGAAGGGAAATCCACAACTTCAGTAAACCTCGCAATCGCCCTCGCGGACGCTGGCAAGCGCGTCGCGCTTGTAGATACTGATTTACGTAAACCCAAGGTGGCGGAATATCTGGCCATCGAGGGCGGTGTCGGCTTGACAGATGTACTAATCGGTAGAGCGCGTCTTACCGATGTGATGTTGCCTTGGGGGCAACGATCACTCTACGCATTGCCGGCAGGTAAAGTGCCTCCCAATCCGAGCGAGCTGCTCGGATCAGCCCAGATGTCTCAGCTACTCGACGTTCTTTCGCGCGAATTCGACATCGTCATTCTCGATGCCCCGCCCCTACTGCCAGTTACTGACGCGGCGGTACTCTCGAAGGCCGCCACGGGCGCGCTCGTCGTCGTCGCAGCTGGACGCACGACCAAGGGTCAATTGTCAGCAGCCCTCGATGCGCTGGAGACCGTCGGGGCTCGGATTGGCGGCACCGTTCTATCCATGGTTCCAGTGAAGGGACCCGATGCGTACGGCTACGGATACGGGTACGGGTACGGGTACGGATACGGCGGTTATGGCGCGTACACCTCATCGGGACACAAGGTGAAAGGCGCGGGCAAGCGCTCGTCCAAGTCCGCCGGCTCTGGCCGAGACGAAGGCTGACAAGCTGCCGAAGAACGGGGGCACCCGCCTCCTCGAATCTGCCGGCGCAGACGAGCGTTCTTACATGAGGGAAAAATCGTGCTCCTGACAAGAACCGAATCGAAATGGCTGGCGCGCGACCACGACGTTGACAGGCAGACGCAGCAGCACCAATTCGATTGGCGCACGCGAATGAGGCGCCTGCCCGGAGTCGGTAGTTTGGTGGGCACCAATATAGAGCCCGACCGGAGTGCACATGGCGTTGTTCGGGTTTGGTGCAGCCGAGATATCTATTGGCGAAGACTCAAGAACAACGTCACGATGATCTTGCGCGCCTTTCGCGTTCAAGGTTCTAGTGGGGTGGGTCATCGTGCTCGGGGACAAATCGCGCAACGACCGGCTTCATGGCTCGAGATCCGCGGCATATCTCTGCATCAACAGCGACGAGTCCAAATTACGAGATACGCCTGCACCGTGCTTATGTTTCGGTCTAGGGTTGCAAACCCCAAATATCTCTTCGACGACGCAGAACGAGCACGAAAGGAATTGGGATCGGATTTTCGCAATGAGGTTCTCTCGACGGTGAGCATTCATCCCAGGAATTCCCCCATCAAACGCACAGTGTGCCGATGCAGTTCGGATGAACTCCTACACTTCGCAATGTCTTCTTCGTATCGATTTCGATGGTCGGGCGGCGACATCCGCTCTCTGTCGAGGTCGAGGAGCGCGCAATGGACATGCGCAAGGGGCGGTCGGCGAATCCCGAGATCAAGGGACTCTGACAGAGTTAGCAGTAGATCAATTTTGTCGAGGGGACACAAGGTCCGGCTCGCTCGCTTGTGTGTGGAGAATAGGTATATGTTGGGAGATTTCCCAACTCTGGCCAATGCCGCCGAGGAGACAATTGCTCGCGGGGGTGGGGCATATTGACACCCCAGGATGAGAAGAATCTGTCAGCCAAACTTATCGAGCCGCGACCCAGTGCGCACGCCAACTTGGGTCGCGACCAAACTGTGAGCGTCGTAGTGGTGAACGCCGGTACTCACCCCGAGCCATTCCAGGCTGCACTTGGGCTCGCTCGTGCGGGATATCGAGTGGAGTATGTTTCCGGTTCACAGGTTTCATCACGATCCGTTATAGGCAGGGTGCTGCGCCTGCTCAAGGTGGGCAATAGCCGGGTTCTTCAGGTGCCCACAAATGTGCGTCTACGAATTAAAACGCGGGGGCTTCAGGCAGAATTGTGTTACCTCGTTCGCCGGAGGTTTGGAAGTGATTCGCAACTCGAGTCACTGCGGAAGCGGACCACGATCGTTGAGAGATTTGCCTCCAAACGCATTGCTAGGACCCGAGATCGAATGATTGTCGTCGCGCAGAATTCCTGTGCGGACGTGGCATTTTCAGCGACGTCCACAGATGACTTTCGCGTCCTCATGCAACCGATCATCAATGACCGGTCGCTCGTGGATATCCTTGATCAGGACGCCGCGTCCAGTCCTCATTGGTCATACGCCCTGCAGTACCCGAATCGAGAATTGAGCGACGAGGATCGACGGCTGCTACTGGCGGGAGCGGTTGTAGCAGGGAGCAACTTCGTTGCAAAAAGGCTGTCCGAATATTTCGACGGTCCAATCTTGGTGTCCAACTACGCGTCAGTGAGTGAGGGAATTGAGGCGACCGTGAGACGTCGCGCGGGTGAAGGTCGTCTCCGCGTGCTCTTTGCGGGACAGGTAAACCAGCGCAAAGGTATCGGGTATGCCGTTGAGGCGTGCGCGCGGTTGCACTCTCAGGTAGAACTCGTGGTGGTCGGGCCGATAGGTGCTCGGATGCGCGCGGAACTCTCTCGCTATTCGAATGTCAATGTCCGTGGGCCCGTGTCCCGCGAGATGCTAACGAACGAGTATCGAGAAGCTCACGTACTCCTCCTTCCTAGTCTTGCTGAAGGTTTTGCGTTGGTTGGGGTGGAGGCCATGCAGACTGGGCTTCCATGCATCGTGACGGAAAATACGGGCCTCTCCGACGTGGTAGCAGACGGACTGAGCGGCTTTGTCGTTCCGACGGCTGACTCGTCCGCGATAGCGGATGTGCTCTCACGAATATGTAACGACGACGAGCTGTTGGCTCGAGTATCGTCCGCAGCAACCCTTGCTGTTTCGCACTTGACGTGGACCCTATTTGGAGATGACGTTGCCCGAGGCATCGATGAAATCTCCAGGGCGTATTGGGCATCGTTGGCTCAGAACTCCGCTCCAGAACAATGATCCGTCGGTTTGCAGTTTCGCTCGGGGGGCGGATCGTTGCGGCTTTGCTGCAACTGGCCGTATTTGCGCTAATCGCGCGGCATTTGGGCGCACAGGATCTTGGCGTGTATTCTGTGGCAGCTTCGATCGGACTATCAGCCCTCTGGATCGCAGACTTGGGCATGGGAACACGCGTACTTCGCGGAGACTCAGACGACGATTCACGGCGTGCCCTTGCAACATTCCTGATCGTGCGAGTGCTGATCACCGGAGTGTTCCCACTCGGTGGGGCGCTGATTGTGTCAGGTTCGTCAACCGAGACGGGCCTCCTTGTCGCGGCGTCAGTCTTGTATGTCACGGGTGAGTCGTCGGGCGACGTGGCTGTTGGACTCCTCCAAGGTAGGAGACGGAGTGCGCTGGCTATGACCATTCTCTTGTCCAGGCGAGTTGTCGCCTTAGCTCCGGTCGCTCTGTTCGCCGGCGCGGACGCAGTTGTAATTGCATCCGCTGCGGCCGGCATGTTCGGAACACTTTGTCTCCTCGTCGTGTCCGCTCCGCAACTCGGTAGGCCGATGTCGTTGGTGACACTGGTGCGACAGAATCTCGGGATCATGGCGAGCAGTGGAGCTTCGACGGTCGCGCAACTCGATGTGGTGGCCGTAACGAGTGTCTTAGGCACACAGGGGGCCGGCCTATATTCTTCGGCGCTTCGGCTTCTTAACCCTCTCAACCTACTCGTCACGACGATGATGCAGGTTGTGATTCCCGAACTCGCAAGCGCCACTCCTACCGATCGCAGACGAGTCTTTCGGAGAATTCGTCGGCTCGTGCTCATATTCTGTCTGGCATTGGTCGCATGCTCGCCTGCTTCACCGCTCGTGATCCAGTTCATGTATGGCGATGGGTTTGGCGGCGCAGCACCGGTTGCAATCTGCGTCACCGTCGCAGCGGCCATCTCTGCGTTCGCGCAGGTTCACCTCGCCTGGTTTTACGCAACGTCGGTGCCCCGTGCGGTACCAATATCGATGTTCGGCGCGATTCTCATCGGGATTGGCGCAATTTGGTCGCTGAGTGTTCTATTTGGGCTTTCTGGAGCGGGCGTCGGACTCGTCGTAATGCATATATTGACAATGGTCGCAATCGTGGCGTTGTGGCGGAGATACGCGAAGAAGGAGTCACTCGATGAATGAAGAAACGCGAAGTGCGCTTCGAAGTGATGCAGATCGCTTTCGACAAGGTCTCGGCAATTCGATATGGCGCATCGGCATAGTTGCTTTGAACAATCCCGGACTACTCTGCGTGCTGCTGTATCGTTTCCAGGAAGCCGCGGTGAAGAAGGCACGGTGGCGGCAGGCAAGATTCCTCAGAACGGTGAATCACTTCCTGACCGGTGCTGACCTGCTGCCGGGCAGCAAGATTGGTGGAGGTCTTATCATCCAGCATCCAAACGGGATTGTCATCGGTGCTGGCGCGACCATCGGCGAACACGCGACCGTTCTCCAACAGGTAACTGTCGGCGAAAAGCTTTCGTCTAACCACTCCGAGCATGCGTATCCTCGGATCGGCGATCGATGTGTTCTCGGAGCTGGCGCGAAGATCCTTGGCGGCATCTCTATTGGTGACGACGTGAGGATTGGCGCGAACGCTGTGGTGCTTCATGATCTACCAAATAGTGTATCGGCCGTCGGCATACCGGCTCGAGTAGCGTGATCAATATGGTCAACCGGAATTTCGCGAAAACCGACGTGCAACTCATAGTCTCTCAGGGCCATGAAGGGCACCGTCTGATGTACGTTCGAGTTCTCGTTGACGCAGCGGTCGCGCGTGGAATCGCGCCCGTTGTCGTCGTCATGGCTGGAACTACCAAATCTGAAGAGTACGCGATTCATCTCTCGGATCGCGTAGACGCGTTCAGTGTGGAAGAGCACGTCATCTTGAACATGTCGACAATATCGGCGATTGAGGCCAGGGTCGCACCAACGAGGGCGACCATTTTTGTCGAAGGTGACTTCTGGCTGAAGGAATCACTCCGTTCTCGGGCGAAGCTGCGCAACGGCGGTCGTCTACTGATCATGCGAGCAGTCGGTCAGTCGAAGAACCCTGTGGTTCGTGTCGTTCAAACTCTTCTGAAGATTGCGCTGCGAGAAGCCGCGAAGTTCCGCGGTGTGAGATCGTTTGTTCTAGTTGGTCCGACACAGCAGTCGCACGGAGCTTTTGAAGTGCCCGACCCAGCGTTCAGCCAGATAGACGAGGTGGCGGCGAGTGCTGTCAATGATCGGCTGAGCTCTGGGCGTGCTGGTTTTCGCTGGGCCGCTGTGTTAGGGGTTATCGGTGAGCGCAAGAACGTCCCACTTATCCTTGAGGCGCTCCTGCTGGTGCGGTCGAAAGGAATCGGACTGGTTCTTGCGGGTCGAGATGACGGTAGTCAGCGCGATTTGGCCGAATGCATCCGCAGGGCGGAACAAGAAGGTGTGCGAGTTGAGCGTTTCGATGGAAATCTATCCGACGCTGTTCTCGACGCTATCGTTGCAGCAGCCGGCTGCGTCGTGCTTGCGCACTCGAACGAAGGACCGAGCGGAATTCTAGCGAAGGCGCTTTATGCAGGAACTCCGATTGTGGCTGCCGGCGCCCGTTCCTTACGCCGTGACGTGAAGGCGATCGGAGCTGGAGCGAGTTGGTGTTCGCTAGATAGGGTGCAACTTTCACATGCAATTGAGTCAGCGATGACTGGACCGAAGCCAGCCCAGCGAGAAAACCAATCCGCTCTGTTCGCAAACAGGCTTATGGGTGACATTTAGGGAGCTTCTGTTAAGAGTGAGAGGATCCCATGGGGTCAGCCCGTCGATATGCTCGCTCGCGCGAACTCTCCAACGCAGCAGCATCGTTCTCGCGGTCTAGGCTTCAAGATTCATCATCCTGAGTACTCCGAGGCGGAAGTTCTCCACCATAGTTTCGATGCGCGGGTATTGCCAGTCCGCTGGGGGGATCGAGCGCCGCCACGGTTGAGATTCAATAAGGTCTGCATACGCTTCCGCGGAGTCCGGGGAGGAAAACATTGAAATGCCATCTTTGAGATAGTCGGCTTCGGGAGCGTGGAATTCATAGTCGGTTGTAAGGATTGGTTTCTGAGCGACGAGCGCGTCAACTGCGACCAACCCAATCCTTCCCGGACACACCAGTGCGTCGACCTCTTGAAGCAATTTGGCTTTATCCACCCCGGACACATATCCGCGGATGTCAATATCGTGAGAAGTCCTGAGCGCGTCGAGTAGATGGGCGTCGGGCCCTTGTCCGCCCACCACAAGTTTCACCGATGTGCCGCGCATCGTCAGGGCCATAAGAGCCTGGGCGAGAAGCGAGATGCGTTTCGTTCCATCAAGCCCGCCAATGTAGCCCAACGTGATGGGCTTAGCTCTTACTGGCGATGGCGAACATTCCAAGTCCCGAAGACTCGTCTCAAGTTCTTTGGTGTCGACTGTGTTCATGACGCTCGTAACACTCGTCTGCGCGGCACCCCACCGACGCGCCAAATTGGCGCCCCGTGTGGTGTATGCGAAGACTTGATCGGCTCGGCGGACCATCCAGCGCTCAAGTGCCTGATCTAGGGGGTTCGCACGTGCGACGTACGAGTCCACATGACCCCAAAGTCCGACGCGAGGTCCTTTGTGCAAGATCGCCGAGTACGCGTCGAGTGAAGTTCCCATGAGGGGGAGTATTACGCCGTCTGCGTGCGCCCAGTGACGGCGGGTATGTGCCAAAGTGATGGCGCGCCCCGCGAACTTTAACTGCCGGGGTTCAAAACGGGTAGCCCAATCGGCGTCAGTGTCGTCTCCACGTGCGGCCTGACTGCCAAGTGGTCTTCCTGCGACGACCTGAACGTCGATGTAGTCCGCAGAAAGTCTACTTTTCAGTTCAGCGAAGAATGGGACGCGGTAACGCGGAAGGTAGGGCTGGACGATAGCGAGGGTCGCATATGTATGCACTCTCTATCTCCGATCTTCGCGTTGGATTGCCGCAACGTATGAGTGTTCAAGCTGCTGTGCGACGTCCACGATGTTCAGTTCCTTCGACAGATATGATAATGCGTTCCTCACGAGCGCTTGCGCATGTTGTTTGTCGGTCAAGATCCGAATTACAGCGTCCGCCATTGATGAGGCTGACCCGTCGGTTACTTCTGCGGCACCATACTGAATGCAGTCGTCGGCAATACCAAGCGAATTGGTGACAACGCTCGGCGTACCGACTCTGAATGACTCGATCAGCGTCATTGGGAATACCTCTCCGACGGACGGCAGGACATAGACGCGGGATTTAGCTAGGAACGTGTCGGTTTCTTCCGGGGGAACGGCGCCGATGATCTCGAAACGATCGGCGAGTCCTGATCTTTCGACCAGTGCGCTGACGGCGTCGAGTTCACCTTCATCTGGTCCGGCCAGGGCGAACTTTACATCCGGGCAAACGCGGCCAACTTGAAGGGCCATTTCTACGAATTTTTGTGGGCGTTTGCGTTGGTGAAGGCGCGCTAGAAAGACAACGCGATTCTCCTTGTCGTCAAATCCAGCGGTATCTCGATTCAGAGAGAGGCCGTTTCGGATCCGTGCCACGCGAGCGTGTGGGTTGATTTCGGCGATGTCTCTCTCTTCTTGCTCCGTCAAGCAGAATGTTGAGTGTGCGGCTGCAAGAACGGGGCGGGTCCAGACGGCGTCTATCGGTGCGGCGAGCAGATTGGATGAACGGTCAATCATGCCGTGAGGCTGCACAACGAAGGGCAGCGAAGCTCGATGAGCCGCCGCGGCCCCACGCAGAGTTACGAGGTCTCGGGCAAGATGAACATGGAGTACTTCGGGACGGTGGGCTATCAGGTCGCGGGTCAGTCCGGGGGCGTATGTTCCGGCGAAACCTAGACGCTTGGATACGGAGCGGGCTGGGTATAGGCGCTTGACATAGCCGCTGACGTGAATCTCTGCGGGAGTCTCCACGGGAGCAGCGGCCCACAGGGTTACGTCGTGGCCGCGAGCGGCGAGTTCCTCACATTGAGTTTCAGCCACACGTGTGGGGCCTCCGAATGCGCCATCCGGGGAGTCATATGTCACCAAGTGGGAAATCTTCAAGTGAATCGCTTGCCTTGAGGTCCGGTCCAGTCCCAAATTGTATTGGGCGGAATATCACCCTCCACTCTCACCATGGGCTTAATGAGTGCAGAAGTTCCAATTTTCGAGCCACCGAGAATCATGCACCGTGATGTAATCCAGACGCCGGATTGGATGTCAATTCGACGTGTAAGAAGGCCCATGTCGCGGCGATGAGCGTGACTGCCCGTAGTGAGAAACGTCTCCTGAGAGATAGTCACGTCACTGCCGACCCAAATCTCATCCTGGTTGTGGAACCAGACTCCCTCACCAATCCAGCAACGATCACCGATGGTCAAGTTCCATGGAAACTTGACACGGGTGCGGGGTCGGAATGTAACCCCGTGGCCAATCCGGGAGCCGAAGGCGCGCAACGCGGCCGTACGAATGCCGGAACTAATCTGCCAGGGATTAGTGACGAACAATAGTTCCACGACAGCCCAGACGTAGATCTTCCACGTTGGCGCGGTCCATGCGGCTCGCTCCCCCGGCGCCGCGGAGAGATCGATGATAGGAATCTCGTCCATTCAATTCCTTCCCGTAATACTCCTGAAACGGCTTGACCTGTACATTCGTGACGTGCCTCAAACTCCACGAATCCTCATCGTCGGGCTCAACTACTCCCCCGAGAAGACCGGGATCGCTCCGTACACCGCGTCGATGGCTAGCGGGCTGTCGCGTTGTGGGTTCCAGGTTCGTGCGATCACTGCTCATCCCCATTATCCTGAATGGAGGATCCTGCCAGGTTACGGGCGATGGTCGCAGGATGAACATCTGTCGGGTGTCTCGGTGCGCCGACTTAGGCATTTCGTTCCGTCCAACCCGCGCGCTGCGCGGCGCCTGCTCTCAGAGTTGTCCTTCGGGGTGCGAGCCGTACTGACCAGGTGGAGCTCACCGTCGCTTGTGGTCGTCGTTTCTCCCGCTCTGTTCGCCAGCGCCATGGTGGCGCTCCGCGTGATTGTGGCTGGGCATCGAGTGCCGATCGTTGTCTGGGTGCAGGACCTCTATGCCCTTGGCATGGCGGAGACCGGCCAGGGCGGTCGACTCGCGTCTCGCGTTACCAGGTGGGTTGAGCGTTGGCTGCTTCGAGCCGCCGATGCGGTCGTGGTAATCCACGATCGGTTCGCGGAGCGGATCGAGCAGGACTTCGACGTGCAGCGAGATCGGATCACAACAGTTCGCAACTGGACTCATCTCCCGGCCATGAGTCCGCCCGACGTACGCACGGTGCGCGCTCGTTACGGCTGGGCCGACGACGACATCGTTGTTCTTCATAGTGGAAACATGGGAGTCAAACAGGGTCTTCATAATGTGGTGCAGGCCGCGGCGCGAGCTGCGAGCGACGGAAGCCATCTGAGGTTTGTGATGATGGGGGACGGGTCAAAGCGAGAGGAGATGGTGAGGCTCGCTGAGCAATTGGGAGCGCCGGTTCAGTTTCTCCCGTCGCAGCGGGAGACCGACTTCATAGACGCGATCCAGTCCGCGGACGTCTTGTTGGTGAATGAGCTCCCCGGGGTATCTGAGATGGCGGTGCCAAGTAAGCTCACGTCGTACTTCGCGGCAGGCAGGCCCGTCGTTGCGGCTACGGACACGGACGGCATCACAGCGGGTGAGATTCGGTCTGCGCGAGCTGGCGTTGTCGTGCCCGCTGGTGACGCCCGCGCTCTGGTTGAAGCCGCCGCGGCGCTTGGCGCGGATGCATCTAAAGCACGTCGCCTCGGCCAGAATGCCCGTGAGTATCAGCGGTCGGTACTTTCCGAAACAAACGCGATCGATCAGTTCGCTACTCTTCTCTCGCGGCTCATCGATGGCGACGGTGCCGGGAAGCATGACACTCATCGCACGACCATCGACTAGACGGGGATCCTACGTTGGCTAAGCGCGCACTTATCACTGGTATCACGGGGCAAGACGGCTCCTACCTTGCCGAGCTCCTGCTCTCCAAGGGATACGAGGTCCACGGCATCATCCGTCGGGCCTCGACTTTCAACACCCACCGAATCGACCACCTCTACAGCGACCCGCACGACCCTGCAACCAAGCTCTTCCTGCACTACGGGGACCTCAGCGACGGGGCCCGCATGGTCACCCTTCTGTCTGAGATCAACCCAGACGAGGTATACAACCTTGCTGCGCAGTCGCATGTCCGTGTGTCGTTCGACGAGCCGGAGCACACCGCCGACACGACGGGCACGGGAACGATTCGCCTGCTCGAAGCCGTGCGCCTGTCCGGCATCGAGACTCGCTTCTATCAAGCGTCCACGTCGGAGCTGTATGGGGCAACCCCGCCGCCGCAGTCCGAGACGACGCCCTTCTATCCGCGCTCGCCCTACGCCGCTGCGAAGCTCTACAGCTTCTGGATTACGAAGAACTACCGCGAGGCGTACGACATGTTCGCGGTGAACGGCATCCTCTTCAACCACGAGTCGCCGCGTCGTGGGGAGACGTTCGTGACGCGCAAGATCACCCGTGCGGTGGCGCGTATCAAGGCTGGCGTGCAGAAGGACATTTACCTCGGCAATCTCGACTCGATTCGCGACTGGGGCTACGCGGCGGAGTACGTGGAAGGCATGTGGCGCATCCTGCAAGCCGACGAGCCTGAAGACTTCGTTCTCGCGACCGGTATTGGGTACACCATCAAGGACTTCCTCGAGACGGCTTTCGGCCACGTCGGTCTCGACTGGCAGGAGTTCGTCAAGTTCGATGAGCGGTACCTTCGCCCCACTGAAGTGGACGCACTCATCGGCGAGCCGGCCAAAGCGGCTGACAAACTCGGATGGGTGCCGACGATCGACGGAAAGGCGCTCGCCGCACTTATGGTCGACGCTGACGTCGAAGCGCTGGAGAAGGGCGCAGACTGGATCGACACCGTCAAGCTGGCCTCGTGGGGCACCCTGTGACAGCGGTTGACGGGGTGGAATACACCCCGCGCGAACTCGACCGGGATGCGCCCTTCTATGTCGCCGGTCATAGGGGGCTTGTAGGGTCGGCGATCTGGCGCAAGCTCGAGGCGTCCGGCTTCACTGATCTGCACGGAAAGCCCTCCGCAGATCTTGATCTGAAGGACCGCGACGACGTCTTCGCCTACATGAGTGAGGTGAAGCCGAAGTATGTCGTGCTCGCCGCAGCGAAGGTAGGCGGCATCCTCGCGAACAGCACGTACCCGGTCGACTTCCTGAGCGACAACATGCGAATCCAGGTCAACGTGCTCGATGCCGCGCTGGCCAACGACGTGGAACGCGTGCTCTTCCTCGGGTCATCGTGCATCTACCCCAAGTTCGCCGACCAGCCCATTCGCGAAGACTCGCTTCTCACCGGGCACCTCGAAGAGACGAATGACGCATACGCGATCGCGAAGATCGCCGGCATCCTCCAAACTCAGGCGGTGCGTCGTCAGTACGGGCTTCCCTGGATCTCTGCCATGCCGACCAATCTCTACGGGCCCAATGACAACTTCTCGCCGAAGGGGTCGCACGTCTTGCCGGCTTTGATTCGACGCTACGACGAGGCAGCGCAAGCTGGTGCGGGGTCTGTGACGAACTGGGGCACCGGCACCCCGCGCCGCGAGTTCTTGCACGCGGACGACATGGCTGACGCATGCCTACATCTCCTCGAACACTATGACGGTCCGGATCAGGTGAATGTAGGAACGGGATCTGACGTCACGATCAAGGAGATCGCCGACACCATCGCGGCTGTCGTCGGGTTCTCCGGCGATACCGAGTGGGACACCACGAAGCCCGACGGCACGCCGCAGAAGCTGCTGGATGTGTCGAAGCTGGCTGACGCGGGGTGGACCTCGCAGATCTCGCTGCAGGAAGGGCTCGAGCGGACTGTCGCGTGGTACCGCGACCACGTGGGTGCACTTCGCGGCTGAGCCATGGCCTATCGACACGTCGTGTTGTTTCGCGTACGCGAAGGAGTGAGTCAGCAGGCGATCGACGAGGCGATCGAGGCGCTGCGCGCGCTGGCGTCGCTCCACCCGGTTCGCCGATGGACGGTCGCGCGTTCGCTCGACGAGCGCAAAGGCGTTGTCATAGTCGAAGACGCGACGTTCGACGACGCCTCAGGGTTCGCCGAATTTAGACGTGCAAACGAGCACGTCAGCGCGGCGGCGCAGATGTCGCAGATCTCCGATTGGTGGGTCGCCGACTTCGAGGATTAGTTGCCCGCTCGTTCGGTGATTCCCAACCGCGTGAACAGCTCGCGGCACCCAGGCCACAGGTCCGCGGGCAGGTTGGTCGGGTCGAAAGAGGCGAAATCAAGTGCCTCGCCCCGAGGGCTGGCGCCTTCGAATGGCATACCGAGGACGTATGCGAGTCCGATCGCGTGCTTTCGAGGGTCATCTCCGAATACCGTGCCGTCTGCGGGCGCGATCGACGAGGGGAACCATTCGAAAACCGCATCTGGCTGCGGATTCACGCTGACGTCGAGCTCGAGTCCGATCGTCTCAAGCGAGTGGCGCTCAAGCGCTGCACGCAACGTCTCTCCACGCCGCACGCGCCCTCCCAAGTGGCACCACACGCGACCGTGCGGCGACTCCCGGAGGATGAGGCCGACGCGAGAGATCCGTCCCTCCGCCCGCTCGACCGGAACAAAATCCACGCACGCGATCGGCATGTTCGCCTCGATCTGCGCATAGAGCCCATCGGGCAGAAACGTCATCAACTCTCCGTGTAACAGGGCGGCCACGTGGGTCTGGTAGGAATCGTTTAGACCATCTAATCGATCCGAATAGAGGTCTAAATCTACGGGGAGATCCATGAAGCTTTCGGTCATCGGTTGCGGCTACCTGGGGGCCGTGCATGCGGCCGCCATGGCGTCGATCGGTCATGAGGTGGTCGGCATCGACATCGACCAGCGCAAGATCGACGCGCTGACCAAGGGCGAAGCACCGTTCTTCGAACCAGGCCTGCCCGAGATCCTCGCTGAGGGCGTGGCATCCGGTCATCTCACGTTCACGACCGACATGGCGGCCGCGCGGGGTGCAGCGGTCCATTTCGTCGGTGTGGGCACCCCCCAGCAGAAGGACGGATACGCCGCTGACCTGACATACGTCAACGCCGCGTTCGATGGGCTGCTGCCCTACCTCTCCGAAGGGGATATCGTCGCGGGCAAGTCGACGGTGCCCGTCGGCACGGCCGCGGGGCTCGCGCCTCGTGTCGGAGCGACCGGCGCGACCCTCGTCTGGAACCCGGAATTCCTTCGTGAGGGCTGGGCAGTGCAAGACACGATCGATCCCGACAGGCTCGTGGCGGGGGTCCCCGCTGGCGCAGAGGGGGACCGCGCGGCATCCATTCTTCGTGACGTCTATCACCCCTCGGTCGCGAAGGGCACACCATTCATCGTCACCGACTACGCGACAGCGGAGCTGGTGAAGGTCGCAGCGAACGCCTTCCTCGCAACCAAGATCAGCTTCATCAACGCCATGGCCGAGATCGCTGAGGTCACGGGCGCCGACGTCACCCAGCTCGCCGATGCGATCGGACACGACGCTCGCATCGGGCGCCGCTTCTTGGGAGCCGGCATCGGGTTCGGCGGGGGATGCCTGCCCAAGGACATCCGTGCCTTCTCGGCGCGCGCCGAAGAGCTCGGCAAGGGTGAGTCTGTCGCCTTCCTGCGTGAGATCGACGCGATCAACCTTCGTCGTCGCGATCGGGCCGTGCAACTGGCCGTCGATGCGCTCGGGGGAGAGGTCTTCGAACGCAAGATCGCCGTGCTGGGGGCCGCGTTCAAGCCGCACTCCGACGACATCCGCGACTCGCCGGCACTCGACGTGGCGGTGCGCCTGCATGGGCTGGGGGCCTCGGTGCGGGTCACCGATCCTGAGGCGATCGCGAACGCGCGCCGCATCCATCCGCAGCTGACCTACGTCGCTGACCGCGACGAGGCGTTGCGCGACGCCGACGTGGTGATCGTCGTCACTGAGTGGGATGAGTATCGTCGGCAGATGCCTCCCGAGCACGTGTCGACTCTTACCGAGGGCCGCATCATCATCGACGGCCGCAACTGCCTGGATGCAGCGGCTTGGCGCGCGGCGGGATGGACGTACTACGGGATGGGGCGGCCGTAGGCTTGAGACAAGCACGCGCATCCTCGGGAGGTCGGCCGTTGAAAGGCGATGTCCTCCGCGGAACGGACCTGGTCAGTCCTCTCCAGCTCTGCGGGAGCCGGCGACCTTCCTTGCGTCTGAGGTCAAGTGAGGCGGGATGAAAATGGGACAGCCCGAGATGATGAGGCACAAGGGGAACGTATCTGGCCGCCCTGAAAATATTTCTCTGCATCACCGACCGACTGTGGCTCGGATTTTCGGTTTGCTTGGACCGATCTCGCTCCCGGTTGCGGGATTGCCATTGGGTGTCGTGTTGGGAATTCTTGGTCTAGGCCTGAGGCGACCGTCGGTGATGCCTCGTATGTCACGCGCAATTGCTATGTCTTCCGTAGTCGCTGCGGGTGCGTGTCTTGTATCTGCCCACATCAATGGAGTCCCCGCATCGGCCATTCCAGCTCAACTTCTGGCCGTTGGAATTCTTCTATTCGCATACCGAGCTACAATCGACGGGTTGGATTCGGCAGCTATTCTGGTCGGGTGGCTGGCACTTTCGTCAACGCTCTACACGATCGCCTTTGGATCCTCGAACACGCGAGGTAGCTTTGAGGCGTTGTGGAAGTTTGGAATTGCATACACCGCTACCATTTTCATCCTGTATTTAGCCGCTCGCCTATTGCCCACGATCTTCTCGATTATTGTACTTTTCGCCTTGGGTGCGATGGGAACTTTCTTGAACTTTCGTTCATTCGGTCTCGTTTGCGCCGTCGCCGGAGCCATGTGTATTGCTAAGGCGGGTCGAAGGGGGAATACGTTCCGAACGATCGTGTTGGCAAGTATGGCGGTGCTCGCCATTTCCTACCTACTCCCACTAGCAATTGACAGTGGCGCATTCGGTACGACAACTCAATATAAGAGCCTAAGTCAGGCGGACAATGGCCCTGCGATTCTCGGTGGTCGAACAGAACCTCCATTGTCGATCGCGGCGATACAAGCTCGTCCGCTTCTTGGATGGGGAAATGCGCAATCGATCGACGGATCTACCGTCAACCATGCGGTCGCCATTGCTCAATCTCTCGGCATGAATAACGTGCAGACGTACACTCAACTTTGGATTCGGAGTGACGGATTCGTGTCATTGCACTCGATGTTGTTTGTGCCGTGGGTAGAGGGCGGGCCGGTCGCTGCTTTTCCAATGTTGCTCATGATCGGCCTTTTTGTATGGGCCGCGATTGTTGCTAGAGGTCGATGGGGCGTTCTCGTGACGTTGGTATCGTTGCAGAGCATTTGGGATGTGCTTTTCAGTCCGTGGACAGGTGCAAGGGTCGTTGCAGTCGCGGCGGCAGCCGTCTTGGCGGGCTTTGCGGTCCTCGGCCGCGCGACTAGTAGGAGTGCGGCAACAATGAATTTGGCGGGTCGCCGTATTTGACCGGTGCCATTTCATTTCTTCCATTAGTATGAGAGCTTGAGGCGCCGCTTATGGTCGCAGCGCTTTCTGGCGGGTGGGCCGGACGGTTAGTGCGTCTTCGGGCTTCCGGCGGGAGTGAGACGGCCTTCACAACATCCGCACGACTGCTGACGAGACACCAAGCTAGACTCCCCGCAATCCTTCGCTTTTCAACACCGCAGGCGTTCAAAGTTCGAGCGCCGTCGACAATCTCGGTCAATTGCCACGTGAGACGAGTTGCATGTGTGCACCGGGAAGGTCTGACCTTCATGACCTTCGCCGGCCGGTGGGCTACGCCAACGTTGGTTTGTAGTGCCAGTCGTGTCGCCGAACGCGTCGCGATGTTCTCGCGGTGCCGCAGTATGAGCGGCAGAGATTGCTCGACCTCGACGTCGTTTATCGGTTTGCACCATGACAATGTCGATAGCGAACTCGCCGCCGATGCGATCCGCACAACTTAGTGCGCGGAGTCTCCCGGCGCGAGTGCTGCCTTCGCCGTCTTCGCGAGGATCGCGACGTCGGTCAGCACCGACCAGTTCTCGACGTAGGACAGGTCGAGACGCACGGTGTCCTCCCACGAGAGGTTCGAACGCCCACTGACCTGCCAGAGTCCCGTGATTCCCGGCTTCACGAGAAAGCGGCGGTGCACGTGAGTCGCGTATTGTTCGACTTCTTTTGGCAACGGCGGCCGTGGGCCCACCAGTGACATCGATCCGCCGACGACGTTGAGCAACTGCGGCAGCTCGTCGAGGCTGTACTTCCGCATGATGCGTCCGATCGGCGTCACACGCGGGTCGTTCTTCATCTTGAACAGGATCTCGTTGCCCGAGTCGATTCCGTCTTCCCGTCGTTGCCGTTGCAGATTCTCGAGAAGCTCTTCCGCGTTCGTGACCATGGATCGGAACTTCAGCATCGTGAACTCGCGTCCCCCGCGGCCGATGCGCACCTGACGGAAGAGCACGGGCCCCTCCGACGACAATCGAATACTGATCGCGAGGAACGCGAGCACAGGACTCAGGAGCACGACGCCGAGCATGCTTGCGCACACGTCGAGAGCGCGTTTGAGAAAGAGCTGCCCCTTGGAGAAGCGCGGCGTCTCCACGTGAATGAGCGGAAGTCCCGCGACAGGTCGCGTGTGCAGCCGCGGTCCCGCGATGTCCACGATGCTCGGCGCGAGAACCAGATGCTGGCGCCCGGCCTGGAGGTTCCACGAGATCTGCTTCACCTTGTCAGGCGGCAACTCATCGGTGCTCGTCACTGCCACGGTGTCGGCGTTGGTCAACTGCATCGCACGTTCGATCGCGTTGACGCTTCCCATCATCGGGATGTCCGTGCCGGGCACCGTGTCGCCGACCTTCCCGCTCGGAGTGCACGCACCCACGACCAGATAGCCCGCGCTGACGTTTCGACCGAGTTCACGCGCGATCTGCGCGACCGACGCCGGCGAGCCGACGAGCAGCACGCGGGCCGAATACCTGCCGCCCTGCCTCATCGCGATGAGCCACTGCCGCCACAACCAGCGGGTTGCGATGAGCACCAGCACACCCAACGGCAGACTGATGAGCAGGAAGCCTCTCGCGACATCCACTTTCGCGAGGAACGCGACGATCGCGATCGCACCGAACAGCCGCACGCTCGCATCCGCCACGCGGAGATACTCGGTCGGGCCCGCACCGATCACGCGATAGCTGCGCGAGTCGCTCCACGACAGCGCACCCAGCCAGAGCACGATCAGGCCGATGGAGAAAAGCCAGTACGACACGGCCGAGACGCCGTCATCCTGACTGATCGCGAGTTGCTCATTGCCGAGACCGAACCATGCGATCTGTGTGCCGAACACCACCCACACCAGCACGATCGAGTCGCTGATCCACAGGCGGCGTTGATAGGCGGAACGCCAACTCTTCTGCGGCCGGGGAGCCTCGGTGTCGATTGCACCGTCGCTTGGTCGCCGCGGCATCGCGGGTGTTTCGGGATGCCCCGCCGCCCCAGACGATTCGCTCGTGTCCGATAGCGACTCCGTCGTCGCATCGACCTGAAATTCGGTCGACACAGTGCTCCCCTCGGCTAACGGTGAATCCCTCGGTGGCCGCACGTTACCAGCCGTGTGTGACGACGGTGTGTCCGGCGATTCTCGTGACGTCATCGGTCTGCAAGTCCCGCCCACACAGTAGCGGGACTTAGTAGCGGCGCGAGCAGCGGGCGGGCTGTCGGCGTCGCGAATCGGCTCCTGCCTATTGCGCGGCGCTGACGTGGTGATCGTCGTCACCGAGTGGGATGAATACCGCCGGCAGATGGCCCCCGAGCTCGTGTCGACTCTCACCGAGGGCCGCATCATCATCGACGGCCGCAACTGCCTGGATGCCGCGGCCTGGCGCGCGGCCGGATGGACGTACTACGGGATGGGGCGGCCGTAGCGGTCCCTGTGACGCGTCGCGTCGCCGGAGGGCGGCGCGTGGGTGTCACAGGGCGCCCCGAGTCAACACCCCGCCGAGCGACGACCCGTCGCGAGGTTCGACGGTGCGCACCGATGCCGCGCGGCGTTCTCGTGTTCGACGCACGAGCCGTGATCCCACGACGCGTCGCCACCGCATCGGCGAGCGTGCGCGGCACCTTCCGCGGGGAGGGGTCCGCGTCGCGCGCGTGTACCCGCGCGCGGACTGGCGTGCCGTCTGTGTCCGCTTCGGCACCGCACCGCGCTGACTCCGAGCCCCTGTCCGCCGCCGGCTCCAGATTCCACCGCGTTGCGCGCCGGCATCGACGCACCGCGCCCGCAACCCGACTGAGCGGATGCCGCTCCCTCCCGGGGTGCGTCTTCACGGCGTTCGTGAGGGCGAGGCTGTGATCCTCGGGATGTCGTGCGACACGAGGCGGATTCCTGATCTCTCCGGGGCGGAGATCACGCGCACGGTTCTGGCCCGGGGCGTCGCTCAGAGGCGCTCGAAACGAAGCTTCCTCCACAATCATCCGGAGTCGCGAAGCTTTCACTTTCGAAGAAAAAGCCGAACAAAATGTCGCACCCCCACGCGACAATGGGAACATGCATTCCACATCCGCCACCACCCTTCTCGCCGCTGATCAGCGCGCGTGGAACGACGTGGTGGGCGCGATCGACCTCGCTGAGCGCATCGTCGCCCGTGCCGAGGTCGAGCGGATGCGGGCGCTCGCCGCCGCGGGTCGTCTGGTGCGAGACCTCGCGGCCGACACCCCCACTCGTGTGCGCGAGCACGACATGGTGCTGCGGTCGCTGTCCGCCGAGATCGGCGCCGTCGCCCGGCGCTCCGACCGCTCGGTGCAGCGCGATATCGGTGACGCGATCGAACTCGTCGAGCACTACCCGGCCACCCTTTCCCGGTGGGAGGCCGGTGACATCACCCGGGCTCACGTGCGCACCATCGTCGACTGCGGCGCCATCGTTCCGATCGACGCACGCGCCGATTTCGATACGGATGCCGCGGCCCTCGCGACGCACCACAGCCCGGGTCGGCTCCGCCGACTGCTCGAACAGCTCGCCGACGACATGCACCCGCGATCACTCGTCGAACGCCACGTCGACGCGCGCGCCGAGCGCTGCGTGCGCGTGGTCGCGCGCGGCGAAGGAATGTCCGACCTCATCGTCACGACACCGACGCTGCTGGCCGACGCCGTGTACGACCGGCTCACCCAGCAGGCCCGCATGCTCATCGACACGCGGGCGCATGTCGACGCCGGCGCCGACGTCGACGCCCATTCGTGCGTCGATGCCGCCGACACCCGCTCCATCGACCAGGTGCGCGCCGACCTCGTCACCGACATGCTGCTCACCGTCGCTCCCAGCGCCGACCCGACCCGCACCGACGACGGCCCGGGCGCTCTCGGAGCCATCCGAGCCAAGGTGCAGATCGTCGTTCCCGTCGCGACCCTGCTCGGCGACGACGACCGTTCCGCCGAACACGCCGGCCGCGGCCCCCTCGACGCCGACACCGCCCGCCGGCTCGCCGGTGCCACCCGCTGCCCGTGGGAACGCGTGCTCACCCACCCCATCACCGGGCAGGTGCTCGCCGTCGACACCTACCAGCGACCGGCCGCCCTCGACCGCTACCTTCGCGCCCGCGACCAGCACTGCCGATTCCCCGGATGCCGCGTCCCCGCCGTGCGCTGCGAAGTCGACCACACCACCGACTGGGCGCTCGGAGGCAAGACCGAGGCATCCAATCTCGCCCACCTCTGCCAACGGCACCACTCGATGAAGCAGTTCACCGCGTGGACCGTGCGTCAGCACCCGGGCGGCATCCTCGAATGGACCTCACCCGGCGGTCGAACCTACCTCGACCACCCCGCCGGCGCCGGCGCGCACGCCGTCACCTTCACGCCCGATCCACCCGGCGACACCGGCTCGCGCGCGCATCCTCGACACGACGAATCCACCGCACCGTTCTGACCGGCACCTGGCAGAACGCGAGCATCAGCGCACCGGCGCCGACGTCGCCGCGCCACCCTCCGGGCTGAACGTGTAGTCGTGCGTCACCGCGAGATACACCAGCGCCGCCACCCCCACTGCGATCACCGCCACCATCACATACGCCCACCACGAGTGGCCGGGCCGGCGCGGCGGGCCGCCCCGTCTCGAGCCTCGAGTCATACCGACGATCGGGTCGTACGTCACAGCGGATCCTCCAGCCATCCGTCCAGCGGTCGCGGGCGCAACGGATCGCTCGGCCATGAGCGGGCAGCGCGGAACTCGATCGACGCGACCAGGTCGCGACGAGTGGAGACAAGGGCGAGCGTGCAGAACTGCACCCGCTCGTCATGGAAAGAACGGCAGTCCCACTCCCACGTGAGCACGTCCACGTCATCCGACCGCGACCGCGCCAGCATCGAGACGACCGCATTCGGCCGGCGTACCTCCGTGTCGAACCAGAGCCGCAACTGGCGGGCGCCCGCGAACCGGTCGTCGCCATCGACGATCGCGCCGTCACTGACGAAGCACGCGACGAACGCACGCTCGTCACGCGCGTTGATCGCATCCAGCACCGAGGCCACGATGTCGACCACCGAACCCCCTCCCCAGCGGAATCAGTGATGCGTCACGGTCCGGGCCGCGGCATCCGTCGAATTCATCGGATGCCGTGACGAAAAGGACCGCACGTGGGACCTAGTCTGGGAGCGGGGGCGGGCTCACCCGTGCACGGGGAACGGATTTCAACCGAATTCGTCCACATTTGGACCGGTTCGGGTCGTAATGGACCTGATGGTCGCGTCTCAGCGCGCCAGATTTGTAGTGGCATGGACCTCCCCCTCTCTCTACCGGCGACGCGCCCGCACGTCGACGCGACGGCATGACCGTCGACGCGCGCACCACCTCCGACGATCTCGCGACCCGCCTGCGGCACGATGCATGGCGCCTGCTGTTCGAAGACCCGGCTCGCCTGCGAACCGACCTCGCGGCACTCATCCGCTCCCAGCCCGACGCGCTCCCGCTCGCCCAGGGCTTCCGCGCCCTCGCCATCGACGTGATCGGCGCCGACCTGCTCTACGACATCCCCGGCGCCCCACCCGCGCGCGCCGGCGACGAACCCAGCCCCGGCATCCGACGGCTTCGAGGCCTCATCGAACACCGGCGAGCAGGGGATGCCGCGGCCGCCCTGCGCCACGTCGACACCGCCCTGAGCGACCCCGAGCCCCCGCTGCCGCTGTCCCGCGCGATCGTCGAAGAGCAACGGGCGCTCGTCCACCTCGCCTCCGGCGAGACCACCGCCGCGCTCAGCGCCCTCGCCGCCGCCGGAGCCCACGCGACCGCCGCGCCCACCCTCGCACAGCGCATCCAGTTCGAATCGGCCGTGGCGCACGCGCTCCGCGGCAACCTGCGCGACGCCCGCCACTACCTCGCCGTCGGAGAAGCCATCCCCGCCGCGGCGCCGGCCGGCGCCGTCACCGGCGAGTGGCGTGACGTCGCCCGCGGACTCATCGCCGTCGAATCCGTCTCGCACCCGCAGCTCACCGCCGGCCTTCACCTGCCACCGATCGAGAGCGCCACCGACCTGTGGCCGCTCGTCGCCCTCGTGCGCGGACGCGAAGCCCTCGTCGCCCGCGCACCGCTCCGGGCGCTCGAGACCGCAGAGTTCGCGCTCGACTGCCACGACGCCACCACCCCCTTCGCCGCGTCCGCGATGACCTGGCTCATGGTGTCCGCCCTCGTCGACCTGGACGACGCACCCCGCGCCCACGCGGTCGTCGCCACGGCTCCCCCCACCACCCTCGTCGACCTCGCCCGTGCGCGCCTCGCCCTGCACGAGAACGCCCGCGCCGATGCGCTGCGCATCACCGGCGCCGTGCTCGCCCGACCCGGCACCGCCATGGCAGAACGAGGCGAAGCGCTCCTCCTGCGGCTCTGGGCGGTCGCCCTCGGCGACGAGCTCGATCCCCGCGAGTGCACGATCGCCGCCCGCCTCGCCACCTTCAGCTCGCTCCGCCGACTCTTCGCCCTCGTGCCCACCTGGCTCATCGCGCAGATCGCGGCCGCCCTCGACGAGCCCTCCCGTGAGCGGATGTCCCGTGCCACCGTCGACCTCGCCCCTTACCGCCCGATGACCTCCACACCACCGGTCCTCACCACCCGCGAATCGGCGGTGCTGCAGGCGCTGTTCACCTTCGACTCGATCTCGCAGATCGCCGCGGCGATGTTCGTCACCCCCAGCACCGTCAAGTCGCAGCTGTCCTCCGTCTACCGCAAACTCGGCGCTCGCGGTCGCGCCGAGGCCATGGCCATCGCCACGAGACTCGACCTCATCGACCTCTGAGCGGTGGGCCGCGGCATCCTCGCGTCATCGTTCGCCCCGCGTAACAGCCCGTTCACATGGCCCCCCTAGGTTCGCGCTCATGGGGATCAAAACCGTCATTCCGGCTGCCGGCCTCGGCACGCGTTTCCTTCCGGCCACCAAGGCCATGCCGAAGGAGATGCTGCCCGTCGTCGACAAGCCGGCCATCCAGTACGTCGTCGAAGAAGCCGTCTCGGCGGGCAGTGACGACGTGCTCGTCGTCGTCGGCCGCAACAAGAACGCGCTCGCGAACCACTTCGACCGGGTCACCGAGCTCGAGCACACCCTCGAACGCAAGGGCGACGCCGCGAAGCTCGCGAAGGTCATGGAGGCCAGCCGTCTCGCGGACATCCACTTCGTTCGGCAGGGCGACCCGCTCGGCCTCGGGCACGCCGTGCTGCGCGCCCGCCGACACGTCGGACAGGAGACCTTCGCCGTGCTCCTCGGCGACGACCTCATCGACGCCAGGGACCCGCTGCTGACCCGCATGATCGAGGCATCCGCCCAGAAGTCCGCGACCGTCATCGCCCTGATGGAAGTCGACCCGGCGCAGATCCACCTTTACGGATGCGCCGCCGTCGAGGCCACCGACGACGCCGACCTCGTGAAGGTCGTCGACCTCGTCGAGAAGCCCGCCGCCGCCGACGCGCCCAGCAACCTCGCCATCATCGGCCGCTACGTGCTCAAGCCCGAGATCTTCGAGGTGCTCGAGGAGACCGCGCCCGGCAAGGGCGGCGAGATCCAGCTCACCGACGCCCTCAAGGCCCTCGCCGCCGACGAGAGCATCGCGGGACCCGTCTACGGCGTCATCTTCCGCGGTCGCCGCTACGACACGGGGGACCGCCTCGACTACCTCAAGTCCAACCTGCTGCTCGCCCTCGACCGCGACGACCTCGGCCCCGACCTCGCCGCCTGGCTCAAGGAGCTCGCCACCGGCCTCTGATCGGGAGGCAGCTGCGCGTCCACAGCAATCGCACCGCCGCCGCCCAGAAGCCACCGAGGAACGGAACGATCCGGTCGAATCCGAACGAAACCGGACGACGGAACGCGGTGCCCGCGGGCTGAGATGGCAGAGGTTTCACTGCGTGGGTCGCCCCGCAACCTTGCCGCTGACGTCACGCGGGGAGATGTGCGACCGTTCCGCCTCGCGCGGATCCCTCCGCGAGGCGATCTTGGGGGCCGGAGGGGTCCGCGCGAGCCCTCCGCCCGATCACACCGCGCTGCGCGCGAGTCCGATCCGCACACCGAAGTTGGACGCATCGAATCCGCCGTTCGACTCGACGTAGGCGATGAACGAGGCGACGATCACGAGCGCCAGCGTGACGGGCGGGACCCACAGCCGCACCGTCCGGAACCGTCGCACGAAGGTCTGCACCGACGCGCCGACAGCGAGCAGAAGCACGACGGCGATCGCGTACGAGCTCGCCGCCCGCTCGACCGCGGCTCCGTCGCAGCCCGCGCAGCGATGCACGTAGACGACGCCGGCGAACAGCCGCCACGCGGTCTCCGCCGCGAGCGCGACAGCGGCGACCCATACGGCCACCGCGATGAGGCGACCCGATCGCCAGTGCTCCGCCGTACCCCCCGCCATGGCTCCACACTCACCCGGCCGCGCGGCGACGGTCAACCCGAGGCGAGGTCCCGTCACACAGATTTCACGCGAGCGGCCGTGGCATCCGTTCAGGCCGGGTGCCCTAGACTCGACCACGACAGGGGGAGTACTCCCACGCGACGGACCCGTCAATACGGATGCGCAGACGCATCCCGGCCCGTCGGCCCCGCACCCGGGGTGGAGGAGACCTTGGCGACATCCGTGTTCCGCCCTACCCTCTGGAGTTCCCTGTGAACGTCACCACCCTCGTCTGGATCATCACGATCGCGGTCACCATCGCGTTCTTCGTGTACGAGTTCTTCGCCCACGTGCGAAAGCCCCACGAGCCGACCATCGGCGAGTCCGCCCGCTGGTCGGCCTTCTACATCGGGCTCGCACTCCTGTTCGGCGTCGGCATCGGCGTGGTCTCCGGCTGGACATACGGCGGGGAGTACTTCGCCGGCTACCTCACCGAGAAGGCGCTGTCGATCGACAACCTCTTCGTCTTCCTCCTGGTGATGACGGGCTTCGCCGTGCCGAAGGCGTACCAGCAGAAGGTGCTGTTGATCGGCATCGTCATCGCCCTCGTGCTGCGCGGCGGCTTCATCGCGATCGGCGCAACGCTCATCGAGAACCTCTCGTGGGTGTTCTACATCTTCGGTGCGCTGCTGCTGTTCCTCGCCTGGAAGCAGGCGTTCGGCAACCACGAGTCCGACCCCGCCAACGGGGCGTTCATGCGCTTCGTGCGCCGCCACCTTCCCGTCACCGACGACTACCACGGCGACCGGCTCACGGTGCGCCTCGACGGCAAGCGCTTCGTCACCCCGATGCTTCTCACGATCATCGCGATCGGCTTCATCGACCTGATCTTCGCGGTCGACTCGATCCCGGCGATCTACGGGCTGACCAACGAGGCGTACATCGTGTTTACCGCCAACGCGTTCGCGCTCATGGGCCTGCGGCAGCTGTTCTTCCTCATCGGCGGACTGCTCGAGCGCCTCGTCTACCTCGCGCAGGGGCTCGCCGTCATCCTCGCCTTCATCGGCGTGAAGCTCGTCTTCCACGCGCTCCACGTCAACGAGCTGCCCTTCATCAACGGCGGCCACCATGTGGAGTGGATCCCCGAGATCCCCATCTGGTTCTCGCTGCTGTTCATCGCCGCCACGATCGCCGTCGCGACGGTCGCGAGCCTGGTGAAGACCCGGGGCGACCGGGCGGTGACGACGGGGCACTAGCCTCACGGCCCGGCCCCGGTGTGCGAGGGGTACGGTGTACGCGGATGTCCCGCACTCACCCGAACCCCGCAGGCGACGCCGCCCTCGGCCGCATCGCCGTCGTCGGCGACGGCAGAATGGGCCGGGCGCTCATCGCCGCTCTCGCGGAGATCGGGGTCACCGCGGCCGGCCCCGAACCCCGTGGTGCCACCGGGTCGGGCGCCGACATCGTGCTCCTCGCGGTGCCCGACCACGCGATCGCGGAGGCCGCTGCCGCCATCGCCCCCGGCCCGCTCGTCGGGCACCTCTCCGGTGCGCTGGGGTTGGCTCCGCTGACCCCGCACGAGTCGTTCAGCATCCACCCCCTCATGACCGTCACCTCCGCCGGTGCCCGCTTCACCGGCGTCACCGCGGCGCTCGCCGGAAGCACTCCGCGCGCCCTCGCCGCCGCCGAGCGGCTCGCCGCGAAGCTCGGGATGTCGCCGGTCGCCGTCGCCCCCGACGACCGGGCGGCGTACCATGCTGCCGCGTCGATCGCGGCGAACTTCCTCGTGACGGTCGAGGCGTTCGCCGAGCAGCTTGCGTCGACCGCGGGCATCGACCGCGCCGCCCTCGTACCCCTCGTGCGCGCCGCCGTCGACAACTGGTCGGCGCTGGGGGCGCCGGCCGCCCTCACCGGTCCCGTCGCCCGGGGCGATGACGACACCGTCGCCCGCCAGCGTGCCGCGATCGCCGAGCGCGCCCCCGAGCAGCTCGCGCTGTTCGATGCGCTCGTCGATGCCACGCGCGCGCTCGCCGAGCGCTCGCGCACCTCGGCGGCCCCGGCATGATCGTCGCGACGACGCTCGCCGAGCTGCGGTCGGCCCTCGCCCCGCGCCGCGACGCCCCGATCGCCGTCGTGCCGACCATGGGCGCCCTGCACGAAGGTCACCTGTCGCTCGTCACGGCAGCCCGCGCGCGTGCGGCCACGGTCGTGCTCACGATCTTCGTGAACCCGACCCAGTTCACCGAGCAGGCCGACCTCGACGCCTACCCCCGCGCTCTCGACGACGACCTCGCGAAGGCGGGCGCCGCGGGCGTCGACGTGGTCTTCGCGCCGACCGCCGCCGAGATGTACCCGACCGGCTTCGCGACCACGGTGTCGATCGCCGGACCCCTCACCGAGACCTTCGAGGGCGCCGTGCGCGGCCGCGCCCACTTCGACGGCGTCGCCACGATCGTGAGCAAGCTGCTGCTCGCCGTGCTCGCCGACACCGCGTACTTCGGGCAGAAGGACGCCCAGCAGGTCGCCGTCGTCCGACGGCTCGTGCGCGACCTCGGCATCCCCACCGAGATCGTCGTCGTGCCCACGTCGCGCGACGACGACGGCCTCGCGCGATCGAGCCGCAACGTGCGGCTGACTCCCGCCGACCGGGTCCGTGCCCTCGCCCTGCCCCGCGCGCTGGCCGCCGCCGCTCGAGCCGTCGCCGACGGTGAGCAGGATGCCGCGGCTCTCCGCGCGATCGCGGCGCATGAGCTCGACGCCGCCGGTCTCACCCCCGACTATCTCGCCGTCGTCGACAGCGATGGCTTCGCCGAGCTCGACCGTCTCGATCGCGACGCGGTGCTCGTCGTCGCAGCCCGCGTGGGAGCCGTGCGACTGCTCGACAACGTCGTGCTCGCGCCCGTGACGGTGAGCAGCGACATCCTCGACGACCGTCCGGTCGCCGCACCCACCGGGAGCCCTTGATGACCGAACGCCCGCCCGTCACCCTCGCCCGCATCGCCGAGATGCACGCCGCCGGCGAGCAGATCGTCATGGTGACCGCCTACGATCATCCGTCCGCGCGTGCCGCGGAGCGCGCCGGGGTGGACATGATCCTCGTCGGCGACTCGGCCGCCCAGGTCGTCCTCGGCTACGACGGCACCGCGCCCGTGTCGCTCGACGAGATGCTCATGCTCGCGCGTGCCGTGCGCCGTGCCGTGCGCACGGCCTTCGTCGTCGTCGACCTGCCGTTCGGGGCGACCGAGCTCAGCGACGAGCAGGCCGTGGCCTCCTCGCTCCGGCTCGTGAAGGAGGCGGGCGCCGACGCCGTCAAGCTCGAGGGCGGGCAGCCGGCGCGGCTGTCGCGCATCCGCGCCATCGTCGCGGCCGGTATCCCGGTCGTCGGGCACATCGGTCTCACGCCGCAGACCGCGACCGCGCTCGGAGGACTGCGCGCCCAGGGCCGCACGGTCGACACCGCCCTCCGCGTCTCTCAGGAGGCGCTCGACGTCGAGGCGGCCGGGGCGATCGCTCTCGTCGTCGAGGCCGTGCCCGCGGCGGTCGTCGCCGAGATCCGCGGAGCCCTCGGCATCCCCCTCATCGGCATCGGCGCGGGTGCCGCCGACGGCCAGGTGCTCGTGCACCATGACCTTCTCGGCATCACCGCCGGGCGCACCGCACGGTTCGTCAAGCAGTATGCGGCGCTCGGTGACGCCATGGCCGAGGGCATCGCCACGTACGCGACCGAGGTGCGCGCGGGGGAGTTCCCGAGCGCCGAGCACACCTACCCGGTGGCCGACGACGTGCTCGACCAGGTGCGCGCGCACCTCGCGGCACGCGGGCACTGAGGCTCCGCGCGGCCGGCGGGCCCGGCGGGTGCGCGCGTCACCGCACGTAGCTGCCGTAGTAGGCGAACGCCGCCCACACGAGCACCGCGACGCCCACGGCCAGCAGCGCAACACCGACATACATCAGCACGGTCGCCGGCCGCACCGGCGGCCGCTTCCGACCTTCGTCAGGGATCCCCATACCGCGGATATTACTGACGCGGTGTGTCCAGAATGTGTCCGATGACGGATGACGACGCTCAGCGCACGACGGCGGTGACCGTCGGCAGGGCGCCGACCACGTGCTCGCTCACCGAACCGAGCACGAAACGGGCGAACGCGCCCCGCCCGTGAGAGCCCACGACGAGCAGCGCCGCACCGGCGCCGGCCTCTTCGAGCGCGGTCGCCGGGTCGCCCTCGAGGGCGTCGCCGGTCACGGCGAGGTCGGGGTGGGCCGACGCGACCCGCTGCACCACCGCGTCGACGTTCGCGGTCGCGATCGCCGCGAGATCGGTGAGGTAGAGGTCGGGGTACAGCCCGAAATCGCCGGGCACGGCGACCGGCGTCCACGCCGACACGACGCGCAGCGGTTCGCCGAGCCGCGCGGCCTCGGCGGCGGCGAACGTGATCGCGGCATCCGAGACATCCGAGCCGTCGACACCGACGACGACACCCGATCCGGCGGCGTCGGCGGCGGGAACGACCACGACGGGGGAGCGGGCGGCGGCGGCGATGCGCGCCCCGTGCAGTCCGCGCCGACCGGATCCCCGCGACTCGCCGCCGATCACGACCAGCGCGGCATGAGCGGATGCCTCCACCAGCGCGGCGACCGGATTCCCGTGGTCGACGCGCGTCGACACGGCGACCCCGCCTGCGCCGAGCCGGGCCGCCTCCGCGGCGACCGCGTCGGTCGCGTGCGCGAGTGCGGCGTCCAGCACCTGCTGCTCGCCGACCGCGCCGACGGCGCCGCCGACGATCGCGAGCAGCTCGACCGCTCCGCCCGTCGCCGCCGCTCGGGCCACCGCCCAGTCGCCGGCATGTCCCGACACCGTCGCATCGACGAATCCCACCACGATCGCACCAGTCATGGCCGCCCCTTCGCTCGTGCCCTCAGCGTATCCCCGGCACCGGCGGTGGGCGAGGTCGATGACCGGGTAAACCCCGGTGCGAGCGGCCCCCGCGTGTCGGGTGATCGCAGCGTCCCGGGCGCCCGCCGGGGATCACTCGATAGAGTCGCCAGGTGAGCACTCCGCCGCACGACGGCTCCGACGCGTCAGATCCGGTCGACGCGCCCGACGCCGCGCACCCGACACCGATCGTTCGCGCGCCGAAGCCCCCGCGTCATCCCGCGTCCCACCCGGCACGACGTCTGCAGGAAGCCGCGGGGTCGGCGCCGGCCGCGGAGAGCGCCCCCGCGGATGCCCCCTCCGCCTCCGCCGACGCCGCGACCAACGAGGACGCTCGGCGCATCGTCGCGAACCGCGACGCCTATGTGCTGCGCGTCGACACCGCTGCCGTGCCGGTCACCGGCCCGGCCGTCGACGACAGCGCATCGAGCCGTTCCGGCGACGCCGCGGAATCGGCGCCGGAGCACGCCCTCGTGTCCGACGCCGCTGCGCCGGACGCACCTGCCCCGAACGCCGCTTCGGTGAACGCCTCTGCGTCGCATGCCCCCGCCGCCGCTCCGCGCGGTCGCCGTGCCCCGCGCCGGACACGCGCGCCCCGTGCTCCCCGCACGCGACGTCAGAAGTGGATCCGCGGCCTGATCATCGCCGCCATCGCGCTCGTCGTGGTCGTCGTGCTCTCGGGCCTCGCGATCGCCGGCATCGCCGTCACCACCCTGGTGAACACCGTGTCTGCACAGCCGCCCCGCGTGGGCACCACGATCGTCGCTCCCGACGAGTCCAAGGCGGCCAAGGCCGCCGCCGCCGAGACGCCCGGCTCGGCCGAACAGGCGGCAGCCGCCTACCTCGCCGCCCAGCCCACCGCCTACTGGCTCACCCCCGAACAGGATCCGATCGGCGAGGTCTACGACCGTGTCGCCCACCTCGCCACCGAGGCGCGCGCGCAGAAGGCGTCCCTCGCCGTCGTCGTCTACGGGCTCCCGGGCCGTGACTGCGGAAACCACTCCGCCGGCGGTCTCGACGAAGCCGACTATGTCACCTGGACGACCCAGATCGGTCAGGCGCTCGCCGCGGCATCCGACCTGCGCAAGATCGTCATCCTCGAACCCGACAGCCTCGCGCTCGCGCCGCAATGCGGCAACCTCAGCGACCGCGACACCCAACTGCGCGGGGCGGTCGACGTGATCGCGGGCACCAACACCTGGATCTACCTCGACGGCGGACATTCGTCGTGGCTTCCGGCGGCGCAGATGGCCGACCTGATCAAGAGCGTCGGCGTGCTCGACAAGGTGCGCGGGTTCGCGACGAACGTGTCGAACTTCAACACCACCCAGAACGAGTTCAGCTACGCCCATGCCGTCGCCGCCGCCCTCGGGACGGGTCACGCGATCGTCGACACCTCGCGCAACGGCGCCGGACCCACGAGCGACAACCAGTGGTGCAACCCGGCAGGTCGCCTCGTCGGCGACAAGGGCGGCACGTACGGCGACGACGTCGTCGACACCAACCTGTGGATCAAGCCGCCCGGCGAGAGCGACGGCACGTGCAACGGCGGACCCGACGCGGGTGTCTGGTGGCCTGCGGGAGCGGTCGCGCTCACGCAGGGGCTGGTGAAATGACGCACGCCGTGTTGCCGGACCCACGCTCCGGCTTCTCAGGGCTGTAACAGAACTATGGAACAATGACGAAGCGCTCGGGGGCCCGCGGGGTGACCGACGCGTGTCCCTCCGGTTCCTCCACGAGAAGGCCACCTGAATGAGCACACCTGAAGGCGGGCAGAAGACCGCCGTCATCGTCGAGGACGACCCCGACGTCCGCCACCTCCTCGTCGAAGTGCTCGAGGCCGCGGGATTCTCGACGGTCTCCGTCGGAAACGGCATCGACGGTGTGCGTGCAGTGCTGGCCTACCAGCCCCTCATCACGACGCTCGACGTGAACATGCCGGGCATCGACGGGTTCGAGGCGGCCCGTCGCATCCGCGAGAAGAGCAACTCCTACATCATCATGCTCACCGGCCTCGCCGACGAGGCCGACGTGGTGCTCGGCCTCGGCGCCGGCGCCGACGAGTACATCGTCAAGCCGTTCCGCCCGCGCGAGTTCCGTGCGCGCATCGAGGCGCTCCTGCGCCGACCGCGCCCCGACGGTGCGACGCCCCCGGCGACCCGGCAGGAGAGCGTCGGCCCGTCGTTCCCCGGCGCCCGGCCCGCGGCATCCGCCTTCCCGACCCCGCCCGGCGCACCCGAAGGCGACCTGCCCCCGGCCTCGTGGGCGACGCCCGCCGCCCCGGCGGCCCCCGCCGCCCCGGCCTACGTCGAGCCGCAGCCGGTGGCTCCGGCCTACGTCGAGCCCCAGCCGGCCGCGCCGGTCTACGTCGAGCCCCAACCGGTCGACGCGCCGCCCTACGCCGAACCGCAGCCCTACCCGGCGGAGCCCCCGGCATATCCCGTCGTCGTGCCGGCGGCACCGCCCGCGCAGGCGATCGTCCCCGTCTACCCTTCGCAGGAGCTCGCCCGTCCGGGGATGCCCGCGCCGGGCGGCGGCTACTGGATCACCCACCGCGACCTCCAGCTGAACCCCGAGACGCGCATCGTGCTCATCGGCGGGCAGCAGGTCGAGCTCACCCGCACCGAATTCGACCTGCTCGCGACCCTCCTCGAGTCGAAGCGTCGCGTGCGCAGCAAGGCCGACCTCACCCTCGTGCTGCGCGGCGAGTCGTACGTGACCTCCTACTACGTCGGCGAGGCCGACAAGCGCGCGGTCGAGGCGCACATGACGAACCTGCGCCGCAAGCTCGGCGACAACCCGTCGAACCCCCGCTACATCGAGACCGTCCGCGGCGTCGGCTACCGCCTCACCACCGAGCTGCTCGCGCCCTGACGCGCGGAGAAACGCGCGGGGGCGGCATCCGATCGGATGCCGCCCCCGCGCGTTTCGCGGGATGTCAGACCTTGTACCCGTGGTGACGGCGCACGAGCTTGCTGAACATGAGGAGCGTCTGCAGCACGGTCACCACACCGACGATGGGCCATCCCACCCACAGGATCGACGACTGCGCGACCGGGCCCAGGATGCTCCAGATCGCGGCCGAGGCGATCAGCACCGCGATCAGGAGGATCGCCGGCACCCAGTAGCCCAGCGAGCCGCCGCCGCGTTCCGCTTTGGCCTGCATGGCCCAGTTGTCGACCTTCTTCTTCGAGAGGAAGCGGCTCCAGGAACGGAGGAAGTGGCCGATGCGCACCCACATGAACATCTCCGCCGGCAAGAACAGCACCGCGAAGAGCACGTCGCGGTTGTCGCAGTACTTCATCGTGCGCGCGATGCGCAGGTTCAGCAGCATGGCGACCACGGGCGGGATGAGCCAGAACGCCGAGAACACGAACGCGTTGATCGACAGCGACGCGGCGAGCAGCGTGATGAACGCGACGCGCACGAACAGGTTCGTCAGCATGCCGAAGTTCTCGAACCAGCGCAGGCGCAGGTTGGGGTGGAAGGGCTGTCCCTTCGTGTCGCCGCGCTGGCCGGGCCACATCAGCTCGATGGCGCCGTACGTCCACTTCACCTGCTGCGCGTCGTAGCCGCGCAGCGTCGTCATGCCGCCCACGTACGCGCGCGCGTACGGGCTGATCTTGGTCAGGTAGCCGGCGCTCTTGATCTGCAGCGAGAGGAGCGAGTCCTCGACCTCGCTGTCCTTCACCCACGGCGTCGACTGGTGGTTGGCCTTCATCGCGTCGCGGAGGGCGTTCGTCGAGAAGATCGAGAACTGACCGCCCAGCACCGCCATGTTGCGTCCGCGCAGCAGGTTCTGCAGGTTGAAGGCGGCGAACTGAGTGCGCTGACCGGCGATGAGGAACTTCGCCAGCAGGCCCTTGATCGGCCGGTCGTCGATCGTGTAGATCGCCGAGATGCCGCCGATGCGGGAGTCGCCCATCGCCTCGGTCTCGAGGTACTCGACCGCCTTCGGGTGGGCGATCGTGTCGCCGTCGACGCCCAGGAGGAAGTCGCAGCCCTCGACGAGCGAGTAGCCGTAGTTGAGGGCGCCCACCTTCTTGTCGGGGTTCTTGCCGATGTCGTGCACGAACACCTCGGTGAACTGCTCGCCCAGGTCGGTCGTGATCTCGTGGGGTCCCGCGTACTCCGCGGCGATCTTCGCCGTCTGGTCGGTCGTGTTGTTGATCACGACGTGGATGACATCGGGCACGCGCGTCTGCGAGAGGAGACCCTCGATGACGTCGGCGATCGACTCCTCCTCGTTGTACGCCGGGATGACGCAGCCGATCGTGGAGCGGCGCGTCTGGCCGTCCTCGAGCACGGCGGTGAAGTCCTCGGAGAACTGGTCGGCTCCGTACGAGGCGTCGGCCGGGTAGCCCGGTGCCGGTGCGTAGCTGGGCGCGCCGTAGGCGGGTGCTCCGTAGCCGGGGGCCGGAGCGTACCCGGGGGCGGGCGCGTAGCCGGCGCCACCCGGGTAGGGGTAGGTCGGGTCGTAACCGGTCACAGCGGTCGACTGTGGCGCGGGCGTGGGCCGGTACTCAGCCAACGGGACCTCTTTCTCGCGATGGGGGAATGCACGACTCACGCCGTGTAAAACCCATCATGCCCCGCGATCCGCAAGGTCGGGAGGGCCCGTGGGCACGGAAATCAGAGACTTTCCGCAAGATTTCCGCAAGACGCCGGGGTGGGGCATCCGCGCTCGCGTTCCTCTGCCGCCGTCTAGGGCGGGCTATTGCTGGAAGATCGCGATCGGAACGGCCTCATACACCGACTGCTGGCCGAACGAGGTGTCGGTGTTCGCCTGCCCCTCGACCCACACGTTCATCGTGAACGACAGGGTGAGCCCGTACGTGTCGCCGGGGAGCTGGTGGATCACCGTGTCGGGAACGAGGAACCCGCCCTGGTAGGTGTTCAGCAGCAGGCCCTTGTCGGAGCGGAGCGTGTCGCTCGGCACCATCGTGCGCGGGTCGGTGCTGAACTGGAACGGAGACTGAACCTGTCCGGAGGTCTGCGCGGTCTGCGAGGAGATCGTGATCGACGACAGGTAGACGCTGCGCTTCTGCGCGAGCACGGCCTTGTCGTCGACGCGCTTGTCGTAGACGTTCACCGCGAACCCGAAGTGCTTGTCGTTGCTCGGCGTCCACTCCTGCGTCTTCTTCGGGTCCTGAGCCCAGACGTTGAGCTCGAGCACCAGGCTGTCGGATAGATCGGTATCGAGCTGCACCGAGCCGTCGCTCGTGAACACCGAGTTGTAGAGCAGCGACGCCGACGGGCTCGAGGAGGGTCCGGCGGTCGGCACGACGGTCGTGGTGCTGCGACCGGACAGCGCGTTGATCGCATCGACGATCTGCGCGCACCCCGTCGCAGAGGCGACCACGATGGCGGAGAGGGCGACGGCGACGGCCAGCCGAGTGGAGCGACGCAACGAACGACCCATGACACTCCCTAGCTCTCGGACCGTGGGGATGGGGATCGCTCTCTCCGGGCGAAAAGATCGCAACCACGCTCGGGACGAATCGTTCGGTACCACCCCGGGCGTCACGAGTATACGCAATGGCCATGGCTACACTCGACCACATGTCCGCTGGGGACGGTGAACCCGATCGCCGCCTGAGGGTGCCTGTCGGCGCGCCTCGGGTCGTGACTGGCGCGCGGACGCGCTCGATCTGGCAGTCGCAGCTGCTGCTGTGCGCCGTGGTCCTCGTCGTGGTGCTGGTCATGCTGGCCCTGCAGCCCGCCCAGTTCTCGACGGGCACGTTCGCGATCGGCGCGGGCGGGGTCATCGGCCTCACGGTCGTCACCCTGGTGTTCCCCTGGCATCGGGTGGGCCGGCCGATCGTCGTGCTGGTTCCGTTCCTCGACATCCTCGCGATCGGGGTCATGCAGTGGGATGCGGGTTTCGCGCTCGACTTCCTGTGGGCGTTCCCCGTGGTGTGGCTGGGGTCCTTCTTCTCGATCTGGGCGATCATGCTCGGTGTCGGCGGGATCGGCGCGACGATGCTGCTGTCGGCGATGCTCACCGACGCCGACAGCCGCACGATGGTCGCCTACATCGTCGCCTTCCTCTCGCTCGCCTTCCTCGCGCTCGCGACCTCGATCAGCGCCCGACAGACCCGCGCGTTCAAGCAGCTGCTGCGCCGCCAGACGGCGAAGCTGCAGGACTCGCTGCACGGGGTCTCGGCGCAGCGGCGCCGCGTCTCGCAGATGTTCAACGCCCTCGACATCGGGGTGGCGCGTCTGTCGGCGCGCGGCCAGGTGCTCGCCCTCAACGAGACCCTCGTGCGTCTGTACGGACTCGACCCCGAGGACATCGATCAGCCGGGTGCGGCGGTCGAATACGACGAGCAGGGCGGCACGGCCATCCCGCAGAGCCGGCGCCCCCTCACCCGCGCGCGCCGGGGCGAGACCCTCGACGACGAGCGCGTCTGGCTGTTCGACGGCGAGGGCGAGTGGCGCGCGCTCAGCGTCTCGACCCGGGTGCTCCCGGCGGGTCTCGACGAGGACACGACGATCCTCTACCTCGTGCACGACGTCACCGCGCTCATCGAGTCCGAGCGCACGCGGGAGAAGCTCGCCACCGTCGTCTCGCACGAGCTGCGCAACCCGCTCACCGTGATCGCCGGACACACCGAGCTCGCCCTCGACGACGTCGATGACGCGCCCCAGCTCGCCGAGCATCTGCGCGTCATCTCGGGCGCGGCCACCCGGATGGACGCGCTCATCGCCGAGCTGCTGACCCACGCCCGCGGCGGATTCTCGGCCGAACCGGCGTGGACGGCGGTCGATCTCACCGAGCTGCTGCGGCTCTCGCTGGAGTCGTTCGCTCCCACGGCGGAGGCCCGCGGGGTTCGACTGACCGCCGACATCGAGAGCGGGCTCCTCGTCGACGGCGACGCGTTCCGGCTGCGCCAGGTCATCGACAACGTGCTCAGCAATGCGATCAAGTACACCGGCGCCGACGGATCGGTGCGGCTCGTGGCGCGCACCGTCGAGCACTCCGCGCTCATCGAGGTCTCGGACACGGGCATGGGCATCGACGCCGACGACCTCGGGCACGTGTTCGAGCCGTATTTCCGTGCCCGCTCCGCGCAGGACAGCGGGGTCGGGGGCACGGGGCTCGGCATGGGGATCGTGCGGGAGATCCTGGTCGCCCATCGCGGCGAGATCGGTCTTGAGAGCACGGTGGGGAAGGGCACGCTGGTGCGCATGCGCATCCCGCTCTCCGACGCCTGGGTGCTCATATGAACGACCCGGTCGCCTACGGACTCGCCGTCGGCCAGGCCACCCTCGCGACCCTCGCTCTCGTGCTGATGACGGGCCTCGGCTACGTGCGTCGTCCCCATCCCGCGACGCTGCAATGGATGCTGGTCTTCGTCGCGGGAGCGGCGGGCGTCTACCTCGGGATGTACGCCGAGAGTGCCGGTGAGGAGTCGCTGCGGCGGCTCTCGCTCGGCATCTCCCTCGGTGCGGGCATCTTCATCTGGTCGGGGCTGCGCTCGTGGCGCGGCGTGCGCTCGGGCTGGGCCGTGCCCGTGCTCTACGTGGCGCTCGCGGCATCCGTGCTCGCGGTCGTGCCCGACGAGTGGTTCGGCCTCGCGTTCGCCGCCGCCTACGCCGTCTCAGGGGTGTTCGCGCTGCTGAGCATCATCGAGCTTCGCCGCATTCCCGAACGTGCCGATGGGATGCTGCTCCCGCTCGCCCTCATCTCCGGCGCCGTGACCGTCGTGGCCGCAGGCAACCTCGTGCACAGCATCATCGCCCGCCCGCGTGGCCCCGAAGACCTCGGCATCCTGCGGGTGCTCGACAGCGTCGGCGCGATGATCTACATCGTCTGCGCCCTGGTGACGCTGCTGTGGCTCGCGGTCGGGCGCGGGGCCGCGGCATCCGGTGTCCCGACGGGGCTCGCCGCGTTCATCGCCGGCGGCGGCGACAAGCTCGCGCGGGCGGCCGACCGGGGCGAGCGGGCCTGGTCGGTGCTCTCCATCCGCCTCGACGACGTCGACGACCTGCGGATCGCCGCCGGCGGCAGCCTGTTCTGGCGCATCGTCGACACGGTCGAACGCGATGTGCGCGCGAGCATCCCGAGCGAGGCCGACATCGCGGTCTCCTCGCCCGGGCACCTGTACGTGCTGCTGATGCGCCCGCCGATCGCGATCGAGTCGGCGCTCGACGACCTGCGCGCACAGGTGTCGCGTCTCGACACGTCGCGACCACTCGCCGTGCAGCTGTCGGTCAGTGTCGGATGGTCGAGCGTGGACGTCTCGGGCTACGACATGGAAGCGTTGCTGCGCGACGCCCGCGCGGGTGCCGCACGGGCATCGGCCGACGGCGGCGACCGATGGGTCCGCGTGACGGAACCGGTGGCCTGACTCAGCCCTGCGCGATGGCGACCGAGAGCAGATCGCTGCCCGTCTGCTTCGCGTACTCGCTCGAGGTCGGCGTCGTCTGCACGAGGAAGTCGTAGGTGAACTGGATCTGCACCGAGGTCGCTCCCTGCGGGACCTCGCCGATGGTGAAGGTCTGGGAGTAGCTGTACGGCGAGAGCGCGAGGTAGCCCGGCGGAACCGTCGATGTGTCGGACTGCGGGCTCAGCGCGGGGAACGTCTCGCCGTTCGAGCCCTGCGGGATCGCGGTCATGGTCGCCGACTGAAGATAGACCTTCTGGCCGTCGTTCGGGTCCACGGTCGTGGTCAGCGACAGCGAGATCGGCTTGAGCGCGCCGGCCTTCCAGCGGTCCATCGACAGCGTCGACCAGTAGTTGACGGTGGCCGTCACCGAACCGCTCTTCACCGTGCGCTGCGTCGAGCCGCTCGAGAGGTCGTTGGACACCGGCGTCGGCACGGCCGACGGCGTCGTCATCGTGGGGGAGGGCGTGCTGTTCTGCTGGCCGGCCCACGGTGCGATGCCGCAGCCCGTGAGCCCCGCGGCCAGAGTCAGGGCGATCATCGCCCCGGTCGCACGTCGAGCCGTCGCCTGCACGGTGTCCCCTCTCCGCGACGATGCTGCCGTCGCGGGGCCAGTCTATGCGGCGCCGCGGCGCGCTCAGCCGTTGTCGAGGTCGCACGCGCCGGCGCACAGCACCCCGGCGAGCTCGCGGAGCGCCCCGAGCCGCTTCAGCTGCTGGCGTTCGGCGTCGGCGCGGGACAGGCCGTCCTCGACCGCCCCGGCGAAGATGCGCCCACCGGCTCCGCCGGGGTGGATCTGATCGCCCGCGAGAAGGTCGACGTGCGGCGAGATCGCGTCATACCAGTCGGCGAGCGAGACGCCCGGATGCTGGCGCGCGAACGCGCGCAGCTCGTCGTTGACGCCGGGGATCCATGATCGCGGCGCGAACGCGTTGACGAGCACGACGGCACGGTCGGGTCCGGCGATCCGCACGATCTCGTCGAGGGTGTTCTGGCTGATCGCGCCGTTCGTGCCGAGTCCGATGACGACGTAGGGACGCAGCTCCCCGTCGGCGGCGAGCTGCGAGAGGATGCCCGGCGCGGCGTACATCGAACGGGAGACCTTCGCGTCGACGGAGATGCCGGGGAACGTCGCCATGAGGCTCGGCGCAGAGGCGAGCATCACGCTGTCGCCGATCGCGGTGATCTGACTGCCCGGGATCGGCGGGCTCGTCGCGGCCACGCTCGGTGCGACCGGGGAGACCGTCGCCGCGGCGGGATCGGCGCCCGCGGGTGCGCTCGCGCCGGGCGTCGGGGTGCCCGCGTCGACGGCGGCTTCGCCGGCGGCGATCGCGTCGGCGGCGCTGGAGCGCGTCGGTGCGACGGCGACCGCGGTGGATGTCGCCGCCACGAGTGCGACCGTGACCACGACGCCGAGTGCCGCCCCCGCCCGCCGCCACGCGGTGCCCCTCAGCGCGCGGCCCCATCCGCGGATGCTCGCGCGGAATCCGTCGCGACGCACCGGCGTCTCGACCAGGCGCAGGGAGAGGTCGGCGGCGACGAGGGTGAACACGAGCGCTGCGACACTGAGCTGCCACGGCACGCTCGCGTCGGCGCCGCCCGTGCCCGAACGGGCGAGCGACGCCGTCAGCAGCACCATGATCGGCCAGTGCCAGAGATAGATCGCGTACGATCGCACGCCGATCCAGCGCAGCGGCGGGATGTCGAGGGCGCGTCCGAGCACGGCACCCGGCCACGTGCACGCGAGGATCACGACACCCGTCAGCGCGCTCGCGGCGATGAGAACCCCAGGGAAGGTCCATGCCGTGGCGGTCTCCGGCAGCAGCGCCAGCGCGACGAGTGCCGCGGCGGCGACCGATCCGGCGACGAGAAGGATGTCGCGCGTCGCCCGCCTCCGCACCCACGGCCGCGCCGAGGCGCGCACGGCGGGGAGCGCGAGTGCCGGCGCGGCGCCGAGCAGCAACCCGAACGCGTGGCTGTCGGTGCCGAAGTACGCGCGGGTGATGGCCCCGCCCGTGGCCCCGCCGGTGACGGCGTCGCCGGCTCCGCCGGCCGCATCCCCGGAGGCCGAGGCGACGAGCACCGCCATCCAGACCGCGGATGCCACGGCCGCGGCCATGACGACGGCGATGCCCGCACGGCGACGCCCGATCGCGAACCGGCGCGCGCGTCGCCCAATGAGCACGCCGAGCAGCAGCACGAGCGGCCAGAGCACGTAGAACTGCTCCTCGACGGCGAGCGACCACAGGTTGCGGAACAGCTCGGGGGCCGTCTGCGCGAAGTAGTCGCCTCCCGCGGCGACGGCGAGCCAGTTGTAGCTGAACGTCGCCGCCCCGAGCACCTGGCGACCGAGGTCGGTGAGGATGTCGCCCCCCACCGCCAGTGCGATGCTCGCGCACACCACGACGACCAGCACGAGCGCGGGCAGCAGGCGGCGGGCGCGACGGCGCCAGAACCCTGCGAGCGAGATGCGGCCCGCGGCATCCTTCTCTCTCGTCAGGAGCGACGTGATGAGGAAGCCGCTGATGACGAAGAAGACGTCGACGCCCAGGAAGCCGCCGACGAACGGCCCGCCCGGGAACACGTGATAGGCGACGACCAGCGCGACCGCGAGGGCGCGCATGCCGTCGAGACCGTCGAAACGGCCTGCGGGGGCGGGGGGAGGTGTGACAGACATCAGGAGTGGGGTTCCGGGGTCGGCCACCGAGTCTACGTCGGCGGTGCGACGGGGTTCGAGCGTCGGCGTGTCGGCCCGAGCGGGCGCCGGGGCGTGTCTGCAGCCGCTCGTTAGGATTTCGGCGTGCGCATCCGTCTCGATCTCGCCTACGACGGCGCTGACTTCTCGGGCTGGGCGCGCCAGCCGGGTCTGCGCACGGTGCAGGGCGTGCTCGAGGGTGCGGTCGCGCGCGTGCTCGGCGGCGAGCCGCGCCTCGTGGTCGCGGGACGCACCGACGCGGGCGTGCACGCGAGCGGACAGGTCGCGCACCTCGACCTCGACGAGATCCAGCACCGCCGGCTCGACGCCGGGCGGGGCGATGTCGACCAGCTCGCCCGCAAGATCACCGGCGTGCTCGGACGTTCCCCCGATGTCGTCGTGCACCGCACCTCGATCGCCCCCGACGGCTTCGACGCCCGCTTCTCGGCCGTGTGGCGCCGCTACACGTACCGCGTGGCCGACGAGGTCACCGGCTACGACCCGCTCGAGCGCACGCGCACCACCTTCGTGCGGGCACGCCTCGACGAGCAGGCGATGGATGCCGCGGCCCGCGCCCTCATCGGGCTCCACGACTTCGCCGCCTACTGCAAGCCGCGCGAGGAGGCCACGACGATCCGCACGCTGCTCGACTACTCGTGGCGGCGCGACGAGACCGGCACGCTCGTCGCGCACGTGCGCGCGGACGCCTTCTGTCACAGCATGGTGCGCGCCCTCGTCGGCGCCTGCGTCGCGGTAGGGCAGGGGCGCCTCGTGCCGGACGACCTCGTGCGGCTGCGAGATGAGGCGGTGCGCACGAGCGCGTTCCCCGTGCTGGCTGCCCACGGGCTCACCCTCGCCGAGGTCGGCTACCCCGCCGAGGACCTGCTCGCCGCGCGCGCCGACCAGACGCGTGCCCGCCGCGAGCTCGACTAAGCGCGTCCTTCGGCGACGCATGAGCGAACCCTGTGAGATCCACCGTGCGCCCGGCGCCGCGCCGGCACCGGCCTATCGTGGAAGCACGATGAAGGTCATCTCCTACAACCTGCGCAAGCACCGGGCCGCCGGCGAGCTCATCCACCGCGTCGCGGAGCACGACCCCGACGTGCTGTGCCTGCAGGAGGCGGACACCACCGACCTCCCCGATCGCCTCGGCGGCCTCGTGCTCGCCGACGCCACCCAGCGCAACCGGCTGGGTCTCGCGGTCTACTTCCGCGAGAGCACGTTCCGGCTGCAGGAGGTGCGCGCCATCTCGCTGAAGAAGTCGCTGCACGACATGGTGCTCAAGCCCGCCGAAGAGCGGATGCTGGGGGTGCGCCTGCGCGACATCGACCACAACAGCGAGCTGCTCGTCGCCTCGTTCCACGCCGCCCCCCTCACGGCGCTGAACTCGCTGCGACGCCATCAGATCCGCACGGCGCTCGCCGAGCTCGCCGACCTCGGCCCGGGACTGCCGACGCTCATGGTCGGCGACTACAACTACCCCGTCTTCAAGGAGAAGCTGGGCGAGCGCGTGCGCGACCAGGGCTACGAGCTGAGCCTCAGCGACTCCCGCACCTACACGCGCTACCGGTTCTTCCGCGGGCACTACGACTTCGCCACCTCGTCGGGGTTCACGATCGCCGACATCCGCACACTCCCGCAGGGGCTCAGCGATCACCTCCCGATCCTCGTGACCGCCCAGCCCGACCCGGCGCGCATCGCCGCCTGAGTCGCGGCGCCCGTCGCCGCGTCACCGCGGGTGGGCGCCGGCGTCAGGAGTGCGGGTCAGGCCGCGGCATCCACGGCGCTCGGCGACGCCGCACGCGGGAGGCGAGCCGCATCGGTGAAGCGGGCCCGGGCGATGACGACCGCGGCGACGACCATGAGCAGCGCCCCCAGACAGTAGGGCGCCGCGTGGCTCACGACGGCGTAGAGGGCGCCGGCGAGGAGCGGCGCCACCGTGCTCATGGCGGCGTTGAGCGACTGCGTCGCGCCGCCCAGCCAGCCTTGCTCGTCGGCGCCGACCGCGTTGGACATCGCGCCGTCCATCGCGGCCTGCGCGGCACCCTGCCCCGCGGCGAGCAGGAGCGATCCGGCGATGAACACCCACGGCTGGGCGAGCACCGAGGCGACCAGCGCGAGGGCCGCGAGTCCCAGTGCCTGGCCGATGATGCCGCTGACGATGACCGCGCGCTCGCCCATGCGGGGGAGCAGCACGCCGAGCAGGGCGCCCTGCACGATGATGTCGACGATGCCGACCGCGGCGATGAGCAAGCCGATCGCGGTCGGACCCCAGCCGATGGAGTCGTAGGCCATCACGCTGAAGTTGTTCACGAACATGCCGAACGGCAGCGCGAGCAGCGCGAAGCCGATCATGAGGCCGCGCAGCTCGCGGCGGCCGAAGGCCTCGCGGAACACGGCGAACGGGTGGAGGTCGGCGACGCGGATCGAGGCGATGCGGTTCTCGGGGCGCAGGCTCTCGGGCAGCAGGAAGATGCACAGCAGCGCGATCACGAACGACACCGCGGCGGTGAGGAAGACGGGCAGCTCGACGCTGATCGCGGCGAGCAGGCCGCCGACGGCCGGCCCCACCATCGTGCCGATGCCGGAGAGGGCGCCGAGCAGGCCGAAGCGCTGGGCGCGCTTCTCGGGCGGGGTGATGTCGGCGAGGTACGCGAACAGAGCGGGCAGGTCTCCGGCGGTGGCGCCCTGGATGACGCGGGCCAACAGCAGCACCCAGAGAGCGCCGCCGATGCCGAACAGCATCATGCTGACGGCCGCGCCGAGCGCGGCGACGATGATGACGGGTCGGCGACCGAAGCGGTCGGACAGGCGACCGAGGAAGGGTGCGATGAGGAAGGCGCAGAGGCCGTTGACGGCTTCGAGCACGCCGACCCACACGGCGAGGTCGCTCTCGTTGGACACGTAGCGCAGGACGACGAAGGGGAGCACGGGGAGGACGACGGTCATGCCGGCGGTGGTCAGCATCGTCAGGACGATGAGCATGATCCAGGCGCGGCGGTCGCTGCGCGGGCTGGTCGAGGAGGAGGTCATGCGATAACTGTATTGATACCAGTTTTGTTGTCAATACAGTTTCGAACTCGATCTGGCTAGACTGGCGGCATGAGCACGTCTGAGCAGCCGGGCCGGCGCGAGAGTTCCCCCGCGCCGGACGGTCGGCAGGAGAGTTCCCCTGCGCCGGAGGGTCGGCGCGAAAATTCCCCTGCGCCGGGGGGTCGGCGCGAAAGTTCCCCTGCGCCGGAGGGCCGGCGCGAAAGTTCCCCTGCGCCGGAGGGTCGGCGCGAAAGCTCCTCTGCGCCGGAGGGTCGGCGCGAAAGTTCCCCTGCGCCGGAGGGTCGGCGCGAAAGAAAGAAGCGCGCGACGCGCAAGCTGATCTCCGACACTGCCACCATGCTGTTCCTCGAGCGCGGGTTCGCGAACGTCAGTATCCGCGAAGTGGCCGATGCCGCGGATGTCTCGCCGACGACGGTGTTCGCACACTTCCCGCAGAAGGAGGCGCTCGTCTTCGACGAGGACGACGAGCAGCGCGACAAGCTCATCGCCTCGGTGCGGAACCGAGGCCCCGGCGTCTCCGTCCACACGGCGCTGCACGACTTCTACCTCGCGGAGATCGCGGCGAACGTCGTCGGGCACGGCGATGCGGTGTCGCGCCGGTTCATGGAGTTCCTCAACGCGACCCCCGCTCTGCGCGACTACGCGGCACGCATGTGGCTGCGCCATGAAGACGCACTGGCAGCCGTGATCGCCGCCGACGCGGGCGTCGACGAACCGTCGCCGGAGGTACGCGCCTACAGCAGGTTCGTGCTGCAGATCCAGATCCTCGCGAGCGAGAGCGACGACCCCGTCGGCGTCTGCGAGGCGGGCTTCGCCGTGCTCACCGACGGCTGGCGTGCGGTCGAGCGCTCGCTCGGCGCATCGGTGTGAGCATTCAGGCCTCGAGGGCGAGACGGACGAGCAGGTCGATCGCGTCGATCCCCGGGCCCATCTCCGCCGCCGCCCGCTCGTAGGTCGCGCGTGACCGCCCGATGGGGTCGATCACATCGTCCTCGGTGAGATCGACCGGAGGCTCGACCTCACCGCGCGCGGTCGCGAGCCGCGCCAGCATCGCCTCGACACGGCGGGCGGGGACGGAGCCCGCGACGGCCGCCGCGGCGCGCAGGCCGTCGTCGCCCACGGCGGCGGCCAGCCGAGCGAGCTCCCGAGCGGTGAAGCTCGACCGCAGCCGAGAGGGCGCCAGTTCCACGACCGCGCGGCGGTGCTCCCGCGACATCCCGATCACGACGTCCGGGGTGCGCAGGTGCGATTCGGTGAGCCACACTGCCGCGTGCGCCGCGGCGGCCTCCTCGGGCACGCCCGCGGCGACCGCGAGGTCGACGGCCTCAGGGGTCATCGTCGCGCCGGTGCGCGCGCGAACGCCTGCACTGGAGACCACGACGTCCAGCCCCCGCAGCCGCTCGGTGAGCACCAGCTGCGCGTACGGCGAACGGCACACGTTGCCCGTGCACACCACGAGGATCTCGATCACTGCAGCCGCCCCTTCCCGCCGCGATCCGACGCGAGTCTAGCGATGCTGGATGGCGCCCGGTCGCCGCATGACGCCTCCCGACGCGCCGCCACGTGCCGATCCGGCACACCTGTGCGCACGTGCCGATCCGGCACACCTGAGCGCACGTGCCGATCCGGCAAACCTGTGCGATAGTGAGGGGGTACCCCTCCGGGCGCCGCAACTTTGCTCAGGGGGGTCGGCTCACGCATGTCGGGGAGCCTTCGCCGCTCGTCACCCGAGACGGGCGTGCGCCGTACGTGATGACGAGCGACGATGTGTGTCGCGAGCCGTCGCGCCTATTGGGGGGGTGTCTCGGTGCGCCTGTTCTCTGTTTTCCGTCGTCGTGTGGTCGCGGTGGCCGCGGCATCCGTCAGTGTCGTCGTGATCGCCGCGGGCCTCGTCGCGATCGCCGCGCCCGCGCAGGCCGCCACCATCAACGCCTCGCAGGGCATCGTCAAGACGGCGATCCTCCCGAGCACGCCGCTCACGCCGGGCACGTCGTTCTCGTATCGGCTCGACTTCAGCTGCGGCACCTCGATCACGGGCGTCACCGGATGTGACACCACGACCATCACCGACCTGCTGCCCGAGTGGATCGACTACGTCGGTGTGAGCTCGTTCCCGGGCACCGCCCCCGGAACCGTCACGACCTCCGCGGTCGGAGACCGCACCCAGGTGGTGCTGGCCTTCACCGCCGCCGTGCAGACTCCATCGGCGTCGACCGGACTGCCGCTGGGGTCGTACCAGATGGACATCCAGGTGCGGGTGTCGCCGAACGCGCCGTGGACCATCGACGGCACGACGATTCCGAACACCGCGAACATCGCCTCGGCGAACGCCGACCCCAAGTCGAGCACCGCGACCGTCACTCCCGTCGTGCCGCAGACCCCTGCAGCCACGGCGGACAAGTCGTTCTCCCCGACCCAGAACTTCAACACCCCGGGGCTCACGACCACCCTGACGCTCACCGGCACGAACACCACCAACGGCCCCGCCGACAGCCTCGTCGTGCAGGATCCGGCCGGGCCCGGCAACCCGCCGACCGGCGCGACGAGCCCGTTCCACTACCTCGCCTTCACCGGGTTCGGCGCGATGACCCTGCCCGCGGGCGCGACCGGCGTCACCGCCGAGGTCTACTCGTCGCTGGACAGCCAGTGGCACACCGTCTACACCGGCGCCGGTCCGCCGGTCTACCCAGCCACCGGTGCGCCTGACCCGGCGGACGTCTACGGCGTGCGCTTCACCTACACCGGCGCGACTGCGGCCGCCATCGAGCGCGGCGCTGCGGGAGTCGCCGCGATCGCCCTCGCCCAGCGCGCGAACGTCGCGGGCCTGCCGGTGACGACCGTGAGCAACAGCATCACCGCGAGCGCGACGCTCGGCACGCTCACGGCGAACTCGCCGCTCGTGAGCAAGAACTACCAGATCGTCCCGTACGGACTGCAGGTGACGGCGGCGAAGACCTTCGACGCCGACCAGGTCAAGGCCGGCGACCCCACCACGGTGCGCCTCGGCGCGACGAACGCGGGGACCGTCGGGCTCCGCTCCCTGTCGATCACCGAGCCGGGCGCCGCGACGACGAGCCCGAACCCGCTCGCCGACGAGCTCACCTTCGCGGGCTTCGGGCAGGTCGGCACGAGCACGACGGGTGTGCAGTGGCCCGACGGCGCCACCTCGGCGACCATCGTCTACACGTATTCCGACAACACGACCTCGGCGCCCCTCTCGACCACGACGGCCGACACGATCCCCGCCCCCGATGTCGCGACGCGTGTCGTCGGCTTCACGGTCACCTTCTCCTCCACGGCCACCGGCGGGATCGTCCCCGGCGCCGAGGCGAAGCTGCCGTTCATCGCGAACACCTCGCGTCCCACGCCGCTTCCCGACCGCACCGACGTGGTCAATGCCGTCGATGTGACCGGTGTCGCCGTCGACGACCCCTCTCGCACGGCGACGGCCCACGCGCAGGACACGCTCTCGATCTACGGTGACCGTCTCGGCGTGACCGTCGCGAAGACGATCACGCCGGGTCAGGGATACCTCACCGCCGGCCAGCAGTTCATCGCGCAGATTCCCGCGACGGTCGCCGGATTCCCGGCGACGACGGTGAACCCCACCCAGGTCGTCGTGACCGACTCCGACGCGCTATCGGCCGACTGGTGGGACCTGTATGACGCCACCCAGCTCACGCAGCTCGGCATCCCCGGGAACGCCAGCCTCACCGTGCAGTACCAGACTGCGCCGGGCGTGTGGACGAACCTGCCGGGAGCGATCGGCCTGACCGCTCCGCCGCAGTACCGCACGATCGACATCCCCTCCTCACTGTCGGGGTCTATCACCGGGCTCCGCTTCGTCTACGACGCGCTGAGTGGGCAGAGCTTCGCCCCGGGTTCGACCTTCCAGCCGAACATCACCTTCACCACTCGGGCCGTGACCCGGTCCAGCTCGACCCCGATCGGGTCGGTGCCGACCAATGCGACCATCCCCGGACCGGGATCGGGCACGACCGACGTCGTGCAGCGCGCGAACTGCGGATCGGCGGATGCCTCGGCGACGAGCCCCGCGCTCTCGGCGACGACGGCGAACACCTCGCCGTGCGCCGGCGTGAACCTGGTTCCGCTCGGGGGAGGGAGCGGAACAGGCCCCGACCTCGTCGACAAGTCGCTCAACCCGATCGCGCTGACGGAGCGTACGCAGGCCACCGCGACGGGAACCCTCAACTGGTCGACGGGGGGGCTGACCGGCATCGCCCAGCAGTACGTCACCGAGACCGGCGCGGCCGGTGGGCCCGCGACCTCGGCGTCGCTGGGCACCTCGTTCTTCAACACGTTCGATCTCACCCGGATCGCGCCGATCACGAAGACCTCCGACCCGGCCATCGCCTACGACACGCTCGCCGCCGTGGAGCTGTTCAACGGCCAGACGGGGGTGTGGACTCCCGTCACGATCTCCGGCGCGACCTCGTGGGACGGCCCCACGTCGGGTTCGACGGTCTTCCCCGGGTACACGCTGAGTGCGAGTGAGCGTTCCACCACGACGGGCGTGCGCTTCCTGTTCGAGGAGAGCCCGAACCGGGCGTCTGTGCTCACGCCGGGCTCGCTCACCCAGCCTGCCGTGGGCAGCGGGGTGACGGCGACGCAGAACCGGCGCCCGATCACGCTGACCTTCCAGCTGCGCGACGTGCTGCGCTCCGACGGCACGACGCCGGTGCTCTACAACGACCTGTACAACACGTCGACGCCCGGCCAGATCCACAACACGGTGACCTCTGACGCCTGCCTCACCGACTTCGTCGCCGGCGTCTGTGCGGACGGCTTCTCGACGACCGACGGTGCGGACATCGCACTGCTGAACGCGACGGCGACGATCACGACGACCAAGACCTGGTCGGGCGGTCCGATCGGCGTGCCGCCGTCGGGAACGCCCGCCGCGGACTACCCGTCGACGCGGGCGACCCTCGACGTCACCAACAACGGCCCGCAGCTGGTGAACTCGATCACCGCGACGGAGCCGTCACCCGGAGTGCTGCCCGGCGACGCCGCCTTCGCGGGCAGCGCGTTCGACGCGTTCACGCTGACGGACATCGCCGGAGTGACCGCACCGCAGGGCGCGACCGCGACCGAGCTGATCCTCACCTACGCCGACGGCACGACCTCGTCCCCGTACACGATCGCGCAGGCCACCGCGTTGACCGCCGCCGATCTCGTGAACGTGGTCGGCATCTCCGCCACCAGCACCGGGCGCATCCAGCCGACGACCTCCGGCAACACCAACGGGCGTCTGCGCATCGTGATCGACCTGCAGCTGCGCGAGACGTACCGTTCCGACCCGGCGACCGCGGTCGCCGCAGGCAGCGTGCCGAACACGCTCATCGGCCAGCTCGCCGACCCGTCGATCGAGACCGCTGGTACCTGCGCGGACTCGCCGGTCACACCGAGCCCGGCACCGAACACGGTCATCGACTGCGACAGCGCGGCGATGCAGATCACCAACACCCAGACCCGCACCGTGACGGCCGCGAAGAGCTTCGCCCCGGACAGCCAGCAGTACGAGAACGAGTCCGACACGTTCACGATGAACATCGCCGGCACGCCGGGCGGAACCGCGCGCAGCAACCAGGTGCAGCTGACCGACCAGTCGCCCGCGTTCTTCAACGCGTACTCGTTCGCCGGTCTCGCCTCCACCTTCGCGATCGCGAGCCCGGCCAACCGGGTCATGGTCGAGGTGCTCACCGGTGGCACCTACGCGGTCGCCCCCGACAACTCCCTGACGCTCACCGGCGGCACCTGGCAGACCGTGGTCGGCACCGCCGGCACCGCGTGGAAGTCCGCCGCGCAGGCACGCACCGCCCTCCCGGGCGGCACCGCATCGAGCACGGCCACCCTCGCCGGCGGCGGCCTCGTGACCTACGGCGCGATCCAGGGCGTGCGCTTCACGTATCAGCGGGTCGCCGCGGCATCCGTCAACGACCCGGCAGCCGCCCTGCTGCTGTTCGAGAACCCCGCGACGCCCACACTGAACGCGGCCGTCTCGATCCAGCGCCGCACGGCGCTCGTCACGGGCGGTCCCGTGCCGACCGATCTGGCGGGCAACAGCCCCGCGCCGGGCACGACCGCCGCGGGCAGCTTCCCGAACAGTGTCGAGGCCCGTGCCAGCGGCGTGCCCGGCAACGGAGTCGACGCGGTCGACACCGCATCGGCGACCATGCACTTCCTGCATCTGCCCACCGAAGCCCGCCTCGTGAAGACCCCGTCCGGCACGATGCAGCCCGCCACCACCTTCACGGTGGGACTGGCGACCACGAACAACGGTCAGTATCCGATCATCGACCCCGTCATCACCGACACGCTGCCGGTGGGAACGGCGGTGGCGGGTGCCCCCGACTACGTGTTCCCCGCGGGCGTCGATCCGACCGACGCGTCGTCCTACACCTTCGCCCGCACGGGCGGCACCGCCCCCGGCGCGCCGTACACGTCGGTGCCGGTGGATCCGTCGCAGGTCACCGTGCACGTGACGTACTCGACGGGTTCGACGCCGGAGCCGATCGCGATCCGCTTCTCGTTCGCGTCCGGCACCGCGCTGGGCCTCGGCGAGACGTACACGATCAGCTTCCCGATGCGCCTGCGCCCGGGTCTGCTCGCCGGCCAGGTCATCACGAACACCTACTCGCTCGACGGCCAGCGCCAGTTCGACCAGTGCAACCTGACCGGTCCGCCCAGCGACACCTGCTCGACGTCGGCCGCCGTCAGCGTGCTGCCGCTCGCGAACCTCGGGATGTATCAAGAGGTTCGTGCCGATGACGCGAGCCTCGGCGTGACCTCGTCGAACTCCACGCCCTGCTCGAGCGCCGACGCGACCAGCGACGGCTTCTACTCCGGGCACTGTGCGCCGATCACCAAGCCCGGAGCCGTGAACACCTGGCGCGGGCAGTACACGAACCAGGGCACCTACTCGCTCGACACCGTCTCGAGCATCCTGTACCTGCCCAACTCCGGCGCGAGCGGCATCACGCTGCCGTCCGCGACGACCGAATGGCACCCGACCCTGAGCGCGCTGCCGACCCTGCAGGCCGCGGTCGCGCCGGGCGCGACGGCGACCTACTACTACTCGAGCGTGACGCCCGGCACCGCGCTCTGCGACGACGTGCTCAACCCGGGGGGCAGCTGCCCGCCGGGGTACTGGAAGCCGCTCGACTCGTCGGTCGACCTCAGCACGGTGACGGCGATCTACGCGGTCGTCGACTTCGCCGGCGGCGGACACGCGCTGCGACCGGGGGAGACGTTCACCCTCAGCTTCCCGACGGATGCCCCGCCGGCAGCGGTCAACAGCGGCACCAACCCCATCGCCTGGAACTCGGCGATGACCGGGGCCACCTACACCGCGGGCGGCTCCTCGGTCACGCTGCTTCCGTTCGAGGTGCCGGTGGTCGGTGCGGCGCTCGCCTCGGGCAGCATCACGATCGAGAAGACCGTCACGGGTGACGCCGCGGGGGAGTCGTGGGTGCCCACGACCTTCTCCGGCTCGCTGCAGTGCACGTCGAACGGTGTCAGCGTCGCCTCGACGTCGTTGCCGACGGTGCCGGCGCTGACCGCCAACGTTCCGGTCACCGTCGGCGGGCTGCCGTGGGGTGCCGACTGTGCGTTCGTCGAGTCGAACTCCGGTGCCGCCTCGTCGGTGAGCCCGGCCTCGGTCACCGCGGTCTCGGGCACGACGCCGCTGCAGCTGCAGACGGTGACGAACGTCTACGACTACGCGAGCCTCACGGTCTCGAAGACCGTCACCGCGAGCACCGGGTTCCCGATCCCCACGGGCTTCGGCTTCTCGGTGGACTGCACGTTCAACGGCGCGACGGTGCTGAGCACGACGTTCACGCTCGACGACGGCGGGTCGCGCAGCTTCACGAACCTGCCCGCCCGCGCGCACTGCACCGTGACCGAGACCGATCCGCTCTCGGCGCAGAGCACCGTCACGAGCGTGGACGTCACGAACCCGACGGTCACCCCGACCACCGACCAGGCCACGCGCACGGCGGACATCCCCGAGCTGAGCCCGAACGGCACCGGTGGGGCGACCCAGAACGCCGTGTCGTTCGAGAACCTCTACGACGTCGCCGGGCTCACGCTCACGAAGTCGTTCGAGGGGGGCGGCGCGGCTCAGTTCGGTGAGACCCAGTCCTTCACCGCGCACGTGGTGTGCACGCTGAACGGGCAGACGCTCGTCGACACCACCCGCACGCTCAGCGCGTCGGGCGCGTGGACGGCGTCCGTGACCGGCATCCTCGCGGGCTCCACGTGCGATGTGACCGAGAACGCGCTCCTCGGCGCCGACGCGGTCGTCATCACGCCGAACGACGGAACCGACACGACGACGGGCGTCGTCACGATCCCCACGAGCGGTCTGGCCACCGTCGCGCTGACGAACTGGTACCTGACGGGCTCCGTCCAGGTCACGAAGACCTTCGCCGGTGCGGGGGCGGCGACCTACGGCACCGCGCAGTTCACGTTCGACCTCGCGTGCACGCGCGGGGGCGAGTCGGTCGTGCTGCCCGGCGGTGCGACGCGCATCGTCGATGCGGCGTCCCCCGTGGCCGATTACACGGGCATCGCGAGCGGATCCTCCTGCATCCTCCGGGAGACCGACGCGGGCGGCGCGGGACTGAGTGAGATCCAGTCCGCGACGGGCGCGCCGCTGGCCGACGCGGCGACGGGTTACACCTTCACCGTCGCGACCGACCCGACCGTGCTCTCGGTCGGCGATCAGGCGCAGCCCGCGCTCCAGGTGCAGAACACCTTCCGACTGGCGCAGGTGACGGTCACCAAGACGGTCGACTCGCAGGCGACGGATGCCACGGGGCATCCGCTCACCTACGGGCCGTTCCAGGTCGCGCTCGCCTGCACGTTCAACGGGGCCGCGGTGGCTGCGACCGAGCCGCTGACGCAGAGCATCGCCGCAGGCGGCTCGTTCACCTGGACGGGTCTTCCCGAGGGCGCCGACTGCCGCGTGACGGAGACGGATGCCGCCGGCGCCGCGCGCACGACGGTGGCCGTCACCGAGGGGGGCGTGACGCAGCCCGCGGTGACGGGCACGACGGCGACCCTCTCGCCGCTGCCCGACGTGTCGGCCGCCGACCAGAGCACGGTGGCGTTCACGAACGCCTTCGACGTCGACCCGGTCGTCATCTCGAAGGAGCTGAGCGGACTCGGGTCGATCGGGATCACCCGCACCTTCCCGGTGCATGTCGTGTGCACCTACACGAGCACGGTGTATCCGGCGGGCGTCACACTGCGCGACGTCACCGCGCAGATCGGCGGGACGGCGGCGGCGACGCTGACCATCTCGGATGTCCCGATCGGCACCGTGTGCGACCTGACCGAGACCGACACGGGCGGCGCCACGGCGACCCGCATCCATGTCGGCACGACGGTGACCACGTCGGCGAGCGCCCAGATCACCCTCACGGGTGACGACTCGTCGATCGTCGTGGAGAACGAGTTCGAGCCGCCGCTGGCCTACACCGGTGCCGCGATGAACGTGCTCGTGCCGATCGGCGGCGGACTGCTGCTGCTCGTCGGCGGACTCCTGCTGTGGGTGCGCAGGCGCCGCAGCGCCTGATGACCGGATGCCGGTGCGCAGTGATCTGCGCACCGGCATTTGGCCGCGGCATCCCGATGACGTAGACTCTCCCTTTGGTGCGCCTTGCTGGGCGTCACCGCGAACGTGAGCCCTCCACTGGCGTCTTGCGCGAGCATCCCTCGCACAAGCACCCCGGAGCGGGATTCACGAACCTCTCCGTTCGATACAGAAAGCAGCACAACTGTGACGCGCACTTTCACCCCCAAGGCAGGCGAGATCCAGCGTGAATGGCTGGTCATCGACGCCACCGACGTCGTGCTCGGCCGCCTCGCCTCGCACGCTGCCGCGATCCTCCGCGGCAAGCACAAGCCCACCTTCGCGAACCACGTCGACACCGGCGACTTCGTCATCGTCGTCAACGCAGAGAAGGTGGCCCTCACCGGTCAGAAGCTCCAGCAGAAGCTCGCCTACCGCCACTCGGGCTACCCGGGCGGTCTCAAGGCGGTCGCCTACTCCGAGCTCCTCGAGAAGAACCCCGTCCGCGCCGTCGAGAAGGCGATCCGCGGCATGCTCCCCAAGAACAGCCTCGGTCGTCAGCAGCTGTCCAAGCTGAAGGTCTACGCGGGTGCCGAGCACCCGCACGCCGCGCAGCAGCCCAAGGCCTACACCTTCGACCAGGTCGCCCAGTAAGCGCCGCTCACCCAAAGGACACACTCGTGGCGAACATCCAGGACTCCACCGACAACAACTACTCGACCGAGACGCCGGCCGACGTGGTCGTCGACGCCCCCCGCCCCGTTCTCTCGGTGCCGGGTGCGGCCGTCGGCCGCCGCAAGCAGGCGATCGCCCGCGTCCGTCTCGTGCCGGGCTCCGGCTCGATCACGGTCAACGGCCGCACGCTCGAGGACTACTTCCCGAACAAGCTGCACCAGCAGCTCATCAACGACCCGTTCACGGTGCTGAACCTCGCGGGCGCCTACGACGTGATCGCCCGCATCCAGGGCGGTGGCCCCTCGGGCCAGGCCGGCGCGCTGCGCCTCGGCATCGCGCGCGCGCTCAACGAGATCGACGCCGAGAACAACCGCCCGACTCTCAAGAAGGCCGGCTTCCTCTCGCGTGACGCTCGCGTCAAGGAGCGCAAGAAGGCCGGTCTCAAGAAGGCGCGCAAGGCTCCTCAGTACTCGAAGCGCTGATCCGCTCCATGGCGCTGTTCGGCACGGACGGCGTGCGGGGGCTGGCCAACGGCCCCCTCACCGCCGATCTTGCTCTCACCCTGGCCCAGGCGACCGCGGTCGTCCTGGGCCAGGGCCGTTCCGCCGAGGCGCGGCGTGCCGCGGGGCGACGCCCACGCGCGGTGCTCGCGCGCGATCCGCGCATCTCCGGCGAGTTCCTCGCGGCGGCGGTCGCGGCCGGTCTGGCCTCCTCCGGCGTCGACGTCGATGACGCCGGAGTGCTGCCGACCCCGGCGGCCGCGTTCCTCGTGGCCGACACCGACGCCGACTTCGGCGTGATGGTCTCCGCGTCGCACAATCCCGCGCCCGACAACGGCATCAAGATCTTCGCGCGGGGCGGTGTGAAGCTCCCCGACGACGTCGAGCAGCGCATCGAGTTCGCGCTCGCAGGCCCCAAGCTGCAGCCGACCGGCGCCGGCGTGGGTCGTATCCGCCGCTTCGCGGACGCGGAGGACCGCTACGTCCTGCACCTGCTGCGTTCGCTGCCCCATCGCCTCGGCGGCCTCCACGTGGTGCTCGACTGCGCGCACGGCGCGGCATCCGGAGTCTCGCCCGAGACGTTCCGCGACGCGGGCGCCCGTGTGACGGTGATCGGCGCCGACCCCGACGGGCTCAACATCAACGAGGGCGTCGGCTCGACCCACCTCGACTCGCTCGCGGCGGAGGTCGTGCGGCTGGGCGCCGACATCGGCATCGCCCACGACGGCGACGCCGACCGGTGCCTCGCTGTCGATGCGGCGGGACGTGTGGTCGACGGCGACCAGATCATGGCGATCCTCGCGGTCGCGATGAAGGAACGCGGTGCGCTCGCGGACGACACCCTGGTCGCGACCGTGATGAGCAACCTGGGCCTGCATCGGGCCATGACCGATCGCGGCATCCGAGTCCTGCAGACCGCGGTCGGCGACCGCTACGTGCTCGAGGCGATGAACCAGGGCCGCTACTCGCTGGGCGGCGAGCAGTCCGGCCATGTGATCATGAGCGCCTTCGCGACGACGGGTGACGGCCTCCTGACCGGTCTGCACCTCGTCGCCGAGATGGCGCGCACCGGACGCTCGCTCGCCGAGCTCGCATCGACAATGACGGTCTACCCGCAGGTGCTGGTGAACGTGCGCGACGTCGATCGCACCCGCGTGGCCGACGCGCAGGTGGCGGCCGCGGTCGCGGCTGCGGAGGCAGAGCTGGGCGACACCGGCCGGGTGCTGCTGCGGGCGTCGGGCACGGAGCCGCTCGTACGCGTGATGGTCGAAGCGGCGGATGCCGCCACCGCCGAGCGCATCGCGGCCACCCTCGCCGACGTGGTGCGCGAGCGCCTCGCGAACTGAGTCCCGCTCAGCTCCAGGCCATCGACTCGATGTAGCGAAGCAGCACGCCCTCGCGCAGTGCCCACGGGCTCACCTCGAGCTCGTCGACGTCCATGAGACGCATCGCGGTGTGCACGACGACGGCGCTCGCGACGATCTGGAACGTGCGGTCGGCGGTGATGCCCGGCAGCTCCTGCCGGGCGGACGCGGGGATGCGCGCGAGCCGCGGAATCCACGAGCCGAGCGCGGCGCGGGGGAGCAGCATCCGCTCGATGCCCGACCAGCCCGGCACGGGGTAGCCGGCCAGCTTCGCGAGCGAGCGGATCGCCTTCGACGACCCGACGACGTGGTCGGGGCGCGCGAGGGCGCGGAAGGGTGCGAGCACGGGGTCGAGGGTCTGCTCGGCGTGTGCGCGCAGCCGCTCGACGGCGTCCTCTCCGGGCGGGTCGTCGTGCAGGAACTCGACGGTCATGCGTCCGCCGCCGAGGGGCACGGATGCCGCGGCCTCCGGCAGCTCGTCGGCGCCCGCCGCGATCTCGAGCGACCCGCCGCCGATGTCGAACAGCAGCACCTGTCCCGCCGACCAGCCGAACCAGCGGCGCACGGCGAGGAAGGTGTACCGCGCCTCGACCTCGCCCCCGAGCACCTGCAGCTCCTGTCCGAGGGCCGCCTCGATGCGGGCGATGACCTCGTCGCCGTTGGTCGCCTCGCGCACCGCGGAGGTCGCGGTCGCCAGCAGCTCGTCGACGCCCTGCTCCCGGGCGACCCGGGCGGCGTCCGCGACGGCCTGCTCGAGGGCGGACACGCCCTCCTCGCTGATCGATCCGTCGGGGGTCAGGAAGCGCATGAGTCGCAACACCGTGCGCGTGCTCGTCGACGCCAGGGGGCGGCCGCCCGGGTGGGCGTCGGCGACGAGCAGATGGACGGTGTTCGAGCCGATGTCGAGAACGCCGAGTCGCACGCGGTCAGCCTATCCGGCGCCCGCCCGCCGTCGCGGAGCGCCGAGACTCTACCCCGCCGTCGCGACCGGGGTGGGGACCGCGCTCATCGGCTCGGCGCACGGGAGGAGCCATGCCTTCACGAACGCCGTCGACTGGTAGAGGTACTGATACACCCACTGCCCGAAATCGAGGCGCTCCTCGACAGGCACGACGGTCACGTCGCCCGCATAGCAGCGTCCGAAGATGTAGCGGGTACGGGCGACATGGGGGGTGAAGGTGAGCACCACGACGCTCTGCGCGGCGTGATCGCGCGCGTAGGCCTGCAGCAGGGCGACCTCGCCCTTCGTGGTGAACGGTTCGGGCGTGGCGCAGGTCACGTCGGGCCGCGTGCACTCCGGCACGGTCGACGCCGGCATCGATCCGCCGACGGAGACCAGCAGGTGGGATGCCACGCCCTCGTCGAGCAGCTTCTGGGCGTCCGCCATGCGAGCCGGAGTGGGCGGCCCGATCACGTAGACGAGATCCGCCCGCGCTACCGCCGAATACGAGGGGAAGACGTAGAGGGGCAACCCGGCGACGGCGAGCGCGACCGCCACGCCCATCGCGATGGCCGCGATCACGACCACCCGCCGTTCACGCATCGATAGCCTCCCTTCGGCGGCTCCGGTGCGCTCCTGTCACGGATGCTAGCGCAGCGGGGCCCGGCGGCCCGCGCCGCTAGGCTGACCCCGTGCCCGTCGACGACGCCTCACCCGAGACCCTCGCGCCCACGCTGTACCGCGCGATCGGTCGCGCGGACTGGTCGCGACTCGCGGCGGGCATGGAGCAGCCGCTGACCGAGGCGGAGGTCGTGCAGCTGCGCGGCATCGGCGACCGCCTCGACCTCACCGAGGTGCGCGAGGTCTACCTGCCGCTGAGCCGGCTGCTCTCGCTCTACGCGTCAGCGACGAAGCGGCTCGGCGCCGACGAGAGCGCCTTCCTCGGGGAGCCCGACACCACGACGCCGTTCGTCGTGGGCGTGGCCGGCTCCGTCGCGGTCGGCAAGTCCACGATCGCGCGCCTTCTGCGTGAGCTCATGAGCCGGTGGCCGGGAACGCCCCGAGTCGAGCTGATCACCACCGACGGGTTCCTCTACCCGAACGCGGAACTCGAGCGACGCGGCCTCATGGCCCGCAAGGGCTTCCCGGAGTCGTACGACCGGCGCGGCCTCGTCGACTTCCTCAGCGCCGTCAAGTCGGGCGCCGAGGAGGTCAAGGCACCGTTCTACTCGCACATGCGGTACGACATCGTCCCGGACGCCCACATCTCCGTGCACCGACCCGATGTGGTCATCGTCGAGGGTCTTAACGTGCTCCAGCCCCCGCCCTCGCCCAACGACGTCGCGGTGAGCGACCTGTTCGACTTCTCGATCTACGTCGACGCCGAACCCGACGACATCGCCCAGTGGTACACCGAGCGCTTCCTCGCCCTGCGTCGCGGCGCGTTCAGCAACCCGTCCTCGTTCTTCAACGTGTTCGCGTCCCTGTCCGATGCGGAGGCCGTCGAGCGCGCGATGGGGTACTGGACGGAGATCAACCTGCCGAACCTCATCGAGAACGTGCTCCCCACCCGTCACCGGGCGAGCCTCGTCTTGCGCAAGGATCGCTCGCACGCGGTCGAGTCGGTGCTGCTGCGCAAGCTCTGAGGGCGCCGTCCGACACGCGGTGGGGCGACGCACCGAGAACTCTGAAGATCTCATAGCAATGCGCGCTGACGGTGCCGAAAAACACGGCAGGATGCCGCGACATCCGCGTCATCACGCGGATCTCGCCCGCGAGGCGAATCCATAGAGACGCCATAGCGCAACCGCCCGCCAGCCCAGCCGAGCACTCCTAGCCTCGTCGAGGATTCACTCGAAAGGACCGAGGCATGGCAAAGAAGCGCGCTCCGCGCTCGCGGCGCTGGTGGCGCAGGCCGGCAGTCATCATCACCATCGTGGCCGTCGTCGTCGTGGCGGGAGCGGGCACCGCGGCGGCGGTGTTCTTCCTCTCGCCGAAGGCGGCGACCCAGCGACTGGTCGCGGCCGCCGTCGGCACGTACGACCAGACCGTCTCGGCGTCGGGCACGATCGAGCCGGCGACGGTCGCGAACCTCACCTTCTCCTCGAGCGGCACCGTCACGGCCGTCGACGTGCAGATCGGGCAGACGGTCACGGCCGGTCAGGCGCTCGCCTCCATCGACCCGACTCAGCTGCAGAGCCAGGTCACCCTCGCCCAGGCGGAGCTCAACCAGGCCGAGACCCAGCAGACGGCCGCCGCCGGCGGCACCTCGGCGCAGGTGGCCGCGGCATCCGCTCAGGTCGCCTCGGCGCAGGCGAAGCTGCAGCTCGCGCAGACCGCCGTCAGCCAGGCGACGCTCAGTTCTCCGATCGCCGGCGTCGTCGCCGCGGTGAACGTGTCGGTCGGTGCCCAGATCGGGTCGAGCGGGACCTCCTCGTCCTCCAGCAGCTCGTCGGCGTCGCGCACCTCGACGAGCACCGGGACGTCGTCGACTTCGAGCACGCCGACGAGCTCGGCGGCGGCCATCACCGTCATCTCGCCCACCTCATGGATCGTCTCCACCACGGTCAGCAACGCGGACCTCGCGAACATCAAGACCGGCATGCAGGCGCAGGTGACGCCCACGGGCGCCACCCAGGCGATCTTCGGCACCGTGCAGTCGATCGGCGTGCAGTCGACCTCGAGCACCGCCGGCGTCGCCCAGTTCCCGGTCACCGTCGCGCTGACGGGCTCGCCGACCGGGCTGTACGCCGGCACGGTGGCGAGCGTGAACATCATCACGAAGGAGCTCGACAACGTGCTCACCGTCCCGACGGCGGCCGTGCGCACCGAGAACGGCCAGACGGTCGTCACCGTCAGCGACAACGGGTCGCAGCAGACCGTGCAGGTCACCCTCGGCCAGATCTTCGGGGCCCAGACGCAGATCACCAACGGTCTGACGGAGGGTCAGGAGGTCGTGGTGCCGGTCACGCAGTCGTTCCGCACCGGATCGGGATCGGGCGGCTCCAGCATCTTCGGCGGCACCGGCGGCTCGGGTCGCACGGGCGGCGCGGGCGGCTCCGGCACGGGTGGCTCCGGCCGCACGGGTTCGGGATCCGGATCCTCGACCTCGGGCGGCAACTGACATGCTCGGCGAACCGATCATCGAGCTCGACGACGTGCGCAAGTCGTACGTCATCGGCGACATCGAGGTGCAGGCGCTGCGGGGCCTGAGCCTGACCGTGCGCGAGGGCGACTACCTCGCCGTCATGGGCCCGTCGGGCTCCGGCAAGTCGACGCTGATGCACATCCTCGGATGCCTCGACATCCCGACCTCCGGCTCCTACCGTCTGGCCGGCGACGATGTGTCCACCCTCACGGAGGCGCAGCTGGCCGAGATCCGGAACCGGCGCATCGGGTTCGTCTTCCAGCAGTTCAACCTGCTGCCGAGCCTCACCGCCTGGCGCAACGTGGAGCTGCCGCTCGTGTACGCCGGTGTCGGGAGGGAGGAGCGCAAGCGGCGGGCCATCGAGGCGCTGGAGAGCGTCGGGCTCGGCAGTCGCATCGACCACCGCCCGAACGAGCTCTCCGGCGGCCAGCAGCAGCGCGTCTCGGTCGCCCGGGCGCTCGTCACGAAACCCAGCCTGATCCTGGCGGACGAGCCGACCGGAAATCTCGACAGCGTCTCGACCGAGGACATCCTCGCCCTCTTCGACGAGCTGCATCAGCAGGGGCGCACCGTCGTCGTCATCACCCACGAGCACGAGGTGGCCGACCGTGCCGCGTACGCCGTGAGCATCCGCGACGGCGAGCTGCAAGACCCGGACGGCGTGCTGGCTGCGGCGGCGATCGTCCCCGCGGCGGGCGCGCACGCGGCATCCGCTCCGTCCCCCACCGACCTGCCCGACCACCCCACCTCGATCGGAGACGAACGATGAACTGGGCGGAGACGCTGCGCACGGCGCTCGACGCGATCCGGCACCGCCGGATGCGCTCCGCGCTGACCGTGCTCGGCATCCTCATCGGGATCGCCGCGGTCATGCTGACGGTCGGCCTCGGACAGGGCGCGCAGCAGCAGGTCGCCGCGCAGATCAACTCTCTCGGCTCGAACCTGCTCGTCGTCACGCCCGGCTCCACGACGAGTGTCGGCGGAGTGCGCGGCGGTGCCGGCTCGGCGTCGACGCTCACCTCCGCCGATGCCGCGCTGCTCGCCAACACCACGGTCGCGCCCGACATCGGGGCCGTCGCGCCCGTGTCGACGACCTCTCAGCTGGCGGTTGCCGGAACCTCGACCTGGACCACCTCGATCGTCGGCACCACGCCGACGTGGCTGACGGTGCGCGCCCGGTCGGTGGTGTCGGGCCGGTTCTTCACGAACGACGATCTGAACAACCTCTCGCGCGTCGCCGTGATCGGGTCCACGACCGCATCCGATCTGTTCGGGTTCCGCGATCCGGTCGGCCAGCAGGTGACGATCGCGAACATCCCGTTCACGATCATCGGCGAGCTGAACACCGCCGGCTCGACCGTCGGCGGCGACCAGGACGATCAGCTGGTCGTGCCGTCGACGACGTGGGCGTCGATCTTCTCCAGCTCGGGCGGCTCGACGATCTCCTCCATCTATGTCGAGGCGGCGAGCACGCAGGCGCTGTCGGCGGCCTACCAGGAGACCGACAATGCGCTGCTGACCCAGCACGGGGTGACGGCCTCGAACGCGGACTTCCAGGTCGCGAGCCAGGCCTCGCTGCTGCAGACCGCGACCTCCACGACGCAGATCCTCACGATCCTCCTCGCGGGCATCGCGGCGATCTCGCTGCTGGTCGGCGGCATCGGCGTGATGAACATCATGCTCGTGTCGGTGACCGAGCGGGTGCGCGAGATCGGTCTGCGCAAGGCGCTGGGTGCGACCCCGCGAGCCATCCTGCGGCAGTTCCTCGTCGAGGCGAGCGTGCTCGGCCTCATCGGCGGGCTCCTGGGCATCGCGCTCGGCACGATCGGCGCGCTCACCCTTCCTGCGGTGCTCGGCCAGCCCGTGCTGCTCTCCCTGCCGGTCGCGCTGGGCGCCCTGCTGGTCTCTTTGATTATCGGAATCGTCGCGGGGGTCTACCCCGCGGGACGAGCGGCGCGCCTTGCGCCGATCGACGCGCTGAGGAGCGAATGACATGAGGTACTCCAAGACCGGTCTGCTGGCGGTTCTCGCCGGCGCCGCCATCGTGCTGTCGGCCTGCTCGGCCGCCGGCGCCACCGATTCGGGCAACGCCGCCCCCAACCCCGCTCCCTCGAGCAGCCGCGCGGCCCGCATCCCGGGCGTCAGCGGGCAGGTCGCGGCGCTGAACGGAAGCACGGCGCAGGTGCAGACGCGCACCGCGCAGACCGCGGTCACGTGGACGGGGTCGACCACCTTCGAGGTGCAGAAGAGCGCGGATGCCACGGCTCTCGCAACCGGCGACTGCGTCGTCGTCCGTGCGGATCAGAGTGGGTCCAGCGGGTCCGCCACGCCGGCGACGCAGGTCGCCGCGGCCTCGGTGGAGATCACCTCCAGCGGCGGGTCGACCTGCACCGCCGGGTTCGGTGGCGGCGCCGGCGCCGGCGCCGGCGGCGGAGCCGGACAGGGCGGGTCGGGCGGCCCCGCATCCGGATCGGGCAGTGCGACCCCGCGCGCCGGCGGCTTCGGTGGTTTCGGTGCGTTCGGACAGATCGCGTCGCTCTCGAACGGATCGTTCGTGGTGACCGAGGCGGCGCGGGGCGGCGGCTCGTCGACCCAGGTGACGGTGACGACATCCTCCTCGACGACCTACACCCAGCTGGCATCCGGGACCGCGAGCGATGTGGCGGTCGGCGTCTGCGTGACCGCGACCGGAACGAAGGATGACACCGGCGCCCTGACGGCGACATCGCTCACCGTCAGCCAGCCCGTCAACGGCACGTGCTCGAGCGGCTTCGGAGGTCGCTCCGGCTCCGGCTCCGGTTCGGGGTCCGGCTCCTCGGGCTCCTCCGGCTCGAACTCCTGACCTCGCCGTCGATGACACAGCCCGCCGGCCCGATCGCGCGTCCCGCGCGTCGGATCCGGCGGGCCTGACGAGAAAGAATTCCCCATGTCTCCCACGCGACAGCGTCGACGTCTCACCTGGATCATCGGCAGTGCCGTCGGTGCCGTGATCGTGATCGTGGCCGCGGGCGGCGCGGTCGTGGCCGTGCAGGCCTCGACCGGCTCCGACCGCTATCGCACGGCGGCGGTGTCCACCGGTGCCGTGTCGCAGGTGCTCACCCTCACGGGCACGGTGCAGCGGCTCGGCGACACCTCGGTCGGTTTCGCGACGTCGGGCACCGTGACGAGCATTCCGGTGGCGGTGGGCCAGACGGTGACCGAGGGGCAGACCCTCGCCACGATCGACCCGGCGCCGCTCCAGTCGGCGCTGCTGGCCGCGCAGGCGCAGCTCGCCAACGACCAGGTGACGCTCGAGTCTGCTCAGTCGGGCACCACGACGAGCGGCGCCTCGGGTGGTTCCGGCGGCACCACCGCGAGCGGATCGTCGTCGGGTTCCTCCGGCGGATCGGCGGCGGGCGGATCGTCGTCCGGATCGACGTCCGCGCTCACGGCGGCGATCACCGCGATGGATGCCGCGGTCAAGGCGGAGGGCGCAGCGTGCGCCGCGCTGCTCGCCCCGGCCGCGCCGCACCCGTCGAGCTCGCCGTCGCCGACCGATTCCCCGACCGCCACGCCCGCTCCCACGGACAGCCCGAGCCCGTCGGCGACGCCCACCGATTCCCCGACGCCCACCCCCAGCCCCTCGGCATCGCCCTCGGCCCCGACGCCGGCGGAGATCCAGCAGTGCACGACCGCCATCGCGAAGGCGAGCGCGGCGATCTCCCAGGCCGCCGCGACGATCGTGCAGGCGTCGAAGAGCGCCGGGACGTCCTCGACGTCCAGCCACGGCGCGACAGGCTCGACCACGTCGACCACGTCGACCACGTCGACCACGTCGACCACGTCGACCACGTCCTCGACGTCGCAGGCCGCCGCGCAGGCGAGTCGCGTCGCGTCCGCCGCCGTCGCCGTGCTGCAGGATCAGTCGGCCGTCTCGACGGCGCAGGCCAACCTCGCCGATGCGACTCTCGTCGCCCCGGTCGGCGGCGTGGTCGCCAGCATCCCGTTCTCGGTCGGCGACACCGCCACCACCAGCGAGGCGGTCATCATCTCGGCGGCGGGCGACGCCGACATCACCGTCGACGTGCCGATCTCCGACTTGTCGCTCGTGAAGTCGGGTCTCGCCGCGCAGGTCACGCCCGACGGTGCCCAGACGGCCCTCACGGGCAGCGTCGCGACCGTGAGCCTTCTCCCCGTCTCGTCCACGGCCTCCACGCCGTCCTATCCCGCCGTCGTGACGGTCGCCAACCCTCCGATCGCGCTGGCGACCGGATCCCAGGCGGTCGTCGCGCTGACCGTGGCATCCGCGACCAACGCGCTGCGGGTGCCGACGTCGGCGCTGAGCGGTCTGGCCGGCAACACGGCCACGGCGATCGTGCTCAGCGGATCCGACTCGACCTCGTCGGTATCGGTGCAGGTCGGCGCCGTGGGCGACGGCTGGGCGCAGATCGTCAGCGGGCTGCAGATCGGACAGCAGGTCGTCCTCGCCGACAACCAGGCGACGCTGCCCAGCAACTCGAGCACCTCGACCGGCCGTTTCGGTTCGGGCGGCGGATTCGGCGGCGGCTCGTTCACGGGCGGAACCCGCACGGGCGGCACCACCGGCGGCACCACCGGCGGGTCGTCCTCGCGCACCGGCGGCTGAGCCGCGCTGACGGATTCCACACATGCCGGCGACCCTAGGATTGTCGGCATGTGTGGAATCGTCGGTTATGTCGGCCCGCGGCCGAGCCAGGACATCCTGATCGCGGGTCTCGCCCGCCTCGAATACCGCGGCTACGACTCCGCCGGCGTCGCCGTGATCGGTGAGGACGGCACACTCGGCATGCGCAAGCGGGCCGGCAAGCTCAGCGTGCTGCGCGACGACCTCACCGCTCATGCGTTGCCCGACGGCACGACCGGCATCGGCCACACCCGGTGGGCGACCCACGGCGGCCCGACCGACGCGAACGCACACCCGCATCTCGCCGACGACGACAAGCTCGCCGTCATCCACAACGGCATCATCGAGAACTTCGCCGCCCTCAAGGCCGACCTCCTCTCCGACGGCTACACGTTCCGCAGCGAGACGGACACCGAGGTCGCCGCGGTGCTGCTCGGCCGCGAATACCGCGCCACCGGCGACCTCGTCGAGGCGTTCCGCGCGACGGTCGCCAAGCTCGACGGCGCCTTCACCCTCCTCGCGATGCACCAGGACCAGCCCGGGCTCGTCGTCGGCGCCCGCCGCAACTCCCCGCTCGTCATCGGACTCGGCGAGGGCGAGAACTTCCTCGGGTCGGATGTCGCGGCCTTCGTCGAGCACACCCGCCACGCCCTCGCGATCGGCCAGGACGAGATCGTCGCGATCACGCCCGAGGGCGTCACTGTCACCGACTTCCACGGCGAGCCGGTCGAGGTGGAGCCGTTCGAGGTCACCTGGGACGCCTCGGCCGCCGAGAAGGGCGGCTGGTCGTCGTTCATGGCCAAGGAGGTCTCGGAGGAGCCGGAGGCCGTCGCCAACACGCTCCGCGGCCGCATCCGTCACGGCGCCGTGGAGATCCCCGAGCTCGACGGTCTCGATGAGCTGTTCGCCTCGGTGTCGCGCATCGTCGTGATCGCCTGCGGCACGGCCGCCTACGCCGGGCAGGTCGGCAAGTACGCGCTCGAGAAGTGGGCGAACGTGCCGGTCGAAGTCGAGCTGTCGCACGAGTTCCGTTACCGCGACCCGGTGCTCGACGCGAACACGCTCGTCGTCTCGATCAGCCAGTCCGGCGAGACGATGGACACCCTCATGGCGGTCAAGTACGCCCGCGAGCGCGGGGCGAAGACCCTGTCGATCTGCAACACGCAGGGCGCGACGATCCCGCGCGAGTCCGACGCGATCGTCTACACGCACGCCGGCCCCGAGGTCGCCGTCGCCTCGACGAAGGCGTTCACCGCCCAGATCACGGCCCTCTACCTGCTGGCCCTCCACGTCGCGCGCGTGCGCGGGTCGCTCTCGCCGACCGAGATCGCCCAGCACGTCCTCGAGCTCGAGGCGATCCCCGAGAAGATCCAGCGGGTGCTCGACCGTGAGCACGACCGCACCACGCAGCTCGCGCGCTGGATGGCCGACACCCGTTCGGTGCTGTTCCTCGGCCGCAACGTCGGCTACCCGATCGCCCTCGAAGGCGCTCTCAAGCTCAAGGAGATCTCCTACATCCACGCGGAGGGCTTCGCCGCCGGCGAGCTCAAGCACGGCCCGATCGCGCTCATCGAGCCCGGCCAGCCCGTGTTCGTGCTGGTGCCCTCCCCGCGCGGCTCGTCGGTCATCCACGACAAGGTGGTCTCCAACATCCAGGAGATCCGCGCCCGCGGTGCCCGGGTCATCGTCATCGCCGAAGAAGGGGATGCCGCGGTCCTCCCGTTCGCCGACGAGGTGCTGCACATCCCGCTGGCGGGTCCGCTTTTCGAGCCGCTGCTCGCCGTCGTCCCGCTCCACATCTTCGCGATGGGGCTCGCGAGCGCCAAGGGACTGGACGTCGACCAGCCGCGCAACCTCGCGAAGTCCGTCACGGTCGAGTGAGCGCGAGGCGCGGGGGATGATCGTGGGGATCGGCGTCGACCTGGTCGACGTGCCGCGGTTCGAGGCATCCCTCTCGCGCACCCCGCGGCTGCTCGAGCGGCTCTTCTCGCCCGCCGAGCGGGCGTTGAAACCGCGTTCGCTCGCGGCACGGTACGCCGCGAAGGAGGCGCTGATCAAGGCGCTCGGCGGCTCGGACGGGGTGCACTGGACCGAGATCGAGGTGACGTCGGAGACCTCCGGCAAACCCGTGTTCGCGCTCACCGGCGGCACCGCGCAGACGGTGGCCGCGCGCGGCATCACCGCGGTGCACCTGTCGATGTCGCACGACGCGGGACTCGCAACCGCGTACGTGGTCGCGGAGGGCCGGGGAGAGCCGGGGGAGGGGGCATCATGACGCTGCCGGCGGGAACCATGCGTGAGGCGGTGATCGACACCGAGGCGATCGCCGACAATGTGAGGGCGTTCCGGCGCCGCACCGGCGTCGACGTGATCGCGGTCGTGAAGGCCGACGGCTACGGTCACGGCGCCGTCCGCGCCGCCCAGGGCGCGCTCGACGGCGGGGCGACCCGTCTCGGCGTCGTCGACGTCGACGAGGCGCTCGCCCTGCGTCGCGGTGGCATCGATGCGCCGCTCATGGCGTGGCTGCACGCCCCGGGACTGTCGTTCGGCCGCGCGGTCGAGGCGCACATCGAGCTCGGCATCTCCGATCTCGACCAGTTGAACCGGGCCGCGGCCGCGGCGACCGGCGAGCGCCCCGCCCGCCTGCACCTGAAGGTCGAGACGGGACTCGCCCGCAACGGCATCCCGCCCGAGGCGCAGCGCAGCGTGTTCGCCGAGGCCGAGCGCCTCGAGCGCATCGGGCGCGTGCACGTCGTCGGCATCTTCAGCCACCTCTCCAACACGTCGCCCGACGACGACCGCGAGGCCATCGCGCGGTTCGACGAGTCGCTCGCGGTGGCCGCGGCATCCGGTCTCACCCCCCGCGTGCGCCACCTCGCGGCGACGCAGGCGGCGATCGATCTCCCCGAGTCGCGCTACGACGCCGTGCGCATCGGGCTCGGGATCTACGGACTCTCGCCCTTCAGCTACCGCTCGCCCGCCGAGCTGGGGCTGCGGCCCGCGATGACGCTGCGCGCCGCGATCGCGGCCGTGCGGCGGGTGCCGGCGGGGCACGGCGTCTCTTACGGCTACACCTACCGCACCGACCGCGAGACGACCCTCGCCCTCGTGCCGCTCGGCTACGCCGATGGGGTGCCGCGTCAGGCGAGCGGCGTCGGTCCCGTCGTCATCGGCGACCGCCGTTTCCCGGTGGCCGGGCGTATCGCGATGGATCAGTTCGTCGTGGATGTCGGCGACCACCCGGTCGCGGTGGGCGACGAGGCGGTGCTGTTCGGGGATCCGACCTACGGCGCCCCGCTCGCCGACGACTGGGCGCAGGCCGCCGGCACGATCAACTACGAGGTCGTGACCCGCATCGGCCCGCGCGTTCCGCGGCGAACGGCGACGCGATGAGCGTTCCCGACGCACTCCTGGGTGCACGCCGCATCGAGGCGCCCGCCGACATGGAGGCGCTCGGCCGCGCGCTCGGCGAGGCGCTGCGCCCCGGCGACGTGGTCGTGCTCACCGGCCCCCTCGGCGCCGGCAAGACGACCCTCACCCGCGGGATCGGCG